>Ga0179593_1407234_pt1 | contig 12923 bp, 11 predicted proteins | sample CZODoug2_1_08_16_FD_185931 | JGI IMG/M metagenome (GOLD analysis project Ga0179593, IMG submission 185931) | Vadose zone soil fungal communities from Angelo Coast Range Reserve, California, USA - CZODoug2_1_08_16fungal (PacBio error correction) | ecosystem: Environmental > Terrestrial > Soil >...
CGGCCCGAAACTGGAAACTAGCCAGCGCAAAAAAGAAAAACATCATGCGCCCTTGATCGGCACATGACGTGCGCCTCGCGGAAAACCCAACATCCTTGGGGTCCACATTTGGAATAATGCAACGCCAGTGAAGCATGAAACACGGCAGAACCAACAGGGCTAAGGCGGTGAAACCCAAACAAGATAGAAATAAAAGAACTCCCCGGGACAGCTAAAACCCCACCGCGTCTATTAAAGCAATCAAGCAGAAGCGCGGTGAGGCCGCGGGGGTTCGATACAAGATAAACGGCAAAAAAAAACGACCAAACCTCTGAAAACTCGCCCTTTTTTGACACCCCCGTAATAGTGAAACCCCAAAAGCACCCACACGGTTTGTGTTTTGTGTTGCCAAAATTTTTGAAGGGGGGGGAAGAGGAAGCAACCGAGACCCAAAACAACCGTTCGCCACAGTGCGGAAAAAGGGGGGGGGTGGGGGGGGGGGTTGGGTTTTGAGCCAACAGTAAAACGAAAAGACCCCGAGCAACAAATCAAAGGGCCAATGAAAGTTTCATGAAACGAGGCGCCCCTATTCCCCACGATCACAGTTTCGTAGAAATGTAAAAAGTGGCAGTTCGGAGGACGAAGAAAAAAAAAGAGCCGCTTGTCACCGGGAACGGGGAAAGAGGTTTCGCGCACCCCAAAAGCACATCAACTGGACGCAGCGGTGACCCGAGGGGGTGGGGGATCGAATACCTTGCAATGACTATTAGGAAGAAGGAACAACGGCAGGGGACCGAAAAGGGAATGGAAAAGTCAAGCGGTCGCGGTGGGCGCACACTCCAAACAGTGATGGTTTACGGAGCTCCTGAAGGGGGGAAAGATCATAGACAGGGGAAGGACCGGTGGGGGCCGGAAGAGTTAAAAAGCCACAGAGGCTGGCGCTCTTAGACCGACCGCAAATGTAAGGGCCCTCACGCCCCCGGCGTATCGCTCGGGAAAAAGACGTGAAAGCAGACGAATGAAAAAAAGGAAAAAAACCGCATGGGAGCAAAACATGGGTGTGTTTTTTTTTGACACCATCTTATCACAAACCAGTGCCGTGGAGGCATCCACGCTCCACCGATGTAAAAGGGAACTAACTAGATGTTACGGCCTCCAAAAAAAAAAGCGAAAATAATAGGAAGGCGACGGGAACACCCGCCAAGGTCCGAACCATTGACAGGAAGAGGGGTCCGAAGGAAAAAAACAAGAGCTATGGGTACCAAGACTGACCTTGAAGGCAAAGAGCGCGGCCGAAACTTGGGAAAATCCAAAATTCGAAAAGTTGTTTTGGTTACTACTAATGAACAAAAACCTAAAAATGACCACGCCCTCTGACGAACCGCACCCAACAACCGACCGCAGAGTCCGGGAAAAAAACCAGACCGCAAAGGGGAAGGAGGGGAGAAGGCCAAAGGACCGATCGCGTTGGTGGGGGAAAACGATGAAAGAACCCTATTCTGGTGTTCGCGGACTTCAAAGAAAACCGAGAGCCCCACAAAGAGGGCTGAAGGTTTAAACCGCAGTGAGGGAAAAGAGACGAAAAAAAATTTTCCACCAACCCCCCCATCAGGGACAATTCTTCAAAAAAACCCAAGTATTTTGAGCTGGTCGAAACGGGAGCGTTGACGGGAACGTGCATCTTGGGGTCGCAAGCGGTGAACTTGAATTAAAGGAAAGCACTCCTACAGACATACCCACAGAAAAAAAAATGCCTGCCGGGCGAAAAGTGACGCTGGACAAACAAGGGGAACTTCAAAGAAAAGGAGTCCAAAACCGCCTGAAAGGCTAATGGGGGTTTGAAAAAAGGGGGTCGCGGTGCTATCCGATTCCCTGCGACAACAAGATCGGGTCCCGCCGACGGGGAAATAAACCTCGGGGGGGAAAACGGTCACCCTAATTCGAAACCTGCCACCGGAACGAAAAAAGGGGTCCCTGAAGAAAAGCGTGGAAAACGCCATCGTGCGATCTTTACGGGGATGAGAAGGTCAGGGTTTTTTGAGGGGGTATCCGAATTGACCGAGGGCGACGTGCAAGGGAAAAGCACATCATACGGGGCGCGGGGGGACTCAAAAACAAAAATTCCGGGGATGAACGGGGACGGCGGTCGGGTTATCCGAGCTGAGGGGCTGATTAGAAAGGCCGTTGGCCAGGAGTTAAAGCAGAAAACCACAAAACATCAAGAAGGCGCCTTTAATGAAGCGCGAAAAAGCATCCGGAAAAGAGTGCAAAACAAAAGAGCCCTCAAGAAAGCAGTGACAGCGGAAAACGCGGTAAAGGCTGCGGCAATAAACCAAAAAATTGGCACAGGAGAAAAACCGCCTTTTCGAGGCAAACCCTGGGAGGGAAAAGGCGGATGGGGGCATGAATTTCCAAAGGGCCCCCGGGCAAGTAAACCGCCTGCAGGTTGTCGACAGGATTACGGGATGGTTTGTTCACAAACTGGAGAAAAGAACGCAACGCCTTCAATCCAACCTACAACAACACAACGAGGAAAGAGCAAAGGGAAACGCTGACAGGACCCAATAGAATGAACACCATGCCGGGCGGTACGAGGCCCCGGGAAGCAAATGGAAAACCCCTCAAAAAAGGGGAACCATGAAAGGGCGCTTCGAAGCCCCGCACCCCATGCGCAGCAATGTGGAACTTGCGAAGACAAGACGCCGAGAAATTAACCCCCCCCCACCCAAACGTTGAAGGTGGAACCCGCAGTTGGAACTGCAGGCGCAAGCGGCCTCACAAAAAACTGCCGCATAAGGGGAAAGCCCTTAAAAATGGTGAACACAGTACTGACTAAAAAAAGGCCAAACCAAAACCAGAGAAACTCGAGCAGAACAAAACAACATCACGTCATCCAGGGATCACAATCAAACGGGCTGAGAGGCTTGGCCGAGAGGTGACAATGACCAGCAAGTCCGAAAACGTCGCGAACATCACCACCCCAAAGCAAAACCGAGAACACCGCCCCCAAAGACCCATAAAAAGCGACAGAAGCGGCACACGGGGAAAAAAAAGAACGCCCTGTGAAGAACGGAAACGATATGAAATCGCGGCAAAAGGGAACCTCGGGAAACCGAAGAATGTGTTACCAGGTCGGAATAGAACGCCTAGGAAAAGGGAAGACCCAGAGAGAAGGAACAAAAGAAATCGTAGGGGGGGAGGACGAACCGGGGAAAGTGTAAACCGGCACCGCCGCATGCTCTGTGGTAGAAGGGCGGAAAGCAAGGAGCACATGAAAGCGGCAAGTGAAAGAAAGGACACGCCAACCACGGGAAGAACCCACAGAAAAAAAGCGTGCGCTATAGGGGGGCCCACCAGTCAAAGTTGATGCCAAAAAGGTCCGTGAAAAAAAAAAACCACGGCATAGGAGGAGAAGATCGCCAGGACCGCGAATAAGAACGCCAGCTCAAACCAGAGGGAAAAAAAACGCCAAACGGACGGCAGGACATGGCAGTTCGCCTAGCGCGCAACCGCGAGCCTCCGGAGACCTCCAAAAAAAAATAAGAGGAGCGGGGTCATGTTCCAGGTCGGCCAATAGGACTACAGATTCGGGCGAAAGTCCAGGCAGATGGGAAAAAGAACAAGTCCCAGCCAATGTGTCAAGGCATAGATTGCCTGAACTGAGGGCCAAAATGTGACATTGGAAAAGGCACGCGCCCCTTGACGGGACTAGAGGAAGAACCATCGCGAACCCGCGGGGGCTGAGGCCACAAAGGCGTGAAGAGGGACAGCGCTTGGTGGATGGACCCCACAATCAACGCGCAAGGTCTGGCTTCTCGGTTGAAAAAAAAGAAAGATGGGTGAACGTAATAAACCAATCGGGGACCGGGAAGGCCGAAGAGATAAAAGGACGCAAGGTCGGGGAGAGGCATCGAACGGGGCCCACTGACGGCCGAACGACCATAATGCGAGGGGTTGGGTCGCCTGGGGCAACGTGATAGACAGAAAACGAAGAAAAGCCCCTGGAGGGCATAAAAAAGGTCCAGAAAGCTAAAAGAGAAAAATCAGGGGGGGACACCCTGCAAAAAAGCTTTTGCCCCTCAGAATAAGGGGAAATGCCAACCTGCGTGAAAGAACCTGGACACGATGGGGCAGTCATGCGGAGAAAACCACCAGGGCTCGCGGCCTCGCCAGCATGGAATTGTCTGCCGTGGGCCGAAGAAACGGAGGGGGGTGAACAACGGCTTCCAGTCGCGAAAAAAAAAAGGCACTTTCGGAAAACCCTTTTACGCCGAACGGAAGATAGAAATAGACCAAATCGAATAAAAATTCCAGGTCCCGAACAGGAGGAGAAGGAAGAAAAAAGGAAAAGATAACCGTTGCGGAAAAAAACTAGAAAAACACCAAGTCCAGGGAAAATGATTAAGCCGTCGGCGTTTTTGTGTTTGGTACCACGAAGTAAAAAAAAACCGTGGCCTCCAAGTAAACGTCCGGAAGAGGATGCCGCGGCAACCGGAACCGGTTCCGCGGGCCAGGAAAAGTCCAAAGAAACCACATGGGAAGGAGAACCCAACGTCATAAATTACCCCCACGCTGGGCAGAAAGAGGGCACTCAATCACAATCGATTCGGGACGGGGACACCGGAAAAATTCAAGAGGGAGAACAACCGAAATCGGGCCTAAGAGTGGAACCACCGCCCGCGGGGACCGCACGGAGTTGGCCAAAGGGCCGGCCGGGAGGCAAAATATCCAAAACCATGTAAGGTAGAAGCCTCCGAGCGCGTCCCCGGACTGGAAAGGAAGGCCCTGGTAACACCGGCGCATGTTGATTGTGAATAGGCCCGGCGCCTGATATAGAAAGCGGGCTGGAAAAAAACATGGAGGCCATGGAAAAAAAAAGAGAGAAGATAAGGATATGGCCTAAACTGTCCAAAAAAACATCAGAAGAAAAAAAGCAAAACACAAGACCCCCAAATAAAAGTCGCTTCAACAAAAAGACCCGGCATTGAATAGAACAAACGAACCCCAAAAACAAAAAGTCAGGCAATAAGGCCCCGCCCCGGAAATGCATCCACCCTACCAGGGCGGGGAGTGGCCGGCTCTTAAAAATATCAAAAGATCAGACCCGGCGGAAACCGCACTGGGATAAAGGGAAGGCGGGCGGATCAGCGGCGTGGATAAAGACGGCAGCCGGGGGGGAAAACAAGACCTGATCAACGCAATGTTTCGTGCCGAGACGCCCCCCCGTGCCCCAGCCACGTGAAGAACGAAGAAAAAAAAAATTCAAAAACCCTGGGTAAAAGGAGAAGCAATAAATCAAAATTTCCCGAAAAGAAAAAAAAATTTGCCAACAGGGGAAGTGGAACGGTACTTTTGTTGTGGAGGGGAAAAGGTTTTTTTTGTTTGGTCGCACCGGTACTCCCCACGGCACGGAGTGATAAAATACCACGGGCAAAAAAAGTTGAATCGAATCTCGCCCAAGAATTAGGAGGTGCCCTAAACGAAGGAATCGAGAAGCGGAAGACTGAACGCGGGAAATGGACGGACGCTCGGGTCGCAGCACCTCCCAAAAATCAAAACTGGAACCTCGGAAAGGGGTGCTCGGGAGAGAACCTCAATCGGCTGCGATCCAATAAAAAGGCGATCAAAAATGGGAAGAAAGGGAAAGGGAAACCGTCAAACCCAAAAAGGTTAGGAAGGAAGGCTGAAATGGAGGCAATGACAAACACCGTTAGCAAAGAACTCGTTATCAATACCAAAATGTGACAGCAAGACTAGAAGACCATTCCCTCGCCCGATCCCACCCCCACGGTAGATCCCCTCCTGTCGCCAAAAGAGGGTCAAGAATATCCCTATTTTGACCGCGAGACAGGGGGTTTCGGCAACCCATCGCGTCAAAAGAGAAACAGACCTGGGGCGCAAGGTGGATTTGCATAAAACACCTGATAACGCCCGCGAAGAATAAGCGAGGAAAGGGACGTCTAGGAAGAAACACGAACAAGGAAAGGCGAAATCGAAGGCCGAAGGAAACATGCCTAAAGGAAAAGGGTGGAGGGGCCGAGAGGAAAGACACCCCCTAAAAACCAAAGGCGGACCTTGAGGCGAGTGGAAGCGAAAATTTCAGTCGACAAATAGGTTGGTTTCAAAAATCAAAAAAAAGACCCGGGAAACATGACCAAAGCGTGCAGGAGGTTTCCCCCCGAACACAAGAACACCGTACTACGGCGGAGGCTTCGAAAGGGAGGAGCCGAAAGGACCTGACCAAATGGCTGGGGAGGGGGGCTTCTTGAAGGGCAGGGGACGCCCGTTTTTCCCAGGGGGGTCACCAAAGTCTCTTGCTTGTCAAGTCAACAAACCGTAGAAAAGGAGACAAAAAACCGGAAAAACGGGGGGTAGTATGAAAAAAAAAACCGGCCGGCGGCAAAGAGTGAAGAGCCCCTATAAACGGGCACTGAGGTTGTCCCAGAGAGGAATAGAAAAAATAAAAAAATATGGCGGCTTTAAATAAGCCTGGCAGCACCTTTAAAGGATACCGGACCGGGCCCGCGTCCAACTTCCGAAAAAACCAACGGGAAAAGATTAAGCCGCTCATCCTCTTTCACTAAAAAAAAAACGGGCCGTTTTCTTCAAAAACCTGTGTGGTGGCTCGGCGTCGATCGAAAAAAGATCGCGGAAGAAAGAACGGATTCCGAAGCCGTCCATAACCGCCAAAAATGCCGCGAAAGTTTCTCGCTAACGGACCAAGGAAAAACAGGAAAAACCAAAGAGGGAATGACGATGTCCGGGGGAAGGGGGCTAGGACGGGCAGACCGGGGCAGGAAAAGGAACCATCTCATGGAAAGGAAAAAAGCTCCGACGAACGAAGTTAAAAAGAATGATCGTTGGAGTTTTTTGGGCCGTTGTAGAAAGACCGACATCAAAAAGGTTAGAGGACAAGCGGGCTGTGTGGGCAAGGAGCGTAAAAGAGGCACAAAAAACTGTGAAGGCAACCGACGAAATGCCCAAAAAAAAGCACGCATCGAGCGCGTCGCGGAGGCCAAGATTCAACCGGGGAGAACGAGTGGTTTATAAAAAAGCGCGGGGCCGGCAAACGGGCAAAAAAGCCACATGGCAAAGCGAACCTGCGCCGGGCTGGAGGGGAAAAGAGGCGAACAAAATGTGGGAAAGACCCTATTTAAGGAAAAAAAAAAAGGCCCCGATGACGGGACGGGGTGGTTACCCAGTGAGGCGGGCTGTTTTTCCTGCCCTTCTAAGCCCCGCAAAAAAGGAGGGCCCTGGCGATATCGGCAGAAAAAAACAAATTGAGGATGAAAAGAAATCAGCCGGGGGGTCGAACGCCTGAGCCCAGGAAAGCCCGATCCTGGGCAAGAGTCAAAAAGAAAGGGCCCCGCCAAAAAAAAATAAGCCAAAGAAGGTAACCGGAAAACTACGAAAAAAAAAAGGCCAAAAAAGACATGTGGACATTGCCTGAAAAACGAAAACCGAAGCGCAGGTGGAGCATGGCGTGGCCCCGCAGATTGGAGTCGCAGCAATCAACGGCCGAAACCTTGTACGCATAGATATACGGCCCGGCCTTCAGCGCCATAATGGAATAAGAAGCAGCCAGGAAGATCCGTCCACGCTTGGCCAAAGCATCCACGTATGATAGAAAAACGGCCCAAAAGAATTTAAAACACCAAGGCGGGAGAGAAGAGCTGGAAAGAAATGATGATTGTCAAACCTCAAGAACGAATCGACCATGACCAAAAGAAAAAACCAGCCAAAGAGCTCAACGGAACGACGGCCCGAAAAGCAAGCCGCCACAACAACAGAGCGGAAGAACTGCGCCGGTCAGTGCATCCGCATCCATAAGAAAGAAAAAGAGGCAACTTGAATCGGACCGAAGGGGGTGGTGACAGATCGAATAGAACGCGCCGAAAGAACAAAGCACCAAAGAAAAAGCAGAAAACGGCAGTGACCAGAAAAAGAGGATGAGGGATGGTCCCCCCAACGATCTTGAAATGGAAGACTGCCTAAGAAAATGAAAAAAACGGGCATCGCCCGAGTCAGCGCCCTGAACCGGACCGGAAAGGATAAAGAAGAAGGACAAAGCGTGCCGCAAAGCCGTCCGTCATTGGGCCAAATCAACCCGGACTCCCAGCAAACACAGAATCGGGACAGACTCCGCCGGCCTTGTTGCCGAGGGGTGAAAAGAGCAAAAAAAAAAGGGGAACGGAACCCCAGAAAACCAGAAAGAAAAAAGAAAAAAAGCCTGCGCAATACGCCCGTAAAAGACCAGGCGTAACGCGGGGTCAGTCAAGGAAGTATGTGACAAACTCCATGTCCCGACATAATAAAGGGGGGCATGCACGGTGTTATCTTCCAGTCAAGTGGTCAGGCATGTCCATGGCCGTACCTCAGCAAAAACCATAAAAAAACAGGTGCAGTAAAGGGGGACACAGCCTAGGGAGCGCTCCTGTCCTTCGTTCAGAAGAGGGGAAGGCGGCCCTGCAAAACATACCCAAAACCCCCTTTAGTCGTTCCAAGGTTAATCGGGGGACGACGGAAAGGGAGTACCCCCATCATCACCGCTCAAAACATTCCCAAACCCTTCTGGCAGCTGCTAAAATGGTTTCCAACCAACAGGTGAAACCCTAGAAAGGATTATTCACGAAGCGCAAAAACGAAAGCCGGGAAGCAAACGCAAGGGTGCCGAAAAAAAAAAAAGACCCCCTTTCCGGGAGAAGGCCAGAGATTGCACGAGAAGACCAAAGCAGGAGGGAAAATGCAGGGGAAAGGCATTTCACTTCAAAGAGACAAAAAATCAAATGCGTGTGTTGCGGAAAAAACGAAAAGATGAAAAAAACACGGGAGGAATGAGGGATTCTACTAGATTAATAAAAGCCGAAAAAAAGGGCAGTTAACCTATGCGAGCACAAAAACGTCCGCCGGAAAGGGGGCGGTCATAATGCGAAAAATGACCCGAAAAGCAAACTCGAACCGGGAAAAAGTTTCGCATTCTAGGCGTCGCGAACGGCCAAGCAAAGGAAAAGAACCTTTGCCCGAAAACTACAAAGGCCCGATCGAAATGAGCATGGTAAGCCGCGCCGAAGCTGGATCACAATTCAGGGGAACTGCCAAGATTAACGTGGTTCGGGCGAAAAAAACAAGGGAAAAAAAAACCAATTCTGAATTCTCGATGGGGGGAAGTAAGGAGACAAATGCACTCATTTGTGCAACAAGTTGGTTGGGAGCACACGAAAAAGCGGCAACAGTCAAAGGAGAAAGAACAACGAAGAGAGGCATGCCGAGGGGCCGTCCATGCATAAGATTAAGGGAAAAAAAACAAAAAAAAAAATCCAACACTCTTAGGCCGATCATCCGAAAAATAGCCGCGGAACCCGTTCGGCTTTAGCGAAAAAAGGGGAGGAAATTTTGGGTTCGCCGCCCAAGCAACCGCAGTGGTCAGCAAAGGAAGAGGGGCCCCGAGAAAAAGAAACAGATTTGCGCAAAAAGGTGGGAGACAGAAGGGGAGGATCTGGAAAAGCCAACAAGCAATGGTGGTTGGGGGGAATATAAAGCGCGCTTTAATCTCGCTGCTGGAAGAAGGGGGGCCAATCGAATCAAACCAACAAACTGGCATAAAGAAATGTCGGTGCCCCCGACAAACTGTCCCAAAAAAACAAACGGAAAAGAAAAACCCCGACAAAAATATTCGTCCATCCACAACAAAGCTACCGAAATCTTGAAAGCAAAAAACACGCTAAGCCAAAAAAGGCAGGGTTTCCACGTGGGACCCGCCCGGCAGTGAGAAACGGCCCCGTGGCGCTCGAGAACGGACCCCCTGAAATGCCGATGGGACAATTTCCGAAAAAAAAAATCTTAGACCAGGTTTGGGAAGCTCTTAATCGCCGAAGACACGGGATCCCCTTTAAAAAGTTCCGAGGGGTCAAATACCCGGGGAAATAAGGCAACCTAAAACAAGTGGTTGGGACGGTTTGGCTCTAAGAAGATAACTTTTGCCCGCCAAGTACACGTTGACCCGCCCCCGCAACACCGTTTTACCACGGTTGTTTTCATAGGAAACAGCAATTACAGGCACAAAACAATTACGATTATAGGAGGGGGGATGGGGTTTTGCGCACGCACAAAGAAAGGAAAAAAAAAAAACCGCGAAGGGGGAACCAAGATCCCTTAAAAAAAAAGTCATTCGATACGCGCCAAGGAGAGCATCATTTTTTTCGTGCCAACTACAAGGTAGGCTTCCCGTCGGACGACGAGAATGCAAGAACTCCGGTCAAAAAAAAAGAAGTGTCCCGGCCAGAGTGGTCAGGCTCGCCGCCGCAAAGCCCCCTGGGCTGCCCTGGAAAAAAGTCCCCCGGCCGTTGTGGGCCGCAGGAACAAAATCGGGCATGGCTACGAAAAAACGACTAGAGGAGGTGAACCAACGGTCAAACGCAGGGTGTTGAAAAAGGAAAAACCATCTTCAAAAAAGGAAGCGGCGGAAGAATGGAAGACCAGGGACAACAGTGTCCCAAAAAAGGAATGTAAAGTAGGGGCCACATCCTCGCTTGGACAAACGCCTGACAAGCGGGGCCCCATGTCTGGGGCGCCCCGATTCACAAAAAAGGGGAACTAAAAGGAGACTGCTCACCTGAAGTCCCTGAGAAAGAAAAAAAAAGACCGCCCGGATGCTAGGCGTCCAAAAACCGGGGTTGGGAGAACCACGAAGGAGAGAATATAACCCAACCGGGTGCTCGTGGGAGAGTCATCACCAAAGCGGAAAAAAAGATTAAAACGCAAAACACTAAGATCCACCAAAGTATGAAAAAAAATAACCAGAAAGCCTAAGAAGAGGGAGTTAAGAAATCAAAAAGGTCCAAAACTGACCGGTGGGAAGGAGAAAAAAGAAGCAGATCCTAAGGACCCACATGTGAAAAGTGAAGCAGAATCAAAGGGTTGCACTTGTAAAGGAAAAGTCAGGTTTCCCGACAATGGGGGGTAGACGAAGCACCTCCGGGTTCTGAAAAAAGCCGGTGGAAAAAAAAAAAGAAAAAAACCCCAAACTGAACGCCGCAGGAAAATCGACGGGGAGTAAAAAAAGAGAAAAATCAAACTGGATGAAACGCCAGGTGCAAGAGAGAGAACGCGTTTTCCAAAGAGTGAAAAGTGGAGTCCAAAGAAAAAAATAAACAAGGAAGGAGAAAATTAAACCGCCAAAAAAATTGTGGGCTGGAGTTTAAGGACAATTGAAAAAGACGGCGAAAATGAAGCCAGCCCCTATATCAACGCTTGTCAAAAGAAGCTGACAACGGGAAAAAAATGGCGCTTAGCGATGGACTGAGGGCAAGAAACTGGGTCCATTCTAGCGGCGCGGGGGAAACCGTAAATCAAAATTCGTCCGATCCCGACAAAAACCCCCTAAAGCCGGGGTGGAGGTCACTGCCCCCGGACTCAATCAAAGCGGGAGGCAATCAGGGCGGCTCGAAACCCGAAAGCTACTGCAGGGGGGGATAACGGGGTTTGTAAAAACGAAAAAAAAACTGATCCAAAGGAAGGGGGACCTCAAACATCTTCACGCGTCCGCTGGAGAAAAAAAAAAAAACTAGAAGTCGGCATTGTTCGAGACATTCCACATATCGAAAAAAGGGAAGGAAGTCCCGCACTGCCGCCAAAAAAAAGCGGCCCCAAGTACGGGGGAAGGGAGGGAGGGGGAAACGTTTTTGGGGCAATTGGTGGTGGGGTCCACCAAAGGATTACGGGGTTGCAGAAAAACAGATTGGGCACCAATAAAAAAAGAAAAAACAAAACTCAGACTCAGAAACGGGTAAATCTAAAAATCGGTGATACGGGGAAAAGAGGGAGGGTTCGGTGGGGTTCTATCAAGGACCCGCGTGGGGATTAGCACGCTGGAAAAATGAACGCCGGACCATTCAAAAAGGACAACGAATAAACTGAGATTCGCGGAACCGCGCCCGCATCCTGAATCGCGCAACAGGAAAAAAAGACTGCGTTCAAGACATCGAGGAGAGGACGGAGCGAGCGGAAAAAAGGCTGCGGCAATTCCACATGCCTGCAAGAGCCTCGGTGGAAGGGAAAAGAAAAGAGAAAGAAACTTGAAGTGGGGGCATCCCCCGAGCCCCAAAAGTAGAACGAGCAAAAAAACTTACATGGAGGTTCAACTAAACTAACAGAATAAGGCCCTGTTTGTCGATCCGCTCGTAAAAAAAAACAAAAAATGAAAGAAAAGAGAAGACTAAAATATTGAAGAGAAGCCAGCCCGTGAAACAACCAAAGTGCAGCAAAGATACGAAAAAAGAAAAAAAACCAAACATACCAGCACAAAAGGTAGGGAAAAAAAAGCAGGACATGAAAGAAAAAGGTTGAAAGACAGCAAGAAATTTCATCTGGAACTGCCCCTTTCTTGACCGAAAAGATGTCGAAGCAAGAAGAACCAGCAAAGAACTTGGGACCATAGCCGGCAGGCCCCTCTCACCAATGGGGTCAAAAAATCACACCTTGGGAACCACCCAAATGGCAAAATCACCATCACCTCAAACTGAGGATAGGAAACAAAAGCATGGATCCACGAATCCCAAAATATATGCTCGGTGGCCGGGGGAAAAAACTGCCATTGATAGAGCCCCCAAACGGAACAAGGCATCTCGACTGAAAGACTACAAACCAGTCAAAAAAAACAAAAGACCACTCACAGGATAAAGGACACAAGAATCACCAGCAAAAGAGAAAACTTAACCGGGGGGAAGAACGGAATGCCCCAGGAGGAACAAAATCAAGATCAAAAAGACGAAAAGAGGATTTTGTGGGTGGAAGGACACGAGAACAAAAAAAAAGAACCCAGGAAGAACGCCAGGAGAAACGACCAATAGTATCATCGAGAGCATCCCAAGAGACAGGGCACCGAAATCGGAAAAATGGAGTTGACCGGAACGGGGAAGGGAACGACCTATAAAGAAAAAACCCCA
>Ga0179593_1506352_pt1 | contig 12923 bp, 12 predicted proteins | sample CZODoug2_1_08_16_FD_185931 | JGI IMG/M metagenome (GOLD analysis project Ga0179593, IMG submission 185931) | Vadose zone soil fungal communities from Angelo Coast Range Reserve, California, USA - CZODoug2_1_08_16fungal (PacBio error correction) | ecosystem: Environmental > Terrestrial > Soil >...
AGGGGCAAAAACGTGAACTATTGATTCGATAAAAACGTCAGAAAGACATGACCGTGAAAACGGGTCCACTCCTGGGTTAGCGGCCCCACTGGTTGTAAGAAAAAAGGGCAAAGGAAAAACGTCCCGAACCACAAAAACTTTTGTCGAACAGACCCACGCCGAAAAGCCGGGACGTGTCAACAGGGCGGCACGCAAAAAAAAGGAAGGGCAAGGGAGGGCGAAGTCTAATCATCCGAAAGCGACAGTGGAAGGGTGACCCAACCAAATTTTCGCCAATGAAAAAATCGGGCATTCGAGGGGTTGACGACTCAGTTCGTTAGGGAACGGGAAGAAGGGGGAAAAAGGCAAAACAGACTCAGTGGTTCCATTTTAATCAGAAAACCGGAAAAGGAGGCGGGACGCAGACCGTTCATTTTCCAAGGGGAAAAACAACAAGGACCACGCCCCCGTTGTCAACAGGGGGAGGGGGGGCCAGACCAGAAAAAAGAAAACGGAAAAAAAAAAATTCAGTGTGGGAAACCACGAGGAAAAGGAGAAAAGCCATGGGTGGAAGCGTTGACGGGAACTCTCAGGCGGTTGTCCCGACCACGACTAGAAAAAAAACAGAAGGCTGCCGTCACGCTAGTAGTAAAATCCTGGGCGAGGCGCCCCTTCACCGAAAAAAAAGGGTGTTGCCCAGAAACCACCGGAAAAAATCCCTCACACCGCAAGAAGAAGGAAAAGGCCAAACGCTGCAAAGGACTCTATGGGGAGAAGAAAAGTGAAGGGGTACGGCAACCTTTCACGGGTCAGGGGCGGGTCCAAAGACCGCCAAGGTATAATATGGCGGGGGGCCAAAAGCCCAAAGGAGGGGGGGAAGGAAACACTGGGGGAAACGGAAAAGACAATGGAGAGTTGGATCGTGCAAACACCACATTTGCGATGGGGGGGGGGGGGGTGAATCAACTTTGTCAAATTGTAGTGCGCACTGGAAAAAGCAAAGGAGGGTGGAAAGCCCGTCCGCGCCAGAGAGAAATACCATTGATATCCGAACCAGGCACAAACAAAAGGGCGAGAAAGAAAAAAAAACAGAACTCCTTTGTTTGCGGGCCAGGACACTTTTGGGGCACAAGAAGCCCGACCAACAAAATGGGAAGGAAAACAGAAGGCAGTGGGCACTGGAGGGGGGGTGCGTGGGGGAAGTTCCTAAAAAAAAGCCGCAAAACGAAGTTGTCACAGGGGAAGACGTGGAAACAATGGTCCCGCTGTAGGACCACACAATCACGCTGACTCAAACAAAACCAAAGCCGCCCCCGGAAATGAAAAGGAGGGGACGAGTGGTTCCTTGCAAGAATGGAAAAGAAGTGGGGAGGCAGAAAAGTGAGAATGACTCGGACGCCGACCATCCAAGAGGATTAGCCGAAAAACGGAAACTGGGGACGTGAGTCGTAAATCTTCACGGGGGGAAGATCTGGAGTACGGGGGGGGCAGAACTGAAAACCGGATCACCGTTAAAGGGTGGCAAAACTGAGGAAGCGGACACAAAAGAGTTAACAATCGGGGATTGGAGGAGGAAAAAAGGGGGATCCTCGCCACACAAATTCCAAAAAACTGTGCCCAGGAAAAAGGCCCGCAACGCGGGGGACGCAACACAAACACAAAAAAGGGACCCGAGCCTGTAAAAGGTTGGTGTACAGGGAGACAAAAAGCGGTGAAAAGAGAATCAACGCTTCAACCGTTGAAGTCATCTATCCGGGGGGGGAAAAAGACACTGCACGGGTTACCCAACGGCGATCAAAAAAACCAAAAAGTCCGATGTAGGGGGGAAGGGTAGGTCCTTTAGAGGGGGGGGAAGAAAGAAACCAAAAATTGACAGACCCCATCATACCAGGTCCTTCCTACGAGGAGTTGCTGGGGGAAAATAGGGTGAAAAAAAGCTCAGAAATTCGGGAAGGGGGTTTGCTTACGTCGAACAGAGTGAGTTGCGTGCAAAGGGAAAATACTGCCAGGAAAAACCTTCAGATGGCAAAGCAAGGAAGGTTTCAAAGCCTCAAAATGAAGTTGGAAAACCGGAAAAACGGGAAAAGGCATAACTAGCAATGCACAAAGCCCGGGGTGGGGGGGATCAGGGTCGAGCCGCCAAACAACAGGAGGGGGCGGGAGGAAAGCCAAAGGCAACGAAAGGAATTAGAGCGCAAGAACAGGGAAATGAAAGGTGACATACGAAGAGGGCACTCGGGAAAAACGGAACGGGAAAGAAATAAGGGAAGGTCAAGGCCCCCCACAACAAAAAGGAAAAGGGAAAGCACCCTCAAAACCGTTGCGTGGGGGCTGGGAATGGTGTAAAAGAAGGGGGGGGGAAAAGAATGCGGAAGGAACGGAGGGGGAGAAAATGTAGCAGGACAGGGCCAAGTGGGTAGGGTTTGGGGAGCCAGGAAAAAGGTGGCTGAAAAGGGGGGGAAGTGCTTAAAGGTAAAGGGGAACAAAGCGGTTCCCACGAAACAAGGGTGCAACATTTGGGGAGGCCGCATAACAGGGGGAGGGGAAAGAAGACAACCTTTCAGTCGGGACGGAGGTGGTGTGGGTATCAAAGGAGGGGGCGTGTGCCCAAAGGAATCGTTGGAAATGGGACTCAAGCTAGCTGGGGGGGGACAAAGAAAAATTCAGTACAGGTCAGAAAAAACGCTTAAAAAAAGATGGTAAGATCCGGGGGGGGGGGAAAGACAAACGTAAAATGGCGTAAAAAAGGGGCCACGAAGGGTGACCATACTGGAAGGTCCGTGACAATACGTTCGTCCGCCAGTCACGGGCACAGCCAGACCGGGGAAGTGCCATCTCCTGAAACCAAGAGTGGAAAGGTGGAAAAAAGGGGAAATGACACTCCAAGACGGGGTGGTTAAAAGTGGAATTGCCTGACCAGGAGACCCGTGCCGATGGGGGAAGCGAGCTGGGGGGACCTGGGGGGGAGGAGACCCTGGGTAGCCAGCAAGGGAACACCAAGAGGGACCGGCCCGTACGCAGTGTTCCAGGAGAAAAAAGGGAAAAGTGCAGGGAAAAGGAACAAACAAAAACGAGGTTATTTCACAGTCAGCGTTTGGGGGCAAAACAAACCGGGCGAAAGCCCTGTTTTGAAAAGGAAGGGGAAAAGGGAAGCGAAAAAGAGAAGTTTAAAATTAGGCTCTGAGAAAATGCACGTTTGGGGGACGCAACATTAGGAGTCAATATAAACGAAAAAAGGGTAAAGACCCCTGTCAGAGATAGGGCTAACTGAAAAAATGGTGAACTTCATCAGGTGGGTTAAATCTGTTGAAATTTAGAAATGTGGTCATGGCTCACGGGGTGAGGGACTGGAGTGTCCGATTGGAAGAAAAAAAATAGCCCGACAAAGGGGTGTGATTTTCCAAGACACCGCCGACCAAGCACTTGTAAAAGGGAAAGAAAAACGCACACTTTAGTGGAGAAGAGAGACCAACAACAACTAGGAGAGAAAAGAAGAGAAAAAGTGTTGAACGACTACCTCACAGGGGGAATCAAGTAGGAGTAGAACTGCACCAACAACATGGCAAGGGGAATCGGGGGTCTTCCATAGGAAACGTCTAGGAATTCAGGAATCGAGTAGAAAGATGTGGTTGGGAAAAAACAGGATTGGACGGGAATTGGTCGTGAGGCAGTCTCAGGCAACAAAGGGGGGGGGGGAAGGGACAGTTTTGTCGCCGGCAAAAAGAAAAAGCGGCACCACGGGAAGGCAAACTCGCAACCCTCAAACAGGGGTCCAGGGGTCGCGGAAAATCGTACGCAAAAGAGGAAACCGGTTGGAACAAAATGTGAACCTCGGGGGGGTGGGGGGGGGGGGGGATGGACTACTCCCGCTGCAGTTAAGGGGGGAAACTGCGCCACCACCAAATTGATGGTGGGGAAACAGCCATTGCAAAACCCAAGACCAATCCGGAGAGGGGGGAGTACGGAACCCGGGGGATGGGAGTATGTTCCCAACTAACGACGCGTGAGAGCACTCAAGCAAAAGACATGTTCAAGGGTTCCCTACTGATAAAACTCGATTGGAAAAAAGGAACAAAGGAGGATGCTCGAATACCGAGAAAAAAACATTGCGAACGAAAGGGGACTGGACGAGGGGAAAAGAGACAATCACTGAAGCAGTTGTTGGGAAGCAAGGAATTCAGACGCCCAATCCTGGAGAAGGCAGGGTACAACGTTTGGAGTTGCAACGAATTTTGGGCGGAACCCGGGGAAAAACGAAGTCCATTGGGGGCAAAAAAAAAAAAAACCCCCGTCCAAGTTTTGGCAAGAAAAAAAAGGGAAAAGACCCAGCAGCTGGGAAGGAAAAAAAAGGCCAAAGAAAATCCGAAAAAATTCTCCTCCTAAAGGGGGGGTATCCGAGACAACAACCCGAAAATCCAACGGGAACAGGAAAAAAGGTTCGGGCAAATAAAGAAAAAAAAAAAAAAGGGGGGGGGGCTTGCAAAAAAAATTCGCCCTAGGTCCCACCAAAAAAAAAAAAAAGAGAAGCCTGCACTCGATCAACAACGACCACGCCCATCAAAGGAAGGGAATTGACCGCAAAAGGATGCCGGGGAAAGTGCTCAAGATGTCCCACGGGAGATCCGAGGGTCAAAGGAATTTTCTGAAAAAAGGGGGTCGCGCAAATAGAAAAGATTGGCACCTGAAGTCCATCCCAGAAACCAAGAAGGGGTGCAAGAAGACAAGGACTAACCAAGACCCCGGGCAAATGGGGAGAATGGCAGCACAAAAAAAAGGTACGGTTTGGGAAGGGAGGGCAACAGACAAGGAAGAGAAAAACTACTTGCGGTGGCCAACGAACACGAAAAGTCTGGAGTGAACCGCCCCCCCAAGATAGGAAGGGCCAACAACTCAGGGAAGGACGGAAAAAGAAAAAAGAGTGTAACGAAGATAACTACCTGGCAGGGAGGTGTGGGGGAAACGATGCCGAAAAGCCCACTGAAACAAAGAAAGAAGGGGACTGGTCCCAGGAAGAGAAAAAGTACAGCACGTCAAAAAAGCGGCACGTCGAAAAAAAAAAAACAGGGAGTGGGGAAAATGTAAAAAAAAGAAAAGAGGGGAGCGGTAACCAGGGGTCCAACGCAACAAGAGAGGGGCAAGGGGGGACAAGTGTCGAAAGAAACGCGGCCTTTGAGGGAAAACAGTAGAAAGGATTGACAAAAGGCTAGCAAGGTCGAAGCCAAAAGAACGACGGACAAAAGAGATGTTGGAAAAGAACGCGGGAATTCCCTGTCTAAGGGTGTCATCAGGTGTTGGGTCATTGCGCTGACAACAAAAGGAAAGCACCCATGATCGAACAACCAAAAAAAAAAAAAAAGGGGGAGGTGGAGGGACTCCCTGTCACCAGTTTACCTTTGACAAGTGCAGACAAGGGAAAGCAGAAACTGAATGAGAAGTCCTAGGGACCAAGAAAAGGGGGTCCGGGAAGAATCTTTGAGCAGAGGGGAACAAGGGGAACGCAGAAACGAACTGGGAAAATGTTTCAGGGGGCGACTCGCCTAAGGGTGAGCAAAAGTCAAGGTTCACAGAGGAGGTGGTTTAAAAGTTATTCAAAAAAAGGGAGGCAGGGACGGGGAGTTTTAAAAGGAAACGGCGAAACGACTACTAAAAGGCCAAAACGGCCCTTCGGGCAAATGAAAAATTGGTGAAAACGGAAACTAGCTTGACCAAAGGTCCAGGGATAGGAATGGGCCCCTAAACATATTCAGGCGTGGGAAGAGGAAGGCAAAACGTGGGACACGGGGGCTGGAAGGTCAGTGAATCGCCCCAGAACCGACCATGTGCACAGCAGGAAGAGAAAAAAAACCTGAAAATCAAAAAAACCGCAGCCAACCTTTAAAGGAAGAAGCCAAGTAACCATCTCACGTTTTGGAAAACCCTAAGCCCGAAAAAAAAAAAAGATACAAGGGGTCATGGCACAAGGGGTCACGCCCAACGAATCTAGGCAAACGAAAGGAAAAATAAGGACGTCTCACTTTAAAAAAATTAACAAAAAGAGGCTAACACGACCAGTCCGTCGGGAGAAAAAAAAACGCGAAAAAAAGAGCGCTGCACACAAGCAAGGTGAAAATGGACAGGATTACAGGGGGGCAGGATTAGTTTATGCTCAAAAACAATGGAATGAAGCCGGAGGAAGAACCAAAGAACAATATACTGCGAGACGGGGCACGAATACTGTCATGCGATTTTGCTAGGCGGCCCTTCTAATAGACAAAAGGAGAACTTGTAGGCGAACAAGGCGGGGACCACGCGGGTACCGAAAAATTGGGGGCCAAAAAAAAAAGAAAAGGCCGGTGAACCCAGGCCGTAGGGGTGGTCCAGGAAGCCCTGCACCAAAAAAAAGAATCAAGCAGGTGTTGGTGCCAACGGAAAGGGAAACAGGGGATGGCAGCCAAACGCCAGAAGTGAAGCTAAGGAAAAGGGAAAAACGTCACCAGAACTTATGGGGTTGAGGGGGCAGATAAAAAAAAAAAAGGCGAAGACGTACCCCAACAGAAATAGGGAGGCAGCAAAAAAAGGGCCGAAATTGTGACCGGGAAAACGGGAAACGCAGGCAAATTAGTAGAACGAAAAGAAAGACCGCTAAACATGAGGAGCTTGGAAAGGGGACGGCAACAGAGTGGTTGCAAAAAGGACCTTGGGGCAGGACCATGAAAAAAAGGGACAAAGATACGAATGAAACCAAGACGTCATGAGGCCCGGAACAGCAGGCGATCACGAAAAGACACAGGAAAAGAAGAAGCCAAAAAGGAGGAAAGTGAGTCCGTGAAAGTGACGGAGAGAAGGACCTTGAACCAGCGACGCCTGACCGTTGGGCCGGGAGGGGGAAGAACGAAATTGAAAGTTACCACGGGGGGGCGCCGCACAAGAGGGAACTGCAAAAAGTCCACCAAAAGTGGGGGACTGGCAGGAACAAGAGGAGGGTGGGTCCCAAGCGCGATTTAGAGCCCACGGGGAAGGGAGAATACGGCCGATCAAAACAGTTGCAAACAGGTCCCAAGGGGAGGCAACAGGCGAGCATCTCTTTAAAAATCGCATCAGGAGAAGGGGAGAGAACTGACCAGTCCAAAGAAAAGAATTTGAATAAACGTGCCAGACCCCTCGGCCGGGGAACGGCTCCCTGCGGAAGGCCATGCACACAATTTAAAAAACGTGGAACCAAGACCGGAAGGACTGCAGTGGGATTCTGAGGCTGGGGGGGGTCTCGCTTTGGAACCACATAAAGAGCAGCCTAGGTTCCCAGAACCGGCCCTTCGGGTGGCGAAACCAAAAACCGAGGTAAAACGAGACACCCCGCTTGGTTGTTGGGCGGAATGGACGACGCGACCGGTCGAGTGGGGAAAAGAAAGCACGCCAAGACTGAACGAGCTGACCAAAAGGGAAAGCAAGCGTGAGTAAAAAAAAGAGGGAAAGGCGGCAGAAACTACATTCCCATGGTTTTTGGTTGGGGGGAGAACCAAACTCCCGAATCCTTCCAAACACCCCGGGAAGACCAGAATCAAAAAGAACAAACCGCAACGGACAAGGAGGAGAGGGGGCGGAACTCGGAAGGGGGGGGGAAGGGGGAAAGGATGGGGAAGACGGGTCACATGGGCGGGCAAAAAAAAAACCAGCCGCCGGAAGGTATTTTTCTGATGACGCCGCCCCCACCGCGGACAGGGAAAACCCAAAAACCTGCAAAGAGGGAAGAAAGGGAACGTGGGAAGGGGGGGCCGTCCTGAAAAAAAAACCAGTTCGATGGTAAAGGCATTTGACATCGTGTGTCAAGGATGATACAATTTAGGGGGGGGTCTCTTCTCAACTAAAAGGTCTGGGGTTAATAATACCGAAAGAAAGTGGAAACTCGGGAGATAAAAAAAAAAAGGACAAGACACAGGAAATCATGTAAGTTTCGGGAGCAGAACGAGCGTGTTGTGGAAAGAGGGCCTCAGAACAGTGGGGGGGGGGTCAAATGGGACCAAGGTTTCCAAGGGGATGGTGAGGGGGGGAGTTGCAACGCCAGTCGAAAACCTCAGATCATGGCACAAGGGGTGTGAGTCTTTGGCAAAAGTAAAAACCAAGGGATTTTAGTCGTCGGGGGGGCGCCGACAGACTTCCTACGGCGCCCCCTTAAAAGCAAACATTCGGTGTCAGTTTACTGGTTTCTTGTTGAGTACAGTGCAAAAAAAAAAAAAGGGTAAGAAAATTGAAAAAAGAGGTCAAGAAAACACCAAGTCCACTTACCAGCACAACAGGGCACGACTACCGGTTTCGGGCAAAAGGGGGGACCACGGTGACCTAACACGTTGACGAAGGGGAAAGTCAAAAATCTTACGGGAACAAACCGTGAGGAAGGGGGGTTTGGCAGCAAAGAAACCCAGAAAATAGGGCACGGACCGAAAAGTGCGGCAAAAAGAACAAGGGGAAAGTTGGGTGCCCAGGCGGGTATAATTACTGTACCCGCGAACCATACCCTACAGGGAAAGGAAACTGGAAAAAAAGCCAAAATTCCCGCTCAAGGAACCCAAAGAACCAATTGCCCGGGAAAAGCGGACTGAAATGGTTAGCACAAAAATTAATGACGAAGAGAGAACAAAAAAGAAAATCCGCGACGCGAAGGTGGAAGTCGAAGACTGTTGAAAGGACCCTGACGATAAAAAAACAATAATCGTTGTACGGAGGCCACGAAAAGGGAAGGGAGACCGCCGGGGGGGACTGGAAAAAAGCGAAGCCAGGCGAGAATCACCGAATGGGCTTCTGGAAAACCACGTTGGGAAGAGAACGAACAAATGGTGTTTGGCCAGTGAAGGAGAAGCTTGCCAAGGGGGTTCACAAGGACATCCACGGGGAGGACACGGCTGTTCAAAAAGAAAATGAACAAAAAAAATCCGTTTTTTCGCATAAGCCTTGGGGGAAAGAGGGTTGTGTTGGGCACAAAAAAAAAACTTCAACCGAAAGCCGCATAGAAAAAAAAAAAGGCAAAACTAAATGTGTGGGAGCGCCGTCAGAGCTCAAAAATCGGTGACGGGGGAGAGCACGGGAGACAAACCTCGCGGGAACGAAGGCCTAGAAGAGAGGGAAACGATAACGGGAAAACCATCGCGAGTACCATCGGGGTGACAGCCCGGGAAAGGAACCAGTGGGCAGGTCCAGGCAAAGGACAGAACGGAGGGAAAAATACTTGCGGGGGGTCTGGTCAGGGGGGGAAGCGGAAAAACAGTTAAGCCGGACTAAGACGAGGGCGAATTGACAGGGTCGACATAGCGGCAAAGTTTCTTTCTTGGGGAGGGGGAACCGACAGGGTGTTGACCTGGGCCATTTGCATAGGTACAACTTGAAACAATGGGAAAATGGGTGGAGGAAAAGCAGAAAAAAGGGGGGCGTGGGAAGCCAGAAAGGTGGACAATCCAACCATTCAAAGTGGGTCACTAAAATGAGCGTGTGGGGGCAACACGTCCAATGGGGACACGTAAGGACTTCCAGGGAAAAAATCGGACAGGCAACTTCCCCCGCGTAAAAGAAAAGAAAGTGAAACTTGGAATCTTGGGGCGCAAACGTCAAGGTCAAGGGCTCGATGGGGGAGTACCAGGTTTAAATCGTCCAAATACATTAAGCGTCGTGAAAGAAAAAAGGAAACAGGAAATGAGAAAAACTAGGAGGGGTGAAAGTGCGAGGACCGAGGGGAAGAATGCAGAGGGGGGAAAGGGAACAATGGGGGCGGGGGAGGGCTAGAACCGTGGGGGGGCTGGAAAAAAAAAAACCAAAAAATTTAACCGGTGGAGATTGGAACGCAGCGGGGGTGTTATCACTGGAAACACCCAAGGAAAAATACAATAGTGTGACACAGGCGTGGACGCAAGGACCCATAAAAGGGACCGGCGGGAGTGTTTCAGTCACCAAAAAACGAAGGGAGGGTCAAAAGAGAAGGTTGCAAAAACAAAAGGGCCGAGCAAGTTGCGAACATGAATTGACGCGGACAGAGACGGTGGGGGTGGGTCAAGAAGCGACAGCAATTGGGGTGGCAGCAAAAAGGTTCCTCCCGGAGAGGCAAACACCCAAGAAAAGTAAGAGAAAAAACAAAGGGAAACGGGAAAGGCTACAGGCATAGGCCTGGGTATAATGAAATGGCAAGGGGGGATCTAACGGGGGTTGAAAAAAAAAATACCCCGCCGGGGGGGGTGGCCTGGGGTTAAAAAGTGCTCAAAAAAATCAGAAGACGGCCAGTTTAACCACTAAAAGGCCGACCAGAGGGGAAAATCCTCAAAAAAAACTTAGGAAAGAGAGAAGTTCAGAGGATGTCCTGTGAACACTCAGAACACAAAGTGGCTGAAACAGGACCACACCCCTGGAAGGGCTAGGGGTTCATAAGGAAACTCCGCGGAGGGAAAAAAAAAAAAACAAAAAGTCAACGGGCAAAAAAGCTGGGTCGACAAAAAAGGTCACGTTAATTTTTCGACTTCGCAGGCCAGGGAGAAAAGTTTTTTGAGCAAGGGGGCGGGAAGCATTCAACAGTGGAGGGTCTCGACCACGAAAAAAACCGCAACCAAACCAACTGGAGCGTAAAAGTAAGAAAAGCAACAGGCCCATAGAAAGGTTTTGCAAAAAAAGGGGGGGGGGGGACCAAAGGTTTCTGAAAGGAAAACCTACCGACCGGGGGGCTTTTCCGGGGAAAATGGGGACCCCCAACGAACATAGGTGCAGTGGGAGCAAAGACCCATGGCAAGAAAAGAAAATCAGACCATCAGACGGGCTGAACAATCGAAAAAACAGTAAAAGTGAAAATTCAACGAAACAACACCAGGGAAAGCACTCACAGCACTACCTTGTTTCAAAGGTGGGGAAAGGAGGAAGACCTAGACGGCCACTCACAAAAACAGAAAGGAGCTCGGAAAGGACGCCATACCGTTGCAACGAAAATGGGGAACCGCCGAAAAAGGGGAAAACACAGCGAAATGCGAAAGATAGACTCAAAAAGGACTAACGGAAATTTGGGAACGTTGGGCTTGCCAACGGATGGTTGCCCAAATTGAAACAAAACAAACAAAACGAAAGTGTAAGAAAAGCCACAGAGGGAAAGGGGAAGAAAACGCAGGGAAAAGAAGCTTGAAGAAAATGAAAACACTAAAAAAAAAAAGGTGGCCGGAAAACAATGGCTATCCTCCCAGGGGGTCGGAAAAGATACTGGACCCGACTCCATGAACGGCCAGGTTGGGAAAGAACGGTGTGGTAAGGCCAATCACCGACAAGAAAAAAAAAAAAGGGGGCCTCTTTCGAAAAACAGGGAAAAAAGTCGCCACTCACTTAGATGTCCATTAAAACAGGTGCAAGGAAGAGGGGAACCAGGGACGGCCCCCAATGCCACCCAAAAGGAAGGTCCCCACTGTTGACACCCTCGTGCCTGGACCCTGGAAAAGGAAAGTATTGGACCCAAGGGAGCGGAGGGGCACATCCGAGGGGGGGGTCAAAACCTGCACGTCAGATGGAGGACGCAGACTTTAAAAGACGTGCCCCTAGTGCCTTGAGGCAAGACCTCTTAAGAAAAAAATGTTGCAGAAGAGACAGAAAAACCACGACAAAAGCGGGGAAAATGTGTCTTGGGGATGCGACTGGGGGGTGTGTTGTACCGCGGGGGCCAAAATGAAAAAAGGGGAAATCGAAAGGAAGGGGACGTCCCAAGGAAAGCTGCTCAAAAAGGGAAGACCGGTTGAAAAGAAACCCGATCCCTGAGGACCCAGAAAAAAATCCGGGATGAGCATCGAATCCAAAGTGAAAAAAGGGAAAAGAAAAGTCCGGGGAAAGACTACCTTGGCTGGGGACGGGGGTGGGTAACCATAAAGGACACATCTAACGGTGACATAAAAGAAAAGTAGTGTTCTTGAGGGGCCGGATGAGGGAAGGGAAGATGGACTTCAAATCAGAGGGGTCGGATCAGGACTTGGGGGTGGATCAACGCGGTAGAGGAAAAAAAGTGGGGTAACGCCCGTCTAAAAAGGCAATGGCGTTTTCGGCAAGAGAGCACTACCAGGAGAAGACGGTCTTGGGCCACGAGTAAAGGGGGAGAGAAAAATCCGGGGGGGCAAAAAAAAACCGGCTTTTTGGTGAGGAAGACGAGAGTGCCACCCGCAGTAATGGAAGCAAAGGTGTGAATTGGGGGGCGACAGAAACACATCAAAAACCAGGAGCATTTCAACCGAAAAGTGAAGGGGACCTAAAAGTGCCGGGGGCAAAGACAAAAAGACGGGAGAACGTAGGCTAAGGGGGGGGTTGTGGGGGTTGTTGTCGGGAGGTGGGGGGGGGTGTTTTTTTTGTGGGGGCGCACAGAGGCACGGGAGGGGTAATCTCGCTCTTAACGACAGGGTTTTTCCTACGCAAAAATCGACCTAAGGGGCATTGCAGAAGAGCTCGAGTGCAGACGAGCAACGGAATGGGGACTTGGGGGGGACATGGAGGGAACCACCCAAACTTCAGGGGGGGAGAGGGGGGTCTACAAACCAACGGGCGAAAAAACAACAAAACATCAAAGGGCAAAACCATACTAAGTCAGGGGGGGGGGGGGGCATGGTGACCCATTGGTGCAGGGGCAAAAAAAAAAACAATGCAGGCAAAACCCTAAAACAAGAGACATTCAAGGGGGGGCAGAAATCCCAGTCACAGGGGGTCCAACGTAGAGAGACACACAATAAAACGATCACCTGACTTAAAAAATAACCAAAAAAACTAAAAATCGAGCAGAAGCACTCCAGGATGGAAAGGGGTTCGCAGAAGAAACATCGAAGGTTTTCGGGACCCCGACCTTACCAAAAGAGTACATGTGTTCATCGGCAAGGTCAAACACGCCGAAAAACCCCAGAGAAACCACCCAAAAAAAAGAAGGAGGAGGGACCTGGAAAGCCAACGGACGGAGAAACAGCCACAAGGAAAAACCT
>Ga0179593_1511483_pt1 | contig 12923 bp, 8 predicted proteins | sample CZODoug2_1_08_16_FD_185931 | JGI IMG/M metagenome (GOLD analysis project Ga0179593, IMG submission 185931) | Vadose zone soil fungal communities from Angelo Coast Range Reserve, California, USA - CZODoug2_1_08_16fungal (PacBio error correction) | ecosystem: Environmental > Terrestrial > Soil >...
TTCGAGTTGAGCTTCCACCCGTGGGAAGAAATCTCGCCTGATAAAAACGGGCCTGTAACGGATCGTCTTCAAGTGGGGATCTCTGAGACGTCCAGAAACCACTTCTCGTTCTCAAAGGATCAGGAAACAGTCACGGTTCGTCCTAAAGGGGTATACTACCTGGAAACGTGAAATCAATTTCAAGAAGACTGTTCGTTCCTATCAGAAGAGCAAAGGTTTCATTCTCCGGGGGAAGGAGGCACGGTCCTATCCGCGATCAGGGAAGACTAAAAAGAATCATTATCCCGAAGAGAGCTGGTCGCCTCTTTAAAGAAAATCGGGGGAAAATAAGGGGGAAAAAACTTGGGGGGGGGGGGGGGGGGGGGGGGGGGGGGGGGGGGTTTGGGTTTGGGGGGAGGAGATTTGTGCGCGCGACCAGCCATGCCGACTAGCTGCGCCGGCCAAACACCGCCGATTCAGGACAACTCTTCTCCCGATCTGGTAGGAGAGAGCGACCCTAAGAGAAAACGAGGGAAGCCCATGGGCCAATGAGAAGAAAAACTCGTCAGCGCCTTGGAGAGCTGACCCGTCGGAGGGAAACAGGGGATGCGCAATTCTCTGACCAGAGGAACGGGGCTAACTCAAAAAAAAAAAGAAGAGGCCGGGCCCTCCGAGGCCAAGCGGCATTCGGCAATATTGAAGCAGAAGAGATACAGGCCGCTGCTTGCCTTACCCTGACAAATCGCGATCCAGCGCGCGGCCGGGTGGGAGTAAAGGGGGGAATCACCCGACGAAAAAAATATGACAGCGACCCGCCTACCCAGCGGCCTGCCTGGGAAAACAAGAAGGTTCAGGGGCTGCAAAATAGGGAAAAGGGGGGACAAAAGAATGCGCCGAGACCCAACAACCCGCCGGGGACCGGGGAAATCAACCCAAAAGCCGGATCTTCGAAGTTCGACAGGACATCAACAGCATCGGGCCTCATGGGAACAATTAATTAAGGCAAGAGCGTCAAGAAGCAACAAGGGAGTAGAAAAGGATCGCCGGGATTTGAAGAAGACGTGGCGATGCTGACAAGGTAAAGACATATATGGGAGGGGGGGCCATCGGTCGCCGGCTGCTGGGAGGTGAGGGTGAAAAAAAACGTTCACCGGCATCCCGGGGGGGAACAGTCGAAGAAACTCTTTGTTCAGCCTGAAGGACGCATCTCGGAGACGGCTACCTTCTCGGCCAGCGATCTTGTAAAAGAAACAAGGGGGGGAGGCCGTAAGCCAAGCGTGTCCCTGCCAGAAATCGAAAGTGGTTGATCATCCACAAGAACACATCGAAGAGGAACACGGTTCCGCCGGAAAGTGAGGCCTAGGGACCGTGCATGGCCCTTCGCGCACAAGATTGGGCTTAGCGACAGAGCTACCACGAAAAAAGGGGGCGTATCAGGGCAGCGGGGCCAATCACGCATCAGTGGACCCTGCTTTGCTGGGCGGTGAAGGTTAAGCATAGGCAGCAGGTAAAGGACGGTGCGCGAAGCGAGGGACCTGGCGGGTCAAAAAAAAACAGGCCCTTGTTGGAAGAAGGACGGGGCAAGGACCGGGTTGCGGGCGCGTCGAATTGCAGGACCAGGGGGGGATCAGTCTGCGGCTAAAAAGCGGGAGTAGCTCGCCGGGATGATCTGGGCAAGCAGATGATATTCGATCTGCAGGGAAGGAGGGGGGAGTTTGCCAACGGAAACCTCCCACTTGTTAAAGATGCAACCGAACTAGGGTAATAGTACCACTTCTCCTTGCAAACGAAAAAAGAATATTGTTGTGGGGCAGCACAAGATGAGGAAGGGAGCGTGGAAAATTCCACTGGTAGTCGCCGTACGGTGCCACAGCCTGGAGTATGGTATAACGGGCCATCGCGGAGGGGGTGGGGGGGTACTGGCTTCGGTGCTGTCAGCCGGGGAACCTGCGCGGTAGAACGGGTCTATACCTTGGGGATCCATGCCGCTGGGGGCAAACCTGGATCGGCTACCACGTGCCGAGTTGAGAAGACAGGAGGTGGGAGCTGGTGGGGAAAAACTTTTCTGTCAAAGAAAAAGGAGTACTGCTGGGGAGCCTGCCGCCGGTCTATACCAACAGGTACCGTCAAATCTCGAGGCGGGGGGGAAGATACGTTGCGAAAAAACGCCTCACCCCAACAGGCTCGGTCGCTCCTTTTGAGAAAAGGGGAGCCAGGGGCCCAGCACAAGGGACTCTTCCTCTCGGACCTGTTCACGGGGGCCCAGTATGGGGTTGGCTGAGGGGAGCTACGGGGGGAGCTGACGGAGCCCCTCGTCCGAGAAAGAGGGCAGGACAAGAAAGAAAAAGGCAGGGGGAATCCTCTGCGCAGCCGCATTAAAAAAACAGGAGGCTCCTAAAAAACTTATCAAGAAAAAAAACACGGGCCACAAAGGGGGTCTAGTTAGGCAAAAAGATAACTCAGATGGTCTTCCCCGGTGGTGGATCTCCTTCTGATGTTGGCGCGAAGAAGGATTCCGTCCAAAAGGGAATTCAAAGCTTTAGCTGTCAAGAAAATCAACCATTCTTGCAATCGCCCGAGGGAAGATTCAATCACCGAAAAAACATCTACTCTCCGCTATACGCTTCAACAACCGCTCCCTTCAACCCGCGGCCCGGGGTAGCAAACCCCTGAGAGCTTTGGGGTCAGGTTCCTCCTCGTCAGGGGGTCCCTCAGCGAGCCGGGACCGATAATCGACCAAAAACCCGGGGAAGTACGTGGGACGCGGAATGAAGTGGACTTTCCGGGGAGAGAGGTCGCAACTCCGTCTCGACTCCTTGGGGCAGGTTCGGGTTAGCAAGGCGGGGCGCCTGTGATTCGCGCCTTAGCAGCGTAGAGTAGGGGGGTACCCCCGGTTATGGAGCCTAGCCACCCTTCGAAATACTACTGGGGCCTAGGAACGGAGTTTGGGAGATGGGAAAAGAGCGACGGTGATTTGGGGTGGAGGGGAGGATTTCTCAGCCAGATGTTCCATGGCGGAACCAGTTTCCTAGATTGTTCCGGGAGGAGAGAGGGAGGAGTCTCCCCGGGTCTGCGGTTTTTCCGTCAGGTGCACGGGCGTAGGGCGGATGGGAAAAAAAAAGGCTGGTGGATTTCCTGTAGGAGAGGGTTTTCCCTCTCGTATCACCGGGCTCAAGAGGGGCTTGGGGTAACCCTAAAGAGAGTGGTCGGGTTGCAGGGGTGGGGGGTGGAAAAGTGGAGATGTTCGGGCAGGGTTGCGTTGCCTAATAGTTCCATCGGGGAAAAAGGGGGAGTGCAGCGGGGGGGGAAGACTCAGCAACAACAACGTGGGGGGGGGAGTGGATCTCTGTCGTCTTGGGGGGGTTCACTCCATCACTCCGATGGTTCCCTGTGACCGTGCTTTAACTCCGGGGGGACAGCGCTTCAACGGCCGGGGGCATCAAGTGCCATTGGTAACCGGTCCGAAGAAGCTTGTGGCCCCCGGGGGCGAAATCCCTGGTTAGGGGGGGGGGGGTGGTTGAGGGGACAACGCGGTGGTTGGGGAGCGCCACAGATTGGGGGTGGGGCCCGGCGGAGGGGGGGGGAGGGAAGGGGAAGAGTGGGGGACCTGTCGTTTCCACCCAGAGATTCCAGATCACGAGCGGGACCGTCAGGAGTCCCCCTCGAGCTAGGGTGCCTGCTCAAGGATGTCGATTAAGTAAGTGGGTGTGATACCCCGGTTGAGGTGGACCGGTGTCGGCAACCACCCCGGCGTTCTCAACCATCCAAGAAATCCCCCGGACCTGGGGACTCTCGCTTCCTTCTCAAAAGTTTCAGAAGTTAGGCTAGTAAAAAACGGAGGTCCTTGTGATGGTTACGGGGAACGGCGATAGGGGAGATGTCTCCCTTCCACAACATATTCTGCCAATGGGATCGGCAAAGGCTTTCTCGCTCCTCTCGGGGGCCATCGGGAACTCCTGACCTAGGATTCCTCTCTCAAAAATTCGGGATATCCATCACCCAGGCAGTGGAGCGTAAATGGATTTACTCTCGAACAAGCTCGCGCAGTCGTGTCCATCTTAACAAAGAAGAACAGCCACCAAAAAAAAAAAAGCTGCTTCTCCCCAAAAAAACCTGAACCTGAACCCCTCCTCCCCACGCCAGCTTTCCAAGGAAAAGCCCCCCACCATTGAGCAAGCCCTCCCCAAAACACCCCACTGCCCCGGGGGCCTAGAGCACTGCACAAGCTCCCCCCCGCCCCAACCACAGGACCAGGGGCCCCCCGCAACACGCGCGATGGCCAGCAATGATCACACCACTTTAGAATCTAAAACCGCCCCTGCTGTAGAGGAAAACTTCCAACCTGGCGCACCTACGACGTAAATTCTTTAAAAAACCATAACATCAGGAACCCTAAAAAACAAACTCCTACCTTGCATACCCCCCCAATCCGCGCCAGTGAACAACCACAAAGTTCTCTCTTCTTCGGCTTGGCGTGAAATGAGAAATAGGTTCCTTCATTGATAGATTTGCGGGGGAAAAGGGGGGGAGAAGTGGGTATCTGACTTATCCAGATGGGTGACACTCAAGGGTGGATGGGGGGGGAGGCTGACGTGAAACATCGCGAAGTCCAAAAGAAACATATCTGAGACAGCTGCGTGACTATCTCAAGCGGCGAGCTCCCAATGAAAGCTGACGGAAAAAAAAGAGAAGGAAATAAATGGTAAAATTAGACAAGGCGTACTCAAAAATCAGCAGGATGGAACTACCATGAAAACATTTCTTTGTTTTTACCCCCAGGAAGAAAGTGGTGTAAGGGCAACGTTAAAAGACCGTTCGCGCTTCGAGCTCGGGTAAGGCAGCCTCCTCCAAAGGAACGTCTCTGCCGGTGGGTGTTGCCAACGACGGACTAAACAGGGAAAAAGAACCAGATTCGGTGGACTGATTTCCCACGTCGAGCCCAGGCCTGAAAGAGGAGAGGACCAGGATACTGAGAAGGCAATAAGGGGAGGTTCGTCGCCGGGATCGTAGGAGCCAAATCTATTTTTTTGTGGGGAAGCGGGGAAGAAGGGAAGGGCAGGGAAAAACCGCAAATCTTCTTATTTTCGAGGTCGTGGATGCACAAAGACGGCTGATTTCGGCTTCGTCAGGAGGGAAGGCGGGGGATCAGCCAGGGAGCTGGTGCTTCAGTAAAAAAAAGGGAAAGACATCCTTGATAGGGGGAAAGAACAAATACAAAAGATCCAAGACCTGACAAAGAAAAATCTAACGAGGAGAAAGGCAAAGAAAAGTCAGAGGGCAAACATCCAATCGCACAAGTCCCGAAGGGCGCGGCAGTCAAACTAATCTTGGCCTGGCTTGGGGGACACAAAGGCGGGAGCGGTCGTTCGGAAGCGAACGTCTGCCTGCCGCGATCAACTGGTGCGGGCGTGGAAAAGGACCAAAAGCGAGGTTGGGGCCCTGAACGGCGCCTTCGAGGAGGGGGGGGAAAAAAGGAAGTGGCGAAGCAAATAGGATCTAGAACACCTGGCCACGTAATCCTTCAGACCGTCGGGATCTGCGGAAAAAATGCATCAATTGCGGGGCGGTTAAACCGGTCCTTTGGAAACCCGCCTCCCTTTGCTCGGAGAGGAGTTAGAAAGAGAACAAGTCTCAGGAAAATAAGACGAAGGATAGAAAACTTTCCTCGTCATGACCCCGTCATCAGAACCATCCAGAGGGCGCAGAGAGGGACCACCGACAGCTTTCCGCTGAACGGCGCCGCAAGGCAGGAACGCTATTAAACGACAACCGGAACTCCTTTTTGCGGTCGCAGGGAGGGAGGGAAAAAGTGGACTGGCGGCAATAGGGTACACCTCTGATATTAGAAGCTGAAAAAAAAAAAAAGATTTATGCTCGCGTCTATCATCATCAGGGGGTCGAATTCGAGGGGAATGTAATGAGAGTAAACCAATTGATTCCGGATCTTCGAAAAGGAGTTGACCTCTTTGCCTCTGGAGCGAAACTCTAATAAAAGAGCAGCTTAATCTTATTTAGTGGGCTTGAAGGACATCCTAAGAGGGAAGAGGAAACCCCTTCCTCCTGCGTCCTCACGTTCCCAGGAAAAAGTCCATCTGGCCAGCTCGGCAAAACGTGCGGGACCTACCCCATTTAAATCATGTCGATCCAGATGCAACCAACCGTGGCTGGGAAGGTGGGCATCCTCTAGAACAGGGAAAAGAGGTGTGTGTTGCTTGAGGCCGAAATCCCCGGAGAGGCAACCTACAGAAAAGAAAAGGGGGAAACGGTTTTATCAGGCCCATCTATTCCCGCAAATGATTAAATACTAACGAGGACACACGTTCTGCTGTGAAAAAAGAAAGATCGTGTTAAGGGGAGGGAAAGGCCCCGGTTAGCTTAGTATATTCGCCACCGGAAGCTCACAGAAGGAAAGGAGAGTCGGGGGGATCGCTCGCGGGCCGCGCGGAACCTTTAAAAACTGGACCGGCCGGCGAATACTGCTGACTGCCTCCGCAGCTGTATGAAACAGCAAAAATCGGGAAGGTAGGCCAGGAAAGGAAGTGGTCATCAGCGGCGCCGACAGTGCCGGAAACCGAGGTGAACGCCTGCCAGCCAAAGAAGGGCGGGGACCTTAGGTCATAGGGTGCTCTAAAGGGGGGATGAAACTCACCAAAACGGGGGGGCCGCCAGCCGTCACCGTAGAAGAAGGGAGGACAGATTTCGAGGGGGAAAAGAGAAGACTTGCAGCACGGCTGCCCTCTCGAACTCTCCTCGGTCTCAAGGGAAGTCTCTTTCTTACTTTGAACAGGGTTTGAGGAGGGGACCGTAATAAAACGAATGTAAAAGAGGGGAATAAACGTCCGGCCATCCAGTAGGAAAGTGTAAAAACAGGGGGGAGAGGGGACCCTTGCCCCCCCACCCCCCCCCCTAGGGGAGGAAAAGAAATCAGCTGGGGGGGGGGGGGGCTCAAAACCCGCATATTCGAAAACTCACAAACAACGGAGGGGAAAGAAAAAAAAAAAATATCCTTTAAAAAAAAAGGGGGGGGGTGAAAAAAAAGCGGAAAAAACCCACCTGTACGTGTAGTGGCAAAAAAAGGTCACTTTCTCTGAAAAGTCTAAGGGGGACGCAAACGACGGCCAAAAATGGAACTAATCGTCCAGCGGAAGGGGAGTCAGAAAAACGGGGCCAGGTGATCACTCTTCTGCGCGACCGAGGTAGACTTGAACTCAAACTTCCTCGGTCAGGAAGAGGGAGGGGAAGGAACTATAAGCGGCCGCCCTACCCGTCTCCGGACGGGGCATGGCGGCCACGGGGATGAATCTTGCAGATAAACTACAAAAATTGAAGCGGCGGGTGTGCTGGCCTCTAACCTAATCTGTGGACAGGAGGAGGGGCACTTTAGTGGTACTAGACGGCACGCAGAAAGGCCAATTTCTCGTGAAGGAGGTCGGGCCGGTCGCCATTCGCCCTTCCTTTATCATAACTTTTTAAAAAAAACTCGAGGAGAAGGAAAAAGCGAGCGGCCCATACATCTATGGAATTGTGTGAAGGACTACAGGAGAGAAAAAAAGGGCAGCGGCCTGGCCACTGCAAATCAAGATTACCAAAGGCAGAAACTGCGCGGGCGTGGACGACCAGGGGAACGGGGAAGAGGGTACTTATCAAACCGAAAGGAAGGAAGGCGACCGCGCTCCGGGGATGCGGACATCACCTACGGAAACAATCCGGGGAAAGGAGCGGCAGAACCGTCACGGGCGGTTTAAGGGAGGTTCTGGGAAGGGTCACCGGGGGCGTCACGGTGAACAAAACGACAGGCGGGGGGGGTAAAATGGAAAAGGCAGGCGACGGCTGCCGGGCCTGCCTAAAAAAAGCAGGGCGGGTCAAGCTCACGCCTAGCCACGGCGACGCCACTGAAAAGGAGAAGAGGGGACCGCGCGTTCGCGACGGGAACTACCTCCGGTCCACCGGAACAGGGGGCTCCAGCTCAAATAAAACGGACCGGACCGCCACGGGCCGATATGAAAACCCTTCGGATGGTATCAAGGAGGGGGGAGGGGCCGCACAGTATCCATTCCGAAGGGGGTGTCCATCGCTGATCGGGGAAGAGATCCTAAAAAAAGCCGGGGCTGAGGCGGAACCCGGCTTGAAAAAAGGCTGAGGAGGGAAGGGGGACAGTTCTGGCGGGTCATCTCAGCGGACGCAGGGCTGCTTAGGAGGGGGGTTCAGCCGTCATCAGGGGGGAGAAGAAAATCACGACGAAGAGACGTTCATCGGGGCCTGACAAGGAAGCGCCAAAACCTCTCTCTTTCAGTGGGAAAAGGAAAGGAAGGGACCCGGACATCCACTATGAGCAGCGAAACGAGAGTGAACCAAAAACGCAAGAAGGCCAGGTACTGCCGATCATCAACGCCACCGGCTCCCCGATAGAAAAAAAACAAATACCATTCCACCAAGCATGACGTCCAGGGGACCAACGCCCAGCTTATGAGTAGTATGGGGAAAAAAAAGAAAGTCGACTGACCAGCAGGATGCACAGCAGCCACTAATCGTAAGGCGCGCCTCGCGGGATACTAGACGGCGGAATTGCGAGGATTTGCCAGAAAAGGGGGGAGCTGGACCCGTCGCCTCCTTCGATGTCGTCACTTCTTATCTTTCGAAAGGAGGGAGATTGGGTTCCTCACAACCGATCAAAGGGTGCCTCCGGAAAAGAAACAAGTGTCAGGCAGACCGAAGACGATGTCGACGAAGCCGTACCTTCTCGGAAAAAAGATTCGAAAGATCAGGGAAACGAATTGGGGGGGGGCCGGATGGAGCCAGCGCGGGGTTCCAAAGAGCAATCTGAAAAGGGGGTTTTATCACCAGAGATATCCTAGAGGGGGAGAGTCCGAGAATTACCTGGCTCGAGGGGAGGCCATGAGGAGGAAAAAGCGTTCACCCTTACCGTATCCTACCACTAAGCGGATCTAGGGGCCTTTCCTTGCAAAAGGGAAAAAAAAAAAAGCGGAGCGTTGAAAGCAGGAGGTGGGAAGGAACAATATAGTAAAAAGGGTGAACAAGGGCTGGCCTTGTCCTGAACGTGCCGAGGGGGGACCTGGAGGGGAAAACAAAAAAAAGAAAGGTGGTCAGTTCGAGAATCGAAGCCGGGGGACCGGGGCTTACGCGGGAGGAAAGGGGAAATGGACAATTTCGTCTCTTTCCTTCTCTAAGGAGGGGGGATCTCGCCCTACTGAATAACTGGGGTCAAGCAGGCGGTAGAGGAGATAACTGCTGGACTGGGCGTGACAGAAAAAACCTCATGTACCATGATGAGAAAACCCTTTCTTCGGAATAGGAAAAAAGAGAAAGGGGGGGGAAAAAAGCACTCACAGAAAATGAAGGAATCATCAGAGCGGATGGGTAGAAGGAAGGACTAAGGTCGTTAGGAAAGACGGAAAAGAGGCGCCAACACGGGAGGTCAGGGTGATCATCCTAAGGGCAAAAGAAAAAATTCTTTTGGGTTTGGGGGGGGACCGATTTTGTGCGACTTCGTGCGGGGAAGGGGGGGGAAAGCCAGGGGAAAAACCGGGACGAGGCACTCCGCGCACCCTAGGGAGTCATCCGATCATTCCGCGGCCAAGGATGACCAACCGTCGGGAGCCGGACAGGCGAATGATCTGTTTTCAAGGGGAAAGGGGAAAAGGATTCGGACCTGCTTCGGTTTCTAACCGGCCGAAAAAAGAGACGACCAAAAACGTCACAAAGCTGGGGGGCTTAACAAACGACGCGCCGCGGTGTGGACCGCAATCACAGAGAGAAAGATGTCTGCACTCCGAAGGGCGCCGCCTTTGCGGGCAGAAGCGGAAGGGCCCGCACAAGCGGGGAAACCCCGGGCGCGGACCATGGGGAGAATCCCCATAGGTCAGTTTGCTTATCGGGCGTTTTTATAGAGAGGAGGCCCCCTCAGACAAAAATGTGCACGAAAACTGGAAAAAGAAGCGTGACTGTGCTAAGAGGGAAAACGAAGAGGGATAGAACACCTGAGTCCGTAACGCATTAGATTCTCAAAAACAAAAAGGGGGGGGGAAAGGTAGATATGAAACAGGATATCCCTGGAGATCCTGCTGCAATGCAGAGATGGAATCCAAAGGACAAAGATAGAGTTGCATCTGCGAAGAGGGCAAAGGAGGCGCGGAATAGGCACGGGGGGTGGGAGAAGAAACCAACCGCGACGCCATGCACCAGTTTAAACGGCTACAGGGGGTGGACGAAAGCGGTGGAGGGCTTGGGAGGAGAGAAGGAAGAAAGCTTGCTCCCCCCTTTTCGGAGGCAAAAGATCGTTAAGATAGGGACGTGGTGCAGCACCTCTTGAAACAGGGCTCAGCAGGCACGGTCAGTTCGGGTTCCTATAGGCGCTATCCAGAAGACCGCAAGGGATAACAGGAACAAGGTCCCCGCGAAAAGCCGATTTCCGCCACCCCAGCAAGCAAGGGGAGCAGAACGAAGCCCGGGATCCCCTAACTGCTGAATAGTCAGCGTGCGAGGGTCCGCGATCTGTCAAAGGCTTACCAAACGAAATTAAACCAAAAAAAAATACTATGAATCAATAAAAGGGAAAAAAAAAGGTTTACCTCACTTATCAGAGTCATGGTCGGAGACCAAAGAAAGGGCGGCAGGCACGTCCTATACCAAGTCAGAATGACTGAAAAGGAATTGGGAACTGGGGGGGAGGGTGGAAAGGGGAGAAAGGGCTGAACTACCAATGGTGAGCAAATGTACAAGTGAGGGGCCTGTTCAAAGAAGAAGAAGCAAAGAATCGGGACCTGAAACAGGCTTCCAAAGAGAGCAGCGGACGGAAACCGAGCGCGCAAATGCCCAGAGAGCCCAATGGGTCCGGGGCCTGACGAATCAGGAAAACGGTCCGGAAAAATCATGTCAAGAAGGATAAAGGAAGGGGAGGGACGGAGAGAGGGGATAAGATAGAGGAGGGTTGTCGGAGAGTAGAGGGTCTGAGGGACGGGGGTGAAGAGGGAGAGTAAGGTTAGGGTGGAACAAAAGGAGGACTACCAGGGGTTTACAGACCCTCGCACGGAAAAGAACACTTCCAATCGTGTCACGGTCGCATTATTCTCTGGGGTCCTGAAAACGGCAACGCACGCAGGCAGGGTCGAGGCCGTGGTTGGGAGACTCGGCACATACAGACAGCCTGAGGGGGACGAACGATATAAAAAGCAAGGGGGGGGAAGCGAATCTGTCCATCGGGGAGCACCGGCGATCACGCCATCGGATCGGACGGCGCAAAAGCTCTTGGCGAAAATGTGGCTGTGCATCAAAAAAGAAGGGAAAGATGGTTTCATGGGGGGGGGGGGGGGGGGGGGGGGGTGACCTTTGGCACAAGTAAAAAAAGAATTTGTCTTGGAAATGACCGAGCGGGGAAGGAGCAGTCGGACTAGAAATCGGCGGGGGGACAGAAGCAACATGTAGCGGGCTTAAGTTAAGGCTACCACAGGGATAGTGTTTAAACCAGCAAACCTACACAGCGCCGGAAAGATCTCGGAACCCATTAACTACAGAGGAGAAAGGGAAAAACGGCGCCAAGGAGAGAATAGAGGAAATTCAGGGAAACGCGAGCAGCGCGGTCTGAGGGACAAAAGGTGAAGGGATCCTGAGGGTCTAAAGGGAGGGAAGGGGGCCTGTCACGAAAAGAAACGCCGCCCAGCCTTGGCGTTCGTGTGAAACCCGGAAGGGGTGGAACCTGGGGAGGTTCAGGGAAAGGCGAGGTCAAGGGCCATGCTGATCGGCATTACCGCTTATAGGGCCAAGGGAAGAACGCTGGACTCTCTTCTCATGGTCGTTGTGAGGGGGTGCTCAGGTTCCAAAATTCGGGGAAGGAGGACCCAACCCCACAGTCGCTCTCGGGCTGTACAGCCAGTCTCGAGTTAAACTAGGTCCTGGAAAACGGAGGAAAAGGGAATCGAAGGCAGGAAACGCCGCGCTGCCGAGGCCAGAAAAGGAAGATGACCTCAAGCTCCCGGGGGCCGTTAGGGGCAGGGTCAAAGGAGCCTGCTGCCTTGGAAAAACGCGGCAGCTCTGAGATAAAAACTTTGCAACAAGAGGGAGAGGGATGATGCGCTCGGCACCTAGATGGGGAATAGCCGGGGCGATCATCATCTCTCATTGGACTGCGGCTGAAACGGGAGACGAGGGGGGAGGACTCAAATGACCTTGAAAATGGGGGAGAAAGAGAGGCCCATCAGATGTGGCGTTATACCTGATGGAGGGACCTAACAGATATTGAAAAAAAAACCCCCAAATAGCCTTCACGACTGGAAACAAATGAAAAGGGGAATAATTTCCATCATCGACTTGCAAGAAAAGCGGCGTTAAGTGACCCCATTGATTATACCACCACCGTGAAAAACCCTCGAACGTGCGTATTGAAGCCGCGTGAAAAACGTATAGTTTGAAGGAGGGGATGGACTTCCCGAGGTCAAATCAAAATCAACCCTGAGGGTTGATGAGGGAAAAGATGGGGACCGCCACGGGCAGAGTCAAAGGAAATAAGCTACGCCAAAGGTCCCAAGAGGATTCCCATACGGGCGAGAAGTATAGGGAGGAAAACAGATAGTCCAAAGAGAAGGTCAATAAGATATGGGGTATCCTCTCTGCGGGAGAATGAGGAAGCAAAAAGTCATTGGAGAAAGAAGGGAGAATACGGATTCCACTCGGGGGGGGGGGGGGGGCTGGCAAACACGAAAAGACTCGGGACCGTTTCCAGCCTTTTCAGGAAAAAAGGGACAGAAAGCGGTCCGACGACTGCCTTCACAGGGTCGGTAAGAAACAAAAAGGGTGGGACCAATAGGAGGGCGCTGCAGTGAGGGAGGCTCATCATCCCCTTTGCCACCAGACAATGTCACCGGGATCATGAGGAAAAGGATGCCGAAAATGAAAAAGAAAGGCGGAAGATCGGAACTCTCCTCTTTAGA
>Ga0179593_1566783_pt1 | contig 12923 bp, 14 predicted proteins | sample CZODoug2_1_08_16_FD_185931 | JGI IMG/M metagenome (GOLD analysis project Ga0179593, IMG submission 185931) | Vadose zone soil fungal communities from Angelo Coast Range Reserve, California, USA - CZODoug2_1_08_16fungal (PacBio error correction) | ecosystem: Environmental > Terrestrial > Soil >...
GGGCAGAATCCTTATCAATTAAGCCACAAATTTGGAGCTGCCGATTCCAACGCCGTTGCAGATTGGAAAAATATGGGACGTCAATACCTGTAGGTTTGCCGCCATGAAAGGGGGGGGTATGAGCATCCTTTCAAAATTGGCATCAGGTAATATCCAAAAAAGTCGACGGTGAGGTACCAGAGGGAGAAGACTTTCTCTTGTTACCGAGAGAAAGCACAGGGGAGGCAGAGGGCTCAACACAAAAAGGAGTAAAAGAACCTGCAAAAGATTAGTACTCTGGGAGTTGAAACGCAGAGAGGGGAACACCGCCACTTTACAATGGAAAAGCCCCGCGGGCGAAATCCTACGAAGGGCGGAAGCAAAAAGGGCGAGAATGATTGAATGCGTTGGAAGTTTGGATCTTTTACGGCAACGAACGCGAGGGGAGGCGGGAGGAATTTGTTGCGATGTTTGAGAAAGTAACATTGAAGAATCCAAAAAAAAACTGGCGAAGGGTAAAAAAAAAAGAAAAATTCCGGAATGGAGCAATGGCTCGAGGGGTCTAGCAAAAAACAACGAGAGGGGGAGAGAAAAAAAAACGAGCCATTGCTCCCGAAGATAAAAAATTGTTGTCCAATCCATGGGGTAGTTGCTTTATCTACTCAAGGGGGACAATTGACTGGGGGCGAGGCACAACAAAAGGCCATAAATCCGTGAAGGATAAAGAAGAAAATTCGCGGGAACGACTAAAGTGGATCTAGCGGGGGGTTGTCAATGAGCCGTATTTATGCAAGGCTCATCAAAGGGTTAAATTGAGGAGGCCGTCGTTAAGAAAGGGCGCACGACCCATTCTTAGGACTCTAAGACGTAATCGGGGATGAGAAAGTTTTTCGGCGCACTAAAAAAGCCTCGCCCCGTGGCTTAAGAAATGGGCATCATCGGCACCTTCATAGAGCCGGTACTCAAGAGAAGATAATGGGGAGAGGGAGGATGATGCGGTGGGGGGAAGCTACTGAGAACACATGATTTTGGGAGCCCGGGTGGAACCCTAGGTAATGTGCGGAACACAGCGTTGGGGGGGGGCAAAAGAGAAAGGAGTAAGTTGGATTTTTTGTACTCTTAAAGGAAAATAATCTATTTAACGGAGGACTCAGGGGAAAAAAAAAGGTCCGAAGAAAAATTCTGTCTATCTCTTGGGTGTTCGAAAAGAAAAAAAACCCCAGGGGACAAGCACTTTGCCAGGAACGAGTCATATGATAGACTTTTGCTGATAACCGAGATCATCAGGAAGGTGAGAAAAAGGGGGGATGTACAAAGGGTCCTTGACGTCTTCAGGGTTCAGGGGGGGGGGGGGGGGGGGGGGGGGGGGGGGGGGGGGGGCCCGTCAAGGGGGGGGGCGCTCTTTCATTATCGAGCAGAAAAGCCAAAGCAGAAAGCGAAAGAAAAATCCGTTGCTTTGTGTAAAAGGAATTCGCAAAAAAAACTCGACGCGCAGCGCATTGTAAGGGGGAAAAGTTCAACCGAGAAATGGGAGAGGTAAAATCCCTCACCTTTACCAACACAAAGAGATCAGGAGGGTCAACGCTCTCCGTATTATTCTCCCGCGAGTACAGAGCCCTGAGAGGTAAGGAGAGGTCAATCAAGGATCCCTAATCCAAGATTTTGGGAATAGGAAGCGCAACGAAAGCCTGGTCGCAGGTTTTAGCCACTCGAAAACCTAACGAAGAGGGGAAGAATGTGGGACGTATTTTTTACAGGATGATTAAGGGAAGAACTCAGGGGGGGAAAGGGGAAAACCAAGGTAGTCAGGGAGGTTTGGGTGGGTGGCGCAGGATGTAGCAGGAGAAAAAAAAAAATTTGGAATCTCTCAGGTGCGCGGAGGGGATCTTGAGAGAGGGGTGTCCATTGGAATGAGCATGCGCGCGGCTGGGAGGGAAAGGAGGGACTTTCGTCCAGCAACTGCTTGCCAGGTTTGTTCAGGGGAAGGTGGGCGTAGATATAAAACAGACTAGCACATTTCGATCGCTGGCTGCCGGTTAGGGTCGGGAAGGAAAAAGGTAACCAAGGGGGAGTTCTCTTTTTGTAGTTGTGCGACAGTCTGGGGGGAAAGTGGCAAAAGGCCCGAAGGGACGATACAGTCCCTGTATTTGACACTTTTGTGGGACTTGAGAGAATGAAACGAAAGTTTTCCATTATGGAGGAGTGTGCTTAGTAGAAGCTTAGTCCGAATGGGGGGAAAGGAACTCGTCGATGGCAAAATCTATGGAATGTCTCGTTGGTCCGGAAACCGTCTGGAGAAAGATGTTAGCGGGGAAAATTTGGCAAACGCCATAGGGGATTCGAACTACGACCAGGAGTTAAGACGAAAAAAACTACCACGAAGAGAAGATGAAAAGCGATTGGTGAACTTGCGCAGAGGACCGCCGCAAACTCTCAAAAACGGAGGAGGAAAAGAGATTTTTTCTTACGCGCGCGGTCAAACTGCTCAAAAAAGGTAAAGAAGGGGGAAATCGGGGGGGAAAACATCAACGAGTAAGCTCGAGATCGGTCGGCAAACGATTGGTCGTAGGAGGGAAAAGAATCTGGATCAAATGGTAAACCGGCACCCCAAAGAGAGGGATCCAGACGGACCAAAAACAATGGACCAGATTTGCCAGCATAGGAGAAGGCCATCAGCAAAACAAGGACTCACTCAGGAAAGTAAAGCCACTACTCTGATACGAGCATTACATGGAGAGGTTCAAATGGTCAAATGGAGAAAAACGTGATCGAAAGTCCAACAAAAACGTCCTGGGGTACTTGATTCAAGGCTCGAAAAAGGAAAAAAGGACAAGGAGAAAAGACGACCTGTCGGAATGCGATGAACGAAGGACAACCGAAGAAAAAAAACCTCATCTTGCCTCGCGAATAAAATCTAGGCCGCACTACAAAAAGGAGAAAGCGTGGGACTAACCTCGGTTCAGAAGGGAAATCGCAAGGCAAGACTATGGGGGACTCATCCAACATTAGGCACGCACACTCACACCTGAGAGAGAATTTCTTTTGGGGAAAAAAAGAAAGAACTGCCGCGCAACAACCTATTAACTCCGGGAGGGGCGGGTGGAGATAGAAGGAGTAGACGGAATAATAACGTAAAACATGACGGAAAAATGAATCTAATATCTAACGAGAGGAGGCGGGTAAAAAAGCCGCGGGCGTGGGACTTTTTGGGTTGAGTTCGAAGGAGGAGCAGGGCTTAGGAGTCCGATGGGGATTGACAACGTTATGAACTCTTAGAAGATAGAGGAGAACCCGTAGATGGATGGGATCTCTTGGCCTTACCGGGTGAGAAGCGTAAGAGGGATGATTACTCGGGACGCTAGTCTTGGGACGGTTGCAAAGATTCGAAGAATATCTCTTATCGGGATTGGGAAAGGGAGATTTTAAGCAACGATCTGTTTTCCTGGAAGCGTTTTAAGAGAAAGGTGGACGTTTTCGTCGTGAACCGGTCCTCACATGGGTCTGGGACGAAAACAGTAGGGGAGACAAGAGACTTCATGCGTATGATCTATCGGTCCAAAGCCTTATAACATGGGGAGAATTCCGGCGGGCTCGTAAGATTTGTGTGAGTTTGAGTTGGAAAGGAAAAAGGGCTTCACATTGCACTCGAGGTGATAGAATTATATCCTGGGAGTCTTCCCCTCAAAATTGCGACGATTCAAGCGTAAGGGAAGAGGGGGGCCCAAAGGGGTCGCAATACCTGGATCAGGGTGGAACGCCAGCGACCAATACTCATTTGGAAAGCTCCTCCTTGTCAGATTGAAGCGAACATGATAGACAGTCTCTACTTTAAGGTGCCGAGGAAGGATTCTAGGACAGGAATGCAAAGGGGAGACGAATCTTTTTCCCTGGACTGACACCATTCCGTAACAAGATATCACAGGTATTACTAGGTTGGGTGAGTGGAAAAAAATACTTTCTAAGTCAGAGGGTAACTAATGAAGGAAAGGGGAAATAAAGGTAAATCCCCAGACTGCTAAAAGGAAGAAATACAAAAAGGGGAAAAAAAAAAAAGTGAAGAAATAATTCATGGCTTCTCTGGATTGCAGGGGGGGGAGGGGACCACGCGCGAGGCTTTTTTTTTTGGGACTGAAAAGGAAAAATCTTGGGATCACTTAAAAGTCGCTATCCAAAGACCGAAGGGGAAATGAGGGTACAAACAATTTTATCATTAAAGATGAGATTAAAAGGGCTATAAAGAAAACAAGGGGGAGTATTAACATAAAGGAAGAGAAGTGAGCCATGATGGTGATAAAATGTGGGGTTGAGAACTAGGGCTTGGCTTTGGGAGAGGGAAATTTGCCTGCAAAGCAAACAGCGGGGGGGGGGGGGGGAAAAAAAATAAAGGCGCTCGAGGGCGGGGGGAGATAATCGAAATTCAGCTAACTACGAGTTAAGGTGGGAGGTTGTAAAGCGAAAAGTTTTGGTTCGGCTGTCGCAGATTTGAGGGGGGGAAAAAGAAGCTGGGGGCAGGGCCTGGGAGTTCCGATCTCTCAGAGGACCTCTTCGGAGTCGAAAAATAGTGAAATGGTCAATTTTTACAAGGTGAATCTTGAGAAAAAAAAAAAACGAAGGCGGGGGAAGGAGAGGGGGGGGAAAAGATCTCATCTTAAGGGAGATACAAGAGAAGATCGCTCGCTTCAGATGCCAGGGGTAGTATCGAAGCAAGGGGGGTAAAAGGGCAAGGTGGGACGACCAGAAAGTCAAAAGGCCTCAGAGAGGGCAAAATATAAAGGGGGGGCGTCGACTGGAAGGAGGGGAGCGGGAAAAAGAATCAAAAGATTGCAGGTGGCCGTAAGAGAGGTCATAAAAAACGGCTAACGCAAAGAGGAAAACTAAAGATTGAGCAAGGCACTGGTGGGAAAAGAGGGGAATAGGGGGGGAGTTTGTAAACACGTATTATCATCATGAAGCTGTGGAGAAGGCGGGGTTGTCCTATACCTGACGGGAGGAAAGGGGGGGGGACCTGGAAAGGACACTCAAGGAAATCTTAAATTGTGAGAGAGGTCCCCACGAAAGGCAACAGAGCCTTTTCTTAAAATCGGAAGCAAAATCCGAAATAGGCTAGAGAGCGTCGCCAGGGGGCTTATTTAAAAGAGGAACTCCAGTCGCTAAGGGTAATCTCCCTCAACGTACCATAAAAGACGGGGAATCCAAAAAAGAAAACTAAAGCCAGTGTTCTATTGAAAAAAAAGGACAGAGAAATGGAATCTACTGGAAATCCCTCCCTCTAAGCCAATCTCTTTTTGAAGAGAGAGGGACCGGAAGGGAACAGAATCGTAGGTTTGGAAGAGAATCCTAAAATAATTCGAGATATATATGGTATTTTGGTAAAACGTCAGTGGGCGGAGGTTCAAGTCTTCCTCGGGTTTCAGCAACCGGAGAATGAGTCTAATTTTTGGGGGGGGTTTCGCTGCGGCGTCAATCCAAAAGTTATCTAGGGATAGGTGAGAATTTCTCGGAGAGGAAACAAATGGGAATGAGGGTCCTTCCGCGGCGCAAAAAGGCCTTACAGGGGAACCTTTACGCACGGGCTGGAGAAATTCTTGAAAACGAAAGTTTGTTGGGGGGGAGATATGAAAAGGGGAGGTTAGGGGCCGGTGCATTCGGTCATCGCTTCGAACTGTTCGGCTTGTTTGGGTGCGAAGCGGGGTTAAAAGAGGGGGGAGAGCCGTTGTCACTCCATTAAAGTGAAGGAAGAAAGGTATTGGTTAGGGAAAAGTTTTCCTCCATGGGGGGTGAGGAGAATGAAACGCGCCGGTTGGCCGGGTTGGGAGGGAGAGGGGGTAGGAAAAAGGAGGTTTCGTCTCTCGTACCGATAGATAGACATTCGAGGTGGGGAGGGGGCCTACCGTCTGGAGAACTCTCTCAGGGGGAGGTTTTGAATTCCGGAAGGAACTACAAGAGGTGGAATAAGCTCCCTCCAAAATTAGCGAAAAGAATGCGGGGGAAGGAGGGGAACGGGTCAATTACCTCCTGCGTCTTCATAAACATGATCGCAAAAAGGAGGGAGGGGGAGGTTTGTAGGGAAATATGCGGGAAAAAGGAACTCGGAAGCTATCTCATCGGGAAGGAACAAGTAGCTCATTTTTAATATTGAAGGGCTTTTAACCGGGGGGGAGTTTAGGCAGGGAAAAAGGGAACGCCTGAGCTATTGCTGGCGGAACAAAAACGGAAATTCCATCATATTTTTAAAACAGGCGGGGGGAGGCTAAGGCGGGGGATGAAAATCTTAAAACTAGCAAGCCGACTAGATAACTTAAAAAACATTAAAGAAAATGGAGAAGGCAATCAAATACATACTTTATCGCCTGCACAACTTCCTTTTTTAAAGTCATGACAGGGTCGGCAAAAAAAACTGGGGCAAATCTAATGGACTGTTACGGAAGGATATTAACGAAGAGGAGGAGAATAGATCAGAAGTGCTCGCGAGATCTGAGCCCTCACGCCAAATTTCTGCAAGGAGGCCATCAGTTAGGGGATCGGGGAGTCAAGAAACAATTACAGAAATTGGGGTGACGCAGAAAAAAGATTATGGCCTCAACAAGCGGGGAAAGAGGTAGCAAGGAGTGGCCGAATAACCGACCCTAAGAGTACCAAACCCCACCCTCCTTAATTACTCAGGGGAGGTCAGGACGCATGTCTAACAATCGGGAGACTTACTTTGAAATTCAGGGAACATACGAGGCCATAAAGGGCTGAAAAGGTAGGAGAAATCCTCCCGTTTCCTGTTCTGTGGGCGGGGGAGAAGGGACAGGAAAAGTTTGGCGGCCTTTGGGGGACCGCTGACATTAACGCGGCAGGACGTAGGGAAAAAAATTGAAAGAGTTTATCTCTGGGTCCTGTTACCTTAGGTGGGAGCGTCCGTTCGGGGGAATCGCCTGGGGAATTTGACTATTTACCAAGAGTCTCTCTCATGCTGGAGGCGAGGATGCGGGGGGGGAAAAGAAAATTTTAGGACAGCGGGTTCGCTTTCGGAATGAAGAAAGGGGGGGGGGGGACCAAAGGACTTTTCGGACTTGCCAGCAGGGCAAAAAATGCGAAGGGAAAAAAGGTGGTTCTAGCATTACGCAGCAGCTTGCGTATGATCATGATCCGCAAAAGAAGGAACATAGGAGAGAAGTGGGCGTCAAATATGAGGGGGAAGGAGCTTTAAAAAAAAACGCGCGAAGACGAATTCTTCTTGACATTGAAATCTAGTACGCCATGGCAAATTAAGTTGGGAGTAACAACCAATGGAAGGTAGAGGCCTCTTTGGGGGGTGAATCACGCCTCTGGGTCCTCAAAGAAAACTGGAGAAAAGGGAAGACAAAAAGAAAAATGGTGGGGAAAGTCGCTCCTCAAAAAGATTGAAGAAGGATCTGCGCGTAAGTCCTACCTTCTCTAAGGTGGGAGTGCCGAGGAGATTAAAGGAAAGAAAGAGGCTCGGCTCTGGGATAAAAGGGGAAGTACAAAAAATCAACGATTCTCGTGACGGTAAAACTAAGACTGCAGTCAATCAAGAAGAAAAGAGGGAAAAAAGGAAATTGAAAAAATCCCCAATGGGAGAGCCTAACAAACTTCTGGGGGAAAAGGGCGATAAAGACCTTCGTGGAAAAAGTTCCTAATTTAGGGATGATCGGGGGGGAGACAAAAAAAAAGCTTAGTTTTTGTGGCATCGGGAACCCCAGCTGTTGAGGAAAAACATCAAAAAAAAACGGGGGAATGCTTTTGCACAACAAGTTTAAAAGACCTAGGAGCGAGGAACGAATCAACAACAACAAGGGAGAGGAGGGGATGCAAAGGAAATTCGGATATACCCTTTTTTGGTGTGGCCAAAAGGGCAGGGAAAAAGCCGGGAGGGGATCAGCAGTCCTTGCTCAATTCGGGAAAAACTCTCGCAGAGCTCTTTCGTTTAGGAAACAGGAATTAGAGGCACGAGGAGAGGGGCTTTGTGAACGCACCGTATTGTTCGGCACAAATTTGAGCCGGGGGGGAGGAGTCGGGAGTTCCTATGAAAGAGTATTGACCGGATTCTGGGGAAAACGAAAGAGGTCTGGGGGGGGTGTCGTTCCGACCCCAGAGCGCTCAAAACGTTGCGGAAGGTAAAGGAGCAGAGGAACCTGAGGAGCAGGTACTCAGAAGAATATCATGCTCTAGGGCAAGATTCCACGGGGGGGAGGAACAGAAAAAAAAGAAAGGGGGGGCCCTTTGGGCGGGAAACAAAGTTATTGTCGAAAAGGTTAAGAAAAACGGGGGAAATGGCCCGCAAGTTGGGGAAAGTTGAGAGGCATCTGGGGAAAGGGGACTTAAGTGTTCAATGAAGGAAGAAGACTTCAGGGTCTATCGATTTTGTGTGGACAAACTAAAAAAAAAGAAAAAAGAGGGGGGGTGCACTGCTGAACAACTCTCAAAGGCTTTTTGCGGATAAGGATATATCAGACCGCATGGAAAAGTGCGAAGGAGAGGGAACCAGGGGGACCGAGATCGGAACAACCGTTAAGCCGAGGCTGCTCGGCGCTCCAAGTCAGGGGGAAGAGCCAGTGCTTAAAATGAAATTCACGACAATGCCATCAAGCTCCAGCGATATGGAAGAAAAAAAGGGAGTAAAGTAACGCCAAGGACGTCTGTAAATCCAGGACCACAGCGCGCTCACTCGGGTAAAGAGGTCCCCCCATATATAAATCTCTCATACAAGGCTGGGAAACGAGCCAGGGGGATAAGGAGTCAATCACAGGCCCGGCGTGTTCGATAAGGTTCCTTAGGGGAACAAGGCACTTAGACTTTGTTTTTAAAAAAAAAGAAACCAGAGAGTGGAATTTTGGGCCGTAATTTTTTACTAAATTCCAGGAGAAGGGGTCAGAAGAGAGGAGGGGTGTTTGCGCGGCCAAGAACACCCCAAAAAAAAAGTTGATCTAGCATGTGCGCGAGTGAGGCGGGCAAAAATTGGGTTAACCCCAAAAGGGAGTCCTTACGACGGATTCCTGGCTGAAGTCAAGGGGAACATTTTTGGTCGGACGCTGCTAGAAATAGGAGCAAAAGATGGGGGTAGGAAAGGGGAGGTTCAAGGAAAACCGTTTCGGAGTCGCGTGGGGAGGGAGGAGAAGCCGGGTCAATGCCAGTAAAGGAAGGGTTTGCCTTCCCAAAAGTTTGGGGTTTTTCCTCCAGGGGAATGACGCGGCCGAAAGTTTCAGAGGCTGGGGGGGAGGGTGTCTGGCTGTTGCTTCTCTCGAGAATCTGTCTGGATCTGCTGGAAGGTTGAGGAAAGGAGCTATTAAATGAAAGGGGTTTAAATGGGAAGGATAAATAGTCAAAGCGAAAAAAAAGAGTCTAAAAAAATACAAACACAGAAAGGCTCTAACACACACATTCAATAACGACTGATAAGAGAAGAAAGAAAACGAGAGGGGAACTATCAGGGGCGCAGAAGGACCTAGGAATTCAATAAAAATCTTCTCAAGACAACAAAAAACAATTAATAAAAGGAATACAAAAGGGGTCATCAGATATCAGAGGCGCAACCAAAATTCACAACACTCACGAATACGAGCGCAAAAAAAAAAAAAAAAAAAAAAGAATAAGAGAGGATAAAATCGGTCAGAATGGGGATCACCCTCTGTCAAAATAATATCAATAACTAAAAGGGGACACACAAGACACAAGAAAAAATACACCGAACAAGACGTAAACAAAAACAAGGGAATCGGAGGATCAGGAAAAAAAAGGTAGCGAATCAACAGTCGCCGGAATGAGACTCGAAAGAGAAGGAAAAAATGATCCACAACATGGGAGAAAAACAGGGAAAGAAAAAGAGCGGGGAGTTACGGGGAGGGACAAAGAACAAAAAATCAGTGCACGCTTAAGCAAATGAAAAGAGTCAAAGATGGCGCCGGCGGAGCCAATCGTGCAACCTTCTAATAGAGGAAACACCAAATGTCGGCAACGAACACAAGCGTATGGATTAAAACGCATCAAACATTTGGGGGGACGAAAAGAAGAGAGAACCCGATCAATTTCTTTGGGGGGGGACTTGCCCGGAAAGAACTGTTCAACCAAATGCCAGCCTTTTATATAGTTGTCTACCCAGTCGAAAAAGGGGATTCAAAAAGGAAGGCAAAAAATCTAGAGGAAGTTTGGCTCTTCGTCTGGAGCTAAAATCTGAACAAGGGGGAGTTGAGGAAAGGAACTCCGCAAAGAAGTAAGTGATGGGGGGGGGGGGGAAATGCGCATGAACGGGATCAAGCTTCGACCGAGGATCTCAAGTACCGGTTAGCGACTTGGGGTACGGGCGGTAGGTAACATCGGGACCGTCTAAATTGTACTTATTGCCCGACGACCTCTCGAGTCGCACTGTTAGAGTCTTAACCGATTTTAAGAAAAAAAAGAGGCTGGAAAAGAGGGGTGGACGAGATCCATTGGGGAAAAAATCTCCTTTTCAGGCCTTAAATTCAACAAAGTTCGGCTGAAAGTGATTGGTAGCAGAAAAATGAAAGACAGCTGAATTGCGGAAGAAGATAGAGTGGTCCGCAACATTATCCAAGGGGACCTTAAGGAATTGATCTCAAACGATGGAAAGTTTTAGTTTTGACTTGGGAAAAAGGAAGAGGCTTCTCAAACTAATCTATTCTAAAGATAGGAAGATCGAGAAAGTGGCGGTCAGGGAAATCGACCTTGTTCAATATTTTTCCAAACTGGCAAACTGAGCTGGGCCATCCACAAATCACGAAAAACTGGTCAGTGGGGCGATCCCTCCAAAAGCATCATTGAAGCGAGCAAAATCGGGATCTACTTGAAGGGGGCCGGAGTCTCGGGAAACGAAAGCAAAAAAAGGGGGAGCGCCTTCTGTTGTCGAAGAGAGAACAAAAAGAAAAGACCTAGAAAAGAAATACGTCTGGCGGGGACTTTCATAAGAATGATCAATCCTATCGGGAACGGAAAACAGGACGAGGGAGGAAGGATCCGACTGCTGAAAGGGAAAACAAATTGGAAGAGACAGGCTTTGCGACTCGAATTTCGCGTCATTCTGACTCTGTTGCGCAACGAAAGCGAGGTAGGGGAGGTGCACTCCCATCGTGGCGGGAACAGAGGATCCACTAAGCAGGCGTTGGAACAAAAAAGTGGTTCATTGATCATGGAGAATAGGGGAGACTGAGGGGAGAAGAAAAGAGGAAAGAGCCATGATTAATGAAGGGGGGGGGGTTCCAAAGGAGAAGGCTGGGGGTTGGATCGCTGGGGGGGGGAACTTTTCCTTTCCACAGCGGATGGGGTGCAAGGACGCCTGAGCCGTCGTTGCTACAAGAGTCATCGAAATTGACGCAAACGAAAAAGGGGGGTGGGGGGGGTTTTCAAGCGTAGTAGTGTTTCGGCTTTCCCGCGGGAGGTGTAAGTGGAGGGAAAGAGTTCAGGGCGCCGGTGGGACCGCATCTATAAAAAAAATCGTTGGTACGGGGGTCGCATTCAACACGATCACATCAAATTTCTTGGCGAGGTAAGATAACTTCACGGCCACGGTACACCCGAAATCATGGCGGAAATAAGGTTTGGAGAGGACTGAGCAACAAACTGCAAGTGGTCTTAAGGCCCAGCTCCGGTTTGCGGAACCAGATCTGTGAAGGGGCAAGGTGCACCGCATTGTAGTTTCTCTGATCATGATCATCTGCATCGGCGTGTCTTCGGTCTCAGTAAGGAAACGTGACCAAAAAATCACCCTAAATCTTTGAGCGCCTGCTTTTGCAACGGGACAGTGGAGGTTGGAGGAAAAAGTGATCCCGAGAGCTGTGCGGGCGGAGGGAGAATGGGGGGAAAGGGGAGTCTTGCACTGGTTGCCAAAAGTCCCCTGTGGCCGCCGAAAAGGTTTAAGGATCAGACAGCAACAAAAAGCGAAATCTAAAAGGGGATGTAGAGCCCAAATCAGCTCAAAAAGAGATATGCTTCGCTCGCTCTGCAATGTTCAAAAGAGAGAAATCCAGGCCCGACCAGACCCCACGAGGAACTCAGGACCCCCAGATATGCATCTCCCGGGGGCTTGGGCGCCTCGATACTAGACTCAGCTTCACACATGGGGGGGAAAGTCAAGAGGCCTAATATTCTTTTTGCTAGAGGGCAGAAACTTAAGGGGGAGAAAAGGGGAGCTTGGTTAGCTCCTCGAAGGAACTCCTAACGAGATAGATGAATTGACCGGGGGGGGCCGGATCCGCTTTCACCTTTGTAAAGAACCCGAACAGATGGGAAAATGGGTCGGAATCTATTCCAAAAAGGTCACTCCCAAAAAGAAATTCTCAGGAGAGGGGATCCGGGAAAATTCTCGTTTGGTAAAATTGGAAGGAAGCTGGGGGCCGTAGCAAAAGGTCTTCCCATCACTTCTTGCGGTTCGTTGCGGGGGCTTGGCGAAGGAGCAGGTGAAGTTTTACGCGGGCTGCCGGGGATTCGTTAATAGAACCGGGAAGGAGAGGGTGTGGTGTGGCGAAGCGTTCCCGGAGGTTCGATCCTTTGTCCAGAAAAAAAGGCGGCTAGAATTGCAACGAGGAGTGAACGACGAATGTTGACTTGGGAGTTCGGGAAAAAGAGCGAAAGGGGCTGACTAATCGTCGCTCTCTGGCAAATAAAAAGGTAGGATCGACTGAAGAAATCGAGTATGTGAGCGTGTAATGGCCATAGGGGAGACCAAGGGTGAACAGCGACCAGGGGACTACCACTGAAAACTCTGGAGCTGCTTCCTTCAATTGGGGTAAAGGGGGGGCGCAGAGGGGGGAGACCATAAAGCGAAAACTCACACAAAAGGAAGGGGGAAAAAGGAGGGAGATTTTGGGGGCTTGCCTCGCGCTGTCTCTGAGCAAGTGGAAAAACCCAAATCCGAGCAATAGCGAACAGTATTAGAAAAGGAGTTGAAAGGGATTGAGGTTCGAATCCTACTCATTTAGCCCAAA
>Ga0179593_1568917_pt1 | contig 12923 bp, 16 predicted proteins | sample CZODoug2_1_08_16_FD_185931 | JGI IMG/M metagenome (GOLD analysis project Ga0179593, IMG submission 185931) | Vadose zone soil fungal communities from Angelo Coast Range Reserve, California, USA - CZODoug2_1_08_16fungal (PacBio error correction) | ecosystem: Environmental > Terrestrial > Soil >...
ACCCTCTTCTAAAGGGAGGAGAAAAGGATCACGCGGTCGCGTGGGAGTTTGGCGAAAAAGTGAGAAACGAAAAAAAGAGAAACAGCCACTATTGCCGTCTTATCTTCAGTCCTGTAGGGAAGGAAGGAGTACTGTCAGGAAAAAAGGTTCTGAGGAAAAAACTCTCTGAAAAGGTACATCTAGAGAAGAGAATAAAAAGTACCCACCACCTGAAGACCGGCCAGGACGGTTGAATCAGGGGGCTCTATCTTCCAGGTGAGGAAGAGTTACTTTGGCAGAAGAGCGAGCATCTCCGTGAGAGGATACTTCTTTCTCACGGAAAAAAAAAGCCCTTCCTGCATAAGGGACGGTTGGAGTACGGGGTTCGATCTCTAAAGAGAGGGCTGCCGCAAGGAAGAAGTGTCCGTCTTCAAGGCAATCGGAGGGATCGTCTCCGAAAACCCGGAAAAAAGGAAACGTCGGTTCGTCGAAGGGGGAGAGGGATTCTACTACCGTGGAGGAAGCTACATGACACGAGACAGTTTGGGGACGGCACGTCGTCCAAGGCCAAGAGAGCCGGTACAACAAGAGACGGCCGGCCCTATGAAAATCCTCGGAAGCGAAAAAAAGTCCGCTTAACGGGGCCACAAAAGCGACGTTGCAGAGGGGAAAGAGAAAAAAAGGTTAGTCAGAAGGTGCCTGATTCCTCGGCGAACGGGGAAAGGTATTCAGTCCGATAGAAGAAAGTCTCATACGTTGAAGGGAAGGGGGAGTCCCCCTAAAAGAAAACGAGGGAAGAGGCGCGGTCCAGGGAGGAAGACGGCCCCTGGGAGGAAAGAGGAAAAGTTAGAAATCTCGGGTGGAAAAGGTTCGGGGAAGGAGGGGCGGCAGGGAGGACGCATCGCGAAAACGGTGGAATCATGCGAAAAAGATCAAAAGGGGAGATGCTCAGCTCCGGAAGAAACTCTGAGACGCCCTTGCAGATAAGGAAGGATGGAGTCCCTAGGGCCGAGAGAAGGATGTCCAAGGACCGTGAAAGGAGGGGACCTGCCCCAGACTTGGGGGGTTCTACGAAAAAAGCCTCTGCCTAAAGGCGAAGATCCCCTGCAAAGGTAAAATCTGGTTCGGTAACGAAACCGTGCCTTCTGAGAGGGAGGGAAGGGAGTCGAGGAAAGGCCTCTTGTTAGGTAAAGGAGGGTGACCTATGTGTCAGAAGGGTTTTTCCTGGGGGGGAAAAAAACAAGAAGAACGGGGGGGGGGAAACGGCATTCTCCTGCAGGCGCGTTAGAAAAAAAGAAGGTAAGTCCCAAAGAGGGTCCCTCTGGAAAAACATACTCTGAAGATCTTTTAGGGAAGGAGTGAGAAAAACAGGAATCTCACATCGCGGGAAAACCCCTATTTTAAAGCCTCCAAAAGAAACGTTTCTCTCCTCGAGACTCCCTCTTCCAGGGTCTTCCTCTTCTTCTCAGGCCAGAAAAAGGACTCCCCCCTTTAATCGATTTTTGCTCCGAACGATCCGGAAAGGATCCGAAAACCTTTTCCCCGGGAAAGGTCTCCCTCCCAGAAAGACCCTCCCCACTTAAACGAACAGGGAAAAAAAGAGGTCGCCCTCTCCAAAAGGGAGCGTCCGCACTTTTGACGAAGATCCAGCTAAGGTCGTACCCCGAGGGAAAGGGAGGTTCCTCACCTGAGAAGGTCCTTCTTTTGAAGGACCGTCATTTTCGCCAAGGTAAAAACGAGGGGAGAGTTTCGTGGAAAACGAGATCGTCTCGAGGCCTTATAGGATAAAGCCCCCCTTCTTGAAAGGGAGAACTCTTTTTTCCGCGTACCCCCTTGGCGGGGGGAAAAAGCCTCAAAGCTCGGGAGTCATCCTTTTGAAAAAGAAAAGGGAGACCGAACATGCAGTTGGAGAAGAAGAAGAAACCGTTTCTTCAAAGACTCTGTCGGGAGGGACTTCTGCGCATAGAAAAAACAGCGGAAAGGAAAAGGAATGCCTTGGGGAAAGTTCCGTTCCGGCCACGGAGAACAATGCTCGCGATGCTCCTGGAAGGAACTCGTTAGGCGGAGATTCTAAACGAAGATGCGGCCTTCCCGTGCTCCGGGGGAATTGCTCTCCCAGATCGGAACAGGGGAAAGGGTTAAGGGGTCACTCGGCCGTTGTCGGGGAGGGGATGTGTCTTGTGAAAAAAAAAAAAAACCTTGGTTCCAGCCCTTTCCTGAAGCTGTTAGTAAGGTCTCCGATTCGGGAAAAAAAGCCCGGGTGCGGGGCTGTTTAGTGCCGCTAAGGGGATCTTCCAAAGGGCATGTTTCTACTAGTGTCCTAGGATACCCGAAAAACTCTCTTCATTGAGAGGAAAAAAGAACTCCTCCTCTTTCGCCAAAGTCTTCCTGAGGCCCTCTTGGGGGGGGCCGAGGTTAAGGGACAAAATTCAAAGGGGAGACTCTAGCCATCGGCAAAAACTTGGGAGGAACCTCCCTTTCTTATTGTGCTCAGTGAATCGAAAAATTAAAACATCCGTCGGTAAGAATCCCTAGGGGGAGCGAAACTAACCAATTTCTGTGTACTTCATCGAAGCGGTAGGGGGTCCCAGAACCCCTCTCTTCAAGGGGTTTTTTGTGGGGGGAAAAAATAGGACTCCTTCTCTCAGTCCTCTTCTTCGAAGGCATGAAAAGGAGCCTTCTCTAAAAGGGAATGGGGGGCTTCCTCCGGAAGCAGGTTCTTCTGACCGTTCCTCTTGGAAACGCGTACCTTTCTTCGAATGCGGACAGCGGAGAAGACGCTCCATGTAGTCCTTCTTTCCACCCCCTCGGGGGGGAAAAGAAGAAATGTGTGCTCGCTAGGGAACTGAGAAGAAAGAAAGGAAACCTCCCTTTCTCGCCCCCAAAAAGACAGCGAGGTCCGAGACGCCTCGCTGGAGGAAAGAAGGAACCGAAAGGCGGCGCCCGTGCGAGGGGGAAAACAGGCGTTGGCCACGGCCAGGAGGGGCCTCTACTTTCCGGGAGGGAAAATCCAAAAAGGTGAAACCCTTCTGCAAAAAAACGTTCCTCGACGTTTCGTTCAAAACGCTCGGGAGAGGAGTTGCCCAAGGGACGGGCTAGTCTCCAAAAAAAAAGGCACGAGCGGGTAAACAGACAAGCCGTCCGCGCCCGAGCGTGTGTCGAAACGCCGAGAAGGAACGGAACGAAAGGCGCCGATGGGACTGATACCCTTACTACAAAGGCATCAGGGCTGAGAAGGGAGAGCTTCTACTTCCCAAACTTCCAGGCCTTCAATTCGGAAAGAAAAATCCCTGGAAGGTCCTTTCCTCAGAGCTCCCGGGAAGGAGGAGACAGCGAGGAGCGCACCGAACTTCGGGCTACGAGCATGGGAGTGTGGAAAAAAGCCAACCTGTCCCAAGAAAGCGCTTATCGAAAGGGAACAACGCCGCCACGCCTGTTCTCAGTCTTGGGGCAAAAGGGGAGATTCTGGGCCGGGAAGGGGGCGCCGCCGCTAGAACGGGCGTGGTGCGAGAAAGCAGATCGTTGTGGAGAGAATCGGTCGGGGAACTTTCTAGACGCATTAAGGCCGAAAGGAGAGGAGGAGAACGTCACGATCGCCCGTGAAAAAAAAAAAAGTGACAAGGTCCGCATCTAGAAAGAGGAGGAAAAGATAGAGATGAGGGCAAGCAAGAAATTGCACGCTGCGTCAAGGACAGGATGCCGCTCGGACGGGCGGAAAGAATGGTCTCGGAAGACGGGGGGAGCGTAAGCCAGCTCATCCACAACGGAGGCAATGTCCTGCCAGGGAATCTAGAGGAAAAGACTAGGGAAAGGGAGCAACTCGCCGTTTGCCGACATCTCTCCATTCCCCTTAAAAGGGGTTCATCAGGGGTATAAAAGAAGGGTCCCTCTGCATCTACATTCTCTCCTCCCGAAACAGGAGGAAAAATTTTTTTTCGGCAAAAAAAACCAAAACCCTCATCAGGTACAAAGGAGTTAAAGTCCCTAAGAGGGTTCGACCTCTTGATTCCGAGAGGAGAAAGGGGATCCCCACACGGCCTGAAGTCGTTCGATCGTGAAGCGATTAAAGGAGCAAGGACCGCGGATCGTCGATTGCTGAAAAGAACAGCCCTTCTCGCGGGTACAAGAGAAACCCATCGGGCGCCGGCAAGCGGCGAACCGTGTCCAAACTCGGAGGGGATCACAACGCGCGGCCGCGAGGGGAAAAAAACCTTTCGTGGGGCGTGCTCGTAGGGAATACTAGAACGGGAGGAAAAAGCTCGGGACACCAAACCAGTCGCCGAAAGGCTTCCACTCAAAAAGAAGCGGGAGGAACCGTCGTCGGAACGAGGAAGTTGCAGCCGTTGAAAACCCGGGATGTCATCGGGGTTTCAGAAGAAAGGATCGGTCCGAAATAAAAAAGCCTGGGGGGTCGGCCCCTCTCACGGGAGGATAAGAAGAAAGGAGGCCCTGTCGTAAAGGAAGGTCGATGGTTCAAGCCGTACCGCCCTTCTCTTTTTTTTGGGGAAAAGTCTCTCCCTTGGGAAACGTGAAAGCCTCCCTGAGAGGCACCGTTTTTTTTTGGAAAGGCCGCCAAAAAGAGCTTCTTTTCGAGAAATCTCTCCAGGCATTTCACAGATGCTCAGACGAAGGACTAAGTTGAAAACTCCATATGTGAAACCTCAAAGGCCAAAGGGACCTTTTCCCTCCAGGGGGGATGCCCATCGTGCTGAAACGGTAGACGACGATGGCCCTACGAACGAAGAAAGGAGGGGGCGGGAAAGAGGAAAAATCGGGGACTTCTTGGAAAGGTTCTGCTCTTCGGGAAACAGTTCTTCCAAAATGGGGAAGGGACGTTCGGATACTGTATCTTGGGACCGACTATTTTAGAAAGGATTGTAGGGAAGGCGAAAGGGACAAATTCCTTATTTATGGGGAAAGTTGCCTCTTTTTGAAAAAAAAAGACCATGAGAACTGTAGAGCGCTGGGTTTTCCCTCCTCAGAAAGAGCTGCTTCTACTCCCAACCATTCCTACTCCTTATAAATTGGAAGGAGCGTGTGGGAGACCAGGAGGGGCGTCATCTTCGTAGGGGAGGCGCCTCCAGGTCTCGGCGCCCACCTTGAAGGGATAAAGGGTCAAAAGAAACAAGGAAGGAGGGAAGATGATCCCCAAAACCGCCCTTTGCCACCCGGAGGAAAAACTACAAAAGAGGAGGCGTGACCCGCGAAAAGGCGTCCCCTTTTGACGAGCGTCGACAGCCAAAAGCCCGGGGAACGGAGAGCCGAGTCCGGGGTGTATCGGAAGAGGGGCGAACTCGATCGAAGTGCTGTAAACAGGCGGAAAGAAGAGATCGTAGCTGATCCGGTCCTCCTCTCGAAAGAAGTGGAGCTCTCAAAAAAAAAAGGAGGATTAGGCAAATGGAAAAGAGGATCCCCCTAGGAGGGGAGACTACACTAGAGGAAAGGGGGGCCAGCCTGTTGAGTCATGAAAGAGCAAAAAGATCAGAAGGGGGGTTCGAGGGGGAAAGTCCTTACCTTCGAGGAGCCGCTTAAGAAACAGAAGAGTAGGAGGGGGAAGCGTCCACGAGGGGAGGTACGAGTCTAGGGGGAGAACTCGTCGTCCCCAAAAAAAATTTAGGAGGGGAAGGCGGGGATCATCGTCGACATGAAACGGCATGCGGGCGACCAAGGGTAAGGTCGCCTAGTACACTGAAACCAGAGGACGCATAAGACGATTAAGAGCTATTTCTCCAAGGGGGAACTGTTTATCTTATAACACGAAAGTACCAAGCGAGGGAGGGAGGAGGCATCAACATCAAAAAAAGAAAAAAAAAGCCGAGATCAAGGGGGGCCCTATCCTCTTCCCAAGCGAAGTACGGAAGGGACGGCCGATGAGAAAGGAAAAGAAAATCACGATGCAACATCGTCAGGGAAAAAGAAATCCGCGATCTTCAGAAACTAACCAAAGAAAAACTAAAAGAAAAAGGTGATCTCCTGCATCGAAAACAGGCACTTTGGAGAAGATCTTCCCTTCCACTCAGAAAAAAGAAAATGGGGTCAGAGGAGGTAGAGTCGTCCAGAACGTCAATCAACGAAGGGAAACCTGTCGTTAACTGGAAGAAGCGGCACGCTTCGAAGGGAAACCAACAGGGGAAGTCGGAAGCGATGAGCAGAAAAAGCTCTCGCTCAGAATGCGTTAATGGGAGAGGAGCAGGGGGGAGCTGGCCGAACCGGAAGGAACTTGAATAAAAAGACAAGTGCCATCGAGGGTTACCGAGAAAGGGCCGAAGCCGCCATTCGAGAGCCGTTCTATGGCCGGGAGTTGCCACTTCCCTGAAAGAAGAGGATGACTGAAAGGGACGGGAAAACGAGATGCCATCAAAGGGGGTCACACCGGCTTCACCTGAACGTTCCTCACGGGGGAGATAAAAGAGGGAGCTTCTTGCGGAGAAGTGGTCCCCGGAAGGCCTTGACTACGGGGAAAGGTCTCGTGAAGAAAGTCATCTCCCCTGGACAAACCGCGCCGCTAAGACGGGGTAGGAAGAGAAAGCCTTGGCAAGGGGCCCGCACGTTCCGAAAAGATTGGCAAAAAGGAAAAGACCTGCCCACGCAGGGGGCGGTCACGGAAAAGCGATATCTTCACAGGGGAGATGAACAACGTCCCAAGGAAAGCATGTCATCTCTAGCAAGAGAAACGCTTTCGCGGGAAGGGGTTGTTTTCTCAAGGCTCGCTGAGAAAAACTATAGAGCGCGCACCGACCTGAATTTCGACGACAGAAGAAAAAGAAGGAAGAATGAGGGTTTCAGCGACGTTGCCGCCGGCAACCCGCTACTGGCGAGGGGAGGAAAAGACGAGGTTGACCTGGAGGAAATCCCAAGAGAGCCCTGTGTCGCGGAAGGAAAAAAACAGGGCCAAAAAAAAGGGAGCGGCATGAATGGGCCGGGCAACGGAGCCCGCCTCTCGGGGAAAGAAAAAGTGGAAGAAAGGCGGGAAAAAGGGCCTCCTGCTTCGTTTTGGAGGAAGAGACCGAAAGAAGAAGAACGTCCAGACGGGCGAGACAGGGCAGAGCGGGCATCTTCTGATTGAAAAATCGGGCCGACGCTTTCCACGAAAAAAAGAAACGATGGAGCTGTGCTCTTCCCAGTGAAAAATAAAGGGCGCAAAAAAAACGGAGGAGGAAAACGGACCTTGTCACTTTTCATAGAAGGAGGCCCCGGGCTGATCGTGGAGGGCCGTGGGACTCAGCGTATCCAAGAGAAAAAAAACTCAATGGGAGAACCGTTGAAGAGCGCCGAGGGAAGGCCAGCTCATCACAAAAAAGGGCCGTGCCATATCTAAAACAAAGACCGTAGAGATCGGTCGCAACTCGAAAAGGCCCATCATCCAGGGCCCCGCGGAAAAAGGTGTGTGGGGAACAGAAAAAAAGGAGAAAAAACATTTCGGACTGCTGTCCTCGATCAAGAGGAAAAAGCAGCGCGATCAGGGAAAACCTTTAAAAGAGACATTACACCCCAAAGAGAAGGAAAAGGAAGTTCATGCTGTCGGAAGAGGGTAAGGGGTCTTTTTCTCAGAAAATATATCGAGAAGACCTCTCAAACTTTATCCCACCACAGAAAAAGAAAGAGGCCGGGGGAGATCGGGGCACTCGTAATATTAAAATTTCCTGGGATGTCATCCAATGGTTAATTCTACGCAGAAAAAATTGCTTTCGAGGGAAAACAATCATCGGGGGGGGTTCCTGTTGGGGGTTTTTCCGGAAGCCGCCGGCTCGTGAAATGAGGAGAGAAGGGGGAACTCCCTCGGGAAGGGAGAGATCCTAAAGAGAGATTAGCCTTTTATATCTAGGACAGAACACGCTCTTGCTTTCCGAGTTTGTGAGACTCGCAAGGAAGAACCGTCCCTTCCGAAAACCCAGGGACAAATCTGTCCAGTCGACCTCAACTCCGATCGACCTCACCGTCGAGGTGGATACGAGGCCTTTTGAAAAACCCCTCTTATGGGAGATCTGTTCAAGGAAACTAACAGGAGAGGACGTAGATGAGGAGGCCTGGCCAAACACACCCTCTGGCCAGAGGAAAACGCCTGTATTCATACGAGGAAACGGGAGGAAAGAAAGGACAGATTGCCACGTTGAGAGATAAGGCGGGAAATCTCTTTTTTTTGAGCAGGGGAGGGAAGAAGCAACAGGGGGGAGGGAAAAAAGAACATTCCAGGAGGAAAATTTTTTCCAGGAGCAAGGGAGCACGGGGGATCGGAAAGATCTCCTTCTCGAGAACCCTTCTCTCCTACGAAACTTCCTGCCCCCGCAGGCCGAATGGAAAAAAACGAAAACTGCCCCTCTTGCGGAAGGAAAAAAAGAAGTTCGCCTACTACTAAAAACGGATCAGAAGAGTCCGGAGATGGAGGGGAAGGGGACGTTCTTGGCCCGTAAAAAATGCTGCGCGAGGGACGTAGTCACCGTCAGCAAGGGGAGGGGAGGTGAGTCTGAGATCGGGATAAACCGACGAAGGGGGGTACCGTTAAGTCAAAAAGAGAACCGGCAAAAAAGAGGACAGCCCTATGGCGCGTGGGGGAAGGAGAAAACCATGAAGACGTGATCTCGAGTACGTAATCAGAGATGGATGCAAAAAGTGCCCTCGAACATCGGGAACCACCTAGTTTAGCCCCATTCCCGAGAAGGGGTTGGCGGAGAGGGCGTCGGGGACCCGAGGCCCACTGTCCGGCATCGGAGGAGGGAGGGGGGTCCTCTCTTCAATACGATCGGAGAAAAAAACCTTGGTCGAGGCCGCGACGGAGGGAGGGTGACGGGAAAACACAAAAACATACACCGCACAACCTTGCGGGGAAGCCTATTATCGTGAAACAAAGGAAGGGCCAGGCGGAAAACCGTGACTCCAACGCCTCGTTCGACCATCATCCGATGGGGGGAAATTGGCACGGCGTGAGGAAAGGAGGACGTTGTATAAAAAACTTCTTGTCGAACGAGGGAATCGCGCGAGGGGAAGAACTCCACCCATTCTTGAAGGAAGAAAAAAGGATCCGGTTCTTCCTCCAGGATCAGAGAGATCTAAGAAAAAGAAGGAACAAAATATAAGATCCAAACTCTTATTCTCTACCGGAAAAATCGGAAAATAAAAAAATCGGGAGGAGTCAGAAAAAAGAGTTCTCAGCAATTGAGAAGATCCCCTCCGGAGAATCCACAAGAAAAACGAGTTATTCGAGAGGACCGGCGTCTCGTCGGGGGAGTTGGACGTCCACCTGGGAAATTAGTGGGAAGAGAAAAGGGGGGTCCTCTCTTCCCCTACAAAGGGGATTATGCTTTTTGGAGAACATTCTTTTATCAATAGGGGAGCAGATCGAAATAAGAGCTCAATGTCGGGGCGGGCTTCACGTTTTGAGAGGGAATATACCCTAGCAAAAGATGAGGAGACGAGGCCTCGTGAGGGAAAAGGTCGCCAGTTCTCCGGAAGGCGTATCAAAGAAGGGAAAGGGGGGTTCAAAAAAAAATCAACATCCAGATGAATCGAGGAAAAAAGACAACGGCCTTTTTGCCCGAAAGGGAGGAAAAAAGTGTGGTCCATCATTCATGGGGGGAGAAAGGGGGCCTATAGAGACGCCAAAAGAGCAACATTCGGAGGAAAAAAAAAAAAAAGATCTCCGAAAAGAAAAAATCGGCATCCCTCCCCTCGGCAGGAAAGCCAGGGAAATAGAGAAAGGAAAAAGGGACGTCACGACGGAAGAGGGAAAACAGCCCGGATCTTCTAGAGAGGAAAAAAAGGATTATTTCATCTTCTAAAGAGAGGAAACAGAAATGGGCAGGAACGGGTACGTAGGAGGATTCACGCGTCGGAGGAAAAAAGGGGTCTGTCTGCGTGAAGGTAAAACGTCCCGGCGTCCCCTCACGCTCAGGTGCGGAATGCGGTCAACACCGGGAGGACCGAATGGTCGCTAGAGAAGGGATCTCCCGGGAAGGGGAGACGAAGGATAAAGGGAGCAGACCTCGGGGGAAAGAGAGCCCCTGTCCTCCATGGCAAGGCAAAGCGCCTTTCTATTTCCGAAGGGGGGCGGCATTGAAAAAACGAAGGAAGAGTCTGACCTTCCTCTACAAGAAGAATTAACCGATATGCAAGGAAAAAAAGTGGATCGGGGAAAACAGGGATGGCAAGCGTTTAAAACCTTTTCCTCTACGGGGGGGGATGAGAGTGGGCGCTCGGTCGAATGGACACAGGGTGTCCCGGCGCTGAAGGGACGACGTGTCTAGTACGAAAAGCTGGTGACGAGAGAAGCCACGGTCGTCGGGGGGAAGAGCCCCTTCCTCGCCGTGACGGGGGGGAAAAAGACCTCCGTTCAGGGGAACCTGGTTCGCCGAAGGAAGGATGGTGCGCTGAAGAGAACTTACAACCTCCCACGAAGAAGTCGCGCACTTCCAAGACATCGAAAGAGCTTCAAAGAGAAGGACCAACTTCCCTACAAGGGGGGAATCTCGAGCCCTTTACGATAGAGAGTCAAGAGGAAATGGTGTTGATAAGTATTCGAGAGGAAAAGGGAAAAGTTCATCGAAAGAGGGGGAAACCTACCGGACCGTAAGCGACGACAGCCTGACGAGGGGGCCACCCTGTCCCTTCTTTTCTGGAGGGGGGGACATCTCTGTTGCAAGAAAAAGGGAACAGTGATGAAGACGCCTTTCGACGAGCTAGCCCGCAGAAAAAGACTTTTTCTCCCTGTGGAAGGGGAAGAGAGCAACACCAAAAGAAGCGGGCACTGGCGCTGAGAAAAGGCGATTTCTAAAGAAACTCACTTCGTGGGTTAAGGAAGAGAGAAACAAGGGGGAAGTCCATGGAAGGAAGGAATGAGCCTGGAGGGACAAGGATAAACCGAGCTGTAAAAGGGGAAACCGCCCTCCTATCGGTCATCCGGCAAAGGAAAGTAGACAAGGACGAGCGGGAAAAAAAAAAAAAAAGGGAACGATGGAGATTTATATAAAGGAGTCTCCTCTAACAAAAAAGGAAAGAGAGAGATCTTACCTCACTTTGGAGCCAGCGCCTCGTGAGGCCTGCCCGGTCGATCGGGAAAGGAAGAGACGTGGGAATCAGCAGTATGCCCAAAAAATTTGACATGTTCTCTACCGTTCGCAGAAAGACAGAGGGCATGGGGAAAAAACGAAGCGGAGCCATGGAGAATTCCGAAGCGTCTTCGCACCAAAAAAAAAAAAAACTAGCTGCTGGGAGAAGCACACGGAAAAAAAGCTTCAACCGGGATCGGGGGGGGAAAAACAGAGCAATTCCCACGAAAAAGATGTATTCCGGTCGGGAAAACAGGGTCAAACGAAAAGTGTCTATCGCGCAAAAGAATGGGTTGTGCCCTTGGAAAAAAAACCCCCAAAAAGTCCCTCTCTTCCAAGGATTCGTTTCTCCCTAGAAAAAAAGTGGTGCTCTAAGATTGTTCCATTCGATTCCGAGAGACTCCCCACCACTTAGGGGAGAAGGGGGAAAAAGTCTTGGAGTCCTGCTAGGAGGCTTTTTCCTGTACGGGAAAGGGGAAAAGATTTAAGTCCGACGCTCTGGGGAGGAAAGGCGCGAACAGCCCTTCCGATTTGGAAGGTGGGGTTACGAAGCAAAGACCCCATCTGCGCAGGAAAAAAAGGCGAAAACCTTTTCCAAAAAGAATGGAGGTGAGAGAGAGCCCTTCTTGACGTAGAAAGACGCGTGCTCAGAAAGGAACCGCTCGTGATAGGAGAAAGAAAGGTAGACGAAACCCGGCCGGGATAAAAAAAAAAAGAATGCCAGTCGAAGGAACGCCATCGTAATCGAGAGGGAAAGGGGTTCACTAAAACAGGGAAAAGCCGGGGGACGGGATGGCATCTCGGTTCCGGGGAAGGGAGAGGCCCGTCCTATGCAAGGAGGGAGGGCACGAGAGGAGGCGTGGGAAGAAAAAAAACCCTCGCCCTCGCGAAGGGAAAGGCTGCTTGCCATGGAGAACCGGCCCTGTGCTAGTTCTATGGGAGGAGAGCAGATTCGCTTGGGGGGGGTCGGTGCTATCCCGGGACCATCTCTCCGACTCTACGGAGGGGGTTACCCGAGGTTCCTACGGGAAAGAAAGAGCTTTTCTATCTAAGATGGTAAGACGAACTGGAAAGGGAGCCGAACCGACCAAGGGAAAAAGGCCGCGCAGAACGCGTTCCGAATGTCAAGGAAATGAGCAGGTGAAAGGAAAAAAAAAGATGACGTTCTGGACGAGCAAAGGGGACGATGCCAAAAAGAAGCGGGGGAAGATCCTGGCTTCGTGGTGTAATCGGGACGTAAAAAAGGAGGCTCGTCGAGTTCGATGAAGGGAGAAAGAATTCCATGCAGGGAGGGGTTGTTCCGGACGGGGGTGCCGGGCAGGGGATTTTCGGGAAACCCTGAGGACGATAGGAAGTAGTGAAAAAATGACAGGAGGGGGCCCTTATTGGGAGAAGGATCGGTCCACCATGGAAAAGAGTGATCTCGCTTTTATAAAACTGGGAAGGGGGGGGGACTCCTCTTCCAGGGGGGGGGGAAAGCGTCTTCTACCCCCGAGAGAAGTAGAACAGATAGAAATTTTCTACCATCGGAGGGTGATTACTGAAAATGACCTCGGAATGGGCGGAGAGAAAAACGGAGTGGGGGCTTCCAGTTCCTAATCGAACCAAAACCGGAAAAAAAATTGGTCGCAAAGAAGCAACGCGACGTTAGGGAGTCGACGATGATCCCCACGGACGACAAAGCATATAAGAAAATCGGGACGCCGAGGTCGGGAAAAAGGGCCAGGGCTGGGTGCCAAAAAGAAAGCCAATCCAAAGGACGGACGATCCGATGATAAAAGAGTTCGTAGGCCAGGTCCAGGAAAAGCTCACTATCTGGGGAGAACTCGTAGGGGACTCCGCCCCCAGGATGGAAGAGAGTAGGAGCAATGATCCGTCTATCCAGAGAGGCACGATCCGGGG
>Ga0179593_1631625_pt1 | contig 12923 bp, 16 predicted proteins | sample CZODoug2_1_08_16_FD_185931 | JGI IMG/M metagenome (GOLD analysis project Ga0179593, IMG submission 185931) | Vadose zone soil fungal communities from Angelo Coast Range Reserve, California, USA - CZODoug2_1_08_16fungal (PacBio error correction) | ecosystem: Environmental > Terrestrial > Soil >...
TATAAGAAGGGAGGAGCTGCGTCCCGGACGGTCATTAGCCCATCGTCGAACACAGCCGGCACTGGAGCGAAGCGCTCTGGGAGGGCTTGAGCAAAGAGAAGCGGGGGCCAAAAAAAAGGTCCCGTACGATGAGAAACTTTGTTCGCACACGATATCGGAGCGAAAGGGGTTGGGAATGGCCGCTTGGGGGGTGGGGTAAGTAGGAATCGCGGAAATCCCAGAGGGGGAGGGGAAACTCACCACGGAAGCCAAGGTCTGTCCACGGACAAACGGTTTTTTGGAAGGGAACATAGAAAAGCGTAGTGGTGCAAGGGGAGAAAACCCGCGCTTGCAAGACCAGGGGATCCAACAGCCCGAGAGTCCACATGAAAAACCTTACGCGCTAGAAAAGCCCGAGAAGAGGTGATGACCGGGGAATTGGAACCACGTCGCGCTGACTCCAATGGGACATCGGCTGGCGGTAGGGGGGTATCTCGTGGGAACGTCTGGCGACGGGACCTTGTGGAATGAGCTGAGCCGTGGACCTGGAGTTCCAGAAGAGGGGTTTAAGAGCTGCGGGGCGGACAAAGGGGGAAAAAGCTCACTTGACGAGGCCGAGAGATAGATCGGTCTAACGCATTGGCAAAACTAAGGAAGAGTAACGAGAATCGTGGAAAATCGCGTCGTGAGCTGAGAAAAATCGCGGGGGGGAAAAGAAAAAAAAAAAGGACGCGGTGTGCAATTGATCGGCGCCTGGTCGTGCGGGGTCCCCCTCGACGACCTAACAAAGGGTAAGTAAAAAGCACGCGATGAAACCAGAGTCGCAGACTAAAAAGGGGAGGGTGAAACCGTCTCCTAGAAGAAATATGTCCGATGAGCGGCCATGCAGGGAACGTTCAAAGGGGCTTAATGGGTAAAGGGAGGGAAGAAAGATGACACCTGGCGGCGTCAACGTCTAGGAAGGGGGCACATCGTCCCCTGAGGACAACCGCCAAGCGACGAGCAAGGGAAGTAAGGCTAAGTCACTCTCGGGGCGTACTGAAAAAACACTTACCTCCGTTGGGCGGTCGTCACCACTGGATGTCGCTAAGAGCTCGAGAGCAGCGTGCTCGGCCGCGCCCCAGCTATGCATGGGAGGGGCTCGAGAAGGAAGAGGGGGGGGACCAAAAAAGTTAGTAGGTGTCCCTACACAACTCTATCCGTGCAGAATCGTCAGACAAAGCACTGCTTGCCGCGAGGCTCCCTCATCGGAAACTTAAAGATTGACCACGGACCGAGGGCGAGGAAGACGAGGGACCGCCCACGACAAAAGCAAAACTCTCTAATTCCGGGGGCAGGGGGGGACGGGATCGCGTGGCTGGAAAGCCGCAGCGGGTTACATCTAAAGGGTAAAGAGCTTGTGGAGCGAGAAGAAAGCTTCATAGGGAAGTAAAAAGTCTTCGGGGATCACGGCCAACGGGAGTGATGGAAGCCCAGGGACCGCCGCGAAGTGCGCGACTCTCTCGTCATCAGGGGGGCCGTATAAAGGAGAGTGTACAGGGCGTTTCTGCGACGAAACCATAGTCAGTGGACATAGAAAAGAAAAAACAACGGAGGAGGAGAAATATGGATGGTCTATTACCAGCTCGTGTGTCAGAACGAAACAAAAGAAATAAAAAAAAAGGAGAGCGCGATGGGAGACCTTGAGCCCCTCGCTGCGGGCAATCAATAATAGTTGTGGGGGGGGTCTCAAACGCTACTGCATTTATGGGATAAGGAATGGAAGAGAGGTCAAACTAGCATCGCGCCGCCGCGGAACAGAACTGGCCTTGCAGGCTCACAAGAGGAAAAAAAGCGACTATCTACGCGCTCGACGCCCATCTCAAAGAGATAAAAGCATGGCGGTTGGCGGTTCCGCGGAAAAACTGTCCTAGGAGAGACTTGTGTAAAGAAGACGTGCAAAAGTAAATTCGGGCCGCCTCAGCCAGAATCGCGTGTCGGGACCCGTTATTCAAGGGGGGAAGAAACGCGTCGCGGCCGCTGGTCAAAACAGAGGCCGCTAACGGGAGAGGACATCGAGCCCATCAAAGCTCATCGGGGCAGGGTCAGCGCCGCAAAGGGAGCGAGGGGGGAGGCTTGCGTCGGCTAAAATTGGGGACGCCCGGCCGGGCGCGGCGCCATGGACCGCTCCAAAAGCCGGCGACTTAAAAGGCCTAGCTCGTGTCTGGGGACTACGAAAGTCGAGCCGAGGAAAAAAAGAGGGAAAATCAGATGCCGCCCGGAAGGGTGAAACTTCGTCACGCCTTGAGATAGGCTCCGGGCATCAAGAAGCGTCAATGCAGGAGCGGCGCCTCATAAAAATTGCGTGCGCCGGACGCATGTGCCACCCAACGGGTGCGTCAAGGACAAGAAGGGGGAAGCGTAAGGACGGTCGGAACCGGGAAGAGAGGAGTTTAGATGGAAAGCGCAGAAAAGATAGGGAGAACCGAAAGACAGGAGAATACCAATTGAACGACGCGAATCGCACGTATGCGGCAGCCGCGCCGGACGACCCACTAGGAGGGGAGAAAGTCAGATCTAGGACTCTATCTGAGGGGACAGAGAGGTCTCAAGCCTCTACGTCCAGCTGCGGCAGAAACGCTGAGGGACCTGGCCCGGGACACTAAGGTCTGCCATAACCTCAAGGCGCAGGGAAACAACCGTCCAACGAGAGGGCACCTTGAATTGAACGCGAATGGACAAGAGGGGGGAAAAATGTTGAACGCCCCAGGAAAGGTCGCGCTGACCGCGGGGGCATTACGCGACGCATCCGGTTGGGAAGGGAAACGGAGGGAAACAAGCTTGAGGCGCATGGGAAGCAATGCACACTAGGAGGAATCAAGTCCTGGAGAAAAGAAATCTGCGGTTACAGACACGGGGTATGCTACGTCAAAGTTTGAGGTCCGTCCGCTAGCAATCAGACCACCCCCCCACCATACAACCATAGAAGCCCGCGCGATATGGGCGCCAAATGGAAAAGAAGAGGGACGCGTCGGTTTCAGGGGCTCCAGCGCGTGAGTACTAAAACCGACAGCTCGCAAGGCTTCAACGGGGCTCCTGAAGGAAAAGAGGGTACCGAGGAGAAGCGCGCGTTTGACAGACGATCTCTCTAAACGGGGAGGGGATCGTAGTAAAAAAGGAAAAGAGAGACCGAGCCCATCTTCCCAAGTTGGAGCCGTGAGCGAAAGCAAACAAAATCGGTGGAGATACCGTCCAGACCAAAGAGGGGCATGCACCAGTTCCCGCGAAGCGTCATTTTGTCGCCCAACAAAGAAGGGGCATGGGGAAACCATTGGTGGTGAAGCTGTGGGGGGGAACGGGGAGAAGCTGCCTAAAGTTGAGAAAGAGGACAAGAAAAGTAAAAGAATACCCGTGCCCGGACGCGCGTTTTGTGCTGTGGTCGTATAAAAGGGGGGACGGGAAATCCCATGCGCCGCAGAGAGCTGGCCTCGTGTCATTGGGTCAAAAGGGGGCCCGGATCAAAGCGCGAGGAGGGTAAGGATCGAAAGTCATCTCGACCTTATGACCGCGTTGCAAAAAAGGAGGGGCTCGTTAAGGAGGGGGCAGCGCGCTGCAAATCATTGCCGATTCTCGTGGTGCGGGGCAGTAACTGGCTCACTGGAAGATAGAGGGTGACTGGCAGACCTTAAAAAAGGGGCCAGGTGTCGCGCACGGTGTTCGCGGGGAAGCAGGGACCGCGCGGCGTCAGGGAGACTCGAAGAGCTCAGACTGAAAAAACTATCAGAACGAAGAAGCCATTCCTATCTGAGGCCGGGGAGGGGTCATAGAAGGGAGAAAGATGATCTTCATCAACGTGGGTAAGAGGAAAGATCGCGGGGGTGCAAGAGGGGCGGTGAAATCGAACCTCCTCTCGTTGCCAGTAAAGGGACCGAGCGTATTGTCAAAGATGTTCGCGCGACCGCAAAACGCCGTCTGGTGGCACACCGCGCCAAAAACAGAAGAATGAACCCGATTAGCCTAGAGGACAAAGGTAAAAGGAGTCGCAGAAAGTCTCCTTCCTTCTCACAGCGTGACGAAAGGAGAGTAGATTGGAGGCCAAACTAGATAAGGACGTCTGCCGGGACGAGTGGCAATGACCGTCGACAACCAAGAGAGTAGGGTCAAGGCTGGGCCTAGTCACGAAGCCGTGCTGAACTGAAAAGAAGTGCACTGGGGCGTCCAAACACCAACGGGATAAAATTCCACCCGGCGCCAAAGACCGATCAGAGAGGCCACCTGCGATGCATGGGCATGCTAAGCAGGAGATCGGGAAAAGGACCGTTCGTTCGGGGGACTGACCAAGCTGCCGCAGAAAGCCGAGTCAAGCCGGCTAGCTCCGGGCCTCGACGACGCGAGGAAGGAAAAGCTAAACCTCAGAACTCGGAGCGTGTCTGACTGAGAGGAAAAAAGCTTAATTGCTCCTAGGCGAGACCGCGGACCATCCAAAAAAAGGCCGCTTCACATACCCGAGAGTCGGGATCCGTCCGAGAAAAATTTAAAGCTGCTGGCCGAGGCAACCCGTTGATCCTCTGGGGAAACAGGGGGGGGTCCTCTGAGAGACGCGCGATGGGGGAGGGAGCCTAGAAGGGGAAGAGGAATTGAACCTCACGAAGAGGGCTGCGTGCCGGCGACAACACGCTTTCTTCACCGCGCGCTAGGGGAAAGGAAAATCTAAGACCGTCTGGACCTGTAGGGAGGCGTCCTGGAAGTCTGAAGACGACAAAAGATCGTGGTCATCGTACAAACCTCCTAGACAACAACAACGAGAAGTGGGAAAGAACTCTTTGTCGTCGGCCTAAATACCCCCGAACAAGGAAAGGAAAAGTCCAGAGAAAGCAGGGAAGACGGCGTCGGCGCCAGACCTCCTCGCGGGCAGGGGGGAAGACAGCGGGGTGCCAGTCACGCATCACTCTGATGCGTGGGTAAAGGCCATGAAAGAGTCAAGCACATCACGGAACTCGCCGCGGCAGCAAAGCAGTTCAGTAAATATCAAAGTGTTCGCTCGGAAGAGGGCCATCAAAAAGAAAAAGTCAGACTCCCCGCACAGGCTAGTCGCTCGGGTCGTGCGAGGTGTCGGGTCCAGGTCCTAAAGTCCGGAATCCAGGGAGTGGAAAGAGAGTTCGGGCGCGCGCGCCGACCAGACGCGCTAGGGAAGGGAAAGAATGGAAGTCTTCTGGCGGAGACAGCTTGGTCATCGCGGACGACCGGGATCGTGTCGATCTAAGCGGTCCAGGGAGAAGAGGAAGGGCGCCGAGCACGAGGGGGCGAGTTGGAAACGACGCGAAATGCTATAAGAAGTGGTCTCCGGAAAATTTCAGGGCGGCACGACGCGTACGCGCGTCCTCAAAGCGGCGGACAGAGGGGGGTTTTGGGGTGAGGGCGAACTAAATAATTAGGAAGTCCCGCAGCCGTCGTATATACGTGCAAGTGGCCTCCCGACAGACTCACTGGAAAGCAGGAGGGAAACGTCATGCGCCCTCAAGAACCCGGCGTACAAGTCCGAAAGGAAAAAAAGTGTAAAAAAAGCGCCGGTGGTTCAACGGTTGCTTCGCGCAGGGGAGGTTGACATCTAGTGGGATACGGAGAAACGAAACGAGAAGGGAGGGTAGTATGGACCACCTCCAGAACCAGGCAGCAAGGGGCTCCCCGAAAGCACAAAAAAAAGACTGCTGATGAAGAAAAACGCGATCTACCCGATTACTCACCCCCGCGTGCCGTGACAAGGGCAGCGTCGAAGCCGAGGAGGGGAACGAAAGTCTGAGCGCCGGAGCAAAGTCTCCCTAACGAAGGGGGTTAGAAAAAACGGAACACGCTTAGGGAACCGGGGCAACGGAAGTACGCAGAACCGCCACAACGGAGCAAAAAGAAGAAAAAGATCGCAAACTGTAGTTGCAGAGAGCCAGTCAAGGGGAGAAAATAACACTGGGTGCAACGCCAAGGTCAGCAGGTCGCTGGCGCGGGAACCTGACTGAAGAGCGAGCGCTCAAAACGGGAAGTGAAAAGGAAAACAGTTGCAGCGTCGTGGAAGTGCGGACGCGGGAAGGGCAAAGAGAGGATCAATCACTTCTATGTCATCCAAAACACGTCCGTGGACAGCAATGTATGCTTCGGACGTGTTTGAGACCGTCCGCAGCAGCTATACGGTCCACCCCCTAGAACCCTACAACAAATGGCAAATGCCCGCAATCGAGGAGAGCGGCAAAGGAGGAAAGAACTGGGTTTCGTGGAGCTCAACGAGGGCCCGGTATCTCCACATACAGCTTGAGAGATCAAAGGATGGTGCCATGGGAGGATTTTGCAAAGGGGGGAAGAAACTATCTCTCAAACAGATAGGAGGAAAAAGAAATAGAGAGTAGTCCACTCGAGGGGAAGCACTAATAGGAAACCGCTGGACGGGAATAGGCCAATCCGGTTGCCGGGGGGAGGGAACGGGAAACAAAAAACGCTCGGATCAAACACCGACGCGTGGGGAAGGAAACCGGAAAAAAGAGAAAAAGGTTAGGAAAGGAGATCGCGAAAGGAGCATCGGCGCCCATTTTGATGTTGCCGCGGGGTTGGGTAGAGGGAGGAGCTGCAAAAAGAGACCGCTAGAGTGAACGTATCAACCACGGAACTGAGACCGTCTTAAAAAGGAAGTTTTTTCTGAAGACCGTGCGTATGCGCCGCGGGAGATAACAATGCGCCGCACCACCGGGGGGGGGGATAATAAAACGCCGCCAAGCTGGTCGCGTAAAGGAAAGCCGTCATGATTAGGCGCCCGGAAAGGACCTGGAGAGTCGCGTCTGTATCCCAAGGGGGGGGAATGGCGAGGGCAAAAAAATCAGGGAGTCCGTTTTGCGGTAGGCTCAAAAAGAAGACTGCAAAAGAGTTTCTGGGCAGAAAGGGACGTGGCTCCAGGGAATCAAACCCAGGGTGTTCTCAAACTGGCAAAAAAGACGGTGAAAAAAAAAGCAACCCGATCATGAAGGTGAAAGGCCACGAAAGATTAATCATCCGAAAGCGTGGCCGCTGAGGGGCCCCACGCCGCTGGCGGGAACAAGATCCGGTATATCGAATTCGTGCTCGTCACGTGACGCGAGAGTTCGGCGTGCCTCGTGGATGCGGAATGTCGGGGCGGGGGGTCCATAAACTCACAGAGGCGGGACGTCCACGTAACGCTTCCCGCACTCGGCAACCCCATGTTCGAGCGACGCATCAAGGGGGGGGGAGACGCGCACGAAAAAAGATGAGAGTCCGAGGAGCATGGGGACGAACCAAGGAAAAAGAAGGGTCTTCACGCGTGGACGAAGCTCTTTCAAGTTGGCTTGGCGGCATCTGTGAGAAAGGCTTCCCGGAAGCGACAGACTGCGACAAACCCGCCACGAGCCGAGAAGAAAGTAAGAGTATTGGCTGGCTGGTCACCGCACGTCCGGCGGAGCCCAAACTGAACGGCGTCACAAAGAAGAGGAGCAGGAGCAGTCGTTCCCAAGATCCGATCCATCTGCTCGGGGCAGCGCCCATGCGATGGATTAGGTGCTCAATAATAAAGTACCGTTCTGCGTCCGCTGACGTCTGGGGAAAGGAAGGAGAGAAGGAGAGAGGTCACACGGTCCTCGTCTGACGTAAAAACGCGTTGGGCGGCGTGAGAAAAAAAACAAAAGTCCCGTAACGTACCTGGACTGCAAAATATGGGACCACGTCGGGACCAAACTCCCACCCAGGGGACACGACCCTCGCTAGAGTCGGTCACAAGTATGAGGAAGAGGAAGGACGATGAAGGCCGACGCAAGGAGAATGTCCGTGCACTAAAATTACGCGCTGAGGGGCGAGGGAGGGGAAATAGAACTCCACGGCATTCACGTCTACAGAAAAGAGAGTCGGAAAGAAAACAGATGTGTACTCTCGCGCAAAAGTTCCGCAGCGAGGGAGAAAGTTCCGAAACCTCGCGCCAGGGTCGAGGCAGGGGGATAGGATCGGTTCTCTTTTATTCGGAAATGGAACACCGGGGGGGGGAAGACGAAAAAAGAACCCCACCAACGTGAGGAAAGAAGAAGTTCATGACAACTATCTGGGACCCAACCAGAGCGGAAGGAAATGGCCGCCTACTGACTAGCGCTAAAGTGATGAAGACAAGAGGGGGAGTTAAGGGCGAGAAGAACATCGGGGGGGTCGTCCGGCACCAGGGGCCCAGAAACGCTCATGGCCGAGCGCCTCAGAAAAGGAAAGCAATCTCCTCTTACCATTAAAATTGATTGCCTGGAAGAGGGAAGACTGCCATCAGCGAGAGGAAAACTCGACTCCCAGAGAGAAGACATAGCCGGGGTTTGTGCGTGATGAGGGTCCTCTGGGGAAAACCACAAAAAAAGAAAAGTACATCTGTGAAGGGCCAGAAACCGTGGGCGCGGAGGGCTAAAGCGCGTCGTTACTAACTGCCGATCTGCCGGGATAAATCTCCATGGGGAACGGCCGCAACTTGAACTTTTTTTCCAAGCAATTCAAAGAAAAACGGCCGCACACGTAGGAATCGGCGAGTACATGCGCCTCGAGCGCGGGGAGAAGGGGGGGGGTTACCCGGCCCGTCTGTTAAGTGGCGCAGGGAAAGCCCGGAATCGCGACTAAACCAAAGTCAGCACGTCCACCTGCTCGGCGGGGTCACAATGGTCGTGCCCTGAATTATGAAGAGGGAGAGAAGGTGGAAACGGACAGCGTGAAGATACTCGAACGAAATAAGTCGCAGAAGAACCGCTAAATCTTCGCTAAAACGGGCTCATAGGTACATCTTTCAGACGCGGTCGCCTGTGCCACCGAAGGGTACAAGGAGCGGAAAAGCATGGACGTCGAAACCGACAAGGTTTCAACGGAAAACCAGGCAACTCCCCGAGGCACCAACGAAACTGCGCCGCTTACCCACGCAGGGACTAAGAGAGACAGAAGGCTCGCCGCAAAAGAAGATCCTTGACGATCAATCCACTAGGAAGGGGGGGAGTAGCCTATGCGAAGAAGAAAGAGGAAAATAGGATCTCAACGTCAGGGAGCGCCGGGAGAGCGTCGGACCGAAGAAAAAGCGGAACACCACGCTGAGAAACAGGGGAAGCTGGGCCACGGAAGTTGCCAAAAGTAATGAGGGGGGAAGGGGAAACAAACGGGCCACCAGAATCGTAACTGGAATTGCAGTCCGAAACAAAACACGCCGAGTGGGCAACGCCCGGACCATCGCGCTGACGCGAGGCGAGAAGGCTAGGGGGGGGGAAGGGAGCCATCCAAGAGATCGTTGCTTTGGAGACAATGCACCGATGGGGGAAACGGGAGTGGGCGGTCGGCGAGAAGGCAATGCACAAAGGGCATACGCAGGCTGTCAGAACAAAACCTTCGCTTCGTGAAAGGTAGCGTCCGTGGTTGAGGCCGTCAAACTCTAAAGGGCATCTATTCGCCAACTTCCACCCCCCAACGGAAAAAAAAAAATGGTTCAGAAAAAAAAGAAGAGAGGAATTGTAGACAAATGGAAATCGTCCGGGAACGGGGGCAGGACTAATTGAGGGATCTCCGCCGCGTGCGGGATCACATAAAGGAAAAAAAGATAGATGTGTGCTCCTGCGTGTCAGCGTACCGCCCTCAAGAGAGAGATCCACAAAAGGAGGAGAGGAAAAAGAGAGAGGAGTCCATCGCGCGCGGCACCGAAATTGAAGTCTAGGGACGTAGCCCATCGCCACCCAGCAACTAGGGATACCGGGAACGCGCTGGAGCTTCCACGAACCGGGGGCCTGAACCAGGTCCCGGACGAGAAAAGCGGACATTTTGAACCAAGGATCGGAGCGTCGGAATCACGGGGCGCCCTTGGTGTGGAGGGGATTGGGTGCGGGAGGAATTCTTCCTTGAGACCGCAGAGAGGAATCAACCAAAAAAGAGTCCGCAAGAGCGGTCTTTGTGAGAATAGACGTGCGGGATGAAACGCATTTGTGAGGAAGAAAACGCGCACGGTTCAAAGGCATTTTATCCAATAAAGCCCGAGCTTCCAAAAGGTCGGAGAAAGGAACGTTCAGATCTCCCATCATGCGAAGGGTTGACGAAAAGGACTAAGGTACCCACTTCTTCGGAGCTGCAAAATTCAGGTGCAACGGACGCAAAGGCGTGTCTCCTCTCTAGTTCACCTGAAAAGACCGGTTCTAGGCAGAAGCAGTTGGCCAGTTAAACGGTTTTCTCGGGAAGCTGGGAGGACCGCGGCCGGTCAGCTCACCCGGCGTCTGGGAAGGAGGGGAAATCGGGCACTGTCTAACTGCAAATCCTCATTTAGACAACTGCAAGGAAAAGTCTAAGTGCGTCTCGTGGTCTTCATCACTAACTTTGGTGAAGGCGGGGGCAAGTCAGTGTGCCTCGAGGCGCCTGGTCGGTGGGGCGGGGAAGAAAACCTCGTTAGGCCGACCGGTAAACCAAAACACTTGTGTCCTTCCCTGCACCGCACCCGTTGGTCAGCGACGCACCAACGGTCAGGGGGGGGGCAAAACGAAGAAAAAATGAAATGTCCCGCAGAGACTGGCAGGGGCGGTCCGCGGGCGCCGATCGGCCCAGTCTTAAAAAGAGCGGAGGAAACTCGACGGGGCGTCCACATCTTTCGAGCTACAAGGCTACTTGGGAGAAATAGGAGGAAAAAGCGAAATCTATTACAGGCAGAATCGCGGGGATGCGACTTGGGAGCGCGGAAGCCGGCGTCGCGACGAAAAACAACTGACGCGAATGCAACTCGTCGGGAAGTCTAAAAATCGCCGATCCTCGTAACCCAGGGAATGGGCAGGGCTCTCTTTCAGGAGTCGACAAGTCAGCGGGAAGGAAGCTGAACATCCGCGAACCACTTCCGGACTATATCCAGAAGTACAAGCCGCGATCAAAAAATCACTAAGGAAAAGGGGAAATGGATAATGATCGACGCGATTCTCCGAGGGCGCGGACAGGACGTCTCCCACCCCCAGAAAAAGACTATTCGGAAGAAGGGAGGGAGAGTCAAAGGCTCGCGCTTGCTGGGGAAAGGCCGAGAAAAAGTTATCAGGAAAGATGGGGTAACTGGGGCGGCGGAGGACTCTTTGGAGAGGCGAAAGAAAAGGCCAAAGGAGCGTCAGGGAACTTTATACCAAAACACGGCCAGGAACCTGGTCTGCCCCGACCACCCCTGTTCTTGGGCGCGGAAGTCTAGGGGAGCCGGAAAGCGGTCATCTGGCGGATTGACTTGGACGCCTCGTTAGGGGGAAGCACACAGAAACCAGATCGTGGTTCAGACACTCTCAACGGGGTAAAGAGAGATGGTCAGGGGGGGGGTGGATTGGGGGGGGGGGGAGGGGTGGGGGGGGGAAGAGGGGGGGGGGGTGAGGAGAGGGGGGAAAAAAAGCGAAGGAGGAAGGGGTCCAAAGAAAGCCCGCAGGAAAAGAAAAACGAAGAGACGAAATTCCATCGTCAACGCCTGAAGTCGAGAAAAAAAAATTAAAAAGAGCTGCGGCGCGCGTAGAACAGCGGGTGGTCGGTATGGCGATCAACCGACGCCTGGGAAGGGTGAGAGGGACGCGCCGCTAAATCTCCAGCAGGCGGTACAGCAGAAACAGGAAGTGTCTGTTCCGGCCATGAGCACCGCAGAAAACATGACACGCGCGGCGCCTCGTCGAAACTCGTCGTCGCGGGTAAAGTAGGGAGGGAAAAAAACCTCGCGACCTCGAAAAGAATCCATCGGAAGTCCAAAGATGTCCCTAGTAGGGAGAAGCCGGAGAGGACGTGAGAAAAACGTTATCTCTAAGACTCTGCTGAGGGGCATGCGGGGGAAAAAGGGAATAACGGACTTGGTCGACTAGCGAGCCATGCCCCAAGAAGTCCAGTTCGCGGAACAAGGGGGGGGAGAGACTAAAAAGGGGACGATCGCGCTCAAAAATTTTTGAAACAGAAGGGGGAGGGCACGTGGCCCGGCGCGAAGTGACCTTCGCCCAGCCTAGAGGCAACCGAGGCCGCTCGTGGCAACTTGAGGGGACATAGAACTGCAGTACTTATAGTCGATACATAGGGTCCGCCCGAAAACGTTGAAGAATCTAAAAAAAAGACAAAAACGATATGCGCTCCGCGAAGCGTCCCCTGCAAAGTCTCAGAAGACATCCGGAGCAGAGAAGGGTTTAACCGGTTTGCCGCGCGCAACGCGGGGGAAATAAAGGGATCTACGAAGTAGGGGAAAACAGACTAGAGTATTTCGAATGCCACGTAACGAAAATCAGAACCGAGCCTGCGACGACGGAAGAAATAGGGGAAAGGGGAGAAAGGACAAAAAAATCTACCCGAAATGCTCTAGAACGCAGGGAGAATCAGAAGGAGGATCCGTTGAGAGGCAGATCCTCGCGGCCTCGTCAGAGGAGCGCCGGGAGGCGGCGTCAACGACATTTCAAAGAAGAGAAAAAAAGGGAAATGCCGCCTGGCCAAAGGTCAGGAAGAAAAAGGGGAAATCCATTGCGGGGACCAAGAAACCATATATAAACCTGGAATGTTGCGAGCGGATGCCCAGGAAAGGGACGGAAGAAGGTGCAAAGACCATGGGAAGTCTCGCTGACCGGGCGATAATGACGAGCGTAAGAGTAAAGGAAATCGGTTGATCGCAATTCAACCAGGCCAGCGCGTGGGCTTCGGAGAAGGGCAATGGCACCACTTGGCGTCAAAAACAGAAGGAAGCGGTGGAAGGGGGGCTCTCCGTGTTGAGGTCCTCGCTAGCGGTCGAAAGGAAAAATTACCGAAAGGGAGCAAAAACATGGGCGCAACAGCGCTCTCGATCTAGTGGCCAAAGGGACGCCTTCAGATCGGCGCTCGAGGGGAGAGGACAGAAGGGGGCTGCCTGTATCTCAGAGCATCTTCTGGAGACAGGATTTTTTTTTTTAACCCGGATGTGCCTATGGAGAAAGGAGCGCGGTACCGTGGAACGCCGCGCGTGG
>Ga0179593_1683273_pt1 | contig 12923 bp, 21 predicted proteins | sample CZODoug2_1_08_16_FD_185931 | JGI IMG/M metagenome (GOLD analysis project Ga0179593, IMG submission 185931) | Vadose zone soil fungal communities from Angelo Coast Range Reserve, California, USA - CZODoug2_1_08_16fungal (PacBio error correction) | ecosystem: Environmental > Terrestrial > Soil >...
AAAGGGAAAGTGTTCCAAGCCCTAAGAAAAAGACCTGAAAGGGGGGAGGGTACTGAAGAGAGGGGTCTGGATTAGTGGCAGCAAATAAGGAAGAGGTTTTTAAAGATTGACGTCTGTAAAGAAAGGAGTAGAGAAGTCCAAAAGAGGGAATTCAGAAAAAAATGTCCAGAAGATAAAAACCCCCCTACGAGGGAAAAAAAAAGAAACTTCTTGTCCGTAAGAACCCCCGGGAGAGAAAGGCGCCGGGGAGAATGGGCTCTCGGAAAAAAGGAGTCAGGGGAATGAGAGGAGAAGGACTGATAAAAAGGTCTGAGGATAAAGCTAGTATACTGAGGTAAAATGAAAGGTTGGAGCCCCCTGCCCGTAAAGAACATACGAGGACCTCAAAAAGAAGGGGGAAAGGGGAACCATGGGAAGGCAACATGCCCTCTTGAAAAAGATATTATGAGGGGGGGAGTACTAAAGAGAAATCGCGAAAAAAGTAATCCAAAAATAGGAAAATCAGGATGCTGGAGGGCAGGGGGGATCTTTAGGTTGGGGGGAGAAAAGAAAATCACAAAAAAAAACCGTTGGCTCTATTGAGAAAAGGATTCCAATGAAAAACACCGGGTGTTGGAACAAGAAAGGGCCGTCCATGAACAAAGTACCGACAAAAAAGCCTGCGATTGAGGGACTCTGGGGGGAAGGGGACCTCGTAAGAAAAACCCAGAATATGTAGGGGAACCGGGAAATCGAGAAAAAAAGAAAAATGTCAACTGTGAAAGAGGAAAATCCAAAACCACGAGCAAGGAAGGGACACAACCACAAGGAGCCAGGGAAAGGCTAGAGTTAAAGGGGGAGATTTCTGGGATTAATGGGCAAAAAGGGAGGTTCCCTCTCCCGAGAGCGCAAGAGGAGCTGAGGTTGCAGGCTCAAGAAACAGGAAGGGGAGGTTTGATACTGGGTCAAGGAAAAAAAAGAAGCTTAGGAAGTCCTGAGGGGGCCTGGGAGTGGACTCTCGGCAACCAGGAAAAAAGCATCTAGGAAAGAAACCCATGGTCCAGGGGGGAGCTTCAGTCCACTGAGGGAAACAATGGCAAAAAAGAAAAGAAAGCTTAAAATAAAAACAAAAAAAAAAAAAAAAAAAAAAATCAAAGGAAAAAGAAGGTTAAAGTGGGCTTGGGAGTAGGACGGTAAAGACACATTTCGGAGAGGGAGAAGATCCGAGGGAAAGGTTCAAAGTGAAAAGATCGTAAGAGTATTTGACAGAAAAATTTAGGAGAAAACTTGGGTTTGAAGGCTTGAGAAATTTCACAGCAGGAGGGGGATTTCACTTGGAGAGGGAAGCGGAGAAAAAAAAACCTAAAATGAAAGATTCCAAAAAGAAAAGTTCGTCAAAAAGCGTTGGGAGTCCAAGCAGGAAGAACACCGGATTCTTCGGGGGGCGCTGGGGGGGGAAGACAAAAGAACGTTCAGTTAAAAGGGAAAGGGGCTCCGAGGACTCTGTGGGAGGGAACCTTGTATTATCAAAAGCACTCGCCAGAGGACGTTAGGAAAGGGAAGGGAATCCTTTGAGAGAATCCTGGGGGGCTTTCAAGGGCTTTCCTAAAAACCCGGACCAATTACAGGTGAGGCGACCCCAAAAGCGGGAATCTCAGAAGAAGAGACTCTAATAAAAGGTTCGGCGGAATTTAAGGTTCTAAAATCAATCAGGAACAATGAACCGGCACCGGAAAAACTTAAGCACCGGGGGGAATTAAAAAGATTGATGAGGAAAGTTGGAGGGGGGGTCCATCTTCAGAAGGGGGAAACCCGAAGTTACCCTGCTTCGGAAGGGCCAGTAGGGGATTATGAACCCTGGAAAAGCTCCCTGGGAGAGGGCCTTCAGGAGGCAATGCTAGGGGGGGACGAAGTATGGGGGGGAGGCTAAAGAAAGGAGTGGTGTCAGAAAGGGGAGGGTTGGAAAGGACATCAAAATTAAGAAGTAGGACTAAGAACTCAGGGAAAGAAAAGAGGGTTTTTTGAAGGAAAAAATGTGGGCTCTAATGGTACTAAGGGAAGTTATCCTCGGGTCAGTAATAAGAGAAAAAATAAAGGGGGAAAATCGAAACGGGATCCTAGAGAGATATCGGAAAAGAAACCTAATTGCTAATTTCAGAGAAAATGGATTCGATGAGGGAAATGGTGGGGGATTAATTCTCAAGTCAAACGAAAAAAAGAACTCCCGGAGAAGGGCCGCATCCGTGGAAGCGGTGGCAAGATTGCAAAGTGTTCAGGTCCCCTTCGGAAAGGGAGGACAAAAGGGGATCTAGAGCAAGGACAGCAAGGAAGAGAAGGAATAGAAAATGAGGGCATATAAAAGGAGGAGGGACCAAAAAAAGGCTTCATGAACATTGAAAATTACGAAAAAGAGAGACCTGATTTTAGCAGTGAAATTTAAAAGGGTCTGAGAGAGTTGGGTTGGGGGGGATAAGGCAGTTTTAGGCGCTTTAGAAGGGGAGCATAGAGAGAGGACGGATGACACACCTGGGGAAAAAAAAGGCGCATAAGGAGGGTTGTTAGAAGGAAAGAGGGGCCTCCGGGGGTGGGGTGATACAACAGGGAACTCTGAAGCAGGGGAATTTAAAAGAGTGTGGGGACCCCACAAAAGGCATCGGGGGGAAGGGGGGGAATTTGTCAAGGGGAAATAAAAGGGGACATTGTTTTGGGGGGGGGTATACAAAAAAAAGGGTCACGCAGAATCAATGGAGGAAAGAAACTCCCACGGGGTAAGTAAAATTAAAAAAAAAAGGAAAAAGTTTTAAAGGAAATTCGAGGGGGGAGGGGACTCACTCTGGGGCTATAATTGATGCTGGCAGGGGGGCAGGGGGGGATCTGAAAAGCCTGAAACGTGAGAAGAAGTTTTTTGAACCAAAGGAAGACTCCAACGGGTCGACGAAAGGGCCGGAACACTGTCTGGAGGGCCTCATTGCCAAAAGAAAAATCACTGGTAAAGAAAATTTCTCTGGGGAAAGAGTCGAGTAAGCCTTGGGGGAAAGAAATTTAACTAGGGGAGTGACTTAAAGAAATGGTGAAGGAAAAAAGGGATTTACGAAGAAACGAAGAGCGACTCAGATAAAGGATCCCTCGAAAGGGGGAATATTTAACAAAAAAAAGCAGACAAGAAAGGGGGGAAAGAACCTAAACCGGGATGGCACAAGGTGAGAAAGGGGAGATTTAAAACGTACTAGGATTCTCGAGTATGAGGAGAAACCAGGAAGTTCCCGGAAGAAGAAAAACCAGCACAACTTGGTCCATAGAAAAAGGGAGGACCATCAATGACAGGGGAGGAATGGATCTCGGAAAAAGTGAAAGAAGGGAAGAAAAGGGGGAAAAAAAGAGTAAATCTGAGGGGAAAGGAGAAGGGCCGTTCAAGAGGGGGGAGAACAAGGTTAAATAAAAAAAAACAAGAAAAAAAAAACCAGAACCCAAAAAGGCGTAGGGAGAGAGGAAAGGGGGGAGCCTGTGTGTGTATCTGAGCTGAAGGTAAGAGTTATTGGAAAACTGAAATTCTATGAGAACATCCCTATACAAGGGGAGAGGGATTGGAATCCTGAAAATGGAAAAGAAAGCTCAAGGGCATCACGAAAAAAAAGCTAGTGAGGTCGGAAGGATCCCCAAAAGGAAACCCTCATCAAGGGGGAAAGGTGCAGTACTGAGGACTAACAATTCCTTTGACAAGAGGAGCTGTAGAAGAGATCTAGACGCCAAAAGGGGGATCATCCACCGCCGCGCGAAACGGGAAAGAATTTAGGGATAAACCAAAAAAAAGAAGGGATACTCCTCCCAGGAGGCCCAGGGAAAAAAAGAAAAACTAGTTGTTGTGGAAGAATGGCTCAAAAAACGTGAGGGGAACCTCTTCATACTTGGAAAGGGAAAACCAGAAAATCACCGGAAATTCCTAATGGTCATAAGAACCAGCGCAAGAGAGGGAATTCCAGGGGGGATCGAGACGAAGGATTATGATTAAAAAGGTGCAGAACCAGACTGCTGTCTAGAGGGGAAACAAGGAAAAGAGAGGTCGGGGAAGGGGGGGGCAACATTGGAGGCGGGAGAACAAAGGAAAAAAGGGGGGGGGAGGTCGGGGGAGAAAAATTCCATCAGAAGGGGGGACGCTGGCTCCTAAAAAAGACCTGAGAAGAGGCTGACGAGTCCGAGGGTCAGGGTCATGAAAGGAGTTCCAGGGGATAAATCCGCAAAAGGGAAAACCGCATTAGAAAGGAGGGAATTGGAATGTTCAGGGATTAAAAATCATCAAAAAGGGACACGCCCACCGCTTCGCCGGAAAAGGGGGGGACGAAGCAGAAAGTTCAAGGGCGGCTCACGACTTGAGAAACTCAACGCTACGGGGGAGGAAACATGAGGTAAATAGGACCTCTCAAAAACTTGTCAAAGTGGGGGGAGGGAATCTGAGTTAATTCACGGAGAGGGATCGATCAGCAATCCTGAAGACATACATAACTACGAACTTGGGGGGACTGAGAAGGAGGTTGACCGTGGAGGGGAAAACCTGGAATCACGAGGACCGTGTTGATAGGTCAAGAACAAGGCGCGCGGGAAGTTGTGGGATGAGGCGCTTTGGGAAAGAAGAATACTCAGGGGGGAACTGGGGAGAGAGGAAAAAGACTCGGGAAACATCTGCAAAAGCCGAGAGGAAGGGATCTTCCCCGAGGGGGGAGACAAGACCTTTGAACCTAAAAAACATCCATTGCGAAAAGAAGAGAAAGAGAGCAGTACTAGGGCTTTTCTGCTTTCTGTCTCGGAAAAGTCCTAAGAGAAAAATCGGTGAGAAAAAAATCAAAGATCGCGCAGAGGAAAAAAGGGATAGTTCTCTCTCAGGGGAAAAAAATTACAGTAAGAGATCCGTGGACTCTTTAAAGAAAGTTCAGGGGGGAGGACCTCAAGAAGGAGGGGTAATCTTCACCTTCTATCCCGGTATCGAGGTTTTATGGGAGAGGAAGATGTCTTGGGGTTCTATCAAAAAATTTGGAAATCCGAAGAGGATCTCACTGTGGTCCAGTGGGAGGAAGGATCCCCAAGCTCGCCTGGAGGTTGGACTCCCAGGGGGAAGGGCGTTGGGGAGGATTGGGGGAAGAGAAAGTGGGTCAGCTCACAGTTAGAGGGAAAGGGGAACTTTGCAATGGAAGAACGCGGGGAAAAACCTTCTAAGGAGCATCAGAGGGAAGCCTAAGAGGAATATTAGGAACAGCGCATGTTTTAATTGCTTCCGGAAAGCAGACTCTGAAAAAAAGTGGGGAAAAGAGGGGTTCAAAACGCGTATCAAGAGAGGGAAAAGCTCTAATTTGAAGGGGGAAGAAAGAAAGGGGAAAAGGGAAAGGGGGAAATGGGGGGACAGTCTTGGGATTCGGAAGGTCCTAGAAAGGGAGTGGGGGAGCTGGGTGAACTAATGCACCCGGAATCGACTAAAGTGGAGGGGGAGAATGCAGAAAGAGGGGAGGGGAAATACTGGGGAGTAGTCCCAATCAATACCTTTAGAGGAAAGGAAGTATCGGAATTCGAAAAACTGAATCAAGGGAGCAGAGGAAGGGGATTGAGAACCTCGGGAAAAAAAGGATAAGATTCTTCTTCGAAAACAAAGACTGAGGAATATCCAACTCTTTGGACCCTTTAAGAAGTTATGGGGGAGGGAAACACCTAGAGAAATTTGTGTAAAAAGCTGTCAGAAAAAGGGTAACGGATAGGAATCATAAGTCTGAAAGAATCTCTGAGTTGAAAGGAAGGTAAAAACGGTAAGGGGGGAAAGGGGGGTTTGATCCTAAAAAAAAAAAGTCAATGTCCTTGGAGAATAAAAAAACCAAATAATGGGGGGGCAGGCATTTCAGGGAAGGGATCTGAGAAAGGGCTTTTGGGGGCTCTCTTGGGAAAGGTTCCGAAGGAGTAGGGGGAGGGGGGGCTAGCTCGACCGCAAAGGGGGGAATAGAAAAGAAGAAGGGAAACTGAGGGTGGAGGCAGAGTGAGAAAGAAAGTATGAGAACATGATAGAGTGGAGAAAGGGGGAGTTCATTGGAGATGATCGGGGGCTCTAAACAGAGGAGTTATTCAAAAAGGTTACGGGCAATTGAAACAGGAAAAAAAAAGGGAAAAAGAATTTTATAAGGACTGAACGCAAGACCTAGACCAATTTCAGGGAAAATGTCGGGGGGAAAAAAAAACCACGGGAGCCCTTTCGAGAAAAAAAAGGAGAAGTCAATCGTCGCATGGGTGGAAGACTGAAGGAAAAAAATTTTGGAAAATTTGGAGAGTGTCTCGCGTCACGGAAGGATTCTATAAATTGCGGGGGAGGAAGCAAGAAAAAACGATAAGGAAAGGGAAAACATGCCAATAGATTACGCCAGGGACGTGAGCTAAGAACAAGAAAGAAAAAAAATAAAAAGAAAAAAAGGAAATAACTTTGGGTTGGTCCATGGGGAAATCAAACCAAAAAGAAATTGTGCCAAAGGGGGTGGCAGAGAAATCCATCTAGGGGGAAGTCCTCCACACCAAAGAAAAGGGAGGTCATGAGTATCCGCCGATTTTGAAACGAAGGGGATGGGAAAACCCGGGACCCTGCAAACAAGGGAGAAGTAAGGGATGAGTGGGGTGACTGGTATTTGTAAGGGGGGTTCAAAAGTCTCGATAAATAGTACGGGGAAAAAGTCCGGGAGAGGGGACCTGGTTACAAAAGGAGAGAATTAGAAAGGGTCAAAAAAACCGGAGCTAAAAAAAAAGACCTCACCCCTAAAAGAGGAGATAACCATTGTTACAGGGAAGGAGAGATCAGGCATGCGAGGAGAGGAAGCGACTGAAAAAGGGTCCTCCGAAGAAAATGATGGTATGCTTAGAAGAGGGGACAGTGGGGGAAGGGCTCACAAAATCTCGAAAAAAAAATAAAGAAAAAAAGAATTGGAGCAGGAAATCCAGGGAAGGCAAGGCAATCGAATGTAGCGGAATTTACATAGGGGAAAGGTCTTGGGGCCTCCCCCAAGAGAGAAAAGTTTCAAAGGCTTCTCAGAGAACAGGAAAGAGCCCCCAAAAAGCGCAAAGGTAGGGCGGGGAGATCCCAAGCAAAGGCCGGATGCTTGACACCAATATGGGGGAAAACCTAGCATTATTGGTGGTGAAAGAAGAAAAAAACCTGGACCTAGGAAGAACGAGTGAAACAGAAACAAGGGCTGCACGTTCGGGAGCTATAATTCTGAATCGAGAGAGGGATTGGACAAGAGTTGGGGGAAGCTGTGAAAAAGAACAGAGAATTCATGGGAGGAACCGAAAAACACAAGAAGCGGGGTTTGGGAAACAAAGAAGACGCCTAAAAGGGGGGGATTGTCAGGGAACGGAGGATGGATGAAAGGTCCAAGAATATTTTTGAGGGAAAAGCTTCAACCTTCTCTTAGATTAGTCTGAGGTCACAGGATCTGAAGGGGGGGGTTGCTAAGCTGAGCTGTATAAGGGATTAAGTACCAAGGGACAAGGCAAAAAGCTTACAGGGAAAAAGGGTAATTTAAAAGGAATCCCTGGGGAGTACGACATAAAAAAGGAAGAGAGGGAAACGGCGGGTGGGAACACGGATGACATCAGGAAGGAGTAGTCTGGGGAAATCATGAAACTCCCCGTCAGAAAAAAGAGAAGAATAGATCTCTTGGGGAGGATAAATTCTTGAAAGTTGGAAATCGGGGGAAAGTTAGGAACCAAGGGCCAAATTCCCACATGAGGGAAGGATCGAACAAAAAAAAAAAAAAAAGGGTTGTCATTAGAAATTATAGAGAGGGTTCCTAGGGAGAGAATTCACTGGAAAGGCGTTCCTTGAGGGCTAACGTGACAGCTTCTAGGGAGGCTAGTGGGGAAAGGTGAAAGGAAACCTCACCTCCAAAAACAGGAACCCAAAAAGGTGTCTAACGAAAGCTTTTTGAGGAAGGACTCCCAGGGGTTGGAGATGTCGGAGATCCTGGAAGACGCCCTGAGAGGGGTCTCGGAGAAAAGTGAAGACATTGGGGCAACAGGGAAACATCAAAGGATACTATTCACGGGAAAAGAAAGGGCTTTTCAGGGTGGCTTCCGAGAAGGGAAGGAACATGCAAGGAGGTTGCGCTCCAAAGCCGAAGACATGCCAGAAAAACTGTGCTAAAAAAGAGAGTGCAGAAAAAGCAACAACGGGGGAGTCCTAAATCCTGGACTCTTAAAGGGGAGTCTCGGGGGTTGGTGTTCTGAAAGAAAAAGACGGAAAGTTCGTCCCGAAAAAGGCGAAAGGAATAGACCAGGGGACCTTTAGGGGGGCAGTGTTCTAAGGGAGGTCATCGAAACCAATGGCGGGCCTCTGATGCAAAGGAACTCTTAACGGAGAAGAAAGGTTACGCTGCAAGGGCCCGGAGGGAGAAAGATTGACCATAGAAAAAAAAGATAATAGGTTCACAGAAAGTGGAAGCTCAAGAAAGAATCTTGAGGAGGACTGGGGGGAAAGAAATGAGGAGACTGGAATTTGCAGTCACGGAAAAATAAGGCACAAGGGGAAAAACCGACGGAAGGGGAAAAGAAAATCGGCAGAGTGGGGTGCCCATGTGAAGGGGGAGGTATCCATCAAGTTAAGACAATGCCACTCTCAAAGGGGGGTTAACGGGGGGGATAATAATCTAAAAAGAAGGGAGGGAAAAACCTACGAAAGGAAAGAAAGGTTAGAATTGGACACTTTATTCGTGGGACAAGTGGGGTTATGGGGAAATCAGGGCGGGAATTAACAAAGGGGCTCCCGCTGCTTCAGGATGGGGGTCGGGTGAAGTTTTCAAGCTTTAAAACGAAAGGGGAAAGCAGCCATTTATCGAATCTCAGCAAGAAAAACGATCTCGGGGGGCCCGAGGAGAGTCACAGATCACAGGGGTTGGGGGGGGGGGGGGGGGGGGGGGGGGGTGGGTGGGTTGGGGTGGGGGGGGGGGGGTGGTGTGTGGGGGTTTAATTTCCGGAGAAAAGGAGGACACAAGAAACTCAGGCAACCGGAAGGGAATAGTTCGGAGGGGGGAAACCCTTTAATAGGGAGGAGTTTGGGTGGTTTTAAACATCAAAAGAGACTGAAGTGGGGGGCGCTCTTAATCGTACCTCGGTAAGCTCTCGGGCTAAGAAGATTGGGGGCGCCAGGTGGGGGAAGGAAAAGATAACTCTGAGACAGATGTTTATTAGTGACAGGAACCTTCGAAAGGGGGGCTCCTTTGTTGGGCACGGCAATTGAACGAAACTGAGACAAATTTGACGACCAGAAATAATGGGGAGCGGTCAAACTCATGTGTAAAGAAGAAAAGCAGGCGGGGGGCTGGGTTTAAGTCACGGAGAAAAGGTGTCAAGAGGGATGAGGGGGGATGACTTCGCCCAGGGGGAATCGGAGGGGAGGAAGAAATTAGGAGACCCGGATCTATGTGACCAGGAGCCAAAAGGGATGCCCAAGATGGGGTTGCGAAATTCCTCAAAACGCCTATCAAGAAGGGGAGGATGTGAGTTATTGAAGGGGGGGCGCAAAAGTGGAAGATCCACTACGAAAAGAGAGGTCGAATGAAGTCTACCAGAAAGAGGTTCGAAGTGGGAAGTCTTACGGATCAAATCGGTTCCTAGGGGATTTCATAAAAAGAGATTCAGAGGGAAGGGGTAGGAACCAGTCAGGCTTAGTGTCAAAGGGGGGATATAGAAACCTCTTTGGGCATTGAACTATCAGGATTTAAGAAGAAAAGGAGACCACAGAAGAGGATCGCGAACCTCCTGACCGAGAAGGAAAAGATTTGGGGGGGGAAAAAACTTTCCAAAGGGAAAACACTCTATTGATTGTTAGAACCCTCAGGGAAAAAGGGGGGCATTCGGAGGCAAAGGGATTTGGACAGCAAAGTTGACGAATGGAAGAAAGACGTGGGGGGTGAAAGGAGTAGACCGCCGTGGAAAACGGGGGGGAGAAAAATCCGGAAAAGAACGTGAAACCGGGTGTCATATACCGGGGAAGGAATCAAGAAGGGGACATGATGGAATTAAGAAGGGAAAAATTCTCTAGGGAGGAATCTCGTAAGTGGCTTGCAAGGGGGCGTCGTGACTGGAAAGGGGATCGATAGCAAATGAAAAGGCAAATCTAAAAAAAAATCACCAAAAACTCCTGTTGCGGAGAAGAAGGTTGGGTAGGCTGAGAGGTTCGGGGGCAGAGGGGGATTGGCTTCCCGCCTCCAAGGAATCGGGGTCTGCGGGTAACCGGCTTGTGGGAAAAAGTGGGGGCTAGCGAAAAAAGGGACTCCCTAAGCTCAAGACAATAAGAGTCTGGGGATCGCTGAAGAGTCCACGGGTTGGCTCCTTGAGGGAACTACTAAGATGAAAAAGGGAACTTGTCCTCAACAGGAGACTCGGAAGGAAAAAAAGACTATGGAAACACCCTGGAGGTCAACGGCTACAACTGTAGGGAGGCTTTAAGGGGTATGCAGACAGAAGATAACAAGAAACGTTGAAGATACACCGTGACAAAAAAAAGGACAAGAAGAACAAAAGAGGGCCCTTGGGGAAAGAAATTAAAACCAGAGAAAAAGGTGAGGGGACCTTGACCCAAAGAGGGCGGCACACCAATGGCAGTAATACTGTGAAAAAAACAGGACCACCCGGGATGAAACAACAAAAAAACGGGGGGCCGACGCGGCGAATCTAGTTGAGCTATCCAAATCAACCGGCACATCTCAGGCTGGGAAACAACAAAAAATCTTCGCACATGAAAAGACCAACAGTGTAGGCGAGGAAAAAAGGTTTCAGCCATCAGGGGGGTTGACTGCGGGGGTTAAAAGAAAGAGGTCTCGGCTTATGGGAGAGGGGGGGAAAAAGGCCTAGGGGGTGAAGACAGCATGAGTTATGTTCCTAACCTCAAAAGCTGCCCCAAAGAGAACCAATCATTCTGAGAAAACTTTCGGAGTGAACCTAGGAAGAAAAATAAAATCCACAAAAGGAGAAAAAGTTTTGGGGCCCATGAGCTGCCAAAGGGGATTTCAGAAGTAAGTCAGGGGGAAAAACGCGATTCACATAGATCGAGGGAGGATTAAAAGGAGTGGGGGGGGAAAATAGATCGAGTGAAAAATGTCGACAACGGAAAATCAACCAAGATCGAACAGAAGGAAGTACACCGGCTAAAAAATCCTGAAGGATTGGTGAAACCGTCGTGAGGGGGAAAGGTGCTGTGAAGAAGGGCAACTGTTGATAACCGTGCACATCGAGAAAATGACCTGGAAAAAAAGGTAAGGCCGAAAAAGAGCAGGTAGTGAGAAAGACGTTGAGGAACCTTCCTATATATCCTAAGAATGGGGAGTTGAGCTGTTGGGGAAGGTCCTCTGGACACACAAGAAAAAAACAGGAAAAGAACATTCCTTCTACAAGAGGGGGTCACCAAACTCAGCCCTGGGAAATCACTCAAAAGAGACGAGCCTAAAAAAGGTTTCTAGTGCTTAAAAAAACTCTGAGGAAGGGAAAAAATTAAGGCCAAACACATTTACAACCTGCGAAAACCTGAAACAAAGGAAAAAGGGTAGCATAAGGGGTCAGAAAAATCGTTATGTCGATGGGAAAGTAAAAAAACGGGTGTGATATCAAAAAAAAATGCACCAAAATAAAAGTCCAGGGGGAAGCCAGCATGGAGTGCTTGCGGGAATCATCAGAGGAGCAAAAAAAAGGATCAAGGACGCAGCCGGTGAAGCCTGAAAAAAAGGTGGGAAGGAGGGTTGAACGAGACATCGCTCCCGGGTGAAACGAGGTGCAGGGGGGTCGATACAGCGCCTTGTTCAGGGAAGTTAGACAGGGCCACATGGGGGTCGGAATTGGAGACGGTAAATCAAACAACTGTGCAAAAAGGTATTCCATCAGAGGATCTGAGAGGCATAATTTCTTGGAAATCGCGAAAAGGGGAGCCACGGCGAAAAAGAGTGTGGAAAAGGTTTAGTGTCAGTAATCCGTTCGGGAACGTAGATAAGGAAAGCCTGAAGGGGATCGGAAAAAGAAGGGAAAAAGGGGGGGGAACGGATCAAACTTCGGAAAAGGGCCGCGGAGGGGGTTGGGTGCCAGATCGGTGGAACAAAGGCGGGAAAATTCCATGAAAGTTAATGAAAGGGGGCCCAAGAGAGACTTTTGAATGGGAAGAAGGGAGGGGGGGCGAAGAAATAGAAAGGACTAGCTCGGGGCAAGAGGGGGAGTCCGGGGAGCCAAAGAAGCAGGAAAAAAAAAAGAGATTTACAAAGGGTGGCAAAGAGCGCAAGTCCAAACTTGATCGCGAAGGGGAGTGGGGGGTTGTATCAGGAGTGGGGGAGGGGCAATCTGTAAAGTTAACTAGAAAGAGACTAGAACCAAAAAAAGACATATCAGGGTTTGGAAAACTCTTAAGAGGCCTTAGCCGGTGTAAAAGGGGGGGGGTGAAGAAAAAACCGAGAAAAGCGGAACAGTGGGGGGACCACCAAAAGGTTTGAAGAGGGCCAGCGGACTGTCAGGAAATTGCGAAAAAGTTTGTTGGGGGGCATCGAAGGACTCTAAGTCTGAAGTAGGGGAAACCTCACCCACTATCCGGAGAGGAAAGGAGCCTGGGGGGGGGGGAGGGGTCGAAAGGAAAGGGAAAGGATGAAGGTTCCACAGATGGGCGCATGATATCCTCGACCTGAAGAGAGTTCGTGGGGAGGGTGCCTAGGGGGAAAGTGCTAGTGTTATACCAAAAGGGGGTCTACTCAGAAAAAGGTCATGAGAAAATGGAGTCTTAATCATTGGCGAAAGAGGACCTCACTTGGGGAAAAAATTTTAAAAATCGCATAAGGGGGAAGATGAAAAGGAAAAGTATTGGGGAGGGGACATTCAAGAAACAGCATGTGATTGATGGGGTTGACCTTGGTTATCAGTGAAGGTTTTACGGACCCCGGAAATACGGCAAA
>Ga0179593_1304022_pt1 | contig 12922 bp, 13 predicted proteins | sample CZODoug2_1_08_16_FD_185931 | JGI IMG/M metagenome (GOLD analysis project Ga0179593, IMG submission 185931) | Vadose zone soil fungal communities from Angelo Coast Range Reserve, California, USA - CZODoug2_1_08_16fungal (PacBio error correction) | ecosystem: Environmental > Terrestrial > Soil >...
CATTTGGGGAAGAGCGACAGGTGGTTCAGAGACAAGGAAGGAGGAGAGGGCGGCCGGGAGGAGGAGGGGAACGGATAGGGGAAGTTGTTCAATTGTCTGGCAGCGACAAGGTAATACCTGAAACATTTTGTCGTGCTTTTCAAAGCAGCGTATAAAAGAAAAAATAAGAAGAGGCGAATATCGGATGCCGAGTGAGAAACATGAATTCTAAGAGAGCGTAGCCAAACACTGAATTTTAGAGGTCAAGGGGAGCTGACGGTGGGAGGCGCAAAGCGGATCCCCTGCAAAGAGGTCTTTTACAATGTGGAGACATTGCGAGAAAAAAAAATGAAAGACATAGCGACAATACATGTTGGAAAGATGGATTGTTGAACTCTAATGGGTGGGGATAATGGGAAGAAAAAGAAAATCGGATGTCTTAGAAAGCCGCTGAATCGTGGATCTCGCAACCCCGGGGGGGTAGTAACCGGACAGACTTGCTTATTTTGGGCCAAAATCGCGGGGGGACGGGGCGGTTACATGAAAAAGCTAGAACCGAAACCGAAGCCCTCCGTTCACTCCTTCTGCTTGGGGTTGTGAAGTCAGGCCGTTGGGAGGGCTAGAAAGGTGGGATCTGCTTGTTCCAAGGCCCAGGGGGGATGGAATAGGAGACGGGGACTATGCTGTCGAGGGGGCTCCGAAGATCTTTTCGACGGGTTGATGCAGGCGAAAAAAAGTAACGTCTGAACGAGAACCGTAGTAAGTCAAAATCTGATGCTCGGGGGGAAGCCAGATTTTGGAGGATTGTGTGACCAAGCGAAATTCCCAGCCAGAGAAGCACTTCGGAGAGGCGAAGACTGCTTTATATCATCACGATATGACTGGATCACTCACTGGAGGAAGGGGTCAGGGAGGAGAAGACTGGTGATCATATGTGGATGTCAAAAAAAAGAAGACCACTCGAAGACGGCCAGACGTAAAAAAGGACAATGGCCTGAATTCTATACCTGACTGTTTGGATCGGGGACGATGATAACACAATGAGGGGGTCATTAAATTCCAGGTTGGACCAACAAAACTTACTCATTCGAAAAAAGCAAGATCTACCCTGCCAAGTGTGATTTAAGAAGCGACGAGGCGTGTCGCAGTGGTGTATTTTCCCAAGGGTGCGAGAAAAAAGAAGATACCGGAAGTTCTGGAGGGGAAAAGCTTGCAAAAACGGCGATACGCTGGGCGGCGAATCCGGCGTCGGTTCAATTTTCTATGGAGAGTCCGGGAAAATCCACGACGTTACCCCGAAAACTGATCAGTCGAAGAGCTCCGTGGACACGAATTAGCTCGACCACCCTACGACACCCCATTGTGAGATCCTAGGTATATTCGTGGTCCGTTCTCAAAAAGGGAAGTAACGGTATTGAAAGCGGCTTCGTTAAATCAGGTAGAGAGGGAAGGAGGGAAGGCAAAAAAGGGGGGAAATGTCGACGAAAATCAAGCCAGTTGGGCGCCCATGACGTGGGGAAAAAAAAGCGCACTTCAACTCCTCTCTCCGAGAAAGGGGGAGGAAACACAAGCAAAATATGAGGGATGCGTAACGCAAAGGGATAGGTTTGAGGGGAAGTGCGTAGGGGGAAGGAGAGAGCGCTGTTGATTTCTATGGGGTATTGGGTGGAGATCAACCATTCCGAGACGGGACGCTCCTCCCCAAAAAACAAGACAACCGGAGGTGTCAAAACCCGTCTAGAAGCAACGGAACTCGATCAGACTACAAAGAGTGTGAAGGCAAAGCAGTGGAACATCGGCTTCTTAGTGATTACAAAACTGGGGGATTGGTGTACAAAGGAAGAGGATATGTCCAGACATCAGGGGGAATTCAGATAGTGGATATGGACTTTACCGGGACGGAAGGGTCAGGGACGGGGAACGAAAATTTAGTCTCCTGAAACAAGGGCGATTCAGAAGGTGGTGGAAAAGGTCGCATCCTACGTTAAGCGAGCGACGTTGAAGACAAGAAGAAGAGCTCTGAGTGAAGTCTCGATGATCCTTATGAGGGGTCTGGACGGGGATAGGAAACGCAGTGTGATGAAAACCGGTTGTGAGGGGACAACTGCTTTTAGCAAACAAACTGGATTTTCGACTGACGGGGATCAGCAAAGAAAAAACCGGAAACCGCTCTCGCTTGAAAAAATTTGCCCAGACTTGATCACTCGACAAAGGAGGGAAAGTACAAGAGAGCAAAAGTATCAATAATCGGGAGACCGGGTGAAAAAATTCCTCGGAGGAAAAAAGTCCGGGACTTCCAATTGACTAATTTAAAAGGCACCGTTTCACTCAGCTGGACGTCGGGCCAGGACCCTACTATGGGTAAAGGGAAATGAGGATAGCACGGGGGGCAGCCGGGGTAGCGGGAGGACATCGATGCCTGAAGTGATCTCGAGGGGGAAGTTTGGGGCACTTTGTGTCCGGGTGGAAAAACGCTTCGACGTGCTCCACTCAGGAGAGGACGCGGGTTCTGGAAGGACGGACGAGGGGGGGAACGAATGACGGCGTATACCCAGAGAACTGTGCTACGAAAACCTAAAGTATCTAATAAAACAACACTAGTAGTATTAAAGAGGGAATAGGAAAGGAGTGGTATTAAACTTTCACAGAGGGTAGGCGACGTCCTGACTTCCTAAACGAAACGGCCTCAATGAGACAAAGTAAATCTTTATTAAGACACTAGGGGATTCGCGTGGCACGGCCACACATTCAACACTCAATGATAATCAATCGAGGCAACAAGCAGCGACCCCGAAAAAACGGAGTGAGAGATTCCAGGCAATAAAAAATCGCGAAGGGTAAGCTTCCTTTACGTTGGACATTCTATCGACTGGGAAGTTACAGAATGCTCTACGTGGCTTCCGGACCAGCTAAAAATATGGTGGCGACAGTGTTCGTGATCCGAGCTGGAAAAGGAGGCATCTCGGTTGAGGGGGCAGAATAAGACTGAATTTTCTATGAAAAGAAAAGGGAACGGTGGGGTGAAAGACGAGGTTGCGGTCGCTAGTGGGAACACACAGACAATAAAAGAAAGCAAAAGGGATTATAAAAATAGGAAACCACACACACACACAGGGGCGGAAGGCCAAAACACAATGACACACCACAAATATACAAACCATAAAAACACTAGGTGGGACAAAAACACCAAAAAGAATAATTTAAATAATACAATTCAAAAACAAAAAAAAAAAATTAAACATTCCAGGCGACAACACACACAAAGGTATGTAATAAGCAAAACACACGTATACGGAGGGGGTTCACGGGAGAACACTCCAAATGATAAAAAGTAAGAAGAACAATGAGTAGGGAGAAGCAGCTGAGGGGGGAAAATCTCATTTAAGGAATTGTTCCAAGGGCATAAAGGTGCCCTCGCCTTAACTTGGCTGTATGGATCCAGTACACCAAGCAGCTAATCGAGAGGATTAACAAACGGAATTAGAGGGAATAACAACCTCATATATATGTCAATCAAGATATTGGGAGGCAAAGGGGGCCTTTACCATAGACCAGGGAGGACTCGAGTTGCGCTGTCGAGAGAAGATTTATCGGGTTTTTGGGGGGGGGGCTTCACTGAGAGTTTATATAGGGAAACACAGAACTTATTCGATCAGCTGCTCCAAGCGCCCCTACAAGAGGAAGAGAAAAAGCTAAAACCATGGAGGGGGCCAATATCAGGGGGTTAGGCCAATCACAAAAACTCAGACTCAGAGGGAGGTACAGCATGGCTCCCCATACGAACCGGAGAATTGGGGAGAGCAGGAGGAGAGTAATATTTAACTGAGGGAATGACTAGAGGGATTGCCGGAGATTCAGCAAGGGATATCAAGGGGGGGTTGACGAAAATAGAATACTAAAAAGAGAGAAAGGGGTGTCGTAGGGGGAGGGGGGGAAGAGTTAAGATATCGCATAGAGGATTGTCCCGGTGTAGGTAGAAGAAACTTGGACCCGACGCGAGAGCCCGCACCAACGTTATGAGGAGGGTCATCCTGAAAAGGTAGCTATTAGAGCGCCAAGCCTGACAAATAAAAAACGCCGGGAGAATCTCAATATCAAAACCGGGAAGGGTAGACAAACTTTTGTATGGGGGAGAATGAGTGCAGGGACGGGAATCGAAAAGACATGTTGAAAGGGATACTTCAAAAAAAAAAAAGAAAAAATCGCCGGTGACGGAAAGGTCTCCCAATTTGGGGAGCTGGAAGAGGGCCGGGCGGGTCAAAGGGGCAAGAACCTTCTCTCACCATGGGTTAGGATCAGCCCACAGAGGAGGAAAGAAAATGTGCGAGGTGAATAAAAGCGCTGCTATCACGAGAGGCTCACAAGCAGCGGGTCAAAATGAGGAGGGATAAAGTGGGAGGAAAAAAATAGCCCATAAAGAAACAGGTGTGACGAAGAAAGACCAGGACACGCTTAAGGCGCGTGCAAGAGAGTTAGCAACAGGAGGAACGTAGAGGAAGGACCGAATCTATCTCAACCGCATCAGGGCATAGTAACACAGTCAGGATGTTTTGCCCTGGGTGCCCACACAGAAAAAACCTCTGAGAATCCACAAGGGGGCACGAGAATAAGGGGGGTACGGCAAAAAAAACAGTCAGAAGGGGGTGCAAGCGTCTTCGTGGTTCTGGACGTTAAACCAAGGAACAGGTGCCCGAGATGATGCCATGGGAAACAGAGGAACTTCGGGTAGGACGAATCGTGTTTGGGGGACACGGGTGCGGAGGCGAAAAGATTCAGAGGAGGTAGCAGAGAAATCCAGCGAGGATTGACAGAAACAGAAAAATCACAGGTGACCAGAAATATAACACACGGATTAGCAAATATGGGATCGAAAGAATGGAGAAAATGCGACAGGTTTAAGCCCTCGGACATGAGATGCATGCGGGCGCCTTAGCCGCAGACCTTAGCACCTTGGAAGAACAAATGCAGGTGGGGGAGAGCAGAGCGTTAGAGGAAACGAGTAGGAGGACGAAGATCGATAGGAGGCAAGGCTTAGGTTAGAGGGGTGGTTTAGGACACTACGAAAACCTACCAAACATCGGTGGATAAAGCCAGTTGTAGAGGCACACAAAGGAAAGGAAACTAAGAGAGAAGAAGCATCGCCCCCTACCTTCCACGGCTCATCTAATGAATCAGGAAACATGGCGTCCCAGGCAAAAAAATTAGAAGTGGTCCGCTAGACAACAAAACACCAACTGGAGTAGTAGTAGAGAGGCATTAAGTTGGGACCTCTTATACAGGGTGGGGACCGGAAAGAGAGATGGCTGCCGGGGGACGTGACGTCTGATAGGAGTTTGGAAAAATGAAGCCGAGCGCAAGGGGAGATAAGAAGGGGTCGGTGGTGACGGCTCGTATAAGAAACAGAAAAGAAGCTAAGTCTAAAGATCCGATAGCGAACTCTAGAGGATCTTACGGAGAAAACATCGGGGGAAGGTGTCATTTAGGTCGAGGATTAGAACCTAAGATAGCAAATGGCCGAGAGTTTGTGTCACATATGAAAAGCCTTAGAACACATTTGAGAAAAATAACCTAGCCAAGAACATGTTGGAATTTATTGTGAACCGTAGTGCGAGGTAAAAAACTAAGTGGGGAGAGAAGAACAAGCTTTGCCTTACGAAAAAACGCAGGAAAGACAGTGATCCCGGGACCTTAGAACCCAATAAAAACCAAAAAACAAAAAAAAACCTCAGGCCTAGACGGCTGGTGGGCAAAGCGGTCACTCAGGGTTCTTTGAAACTGGGCCAGCGAAGAAGCCTACCCGGCAAATAAGTCAAACTGAACTGTTTGAATGCCACTGACCGAGGAAGGAGACGGGGGATGACAGGTGGATCGGAGTGTCATTCAGCGACGTTGCCACCTCAACATTCTGAGTATACGACAGACGCGTCTGGGGAAACGAAAAGGCGATCAGAGGCAACCATGCTCCGGGACGTGGGGTGCGAAAGGGAAGCGAACACCTGGAGAGGCGTGACAGGATGAGAAGGCCGTCAACGGCTCCGGTGGGTCTTTGTTTCTCAATGGCGAAAAGGCCCCAGCCGAGCGACCAGAGAAGGGCGACATATCGTGAGAAAGACGAGTACATCTCGAAAGAAAGTCATTCACATGGTGGCCTGACTAGGTCAAATTGATCAGAGGGGAGATGGTCAAGAGACCAATATATCCGGACTCAGACGAATGCTTCAGAGGCGCGCGGGAGAAACGGAGGAGTTTTAAGGAACGGTATGGAAAGTCGCAATGGGAACAAGTCCAAGAAAGGAGGTTTCAACCATTTAAATGGGGGCACCCCACACAAAGATCCTTCAACAAATGCTGAAATGCTAAATGAAAGGTTATACTTTAGATAGCAATCAAAAATGGCGGCGCGGTTTACTGAGGGGGACAAGAAACGCGCAGAGAGGACCGGCACGGTAACCGGCAGGGCCGAGGAGCAGTCAACCCGATGCAACTGGGGGCGAGAGAGCTCGTGCTGTAAAAAGCTATGGGGAAAAGACCTCAGACAACTAAGAAAAAAATGAGAATAAACCGTCCCGAGAGCTTGCGAACGATTAATGTACTAGGACACCCAACCACCATTGCATAACCCGAGACAAAAATTTTCCGTGGTGCAGCAAAAAGGGGGAAAAAGAGTGATTGACCAAACGGAGAGTCCCAGGAGAGCTCTCCTTTAACCGGAAAAGAGAGGGGGGGAAAGGGCGCCCAAAGCCAAGTTTGGCGGGCGGGAAGGACGATGGGGAGAAGAGAAGCCTCCAGACGAAGAGGGGGAGGGGTAAAGAACAGAACCAAAGAGTATGGGATGAGGCTCCATGGAGGAACTGTCGGATGCTGTTACGATTGATCATCCAGTATAGGTAATTGCGGGAAGATTGGTGTTGAGGTTTGGTATAATAATAGAAGGCGCAAAAAAATAAAAACCGATTGCACCCTGAAAGATAATCACCGTAACTCAGCTCGAAGGACGATTAAAGGCCAAAAGCAAAGCCATGATATCTGCGAAAAGATGAATTATCTCTCAAAAACATGGGTGGGTGTCGAATTCGTCATGAAGAAAGATTTATACGGAAGGGCTAAGAAGGGACTGGGGAAGGGGATAAAGTGGGGCCACCAGGACGGAGAGACAAAACATCTACTTTATTGGATGGAAAAGACAAATGAGGTAGTGATGGACCCGCGGTGGGGGGAGAGGGAAGCTCCATTACGAATTCAAAAAAAAAAACGAAGCTCTCGTCTACATCGCGAGGAAAAGAAAGTTCGTTGGAGGGCGTACCTGGACGGAAACCTCCCGGTGCAAATTGAAGTGGGGCAACTGAGGTGAAAAGGAAACAGAAGGCATTTTTCCTTCTAGGAATTCCAAAAGACAACCAAACGAACATGATCCCGTTCCGGAAAGGAGAAAAGAGAAGGGAAGGCGGCCCTGGAAAAAAAAAAGACCTCTCTATCCCATATTAAAACTTAGCATGTAAGAAACGGGCATTCCGCACTCGGCGGGCGAGAACGGGAGGACCCTGTCTCTGCCATGAACAGCCAACGTGCCGATCGGCATCCGGCTGTTAAACCCAGAACAGAGAGAGGAGGCCTGGAGTCAATTGGAAAAAGGCAGGGATTTGCAAACTTGGTCGGTGAGGGCTAAGTATGATCGAGGTGACGGGGGGGCGGGGTGGCCGGGAAAAACGAGAAAGGGGGAAGGAGAAGTCTGTACGAGTTGAGTCTTTCGGGAGAGGAGTAAAGGTTCCTGAATGCAGATCGCCAGGGCCCTCGTAAAGGTTCGACGACAAAACGAAAAAAAACAAGGGAGGAGGAAAGAGAGAGTACGGGGGCCGGAGAAAGGGAAAAAGAAGGTTTACGGCGACTCATTCCAGCACGGACCGTCCTCGAGAAAATCGGCATACGACGGCAGAGGATAAACCCGTCGAAGTGAGGGGCCCGGGAACCAAAAGGAAAATCACGATCAGCAGCATAGAGCCCAAGGAGACCACCCAACACCGGGAGATCGAATGTCCAGACTCAAGGACGCTTCGTCACTACAGGGGAAAAAAGTGGGTCGAGGAGGGAAAAGGGAAGGTGGTTGGCCGAACTACGGACGACGGGGAAACTCTAAGGTTGACTAAATTGTTCGAAAAAAGCTCAAATCTAAAAGATTGCTCGCGGGTCAAAGGAGGGCAGCCCAAATGGACCGGGTCAGGGGGCAGAAAGGGGTGAATATGCAAGGAAAAGGTGTCCCTCTGGGAGGGCGTCAACGGCCTGATAAAGGGGGAGATGATAACACTCTTCGTGGCTAAAGATTTGACGCGCATAGGTGGGGGGCAGGAGCAACCTCATTTAAATAGAGCCATAGGCTTTTCCAAAATATAAAAAGCAAAAGAAATACGAGAGGTATTCAAGGGAGGGAAAGAGAAAGCGAGCAATTGGTCCGGGTGTCGTGAACAAGGAGGGAGAAAAGTCTACATAGAGCGTATGGAACCCACAGACAGCTTTTCGGGGGGGAGCAAGGGGAGGCTACCTAAAAAAGGATTAGCGGAGGTGCAAACCGCCATGCGACCTTCGGGACGGTGCAAGGGGAAGCGCGATGCTAAGAAAAACTTGTATGAAGATGAGGAAAAGATAAGGCAGATCAGGTTGGTGGACGCATAGTGAGGAAAACATTATGGTAAACATTCATAAGTGGTTGCCGGTTTTCTAAGGGCATACCGCGGCACGCAATGGACGTAAGAAGAAACGGCCTACTAGGGCGACAAAAGTGTTGATCTGTTCTGGGGTTGGAGAGCCGCGGAGGAGGGTCTACACAACCAAGCGCACCCCAAAATATCACAAGTAAAGAGCTGCTAGAAGCACGAGTACCCATTCGCCTAATCACAGACTAAAAAGAACCGGTTCTAAAACCCGGGAGAGGTGCACCTCACTGGGCGGGACTCCCAGCAACAAGGAGAGAGGGAAAAGGGAGGTATAAACTAAAACCACCAGACATTCGCTCAACTGATGGGAGGTTGCGCTCTGCTGATGCAAGGGGGGGGGGCTTAGCACTATAGGGCCGAAGCCCGGTGTGTACAATCAATAGAGCAGAAAGGGTACGGTGCTACCACGAAAAACAAAACCGGGGCTAAGAAGTGTGGACGGTGTGGCGAGATAATGTCGTGGTGGGGCAAAAGATCAGGAGAACTTGGCGGGGGCCGAGGGTAGAGCGGCATCACTACGCAACTGAACAACAGACACGAATAGCCGCACCAGGAGCGGGCTGTTGAAGCTCCGCGGGAAGGCCGGTCGAGATGAATTGGCCTCGGCACAAGTACCGGTTGACATCAAAAAAAGACTCAAAGCTCATAATGCGCTAGAAACAGGAGGAAAAGGGGGAAGGGTAGCTAGGTTAAGGTTGGCATGCTCGGGAAAAAACAGGCAAAAGAACGAAACATCATTCGGATATTCTCACGAAAAAAAGAGAAACAGGAAACTGCAACGGTGTCGAGACTGTGGGAGAAATTTGTCATGGCCGAGAATCGGGGCCTCAAATCAACAATTCGCAAAATGCGGGCGAGAAAGAACTTATGAAAATACCGGAGGAGGCGGGAGTTTACTAATCGACCTTCAGCAGAAGAGGTAAGGAGGGGACGCCTGCCTGGAATATAGGGAACAAGAACCTAGGGACCATATTTTCCCAGAAACCAACGCCGGAGTCGGAATCAGAGGTAAGATGGAAAGAATCCTAGTTACAAACACACAGGTAGGCCCCGCCTCGGGGCTCGCCAAAAAGCGTCGACGATACCTATCTAAGAGGAAGAGGTATTGAAAACGGAGGCCCAAACCTCGAGCCGTAACACCTTAGAGCGGCCAAGGCCGGCCACATGCACCCAGGAGAAGATGGAGGCGGGCTTCGGTGTCAGGTATCGGAACACAGAGGAGCCAAACGGTGCAAGGCGAGGTGCAAAAAAGACCGGAAGAACGGCCTAAAAGTCGTACGAAAAGCGGTTGCCAGGGAGGTTCGAGAGTAACGATATACAGAAAGGATAGGAAAAAAGGCGGGAGTGAGGGATAAAATTTCAAAAATTGAGGGTCAAATCAAGAAAATGGAAAAACAAACGTTTCTGTTCTCGAAGTGTCAAGGTATGGGCGATGGGGTCTAGGGGGGGCAGCGTTACAAAGCTAAAGGAGGCTCCTCGGCGCAGGAGCAAAGATAAACATAACTTCAGCACAAAGGGGTGTCTCCTCAGAGAGGGTAGAGGAGACGGCTAAGTCAGCGAATATCTTCCACTGATCTAGGGTAGGGAAAAGAGATCCACAAGCAAGAATGGCTTCAATGGATAAAAGTGTTCAATCCTGCCATCATGAAAAAGTAAACCCTATAAAAGAAAAAACGACGCTGCCAGCAGACACTGGGTACCGTCAAGAGCCCCAAGGAACCGAGGCAAAGGAGAAGAAACCTGGATTCACAACAAGAAGAAAAAGGAGGAAAAAGTACAAGTCTCATTGGGGACTCGGTGCAGACCGGAAAAAGAAAAAAATTGGGAATGCCTGGAGGCGAGGACGCTGTAGGGTCGTCACTGGCAGAAACACTCAAGGGTCAAAGGGAAGAAGTTGTTGGTCAGTACGAGTGATCAGTATCCCTAAAGAAAAGAAGATAAAGCGATATCGAACTATCACGCTACCCGTTAGCCTCGCGTACGAAATCAAGTAGAGCAATGCGTGTATCGGTGTTACGGGGGGCTCTAAGTGAACCGCGGGACCGGAAGGAGCTGGGAACGGTCTCCCCGTAGAATACCAGGCCAGGGAACATCGACAGACCTGGGGATGGGGATTGGTGCCAGAGGCATTGGGGGGTGCGGGATATGGGAATAAAGAGGGAAGGGGTCTTCGAATCTCGGTAAGCGTTTAAAAAGGCACGCACCATACCGCGGGCAGGACCGAGAGACGTTTCTGTAGTTGGAAACGCTCCAAAGGTCGGTACGCTCTATAAAGCAGACGAAACAGAATCGCCAGGTGCAAAGCCGTCTGAAGGTGGACCGGGGAGCAGCCCAAGTGCAAATGGCGCTGGCTTTGGAAAAGGACAGCTGGTCGTCGGGGGGGGGGGAGTTAGAGTAAAGTGCGGCGAGAAGCGGGCGCATAGGGAAGCGTTTTAAATCATTCTATCGGCACTTCCCCAAGCTTCCATAGATGTAAACCTTGATGGCCTAAAATGCCTATTGTGCTAGTAAAAGTCCTCCCGGAGGAACTCCAGGGACAAGGGATCCCAGGGAAAACTTAGAAACCTCCAATGGGGGTCATAGGCGTTGGGCGGGATCGGGGAAAGAAGGTTACAGGTGATGGCATCAGAGACTAGTCAGAAGAAGGGAAATGACGCCAATTGATAATGGCCGACGTGCGAGTGAAACTGCGATCTGGAGAGGGGGGAGACCAATTAGGGGGGGGGAGCCATTAAAAATTTTCCCAACACAATTCGAAAACGAACCTCTAAAAAAAGAACGGTGGGGATTAAGAGATCTACACTTACGTGTTGAGGCCAAAGGTTAAACATGAAGGAGGGCCAAGCCGAATGGCGGACCGCTTCAAGAGCTTGCAATAAGGGCGAGAAAACTTGGCGGCACTTATATCGGGAGAAAATTGACCCTTGACAGACCAAACGATACAAAGGAACATCATTGCAAAAAGAAAATTAAGACGACCACCAAGACGCACCCCACGGCGAACCCGATCGGATGGTGGAATTCAGCAACTGTGCTCTACGAAGTAGAAAAAGTGGGGGGGCGACGTGCAGTAGGTGGAAAAGACGGGAGGTACAAAACCTCAGATGTTGAAAAAACAATAAAAAAGGGAAAAGCCAGCCATTGGCGCGAAAGGTGACGGGAGAAGCAAAAGAATAACCGATAGCGTGTGTTGTGCAAGCATCGCCAGATGAGGGGAACACATCCAGGGAGCGTTCCAGGGAAGTAAGAAGAAGGGAGAGCTTGAGTTCTATAATGGGGCGGGTAGAGAGAAAGAATCAGGGGTGCTGGGGGGGAAAACGCGAAAAAAGGGGAGGGAAAAAAAAAGGGACGAGAAGACGGGAAGCATCGACAGGAAAAAAAGCAACGCCAAGCAATCTCGCCCGGAACTGAGAAAAAAAAGATGTTGTCGAATTCGGCATAGCAAGTCATACAAAGAGCAAAAGATCTCTGGGGGGAATACCATTGCCGTCCCTACTAAGAAAGCAAAGCGGCGCACTAACGTGGAGCGCCGAACAAAAAGCATCGGAGGGGGGTTATGGGACCAGGTCAAAGTAGCACCATTGGGAAGCGGAAAAAGAGCAAAGCCGTTAAGAAAAACAAGACGGAAATCGGGGGTTGGTGGATTGGGGGGGGGGTTGTGGGGTGGGCTTGGTCGGCGTTATCTGTGAAATACCTTATCGTGCAAAAAAGGCCGGGAGCGGAACGCGGGTTCCAATGAAAGAGGGGTGTAAGGCAAGCGGTGGGGAGGGAGGGAATGCCAACGAAAAGATCCTTCAAATCCAGGCCTGACCTAAAGAGACCACCGAACGACCAAAGCGCCTACTTCAAAAGACCAGGGAAGCTTGATCACATAACTGCTGCCCTTAACAAGACGCGATCAAAGAGTAGAGGAGGGAGAAAAGGAGGCAACGTCCAGCAGAAAAAAATCACGTGCGATGAAGCGTATAAAATTCTCGGAGCAAGCCGTTCCTCTCCCTCGACGGCTGTTGACCAACGATCTGTGGCCTGGCCGGAAATGGGCACGCCACACCGGGGGAGTGGGCGGGAGATCTATAAAAAAGGTCTCAGCGTTGGAAGGGGGGGTGGGTGGGCGGCCGTAGAATCTCTCAAGGGGGGGGGGGAGAAAGGCGTTGATACGAGTTAGGCGAGGACGGTGGGGCAAGGAGGAAGGATCCAAGGGCCGCAGATGAAAGTGTCGTCACTACCCTAAGCCT
>Ga0179593_1403021_pt1 | contig 12922 bp, 11 predicted proteins | sample CZODoug2_1_08_16_FD_185931 | JGI IMG/M metagenome (GOLD analysis project Ga0179593, IMG submission 185931) | Vadose zone soil fungal communities from Angelo Coast Range Reserve, California, USA - CZODoug2_1_08_16fungal (PacBio error correction) | ecosystem: Environmental > Terrestrial > Soil >...
ATAGACTTCTAACTCCGGGGAACGCCTGAAGAATACTTGATCAGTCTGCATGAGGATCAGAGTAGAAAGAGCACTAGGAGGAGGGATGCAAAAAAATCGTAAGAAGGAGAACAATGGATCGAGGACGGCCGAGAGACGTGATCGGCGACTCGTCGATTCTTCCCTTCTCGAAAGCCGCATTAATTATCACGGGACAAGGAATGATAAGAAAGAGGGAGCAAATTAAGAGAGGGAACGAAAGAGATCGAGAAGAATCTGAAATACGGTCGATCGGAGCGTAGCAGCATTTAACTGGGACAAAGTATCTTCGACGCTTCAATTCAGGTCTAATAAAAAAACAAGAAGCTCTTGGGAAGGGGGCGAAGAACATAGCTTGGGGGGCAGAGTACCCTCTGCGGAGACTGAGCGACTGACAGAGTAGGGGAAAACGTCTCATCAATCAGAAAGCCCTCTCTCGAGGGAAACGGCCGAATCGAACCCGGAAGGTACATAGGAAGAAAATCATGGGGTCGCGCAGCAGGGAGAGCTGAACTATAAGTATTTTCATGGCCAATAAATATTTTCTCTAGCACTCCGCTTCATATTAAAAAAAAAAGCTCTGATAAGTACGGCTGTCGAACGGATAAAAAGACTTCGAAGGGAGAAGGGGCGAAGGTGAAGGTTCATAGAGAATCACCTCTGAATGGGGGCCAGGGAAAGGCCTCTCAGAAAAAATGAACGCATCAGGGTCCTTCGGAGAGGGGAACTTCGACACTGAGCATAGTGGCGCAATCCTGTGTAAAACCAGAAAGATGTAGTAATACGCTCAAAAGGGGGCGTCGTCTTCGAAATCAGTCTATTACAAGCACGAGGTTCCGAGAAAAGAGAGCCGGCATCAGAAAAAGTGAGGTGCCTGCAGGAATATCCGAGGTCTTAAAGAAATCTGAAAAAAAACGGCCGTGCTCATTCCAAGCCGGATCCTGGGTGCTCGCCAAAACTGAAGGGGCAAAGTTAAAAATCGGTAGAACCCGAGGGATAGGGGGCAAGAATTCCAACAGAAGAGGGGAAATAGCAGCCGTGGTTGGGGGTCTCCGATAGTAGGGAACTCCACCTCATGGCCCTTACGAGACTGCTACGAAAATAACGTTCTCAACGTGCCGAAGAATGTCTATTACGAAAAAGTGACAGGAGGAAGTGGGGCCGAAGTCGCTTCCTTGACGGGCAATCTGCAAGGGTTCCGTCGCTTCCTTCGAAGCATAAAGAAGCGCGGGAGAGTCTCTCGGAGGGGAGGGACAGTGAAAGATGCGAGCAAAGCGAATTTGCAGATCAAAGGGGAAGGCCCTTCTAGAATCCTGACATGTAACCCTCAGAGCAGCACCCAATCCGCGCTGAGAAAACCGAACAGCAGGCGCTTCTCTGTACTCGAAGAAACGAGCGGAACGCGGCCGCCTCCTCGGAAGTAGGAAAGGGGAAGGGGGTACGTTGATCAGAAGGAACCAGAGATACTCGGTTCGGGTCCTTCGTGACTCTCAGATAACACATAAGGGACCAAATCGAAGAAAGGGTGATTAGAAAAGAGAACGAAAGAGGGAGCCCGAGACGCCGGGACGGGACCGACACTCCAACATTAACTAATCAGGCCCCGTCGGTCCCTAGGGGGGGCCAAGACTGAGGATCAAGACGAAGAAGGGGGCCAGAAGAGGATGCAGAATGAGGGCAACGAGCAGGGCCAAGCAACAGGATATGGCAACGTTCTAGAGCACAAAAACCTATTGGAGCCTCCTCGAAAAACCGCTAACTGAGCACACAACGGTGCGCCGACGCTTACGGGGAAGCTCAAGAAGATCAGGGAATAGAACGCCGTCTGCGATCGCGGTCCCTACATTGTTGAAAAGCCGAGGCCGAAAAGCGCGCGCGTCTCACTTCGCCGCAAAGAGCTCTGCACAACACCGGAATTGGGGAGGCTCTAGAGATCAACTGTACGGCTCCCTGCTAAGAGCGGGCAAGAAGGGCGCTCTTTTACCGCTAGCTAAAGGGAGCGGAGGAAAGTAGGCGATCCCAGATAGTAGGCTAGCTTTGACATTTCAGCGCGGCAGCAACAGGTAAGCCTCGTCAAGCGGAAAAATAGGACTTGCGGCCCTAGGGGGCGGGTTGAGGGGGATAACGGAAATAGAAGGGGGAGGAAACTTCTGTTGCTCATCCGAAGACAAAAATAGGAGCGGAAAAATCTCATCTGATCAGCAATTCCTTCCTTCCGAACCGCCATAACCTCGCCTACGTTCCCTTCTTCCTGGTCTTGAGAAGGGGAGCTCGGGTATTGACAGGGAAAAAAAACTTCGAAGAAAACCAGGGCAGGCGAGGCGGAAGGTGGCGTGATAAAGTCGGGAAGCAAGGAGACTTCACTAACGATACTGATCGCGGTTCCTCTACCGCTGAAAGAAAAAAACCTCTCTGGAGGGGTCCAGAGGGGTCAAGAAGTCAAAAGTCTTCGACAAATACTCATGCCGTGGACTCTGTGAAGATTTGCTTACTTTTAGAGGCAGCGCTTAATCGTGACGTAAGGAAAGGTCTATCGGAAAGGCTCCTGGGACAGCACAGATCGTCACGGAGCCAGCGACTAGAAGAGAGAAAGAGCTTCGGAGCTCGCGCTGAAGTGAAATACTTCGCTTGAAGCCCTTCCGAAACGAGGAAAGGGGAGAACTGTCGTCAGCGACCAGTTAGGTTGAGGGCAAGTGGAAAGTCGCTACATCGTCCAGCGAGGCTAAGGAGCATTGAGGTGTTCGGCGCGAAGCGGCACTTAAAACCAAGTATTAAAAAGGGAGTCAGGGGGGGGGACATCTAAGGATCCTAGGGGGGGGGATGTGAAAGAAGGAATACTAGAGGCGTCGGTCCACACTATTGGAACCTTATCAAACCCTGGGTTCGACTATAGTTGAATCAGGAAGCCTAAGGGGAGCAAGCACGTCGAAGCCGGCGAGACTCGGGGGGGAAAGAGCTTGTGTAGAGTCCCTAAAACGAATCCTATAATGATTGACAAAAAATGAGACGATCTTGTAGGTGGAAAGGGGGCGGTCAACAACGAATCCAGGGCGAAGGAGACCGATTTACACCTCGCGCGTCAACCCGTAAAGTCGGAAGGAGGATGTAGCCATGCTTCCAAAACTTCTTAGAGGAAACTTGAAAGAACCTTTCGACCTCTAAAAAAATACCAGGAAGAGGAAAAGAATACCAGCGGGATCAAGGAAAAAGGGCGGAGGCGCTCGCGGCAAGAGTGCTGGAGGGAAAAGTACCAAAGCGAGGTCACAAATCCTCGCTCGACAGACCAGAAGGAGGCGCGTGCCGACCGCAACCGTTAGAGGAGAACTCATCCGCCGAGATCTCGAGGCCGGTCAGTAGAGGAAAGGGTCAAACAAGGAGATATAAGACAAAAAGGCCAAGCTATGTAAAAAAAAAGGAGGTACACAATTCGAGGCAAGAAACGAGGGGCGAGATGCGCGGGGATACGGCCGCGCGCCGCAGCGTGTATGTGCAGCGGGGGGAAAAAAGTCAAGCAGCCCGTGCATGATCTTCTTGATCGGAATGAAAAAAAAACGACGAGCGAGCCCAAGGAAACGCGGCTGGGGGAAGGGAGAAGAAGGGGCGATCTGGTGCGCGAACGGGGCAGACACGCCCGAGGTCCAAGGCGGGACAGGAAAGAGGAAGAATACAGCTGCCGGAAGAGGGGTACAGCGGGGGGATCTCAGTCGTCGTGCGAGCCGCAGAAAGACGGTCCCTTCTCCGTCAAGACGAGTACACAGAAAAAAAAGATAGGTCTATATCAAAAACAAAAAAGAGAGAAAAGAGATCTCGTCGGCATCTCGGAGTAAAAAGCCGGGAGAAGACGGAGCAGGCCAAAATAATGCCGAGAGAGAACGAAGGGGGCTGGCGAAAAAACTTCGTAAGCAGGCGGAAAAGGGGAACTGCCGAAAACTCAATACGGCTCGGTACGAGGGGCTTACGGAGGCCAAAAACTTCGTATCGCAGCAGAGCCAGGGAATCTCACGGACAAAGAGGACGGTCAAGGGCAGAGGCAAACACAGGGGAAAGACTCATTCAGAAAGTCCTGACCATCGAGTCAGGACGAAAAAACGTGAACGACACGTCGGCGGGCTCGGGCGGAGGAGAAGAAAGGCTCGGGGTCAGGGGGGAAGGTTATCGAAAGCGTGACCCAGAAAAGAACGTCCACTAGATGGGGGGCGTCGAGAAAGCCTACAAGGAGAAAATCTCCTCAATCAAGCCGCGTATCTCGGGCTGATGAGGACGTGGAAGAAAAAAGAGACAGTATGAGGGGAGAAAAGGCAATCAAAGAAGGGGTGAGATGGGAGCGTATCTGAAAGAACTGAGGGTCATGTTAAACGAGGTGGGGAAGAGCAAAAATTTCGAGGATCCCGGATCGTGAAGGGAAGGTAGGGAGAACAGCCGCTGAAAAAGTGCGGGTTAACTAAGGGAAAGTGACTTTCATAACCAAATGCAAAACATCTAATTTTGGAGCTTCAGAGCACCTCTGCATCTCACGTATAATGGAACGTTCCCGATTGTTACGGATCGGTTAATGCTCCCGGGGATCGTGTGCGGAAACCAGAATTTGTCCCTCACCCCAGAACCCGAAGGGAGGAAGAAAAAAAGAGTCTTCTCCATTAGAGAGCCTTGATAAGGAACTAGGAACTTGGAGAAATGATCAGAATCCATAGGAATGATGCTAGGCTCGAAGCGCTGTCTACGTACGAAAGCGTTCTAAAAGACTTCTACGTACAGCCAACGCTAATCGTGAAGCGCCATAGAAGAAGGTGACCCCGTACGTGAAAGAGTCAAAGATACACGAGGAATAGGGAGCATCTGGTATCCCCATAAATCATGGTTCTCAGACGACTGTGGTTTTAGGGGGGAAAGGAGGAGAGCAAGAAAACCTCAATCTCCAGGTATGTCTACGAAAAGTCGACGTGTGAGAAAAGGGGAAGAACAGAAGGGGTTTCTATGAGTACTAAGCTCCTTGGGCCCTCGTTAGGAGAAAGCTGCCCAACTACGCGGGTTAAAATTCTAGGACGCTCAGAAGAACAGACTACGCTGGGAGGGGGAGGTCTAGTGATCGGAACGAGGTTAACGGGGTCTAGTAACCTCGCCGGTTCTATAGAATGTCGGGCAGTCGGAGGAATCAGCGGCATATGACCCGTAGGAGCCCCACTTCAGGGGAGTAGCTAGCCCGGGAGGACATCATACGTACGTATCCTAAAACCTTAAACCGAATATCAAAGGAGGGAAGGTCTCAGTTTATGGTTGGCCCCCGGTCAGTCTCCAGAACAAAGACGCGGACGGGGGAGCAAAAACGGAGCTTGCACTCAGAAAAAACGATCACGTGGGGAAACGCCAATGATCACGCCCAGGGTTGAGACGAAAGAATCACCTCAAAAAGGAACGAGACGCCGACCGCCATCGAAGGAGACGGCCAGGGGAGGCGCCGTAGGAGCTGAGATCGGCAAAGGAAAAGGTCAGTCCCTTGGGGGAGAAGAAACAGAAGAGGAGGGTTAAGGAATAGGCGTGCGACCGATGAGCAGCCTCGAAACACGTCCTGATCATGTCAATCATAAAATCAAGAAGAGAGGGAATAGTGGGAGCCGCACAGCCTGACCGGCTGCCACAAAGAAGTTGGGAGAAAGAGGGACGAACTGGGCAAAAAAAGTAGAAAGCCGGAGAAGGGTGCGAAGCCTAAAACCGAACTACCCAGCGGTCTCCTCGAGTGCAGCGTCTCCACATCCGAAACGGGAAGAGGGATCGTTAATATGCGACGACAATATCTCCGAAAGTGAATCGGCTTCGAATCGCGGGAGCCTGGGCTGCGAAGAGCACGCGCGCACTGCGTTAGCTTTTCGCTAGGGGCCCAGAAACGGAAGGAGGAGGGATGAAAAAACTAGGGAAGTAGAGCCTGATATCGGCTTAAGAGCTGGTCTCAGTGGGAACTCTAACCACAGGGAATGGTTCCCCTGGGCAGGGGAGGTGATATCAAGATGACGGCGGCAGACGAGGTTCTGGTGGGAACTAACGTAAAAGACTGTGTGGCGGGCCCGAGTTGATACATCCGATGCATCTCGGAACAGAAATCGACTGATTATCACGAAAGCGGCAAGGGGTGGAAGAAGCCGCGCATAAAGCCGTCCCCGACTGGGAAGGTCGCACGTCTGGGGAGGCGGTCAGGCAAAGGTCCAAAAGGCGGAGTTTCTTTAGGAGCAGAAAACAAGGGCAGTCAGGGCGCAGGTGTCTTTATACCTGGACGAAAGCAAATGACTAATAAGAAGTCGCGGTGTCAGAAAAAAGTAACCCCATCCCGGAGAAGAGCGGGAGAGCGTAAACTTTCCCAGCTAAAACTACACCAAAAAACAAAAAAGCCAAAAAAAAAAAAAAAAAAAAAAAAAAGAAAAAAACAAAAAAAAAAAACCCTCGATCCCGCGGAAAGATCTAGGCCCAAAATGGCGAAAGTATAAAAAGGGAGCTTCTCGGGGTCATCGCATCGCGGAAATAGAAAGGGCAGGAACGTGGGCTAAAAAGAGGGACTACGGTTCTCAAAGGAACGCGGAAGAGAAGAAAAGAGCTCGCCAGCAGGCACTGAATCGGAATGAAATCTAGTTGAACTGACGGCAGAATGAAGGAGAAGGAAGGAAGAGAACCCGAGGGCCAAACGGCGCTAAGGATCGACCAAGTGAGACAGTGGAAAGACCTCGATTCGAAAAGAGGGACGCGGAAAAGGCCGCAGGGCGGTTCAGTCCGCCGAAAGGATGCCCGAACAAACCTATGAATCTGGGCAACTATTTTGTGGAAAAGCAGTTGAACTACAGGGTCGACGAGGGAAAGGGGTCCGAATTCAGGGCGAAATTACCCGAGGCATATACTCGGGACAAGCACGGAACCAGGGGTCGACATGGTCAGTTTCCGATCGGAGAAAACTAGAACGCCAACGGGATAGAGACCTCGAGCACGTCTGAGAATTTTCTGGAGGTTCAAACAGAGGACTAATGAGCAGAGAAGTAGATGACTTCAATGACATCTGTTAGGGTGCACTGTGGGGATCAAAATATGAGAAATGTCGAAGTACTCTACGAAGGTTAAAAAACGTCGGATAACAAAAGGACATGTAGAGGAGAGGATCGGGACCTGCAGGGCAAAAAAAAAGGGGTGAGCCAAGTGAACAATTCCCTACCAGAGACCTCTACGTGTAGACTGGCCGAGGGCGAACGACGAAAGCCAGAGTCTCTCATCCTCTAAATCTTATAATATATCAACATCGGGGATGCGGGTCCGGAACAGAAGTATAGCGTCAGATAGAAAGGATAGACGCGGAAATGAATCTGGGGGCGATGTGGGCCTGCTGGAAAACCGATCAGTTCATCAAAGAAAGATCATCCTCCGAAATATCGAGGCGGTATAGTGAGAGAAGTAACCAACTGCGGAAGGGGCTAAAAAAAAAACTAAGGAGGCCGAAGAGGGGGGGGACAGGTAACTGCGAGGGTTCGGGATTCCAGTTCTACGGTAAAAGCTACGAATCGAAAAATCGTGTCAGCACGACCGGAGTCCCGATAGACTCGTAGGTCAAGAAAGAAAGTCTAGAACGCGTTCAAAAATCGTAAAAACTCTAAAAAAAAAGGAGGCCGGTGGTGTCAAGTTAGAGTCCCATGACTCGTAGCGGCGGCATATCCGACGACAAGGGGGTCTATATAGAAAAATCAACTTCCCAAACATCAGTCAGATCGAGTACATTGTAAACAGCAGCTGAGTGAGAGCGCGCAGCAAGATCGATAAACCTGATCCGGGAACTTACGAATAGAAAGAGTTATCGGCGCAAAAACCAACAACAAAGGTAGAGATCTACGTAGGACATCTAGTCGTACGCATAATAGGAATGGAGAAGACGGAGGAAAGGGAGATCTTTCAAACTCAGGAAATGCGGTTCTGGGACAAGCAACGTAATGAGGAACGATGTGGAATACTATGACTTCCTTACAGAGACGTGATAAGGGCGACCTAGGAAACCGGGGAAGAAATTCAGCGCTCTCTAAACCTGCGACACGGCAATCCGAGAAGGGCATCCCGGCGGGCTCCGCCACGAGAAAGAGGGGGGGCAGTACGACTCGATCCCGGCAATAATCTCCTAGACAGCTATCGGACGGGACGCTCGCTAACGACATACGATGTCCAAAAGGCCAGAACGGAAAAAGAAACAAGATCATAGTGGAGTGAATCATAGTTACCTCGAAACCATCGTCGGAAATAAGTAGGGATAACTCGGCGAAAAATCAATACCAATAACCATAGCCGACTAGAGATCGAGGGAGTGATGAAGGCATATAGGAGCCGATTAACTTGGAGACTAAAACAGGAACATCTGGTCTATGTCGAGGAAATGCGGAAAGACTTCTGGTCGGGAAATAATCACCGATGTCGAGGGCCACAGGGAGGAAAGGATCCCCGGAGCTCTGGAGAAGGGATTCTAATCTGCCTCTTCTACTGCGTTCCTAAGGGGGGCAGAAGGTCATAGACAATCAAAACCTCGAGTGGGACATGAAACCGCGCTTCTCAGTGACGATCAGTTACGGGGCAGGGCGGAAGGTGTTCAAAACAAAGTCGGGGGAGGGGAGTCAGAACAAAAAGAATAGCGTGGTGTGGTAACCCCGAACTATGTCGGAAGACAAGGGGTCCTTCTCGAGCTTAGGAAGCCTAGGGAACGAAGGATAGGCAAACCATCTGAAACGGGCCTCTGAGACGTTTCGGCAGAGGCGAGGGTCGACAAGGGAACAAAAATCATTCAAACAAGTTGAGCAAACGGAACTCAACAGCGAGTCAAAGACGTTTAAAGAGGAAGAGATTCTAAGCGGAGTACCATGTAGGAACCGAGGATCTAAATGGACAAACAGACTCGGGTTCACAGCTGCGAGGGTTTGGGTGAGGGCCGCTGCTAAAGGGGCCTGGTCAAAAAAAACCATTCCGGGCGCGAGCTGCGGGTCTAGCAAATGACTCACTTTGCCGCAAAAAGGGAACATGCTTGGGAAGAAAAACGCAGGGGCCAGAGATGCCTTTACGTGCAAAATTCACCGGAGCGGGTCATCGTGGGTTCACCTGTCTATTCCTCGCAGGAAGCTCCCCGAAAAAGGTAAAAATAGTCGCGGGACGACGGTGACGAGAGGAGCGGACAACCGATCTGCCGTTGGGGGGGGGAAAAGATCAAGGAAGAGTCTCACAGGAGCGGTGAAGACCTTGGCCGATAAAAGAGCAACAAAACAAGACGATGGCAATCTCCGCGTGCACGGAGCAGACAGTAGAAATTTGCAATAAATGCGCAGGTTAACGTCTTACCATATGATAACTATTTCTGAACCTCCTGTTTGTAAGCGGGTCGTCTACAACTACTCCTATATATCGTCGACGTTTCCGATCGCCTTTAAGCCTGCAATTTCTCCCTCCACCGCACCGATCGACGCACCTTTTTTTGAACTCCCCTCTACAGCCTAAACTCTACTCAACTCAGCTCCTACCGCCGCTACGACTCAAGAAAGTGAGGGGAGCCTAGGATTCGGCGGCTTCTTTCAAAATAACAGGAGAAGGGGGAAAAATTGGGGAATGCTTATGGGTAAGCTCCGAGGAGTGACAGCAGGCTGAGACAAAGGCTCCGAAAACCTCAAGCAAAGTTACGTTATCTAAAACGAGAACTCGGGGAACGAAAGGGCAAGCGTTAACGCAAACTACTGCCAGTCGGCAAACAATAAATACATTGGACCGCAGAGTTAAAGAGCTCATCGACGTAGAAAGTAAGCCGTCTGAGAGAGGGTCCAGCCACGCTTCGAATAACTAGGGAACGGAGAACATAGATCCTCCGCGTCGCTATCATATCCACAATGTATCATCTCGAACAGACAATTTCTCAAGGGTAAAATAGATAGCTCACTGCGTCAAAAGCTCCAAACGCGCTCTCTGGCTCTGATTTGTGGCGCTCGGGTGGCCAGCGGAGGGCTCACAAGGGGAATATCCAAAAACCAGTCAGAGACCGAGGAGATCAAAGGGGTGACAGGGAACAATAAAGGGGGCACAGGGAGGAAAAGCACGTGAAGGGGTGAGGATACACGAGAAGGACGGGCCCCGGAAGGTGGCGGGTCGCGACGGCACATATACGGTTGTCGGCACGCGAGTGGGACGAAGACCGAAAAAAAAATCAGGGCGCGTTAACCCGCGTTCTCCTTCTGGGTCCTCAAGGGGGGGGCCTTGAAATTCGGGGGGCCGGGGAAAATGCACAAAACCGCAATATACTGATTCTTCGGAGGCTGTCGGAGAAGGAGGAGCGGGCTGAGGAAGTTCAGGGGAGCGGGGGGTCGTCACAACCAGGGTCGGTAGGGAGTTGGTAAAAACCGTGGATCTTCCAGAAGAGACGTCAAAGGGAAAAAAAGCAGGAGAGGAGAAGTCAAGTCGTTCTACCAAAAACGACTAAAGGTCTCGTTCGAAAGGCGGAAAGCGTTCACGAGAGTCTTAAATTACCAAAAAACGGGGACAGGAGGTCAATGAAGAAACAGGAATTTTGTGAGCGAAGGGCTCGGATGGACCTGCTGCGAGACCGTCCAGGGACTTGATCTCATTAGGCTAAGGTGACGCAAGAAAGAGGGAAAGCGTGAAAGAGAGCACATACTCTCCTGATGCGCTCTGACGCTACTTTGGGGACAAGATGATTTCTAATTGAAGCTAAGAATCTACCTCGGGACAAATTGGGTGGTGGGGGGGGGGGGGGGGGTGGGGGGGGGGGGTTTTGTTGGGGGGGGGGGGGTGGGTTGTTTTGTTTGTTGTTTTTCGCGGGTCTGAAAACAAGGTCCGGTGATTCACGTGGAGAACGTCACGAAAGGCGAAGCTCACAATTTGAAGGGGTGGCGTCGCGAAAAGAGCGGGGCCAACCCCCGGCTACTCAAGCAAAGCATGTGGGAGTCGTTAAGAGACAGGACTTGTCGCTAAAAGAAGGGGTCCGGACTTCAATGCGCGGGACGAGGAAAAAAAGATCGGAGGGGGACTACGGGAGTGGACGACGGGTTTAATCTATCAGGAGAAGACGAGCAAAGGAAGCACATCGATGAAATCTAGAAATCTCAGATCGGGACTTTAAGGAGGCCATAGAGGATGAGACAAGAGAAAAATAGGACTTATGTACCGACAGGCTTTGGCGGTTTTAAAAAGAGGGGCGGAAAAAGAGATCCATGCGACGAAGCAATTACACTCGGCGATTCACAAAATTTCAAGGGGTCAAGGAGAAGGAGAGGTCCGTGCGGGGAACCCATATAGTTTAGTGGTAGCCTTAACTTCGCCACTGAGAACCTCAGAAGTAAGGACTTACGCAGGGGGATGTCGCCGAACTACTATCCATAGAAAATGTCTGATACTGATGTAGGGAACACTTGAGGGGCACTGACCAATAGATTCTTCAAATCTCAGGAAGAAAAGGAATCATGCATTTGAAACGTGAGCCACGCAACCGGAGGAGATTAGAAAAAGGCTCAAACCAAGATCTCTCGGTAAAAAAGGTGGGGCATGTGGAAACTCAAAGGCGTCCTACAAAAAAACAGGGTAGGGAAGACTCTTTTCTCAGTGAGTCAGATCTTCAATCAATTCCAAGCTATTGTCATATGACGATAGGAAGTGACGAGAGACCTGACGAGATCAATTTGATAACGACTTACTCTTCAGAAAGATGCAATAGGAGGGGAGAAATCGAGGGAAGCTCTTCCTTCAGCGCGCGAGCAACCCCGAGATCTAGGTCTGGCAGTGAGCAATTCAACTGAGGGAGAGCGGAGAGAAAGGTTTATGGCAAACCTGAAGAAGAGTCCGCAAGTCTAAATCCGTCCTCAAATCCAGCCAAGGACATTACTACGGAGGTTTGGCTCCGAAGGAGGGGGGCAGGGAGAGACGCAGAAACTGATCTCTTATGAAGGACTTTTACGTCTAGGACTCCTGCCTCCTTCTATAAGGAAAACCACAAAGGATGAGGGAAAGAAAGAGATATCTACTCGGCATCTCAGGGAGGACAGCGCGAAGAGTAGGACCAGAATAAGAATAATAAATCAAAAATCATTCCTCTAACCAGCTGGAATGGGAGAAATACCACAAGCAGAGTACGTAGGGGTTCTGACAGAAGCGGACTAGGACTGAAAGCTCTAATCAGGAGGGAGGATTCTAAACTGATAGCCTCTCGAGAAGGGTATGAATCACTGACAATGATAAACGTCATAACGTCTTTGCTCATCGAAAGAGCAGGAACAAAGCCCTCTGGCAAGCCGAAGCTCTACCAATCGACGTAATCGAAAAAGCTTCGTGAAATACAGCGAGACGGAGGGGAGGGAGTGCCAAGATCTAAAAAGTCGCCGTAGAGTAGAGAGGAAAAAAGACGATGAAACGCGACTCTGCGATCGCGCGGGGACGAATCAGCATAGGGGGGGGAAACTAAAAGGCGAAGCACTCCGACCGCATCGTCTCGGGGGCGTTATAGGCCATAAATCGAAAGGGTATCGGGAAAAGCGGGAAATCAAAAGAGGGTTAAGGATGGCTATCTCTTACGCTAGACTTAGGTTCATGCAAGCAAGAAACGGGGGGATGGAAATCTAAGATTCGCCCTTGGAAAGGCTAAAAACCTCTTTCTGGACTGGAGGGTCACTACCATCAGGAAGCAAGTAGAACGACTTCTAGTTCAATATTTATCATCTACAGCCTCAAAAGCATATTTTGGGGTCAAGAAAGTCAAAGTAATAATAGGCCAGGGAGGTAAAACTGACTTTTTTATAACTATGGCAAAGGAGGAAAGGCGTAGGACATGGGATCGGGGTGGGTGACCCGAAAACTAAAAGATTGTCAGGAAGAAAGCCGGGTACATGAGACGGAGTATGGATAATCT
>Ga0179593_1405017_pt1 | contig 12922 bp, 15 predicted proteins | sample CZODoug2_1_08_16_FD_185931 | JGI IMG/M metagenome (GOLD analysis project Ga0179593, IMG submission 185931) | Vadose zone soil fungal communities from Angelo Coast Range Reserve, California, USA - CZODoug2_1_08_16fungal (PacBio error correction) | ecosystem: Environmental > Terrestrial > Soil >...
AAGAGAGAACTTTGAAATGGAAAGAGAGTCCAATGTCCTGAGCTTGCTGCGAACGAGAGGGCCCTTTGACATATCTGGTCAAACCGGGCATAGGGTCGTGGGATCAAGCGGAATAACCGTGCACGGGGGGGAGCAGGAAGAACCTGCCGTGGCGCATGGACAAGGGAGGGGGAAGAAAGGTTAACTCCCTTGTTTCCCTCTAAAAAGGGTCCATTGACAGGACTGAGAGACCGAACGGTGAACGATCGGGGTCGGTGTGATGGATGGGGCTCTGCTACCCGTGGGGGTGTGTGGTGGGGGAGAAAGCGCGGGCGGGGCATTTGTTAAAGTGTAGGGTTCGCCGGGTCCTTTACGGGGGCCCGACTCTTTGAGCGGGGACAAACTTGGTTCAACACCTCGAAGGGTTTCAGCCACGTGGCGGAGAAGAGTCTGCCCCATTTGATCTGGTCGGCCTGGAGGCCTTCTTGGATGTCCCAGTGCGGCCTGCATCAGTTAGGGGACTCTTTACTGGGTTGTTATCGGACTTTACCTCTGCTCATGAATCGAGGGTGTCCGGAACCATCATCGGCTCCAAGAGGAGTCGGTCACAAAGGGTTCGACAATTCTTGCGCAGCGTGGCTCTCTGTTGTCTGCGCGTGGTGTGGCAAAACTGGGAAAGAAAAAAAACAATAAAACAAACCAAAAAAACCAAACCGCAGTGGGCGATCTTTAAAGATGATCCTGCAGTGGACTGCTGTCTGAAGGACGAAAATGGAATCACAAGATCGTGGTGCGGGAGGCAAGTTGTTTCTTTCAGGGACTCTCTATGGTCTTGACTCCCTCAGGGGAAACGATCAAAACGGCATGTCAGAAGAGGATCGTGCCAACGTTGGGTGTAGACCTTGACTAACGACAGAGTGCCCGAAAAACGAGTCGAAAAAACCTCGCATGGGATGTCGGGTCATAAAAACATAAAGAGAGGACCGGCGAGCCTCGAGTAGTGAGATGGTGTTTTGCGCTTGATCTTTCTCCTAATTGTCGAATTCGAATGGTGTTCTGAGGGTCGCGTTGAAAACTTCAGGAAGGGCGGAGTCCAAGTGGTTGTGACCAAACGTCAAAAGGTTGCACACACGCCCACCAACTTGTCAAAGTCGAACAGGAGGGGATACTTCCGCCGGAGAGTTAGGGGTCGCCGTGAGTAATCAATCCGCCGGCTCGGGGGGGCCGGTCGGTAGAGGCACAGTAGGTGTCACGGGGGAAGTGGCATGTAACCTATTACGGATCGCACAACGTCTCTAAAGCGGTTTTGGAGGGGGGTCCTTGTTCAGCACCATACCCTCATTGGACACTGGTTGAACAAGGATTGATTAAAGAAACGTGCTATCGAAAAGAAACAGATGCTCAACGGAGCGAAAAAAAAGAGCTTTCGCCACCGCAGGAGAAAGAGATAATTTGGACAGGGAGAGATTAGCAGGTAGTGGGCAGGTGAAATGATGATCGTTTGTCCGTCGGGAAGTGTGAGGGCCTTAACGCACCTTCGGGAAGGGTGATGATCCGGATTCTAGCCGCTAGGAAGAAAGTGAACATCATGCTAAATGGGTCGGGTTACCTAGAGTCAAGAGTCACCTCTCAATCCAGCGGGCAGGGTGGCCTTAAATAAAAAAAAGGGAGCTATATGAGGAAATGACGGTAGGCGGGGGGTGTACCATACTAACCAAGGGGACGCGTCAATGGGGTCTTCCTAAGTTTTTCTGAAGGGGGCGAAAAACATCTGGAGAAGGAGTCTAAGTGATGATGATGAAGCTCAACAGCATCCCATAAGAGAGACAAGATGAAGACGGCTACGGATGGGAGAAGGATGAAGAGAAGATGAGATAAGAGGGGAGACCAAACGAAAAAAAAACTCACCTCATCAAAAACTAACCCCCACCTTCAGGAAACAAAAGGGTCGGCCACACCTAACATAGGAATCCAGGAGACTGCTGAAGATGAGACAGCTACCTCGACTGCTGTACAAGCCGACAAAGCAAGAAAAAAATCTATCTCAAAACAATTATGATAAAGAAGGAGAGGTGCGGGCAGGGTAAGGAAAAAGAGGGGTACTAGAATAGGGGGGGAGGGGTATCGGTCTACTCCTCAGAAGGAGGGGGGAGCGGATGAATAATAAGGAGGGGGGGCCGAACAGATGTAAGGCGTTTTGGGGGAGCGAGTGAGAGGGGAAAGAGGCGGTGCTGTAATGAGAAACATGCATCATTCTTCATCGACGGTATCCCATATCGCACTTCAAAGGGAAAGCAGTTCCACAGAAAATTGGTATTGAAAAAAATTCGGAAGCAGACTGAGAACCCTCATCCCCTATGAAAAAGGAGGCAGAAACGGAACAGGGGACGGAAAGAAAGCAATTAAGTTCGTATGGACAACCAAAAGACCTCCAGTTCTGCTCATGAGTTCCTAAGAGAGGAAAGGGAAAAATCATATGCGCAGAACCTCACATCTCGCCAAGTGGATTAACTCTCCCGGGCCCCTGATTCATCCCGAAAGAAGCCCGTATCACGTTCCAATGAACTATCAGGGCGAGGGAGCACAGGACTTCGGAAAAAGGGCAAGCCGTACAAAGGGGGAAGAAGCAGGACCGTGAAACAATACGGTAGCCCGCCGGAACGACTCACCAAAAGAAAGTGATCGGATTCAACGTCCATATATAAGAAGACCTTAAAGTATCTCAGCGAGACGCTCACGGATGTGGGGGTAGCGGGGCAAGGCACCTCCCTTTTGGGGATGGAAGAGGACGGTAGATGTATACCCCTCAGAGAAACAGACGTAAGGAGTGTAGGCGGCGAACAAAACGGGGCATCGACTACCAAGCGCTTAGGCCGAACCGGAGCTTTACTTTACGTGAGCCAAAGACTCAGGCAAAACTGGAGGGATGGGACACTATCACCGGGGTCTTTAGGGTTCTGTGGGAAAAGCGGAAGAAGAAAAATTCATCGGGAGACTCTCACAAACCTAATCCTCTCCACGGGTTCCCGAGTTGTGGTCGGGGAGCACCACTCGCGGGCCCTTTCCAAGGTTTAGCACAGATCAAGGCGAAAGCCCTTGCCCGTGCAACAAGGAAAGTTGTGGAAACGAAGAGATCAATTCCGCCACCCTTGAGGAAGTCTGTCGCCAATTGGCGAAAGACGCCGAATCGTCGAAACCCACAATCCACAAAAAAAGAACGAAAGGGAGGAGCTCTCGTCGGGGAGTGGAAAAAGACCCACAGAGAGGAGGAGAAGAGGGGGGGCAAGCCCTCGGGGGATTTGAAAGGAGAGCCTCACCGGCAGGGTCTGGGGAGTACAATAAAAAACGCGGATGAACTGGAAAAATACCTGAGAGGGGCCGGGTAGGATAAGGCGACAATGAGAGTCAGGTCGGACGGGGGGGATCAATGAAAGGAAAAAAATAAGTGAAGGGGTAAAGGCTACAACACGTGGAAGGCAAGTCGAAAGGGCGTTCCTGAAAAAAACGTCAACGCATTTTCGGCCCTTTCCAAGGCAGTTCACTTACAGAACAATAGAGTCCGCATACGCAACTGCGAGGAAAGAATCACGACCTGCTAAACACAGGTGGATGACTTTTCTCAGTAGGTTCTCGCTACGCAGAGAGCTAGCTGGGAAAGGTGTTTTCTGGAGAGATACCAATGAGACTAGCGGTGAAAAACGCGACCCCGTAGCGAACTCAAGGGGGGCGGCGACGTTTCACACGGAGAGAACCGGGGGACGTGACAGATAAAAGTTGTCGACGTTTCGCCAGTCACTGGAAACACCTTCTTGTGGAAAACAGGGCAAAAGGCTCCGTTTCAAGAAAGAAGTGTCAGAAGATCAATCTTGGACGTGAAGCCGGAGAAGAATGCAACATTAAAAGAAACTCCCCACGAGTAAGGAATAAAAAAAGATATCAACCTGAGGCCGGAGTTTATTCTACTTTCTTTGCTCAATGTTCACCGTGATCGCGGTGGACGATTGAGACGAGGGCAGAATAATTAAGACACGTCTGACAAGCCATCAGGAAAGGCGGGACTGATGTGCATAGAGAGTAAACATGGGCGGCAGCTTGGAGAGTTTCTAGCGAGAAGGTGAGAGTGCACGCGGAATTAAACAACGGTGAACAATGAGGGGTCCCCTAAGAACGAGGTCGACCGGGACTCGCGGTCTTGGGAAACGGTGGAGAGAGGGAACGACGTCCATAAAAATCGAAAACGAACGCCTTGTTACCACCAGGGGGACCCAACACAGGGAACAGCAAGCCGAGGGCACTAAGAGAAACACCCAAGGAACTGGTCGTTAGGACCGCACGCAGTGAAAAATCAGCCTCCTCATAGCGAAGGAGGAGGTCTCAAGCCTTCTGTTACTCAAACAACTTAAAAAGAACAGGGGTGGTTTGTCAAGATGTGAAGAGCCTACCCCATTTGAAAGTTCATAGGGCCTTCTGCCACGGCAAGGGGAAAACCAGGGGGACCGTCTTTTTAAGGTCCAACTTAACTCAAGTTACCGGCTTATCCGAAGATGGTTAGTTAAGGGACGTCACTGACCAGACAGAACGTTCACCTAAAGTTCTTTCTCACACTAAAACCTAGGGCCCAAAGGATTACGGAAGACTCTCCAAAAACAAGGTAAAAAAAGAGTTAGGATCCGGAGTTCCGAGATGATCGAGAGGTAAACCCTACTAGCGCCATGGTCTGGGGGAAGTTGGGGGGGTCGACGGGGTCGCGGGGGGCCCGGGTCGTCGCACAAGTGAGTCAAGCGAGCCCGGTCACTTCTTATGAAAATATCGAAAGGTCAAGAAGCCACTTTCAAGTTGTCTTACGGAACTTCCTCGCATTCGTTTGGAGGGTTTTTAGCAACTTGGAGGGAGGAAGCTTCAGTCCAAGAACAACAAAACTTATTGATTAACTAAGAGTATTCTCTGCAGTGTGTAGAAACCGTCGGTCGGAGTTGCTAAGTCCTCTCACATTTGAGGAGGGGTGCAATGAGCTCCTTGCCGCTCTCCGTGCGTTCAGTTTTAAACCCCATTATCCACAAATTGGCGAGTATGAGGTGCCTGGAAAGGCGACCAACAGTTCAAGCAAGGGTCGCTTCCGGGGTGGTCAAACTCAAGATGGAGTTATTTGTCACAGGATGTCTTCTAAAGAGGTCCAACGATTAGGAATTCGCATCTTGAGACCGTTAATCAACAAAGTAATCTTGAGGGGGGGGAGGAAAGATTCAAGACAAGTGATTTCGTAATCGTTTCTGGCATTGAATAGTCGGGAGGGCGTGACAGACTGGCGTGAACGGGGACGACCAAATAAGAATGGACGGGGGAAGGAGGCGTATTCGTAAGGGGGGATTGATTCCGGGAGAAACTTCTTAAGCCTGCTCAATAACGGTTAATTCGCTTTACCATCAAGTCCCTGCCGGGCTGGTAAGAAGGGACAGGAGGGGTGAGAGTTGTCCTTCTCTTCAGAAAGAAGGGGTAGGCGCGCGGTTGAGGTTAGGACGCGCTAGCCATTTTGGGAGGTAAAAACGGCGGCTTTAGAGTGGGATAGACAGGTCACCCTCGACCTTTCTCCAATGAAGCAGAAAGGAAAGTTCTTGGGAACTTTTGCTCGGACTGGGGGAAACTGAGCGACCACGATCGTCTGTAGCCGAGGGCAGAGGCGGGATCACAGAGACACCAGTGGCCGTCAGAGGTTTTGGACGACGCATCGAAACCGCCGGATCGCCCTTGAAAGAAAGTGAAGAAAAATGTTGGATAAAGTTTCCCCGCGTAACCTGAGAAGTCGGAGACCTTAGGGCGGGACGGTCGAGAGGGGGGGATATGGGTAAGAAATATCTGGGAGGTTCGTCTCCTTTTTGTTCGGGATGTGACTGGGAAGTTTGGGGGATTGAGATCAGAGCGGAGGAGATCATATCTGAACCGAGAGGTAAAGGAGAGGGAAGATTTGGTCACAAAAGAGAAGGTTTCTATCCCGACGTTGCGACGAAGTACGGGGGGGTGTGGCCTGCGGCCCGAGGAACTGGGGACGTAGACGATCAGGAATTGAATACTTGGGGGGGGGTCGACGTGTGCCCCGAAGCTGGGGTAAAGAGAGTTTAACAAGGGAAAAAGATCGGGATTCGAAGTCTCTCCTGCTCGGGGAATAGACATGAAACGTTGGGTCGAGACCGAGAGGGGAAGAAGACATTTGAGATCGAGAGGGGAGAGTTTGCGGTGGGTGAAAGACGATCGCATTCAGTTGAATAGAAAATCTATGACACGATGGGGGATCAGCGGCGCTCAACTTGGGGGGGGGAGGTGTTCAGGACCTGGGGGGGGACTTCGGCTCCGGCGAAATGTACTGAACGATGCGTGGTCAGTGGAAAGACCGGTCGGCGTTAAAGGCACACCGCCTGTGGAGGGAAGAGACCGGAGGACTCTCGGGTCGCGACAAATCAAGGCAGAAGCGCCACACAAGGGGAGGGGATGTCGGGAGATCTACAGGCAATCCTTAACGCCGAAAAGAGGGGGACGTCGTTCAGGATGTTGGGGTGATAGGGGTGGCTAAAACAATTTGGGTCACGAATTGCGGGGATTCTGCGCAGCAGTTTGGATTGAGTTGGGGAAAATAAAATTTCTAGCATTGGGACCCGTAATGTCCACGGGTTCCCCGCCACGGTGCAAGTTAAATTCAGTGGTTGGATAAATTAAAAAAAAAGTTGAGTTGGCCGTTACGCACCGACTCCTCTCCGGGAGGGTCGTCGCGTCACCGGGTGTTCAACGGGGGCCTGCGTCTGGGAACATACAACGTCAGGCAACTGGAAAACGGTTGTGTAAGCGAATGGGGGCACCTTCACACCAACCTCGAGACCTCCAGGTTGAAGCTTTAGGAGGGAATCAAAGGAAAGGAGCAGAGAAAAACGTGGGATCAACGACCACAAGCCACACCCCCCCCCACCCCCACCTGCAAAATCTTCATCAAGGGGCGCCTGATGGCACTTTTATGCGAAGTGACGTTAGAGGGGGAGCTTAGGAATGTGGGAAGCCGAGGGGGCCTGCGGCGAAGTTTTCCACGGAGACGCTACAGTCCAGCCAGGCTTACTGGTCGCCAAGTGCGCCGAGCCCCTATGCGTATTGGAAAAAGGACATCCTGTCGGTGGAATGGTGTATAGGAACCTTGAGCTGTACTTGGTGCCGATAAGAAGGCTGGCCGATGGTGAGGGGGGAAGGGCTATAATCTTCGAGTGCTCTGAGAGCACGGAGGAATGGAGCGGGGGTGGTCCTAGGGCATTAGGGTAGAAAAGGAGGTTTCTGAATATGGCTGCCCTCGTAAAAAAGGTCTTAGTTGCCTATCTCCGAAACGACAAATATTCAATCAATCCCCAAAGATTCAGCTAACTAAGAACAATAGGTCCTCAGGCGAGGGGAAGGGGATGAATATGTTATGAAATAAGGTGAAGGAACTAAGCCACCGCAAAAACGACGACGAAAGGTCCGGACAAAAGAAAATTTTAAGAACCCTCACTGAAACCACCGACCCGTCGGCAGAGACGCTCAATGCTAAGGGGGGGGAGTAGCCAAACCTCTCATCAGGAGGGACCCCCTCCTCGAACCGTCCAACAATGAAACAACCGCCCGGACAAAACATAATCACCAACAATCAACAAAAGAGAAAGAGAGATGAGTTAGGTTGCAACCCCAAACCAAGGGACAGGTTTCTCGATCTTTGATGGGGGGAAACCTCAGCAAGGTGAGTAAGAGCAGATCGGGCGTGGCCGTACCCGTGCGGGAGAGAAGGTTTTGTTCGAGTGCTGAGGCTTTGGAGAAGGAGACCAGGTCAGATCATCTTACATCCCCATCTATCCTGGCGTTCCTCTGAGAGTGAATTGGGGGATGATGAAAAAAGAGTATAAATGAAGCATAGAGACAACTCATACCTCTCGCAGAAAGAAAGGGCACACTATCAAAGATTCTTTATTAAAGACGTACTGGCAAGACTGGGGGGACTGGGGCAACACCAGGAAGTCCCCGTAAGGAGTTAAGAAGTATCGTATCGTAAGCCCAGGTATCCTTATCGCCATCCACCGCCAGGCGTATGAGGTGAGACCTGCATCTCAAGGGAAAATACAGGATCCCGCCCATTAAGAAGAAATAAAACTAGCGGAGAACGCGACTTCGAAACCGTTCAGAAAGAGTTCTTACGGAGATAGAAATCAGGGCAACCTCAAAGGGACCTGAGCGAGGAGTACGTTCTCCCAACTTCACAAAGACGGACTCAAAAGGAAATATCTCCTATGCAGTAGGCATGGGAGGTTACAGGGCGTGTGAACGCGAGCACTCTCCGGTGAGGACTTTTTATGTACTATCTACAAAGGAGAACTTCATTCAACCTAATCATCGCTCAGAACCGTCTCAAGAGGTCGTTAGAAACCTGTACTTCGGGGGGAGACGACCTAAAAAAAATTTCCCGCCCGGGGTAGGAGGGACATGGGTCAAGGAGGAAAAGGGAACAAATACGTAAGCGAAGAAAAAAGAAGGAAGTTTGCTGCGGCGTATACGGCGTCAATTCGACCACACCTGCGGCGGTAAGCTCGACACCCCTATAGATACTTACCTCTCAAGTGTTGTGGGACTAGGCCCGGTGGAACAATACGGTAACCAAAAAAAGTTTCACGAAAGCACGGGCCATATTTTTCAACCCTATCAAGCAAGTCCACACCACACGGCGGACATTGGGAGATGGAGAAGAGAAATGTCCCGGCCTAGAGAAAACCACCAACACCCATCCTGAACGACGAGGCGGGCTGGCACTTCCGTCTGACTCGTCCGACTCCCTACAACATAGGGGCAAGGGTCGCAACGTTTTGATGTCAACTTGCGATTCGGAGAACGTGACTTATTACCTGACCACAAGGAGAATGGCAAAACATACGGCGAAACGGTCGGGATTTAAGGACCGCATGCCTGAGTCAAGACCAGCGAAGGAAAGACCAAAGAACAGTTCCGGGGAAAAAAAAACGGGAGAGAGTCCTAGGACTTGAGGTCGAATATAAAAGAGAGCAGCAACGGCATGAGAGCAACCAGTGGTTCCACCAGCTATTGCCACTGCGACCAGCCGCCGACCTCCGCACGGGGTTCTTCAATAGAGGGAAGAAAGGTACAATGGACGTGACGAGAGGAGAGCTCGGCGAGCGAAGAGGAGAACCGTGACCTTTCTGGAACGAGGGGCGGACCCGAGACGAGATCGGGAAAGGAAGAACAGCCACAGATTCTGTGGGTACGACGGAGGCGACAGGTTGGAAGACTACGACACCGTAGGCGAAAATAATAAAGGGGGAGGATCGTTCGACAAGTCGGCCTCGCAACCCCTTCAGTGGGGAAAGAGACCACCTATGCAAATCAAGATCAGGTGTCACGGCAATGCGGACAGACCACGGGGAAGAGACCTGGATAAACAAATGAGAAGGGAAAAGCTCAAACGCCCACGAAAGAGCAAAGGGAAAAAGACCGTCGGACGTCAGGGTGGGGACGTGGCAGTGAGAGGTTCTACGTATTTCAAATTGTAACCGTCTTTAGGCCAGGGAGGGTGGGGGGGGGGGGGGTGCATTGAGAAAAGTCCAAGATCGTAGGGGATTAGAAATTAGGACGATTACAGAAACTCTGTGTTCACTCTGTGACTCCGGGGGGCGATCAAACGAAACGAAGAGTAAAAGCAGGTAGTAAACAGAGGACAAGCCTGTGAGCCAGCAAAGATTCAGAGAACCACCGTCGGGTTAAATAGAAAGTTCTGAGGAAGAGACTGAAGAACAACTCTCCACACAAACTGTTGAAAAAGAACAAGGGGACAAGGTGACTCGAGCAGAACAATATGGACACGAGGTCGACGAGACCATGCAAAGGCTCCATACACACGGGCCTCAAGCCGGGGTAGGGGAACTTCAAAAGGGAAGGGGAGCAGCTTACGTACGGGGAAAAGCAGATTTACCGGAGGAGGTCCACCGACGCCTCCGTAAATGGGACGAGGTCAGGTCCAAGAGGAAAAAAGAGGGATCATAGATGGAAGGAGAGAATTATAATCAAGACCATAGCCTGAGGGGAAAAAACACACGGTCACGAGACCTCGCGGGTCAACAGAGAGAAGAAAAAAAAGTATTAAAGGCCTACGGCGACAGAGAGATAATGAGAGATGAGAGTGCAATCCTTTAAGGAGCTGGTCATAATTTACTGGACGACGCATTGCCTTAAAGTAAATTTGTCTAGTTTACAGGGGGGATGAGCGTCCTCGCGAAAAGGCAGGGGGAAAGTAAACTCTTTGTAGTCAACTTCAAGCAACGGCCTAGGGCAGGTCTACAGTCTCCTCCACATGTCTGGCCATGATTAATCGACGCATAGGGGAAAAGTTCCGGTTTTTCTAGTCCCAACGGTCTATAAAGCGGGGGTGGGGGGGAGTTTGGGGGTTGTTGTCTGCAGGCCGGAGAAAAAAGAAAGTAAAGATGGACTTTCGAGAAAGTAGGAGGCTGGATCAAGCCTGGGAGTCTCACTTCGGCACTACCGCATCCTGCTGGAAAGGGGGGGGACTCTTTAATCCAATCGTTTGAGAGAAGTAGATTTGTGAAGGCGACAACTGAAACTTTTACCAATTTGGGTAGAGGCCCCGAAAAATCAGCGAGGGTCCAGGAGGGGGGAGGGAGAGAGATAGAGGTAGGGGAGTAGAAGTCCAACATGGTCCTGAAAATTTGAATGTGTCGTTGGATCCAGCGTTACAGAAAAGTGAGGGTTTTTTCGAAAGGAAGTCTGGGGAATGATATAATAGAGAGGAGACGGGGGCGTCAATCCGGTCTAAGATTTGACTACAAGCCCGGTTCCAGCAAGTGCGAGTTCCGGTTGGTCTATCCTGGAATTACGTTTCTAGGAGGAAGGCTGAGAAAAAAAAGGAAAAGGTGAATTAGCTTATACCCGCCTCCCTTCAGGCTTATTCGCCTTGATATGTAAAGCATGGACCTCTCGACAGAGAGGGGGAGGAGAGGACTCGGGAGGGAAAAAAGGGAATGTCCACAAATGTGTTGGCCGTTAAACCGATTTGAGTTGGGGGAGTGGAATGGCCGTGACCCAGTAAAAGTGAACCATTGACCTGCGGAAAATCTCAATGGGCGTGGACGATTTCGAAAGGGAGCGGAGGGGAAGGATGCGATGGGAAGTACATGCGTGTCTCTGGGGGGATCGCCAAAGGAGGGGGAGAAGAAGGGCAGGTGGGTATCTACTAGAAGCAACGAAGTAGAAATGGGGAAACGTGAAACGCCGGTGCAAACCACCGTTGTTTCCAAGAGGGAAGACAAAGGGAGTAAGCTGCTACCTTGTCAACGAAAGGCCTGACAGAGGGGGTTCCGTATCTATAAGGATTTAACTCATCTCCAAGACTCAACGTTTGTAGTGACAGCACGAAACAAAGAGGGGGAACGGGGAGCGGCGTGTGACTTTCTTCCGTCAGGAGGACTTCGCGGAACCTAGAAGTATCACAAGCTCCGAGATACTTGAGAAAGCTGTTGGCATAGAGGGGGACACTAAAGAGAAGAATCACATGGGCGCCTGCACGAAAAGAAAGAACACATTAGTTATTAGGAGTGTGGTGCAAGCAGAGGCAAATTCAGTACCCAACACAGCCTGATGTTTATGGAGCTTAGTATCATAATTCCAGGTCAAATTCAGAAGGGAGGGGGAGTCGAAGGGTAGACCGTCTCTTTAGTGCTAATGGGGGGGGCAAGGGACGATCAGAGAGGGGGGAAAGGATGATTTTCAAAAAAAAAAAAAGAAGGAAAATCATCTTGGAGTCTGCCGGGAGGCTACCCTCGATACCGTAGGGAAGAAGTTGTGGTTGCCAAGGGAGGGGAAGGGATCAGTGAAGAAGACCAGTTTGCGGGGAAAAGTGGCGAGGGGAGGCTTGTCGCATTGCAATCTTATGCGTGGGTTAGAGACCAGGATATTTCCGGACAGGGTACTCAGCAGGAGCGGTCTAGACTCCTATTGACCCGAGAGATCGAAGTGGTCAACCCTGCAAATGATGTGGCTACAACAGGTCAGGCGGGACAGAGGTGGTAGGGAAAGAGACTCTTAGAGGAAAAGGTAGTAAAAGTAAGCCGATCCGTCAGTTAAGGTATTAAAAAGGAGTGAGCCCGTGTGAGGAAAATACGAACTAAGCGCTGAGCGGATGGGAGAAGAAAAGGGGCAGAAAGGCATTGGGGAGACACACCAACCCTCGAAAGCAAGTTATCACTCACACTTGCCCGGAAACCGGGAAGAGAAGGTCATCTCTTCAAAGTTGGGGGAGGGTTACGAGGCGGCGTCCTTGAGATGGGGGTGGGATGGGGGAACCAGAAGTCCAGGGGTGAGGGGGGAGAAGAGTCTGTTGGAAAAAAGGAAGAGGGTGGGCCGGCTCGGACGAAGGGATTGGGAAAATGGGAAACAGGTACCCCAACATGGTGCAGTCGTTGATATCCTCCTAAGTGGGGATACCTTTAGAATAAAGTATTAAAGAAGAAGAAGACTCGTCGGAGGGCTTCACCTATTTGTTAAGTGTTGCCCGGGGGAGGAAGGAACAAAGGTCAGTACTCCGCGGCGGACGAAGCGTTCGGTGTAGAGTCACCCGGGTGGAAGCAAGTCACTAAAACATTTGACCTCCGTTGTCGAGAGATGATGAGGGTAAAAATGGGAACCTGTGAATCTTCATAACAGTACCAACCCTATAGCGTGTAAACCCCTCCGCCTGGTACGAGTATTATGGGCCAGGGGAAAGGGTGGGTAGTAGAGATCCTTTCGTCTGCCGAGTGGGGGTGAAGGAGGGGAGAGGGGGGGGGGCCAGAGAAAGGGACGGAGAGAACAGGTAGGAACTTAGACCTTATTACAGTTCCTCAACGGAAATTTCTCCTAAGCAAAGAGATTGACCTGTGAC
>Ga0179593_1410045_pt1 | contig 12922 bp, 14 predicted proteins | sample CZODoug2_1_08_16_FD_185931 | JGI IMG/M metagenome (GOLD analysis project Ga0179593, IMG submission 185931) | Vadose zone soil fungal communities from Angelo Coast Range Reserve, California, USA - CZODoug2_1_08_16fungal (PacBio error correction) | ecosystem: Environmental > Terrestrial > Soil >...
TTCCTTTGAGTGCTCTACATGTTCGAAAACCCCAACGTAAGGGGTCAATTCTACGAAAAATTGGGGGTCTGCAGAGACGTGCGCCCTGTCTTTGACATGAAGGTGAAATGGAACCGTACGTGTATGGACGTGGCGAGTGAAACCCTGCCCCCTCCACGTGACACGCTTGCAGTGGGGGTTGGATAATTCACACTGTCGGTAAGGTTTTGGGGGTATACGACCCGGGGTTTCTCCGAATCAGGAGACCATGAAAAGGCTGAGCCTCTCCAGGGCGCTCACACAAAAAAAAATCTACCGAATCACCCATGGCCACTGCTGGGCATCTGCGGCTAAATAAAAAACCCGTTGCGGGACCGTCCTGTGTGGGGCGGCACCTCGGGCAGGGGGGACGTTGAGATACTGTCCCCGTGTGACGAGGCCTGACCTCAACCTCATAGCGTGCCGGGCCGCGGTGCCTGTCCCCACGGTTGAGTCTCGCAAAAGGGAGAGTGTACAGAACGCTTTCTGATCTGTCTTCTAGTTCAATAAACCACCCTGCACCTGGGAAACAGGGGGAGCGAAACGCAGTGTGACGAGTGCACTTACCGGAACCGGGCGGCCTAGATTTTGAACTGCAGCCACCGTCTAGGTTCTGGGATACTGCCTTTCCTGGCCGGATGGCGCGCTGGCTGGGTGTTCACAAATTCTAGAAAGAGGAAGTAGTCGCCGCAATCCACCAAGATAGTAGTCAATTATAAATTACGGAATATGTAGAACAGAAAAGGAATGCTTGCTGCGTCCCAACCCAGAAGTGGTCGTTTTGCGAGCTCCACTGCCGCTCATCAAGTGCTTAACAAGTTTGGCCTGGGGGGACGCACTGATACGACTATAGATTCTGCCTTCCTCCCGGGTTGACTCCCGTTTCGGTGCGTGAAGAGGACCCGTTCCAGGGTCCAGCCGTGGCCCCTCCCGCTGGGTCTCAGAACTAGAGCTGAGGTGCGTTAGGGGTCTCTTAGACAGAACTTCCCTCCGGTGCCCGCTCCGCCCCATACCACTGTGGTTACCTAGCAGGCCTCAACTGCACTCCGTGCGTACACACCCAACCGGGGTCGGACACATCAGGTAGCCCAACGATGATAGGTCGCCGCAGGGGGCTGAGACTGATTGTAGAGGACCCAAATGAAGAGATCGGGGCACGAACTTACACATCGCCTGCCCCTCCTTTTGGGGAGTCAGCGCCCCTTCTTTCTGGAGCAATCTCTCATTCCCTGTTTCTGCGTTCCTTTCGAACTCCGTTTTAGACGTGGTGCTGGAACGTTGGTTGGGTCGGTAGGATCCAGGCGAGAGAACGAAGGGAAGAATTGTGAAAAGTATTAGGAAAGAGTCTGGGGTAGGAAAGGGGGCGAAGGCGTTGGGGGGAGACCTAACCAAAAACCTAGTGAGGCAAATAGGCCCTAGAGAAGGGAGTGATCTGCTGACGTCTCGTAAAATCTGGGTCTGGGCCACACATGAAAAGGAACGGACGCACAGACGGTAAGCTGAGGAGGGGACGTCAAAAACCGAAAAAGTTGGGTCAGCCCTACTCAGTGTGGCAAACTGTATTATGATAAACTATCGGAACGTCAAAACAGGAGTCAGAAATGCAGTGGTCTCTGAGGACACACGGGCAACATGTAACAAAGTCTTCCTGGGGAAGCCCGCTACGTCTTGACTTCTGGGGCTGCCCTCCTCCTGGGACCATAAAATGAGATAGAGAAGGATTGCAAGAAACGATTTGCGGAGGCAGTTAGAAGCGCTTGTGCCGAACCCATGAGGGATAAAAAGTTGAGAGGCCACCGAAATTTCATAAAGGGGGGATTTCAAAGAGGGTCTGAAAAAGACTGAAAAGGCCTTATCAGGTTAATGAGGGGTAGAGGGGGGAGAGCTTGAAATTTAATCACAATAAAATCATTTTCGAGTACGGGCCGTGGAACTCAGGCAGAAGAAAGGGCATGATTCTCAGAAAAAGGCGAAGATGGACCTTTATGGTTGGGAACAAATACAAGTGATTCAAATCACAGGCGTCTCGATCAGGAAAAGGGGGGAAGTGTTCACAAAACAAAAAGTTGAAAAGCCAAAAAAATATCCGGGAAGGGCGTCTTTCCTTCCTAGCAAAAACAAAACAGGGGGACCCGCAGGGACAGAGAAATCCCTGGGCTACAAGTAAATTGGATAAAAAGGCCCAGGGACCAAAGCTTCAGGATATGAGAACGGCACCGGGGGTACAAGACTAAATACGAGTAAATCTCCGGACCGGATGAAGGGCCAATACGATCAGGATGGATAAAATGAAAAAGTAAAGAGGTCGTGTTTGCAAAAAGGAGACAGCACCCAGCCCGGGGTAAGTGCCGGCAACGGCGAATAGAAGATAGGGGGGCGCTTTGGAGACCGCAGCTTGGGTAAGAAAGGATGTAAATGGCTGGAAGAAACGAAAAAGGGAGGAACCTTCACAACCATTAAGACCTTCAGTTGACGAAGCATAAGTCACAGAAAATACTTCTTTTCGGGTTCATCGGGAAGAGGAAGAAAAGCCTGAGGCTTCAGGAGTAGACCAGAAGTCCTTTGGAAAGCTGTGGCCGGCATGTTGTGGGTCTCATCCTCCGCGCATCCATGAGCATGAACTGGACCGGGGTGCTCTGAAACCCAAAGAAACCCCCTGGGGCACCGAAAATTCTCTGAAATTCCCCGTACCTCGTTATCTGGTGGTCCTCAACAACAGGGGTGGGGTGGCAAGCCGGGACCGAACGTGAAAATCGTCTTTGATCAATGACCTACAAAACCATAACAGTTATGGAGGAAAAAGAGAGGCTAGAACAGGATAGTTAGGGCGCGGTATTGAGGGAAACCCACACTTGTAGGGAACAAAGCAATTCGGAGTCAATACTGGTCTGCAACGGGGGGGGGGCCGTGGGGGGCAAGTAAAACCGGGGGCTCATACTAAGCGAGTCGTATCTCTAAGAAAAAAAAAACCCAGGAAGACAAGCTTTGTCCATGGCGTTTTCGACGACGGGAAAAGCCGTCAGTACGCAGAGAATTGAAAGCAGACGGCCTTGAGGGGTCCGGGCATGGATGTCCGCCTCAGAGCTGTCAGGGTTCTGGCACTTTCAAGCTTTGGCAGTGGTGAAGGGGGGAAGGGAAATGCATATAAACAACTGCGGTAGGGGAGGGGATGGGGCGAAGAGGGTGGGGAGGAAGGGGGATGGGAGGGGGGGGGGATAGGGAGGAGTATGAAGAAAAAAAAAGAGATGGGGAGGGAAGAGGGGGGGGCGGAGGGCGTAGGGAATGTAGTGGATTAAGAGAGCAGAGAAGTGGGCGGTGGTTAAATGGTTGGGGGAAGGGCGATGACGGGAGGAAGGAATAGGGGGGAACAGGGAGTGGGGGGGGGGGGGGGAGTCAGGTTGGAGATAAGGAGACAGGGAGTGGAGGGATAGCCGCTCTCGAATTTGTCCTGAGTTGGGCGCCTGTCCGGCCGAGACGGGGGTGGTGGAGGAGGAGTGAGGGAAATACTCCGTTCCGAAACTCGAGGACCGCGGGGCTGTCAGGGACTTCATCGCTTCTTCGGGAATGGGGGGACTACGATGTCGGGCCGGGGCAAGAATCGCCTGACGAAAATGGAAGCATGTGACTGATCCTGATGTTCGGTTCAGGAGGACAGTGGGGGGTGGTAGAAGGAACGGAAGGAAGTAACGGGAAGACGTGGTTCTGGAAAAAGGGGTAAAAAAGGCACACGCCCGGCCGGATCTGGAGCCTCAGGGCGTTCCGCGTTTCGGCCCAAGAACGGAAGACGTCGCCGTTGGACCAGCGCCTGCCGCAACGGTTGAGTCGTCGGCCGCCTCCCGGCAGAACGCAGGCCATTGGCTTTCAAATTTCACGCTCTAGGAAACAGACCCTCCTAAAAGAAACAGTGTGACCAGAGAAACCGCTTACGAAAGAAAAGTTACCATTTATGGTTGCAACTCCCCCTGTCTCGACCGGGTGAAAAAAAAGAACGCACTTATCCTCCTCAAAAAAGGGGGGGGCTGAGGGGACAAGGTCGATATACGGCCAGCTGATGGAGAAAAGGGGGAGAGGAAAAACACGCAGGTAAGAGAGGGGTAAAAGAAGGGCGGTGGCCATGGAACAGCAAATACAAGGAAAGTGTCTCCAGAAACTGAAGGAGGTACATCGTACGGGAGCAGACACAAACCGGGGTCGTCATTTTACTTTCAATCTTCAAGCCCTCCGTCTCTACCGAGGGAGGTTAGTCCATTCCAGGAAAAGATACGAACTATCAAGGATCAAGACGTCTTGCGTGGGCCTATTGAAGGAGTTTTCTGATGCCACCAGGGCAGTAGCCCGAAAAAGGGCCAATTCGTACTAATCAGGGGGAAAAGGGGAGGACGGAGGAGAGGGAGGCGCCTACCAACCCAAACAGTACAGAAACACTAACCGGAGGAAGCCGTCCTCAGCACCGGGTCAGGTGATAGGAGAATAAAAAAAAAAAGAACGCCGTGCGAACAACCCAAAGCAGTTTTCAAAAAATTCGGGACGGGCTGCCTAGCATCAGCGTTGTGTCCATACTGGTGCGAAAAGAACCGGTGCAGAGCCTCAGGGCCGACCCAAGGAGGGATAAGGTTGAGCGCCCGGCGGGGTCCGGGACGGGAGTACCCGGGGTGGAGGGGAATAGGGGGACGTCTTAACGGAGACAAGACATAATGAGGGGCGACAGTGTCGTTGCCTGGGGTGGAAAAGACGGGAACGGTCTCACCGAATCCTTGGAAACAACAATTGGGTAAGTGGGCCTCGGACGCATGAGCTGTCGCAACGAAGATGGGCCGACCTGGGGGCGCAAAGGGAGCTCGGCCACGACACGGAGGGGGTGTGCCGCAGGCCGACTCCGGATGGCTAAAAACGAAGGTCTCGCAGGAAGCTGTGGGGGCGAAGACGGCTGGGGGAACCTGCGTTTGTACAACCGCCGTCGACATACTCGGGCCGCACGCCTCGACCTCAATAGGAAATTGGGAAATGGCACCTCGAGCAAGGGGGTGGGGTAAGTGTCCTGGGTTTGCACCATGCGGGGAGTTGTCGGAGCCATTCCTGTGGTGTCGGGCCTAGAACGTCAAAGGGCTTCTGGTGATCGTCGTATTGTCCAAAGAAAGCGTGAACGGGAGCAGTGAGACTCGGAAGGAACCGTCGGTGCTCTAAACGGGACTGTTTCCTATGGGGGTGATGTCACGAGAGGGGGGGAAATCGGGGGCAAAACGTGGGACGTGTGTGATAGACGGACTCGCGACACGAAGGGACTGTGCACGGGTACCAAGTGCCACCAAGCCTCCCCTAACCGACCTTAATGCCTTCCTCCCCGCCGAGGGTTGGGAAGGCTAAAAAAACGGCCCCATCCAACAAAGAACCGGCAGACGCCCAGACCGGCCGTGCATATGCGAGATAAAAGACGAGACCTTTGCCCAGGACGGGTGGGGGCAAAAACACAGGCTACGAGTACGCCCTGAAAGAGGACTCAAAAAAAAAAGGGAGGAGAAAAAAATCGGGGTCCGGAGGAAAAGACACCTTGTGCCCGCCCCGCCAAATTCCGGAAGCACCGGATGGGAGATCTTCCTCATATCGACCCGGTCTGGGCTTCGGCCAAAGGCACCCGTCGGGAAAAAAGCGAACCAAAAAAGCCAACTCCGGAAGGTGAGGGGCACTCAGTGTCGTAACGGGTGATGATCAACGGAAAGGGGCACCAGAAAAGTCCCGAGCAACAATGAATGAAGGAAAACTGATACAGGGCTCTCCACAACAACGGGGACCTGCGGACAACCAGGACCCCACCAGACGGAAAAAATGCTTTGCGAAAAGCGCCAAAACGTTAAGAGACCGAAGAGAAAGGCCGGCTCATGGCGAACAAGAAGGGGGGCCAACATGACCTGTCCACACCCTCCGACTGGACGTCAAGGGCAGCGGCGGCTCTTAAACGCAAAAAAGGACTTTGAGAAAGAATCAATCATTTGGGGGAATGATGACGGAAATCTAAAACGTCCCCTCGAGGTTGCAATGAAAACGCGGTTAGGTCTCGGCCTTTGTGAAGGGTCTTGGGTCGCGCGGTTTAAAAAAAAAAAGGACGTACAGAAGCTTTCCCAAAGCCAATACATAGTCGGTACAATTCGACAGGTGACCCGCAGGGTCGGGGAGGATGACCGTAACAAAAGAATAAAAAAGACTCCGGCCTCGGGACACAAGGCTGGCCACCCAGATGTGAACGAAAACCTAACGATCTACGGTGGATAATTCCTCCCGGGGACCGCAGGAGGGGGAAGATCCCGGTATGAACGAGGCCCTACCCAGGACGGGACTGCCTGCTGTCTAGGTAGCGGAAAGAAGTCAATCGCGATACCCACAAAGAACGGAAGAAACCTTCACCAGCCCGGAGTGTTGTGGTGACAACCGGACCGAAGTTCTGGACCCCGGATGCCAAGGCAAAAAGCGTGTGCGAAACTGGGTAGCGGCCACAAAGAGATACGTGCCTAAAGTCCCCACAAACACGAGTGGGGTAGAAAGCCCGAAAGCAAGCGCAAAAAAAAGAAAAATCCGCCCCGGTGCTGCGGAGGGGAGGAACAACCGGGTTCCGAACGGGTTGGGGGTGGTAAATGGGTGGGCAGTTGGGGGGAGAACGCCGGCAACTCCTGACTCACCGAAAGGGTGGACACGAGTACTTCGTGGGGTGCGGAAGTGGGGATACTTGCGGTTGGACACGAAAAACACACCTAGGGAGGCCATCGGCCCTCAAGATCGTTATCAGGAACTCGAGCTCACTTGTCCGGGCATGAAAGAACACGCAAAACGGTACGCCGGGCGGGTCTGGAAAGAAGATGAAAACCGACCGCCGGGGGGTGAAGGGGCACGGGTCGGGCTCGACTGGAAGGTAAGAAAAACGGAGCCAGGGACCTGTTTCGGACGGGCTGCACAAGGGCGCCACCGACAGTAAAGGTTCCTACGGCTGGAACGGAATCCGTCGGGGGAAAGAACTCCTGGCCTTTGCCCTCAGATTGCCTGGTCGAACTGGAAGACTTGCAACGAAGAGTTCGGTTCAGATTTCTGTATCAGGGCTGGGTAAGACCAAGGATGACATTGGGAGCTTCCGCAAATAAGTTCCGTCAAGGGGTTGGAGGTCAGGCGTTCTTACAAAAAAGGGGTAAAACCCCGGATCATGAAAGCGTATCGGTGTAGGCTTGGGAAATGAACTCCCCGGCCCGGGAAGTTCGGCCAGGTCCGAAACCGCCTACATGGATCCTGCTGGCGCAGACGCACTCACTGGGCTTAAAATATGGGTGTGCAATCACTAGGCCATCACGGGGGCGCCCATAACGGTCAGTCTATGGTCAGGGAGGCTAGCTTCGTCAAATAACAAAAAAAGCTCCTGGAAAACTTCGGCCCGTCCCAACCGACCCCTCACTTAAAACATGCAACCATCCGAAAAGCATTGACTAAAACCAACCGCCAGTTCCTTCCCCGCTACGAACCGGCCCCCCTCTTCGTCAGCGCACGCCCCAAAGGCCCGAACTCGTACTCTATGGAAATTTCATTGCCCTTCCCTAAACAAGCCAACCCTTCCCCCGCCAGGGCCCTCCCTTCGGAAAAGGCCTCGGGCCAACTACGCGCTGGTAGCGAAGAGGGGAGAGGCGGAACTGTCAAAAAACCCCAAACCAAACCGGGTACACTGCCCAAACAACCAACCCCGGCCGAGGGGAAAAGGGGGGGCCATAAAAACCCCGAAAATCCCGACGGTCAGGGGGTTGAACCATCGCATCAAGATAACTTAGCTGTCAGGCTGCGCCGCATGGCCGTCAGTGTAGGCAATGGGGGAAGTAGACTCGGTGCGTAAGCCCCGGTGGGTGGTACAACTTCCCCCTTACAGAAAGAGACCGCCCCAGCAGGGGTTGCAGCCCCTTGAGGAGGACCTTCAAGGGGAAGAGTGGTCCTCAGCAGTTGGCCCTACCGAACCTCAGCGGCCGAAGCATCGGGTTCTCTAAAAGTCACAAAACACACGAGGGGGGGGGCGGGGAGCTATACCCGAGCAGGGCGCCTGGGGTCATCACACACGGGTCTTCCCGACCTTGGGGACCCACTCGCCATGACGGAGGATAACAAAGGTCGGGAAGGGGGGGGACCAAGGGGGGATATCCCCCCGGGCGCGCTAGAACGTCGAATAGTCGCCAACCGCATGAATCCTTTAAAAAAAAACGCGGTTCGACGCCAAGCTAAGTCCCAAAACGGTTAGTATCAGGGTGATGAAACAAGAACACGAAGGGCTTCAAACCGACTGTCCGGGCAAGAAAAGAATACGGTGTGCTTGGACGGGTCATCATGATGGAAAGACCGCCTCGACAAAGCCAGCGCGGAAGATGAAGATTGACTGCCGTTGCGGCCTTATGGGCTTTGGGTGTTAATGAACGGGCACGAGACGTATCCTAAATGAATGGAATAGGTCCTGTTCCTTAAGTCCGGGCGGGGCTTATCTGCCTGACTTCGGAAAGTTTCCTTCCGCGCCGATTAACTGGCATGTGTGAGCAGGGCGGGTCCTGAGGGATCGGTTCATAATCCTCGGTGGGGATATCGTTAGAAGGGAACGGAACTGATAGTGGTGGCAACGGGGGGCAAGGCACACAAAAAGCCGTAGAAAGCCCTCAGATAGGCAAACGTTCTATAACACATCCCACGACGTGGCAACCGTTCAAAAGTCCCGACCAAGTATTGTGGTCCGCCTGAAGAAAGGAACTGAAAAGGCCAAGGCTTCAGTCACCTAAGACCTGATAAACCCCGCACGATCCTGAGGTGGGGAACTCCTCCGCGGACAAAAACCTTCTGCCAGTGGGGTGTAAACTCAATTCTACCGTTGCGTCACCCTAAACCTGGGGAACTTATCCGCACAGAGGAGAGTCTTCAATCGGCTCTAAAGCTATTCGGGGCCAAGGCGGTATGGACTAAACACTGAAAGAAAGAAATGTGGTAAGGAAGTGCCGTCGGGGTTGCCATGGTACCCGCAAGGGAGAAAAGTACGTGGAAAACTCCAGGCCGTGAACGGGACTAGTCTCCCGAAACGGGCAACAAAACCGACGTCGGCGTGCCTCGTGGCAGAACCGCCTCTCGACCGTAAAAAAAAGGTTCGTCCCGAGAGATGGAGCAAGAACGAAGAATAAGAATGCTGCGGCAAGTTACGCAAGGGGGTCTTCTCACACACACGCCGTCCAACAAAGTCCCTACCGCACGGGGAAAGACCCTACGTTTCAAAAAAGGCGACTTGTGGAAGCCGGCAAAACTTCAGCCCAACCAGTACAGAAAAAAGAGACCCGTAACGACAATCCGCATCACCGGGAAAGACGAAGATCTGGCGCCAGAAAAAACGCCGCGTATACCCACTTCGTGCCGGTCCTTGACGAGGCACGTCACGGCCGTGGGTACTCCCTGGAAGCAGAACACACGGTGCAGATCATCAGGGGGCCGACCCTGAGGGATCGGAACCATAAAGGTCGGCATTACTTGGAGGGAATCGCGACTTCTGGCCCAAAATACAACGCAGCGACGTCGACCGGGGGCGTCCGGCAGACTCGCACTAGGGGAAATCACCGTCCCACCTGACCATGAGTAATGGACATCCTCATCGTCGGAAAACGCAACAAGAATGCATGTGCAAAAAAAAATGAAAAAAAGCCGTGAGCCGTCCGGCCAAAAACGTAGTGTTGGTCATCCGTCAACCGGGGGGGGGGGGGGGGGGGGGGGTGGGTGGGGTAGATTTTGTTGCTTTGTCGTGTTGTGGAGGGTTGGGGTGGGGGTTGTTTGGCGCCCCGACTCTTTCTTGAGCTCCCTGTCGCAGGGGCTGAAACGAGGGGATGGGCGTACTGCGGCTTGGGCATTGGAAAGGGCCACCGCCCGGCTACGGCCACAGCACTGCCTCCGCAATCACGGAAAAAGGGGTTCAATTGAACACCTCAGGGGGGTCGGACGGGAAGGCACATGCTGGAGCTTCGAGGTCGTCAAAAAAAAGGGCCGGGGGGACGTGCCGCAACCGAAGGCTGCGGACTCTTCGAGCCGGCAAGTGGCCGAAAGGAGAGGACGGAAAAAAAGGATGGAACGACCCGTCTTTGCTCAAGACCTGTCCTGATGGGTCTCCGCCGCTGCCCAGCGTGGGGCAGAAATCTAAAATGTGGTGTTGAGTAGAGGGTGACTATGAAAATGAACTGGAATGTTGCACTTCACGGGGGCCAACCGGTCGGTATACAATCACCCGTACACGACCAGGATGGCCTTCCTCAAAGGCGAGTGGCGGTGCGGGTGGAGGACCCGTCCCCTCACAAAGGGGAGCGGCCTACTCCCAGACCGAAGCCGTCATGATTCAAATATCTACAAGTCCCGTGGGCAACAGGACGGGGTGGCGGCAAAAATAAAACGGACAGATCTCGAGAACACACAAGACCGGATGAGGATGAAAAGGATAGGCTGGTCTGGCGGACTCGTACACTGGCAGCCCCAAAAAAAAGGGATTCGAGAATCTGGGTAGATCGGCATCATGAATGCGACGAGGTGCGTCAGGGTTCCGTCGCCCGGCGGGTATGACCGAAAAAACCGAAAAAAAAGCAAAAACGGCCGAAGGCCGCCAGTTCGTTCGGGGGGGAGGAAAAACAAAAGGGTTGGGGACCGCCGTCGATCAAAACGGCTTTTCGCAGATTCAAAGGCTCTCAAAGGAAACTGCTACCAGATCCCCCAGGACCACGCTGTTAAGCAAGGACATAAGCCCGGGCCACCGAAAAATCTATCAACCGACGGGTCCTGAGGAAGGCAACCTGCTCATCCGTAACGCTCGGCAAACAAGAAGCCACATAAGAGTCACCAGCGCTTCTGAACGCAAAAAAAACAACCTTAACATGGGAGACGCTCGACTCCCGCATGGTGCAAACGATTAGAGTCAACAGCACCGGCCTAAAAATGGCGAGGGGACGAAAACCAGCGCCGGGAGGGGCACCGGGCTGCCGAGGCTGTAAAAAAAAAAACCGGCCGTGGGAAAAAACCACACGCAAGACAGGACTAGTCCGCCATCCCACTGGGTCGAGAGAAATTCGACATGGTAGAACCCCGCCCTGATTCAAGAAGGAACAAAAAAGAGTGGTAGGGGCCGAGCTACCGGCCGTCCAAAGGGCGCCAAAAGATGGCCAAAAACGTCCGACCATTAGGATACTCCCTGGTGAACCCGGTTTCTGGTAGACACGAGCTCTCGTGACAAAGCGAAGAAACGTCAAATAAAAGCGAAGGTCTTATGTCTCGGGGGCCATAAAGTCCAAAACGCCGATCCCCTCCACGGAAGCCGCACTCACCTCCGGAGTAAAACAAAAAAAAACCGAACCAAGTGTCGGCCCCCTTACTGCAAAGGGCAGGGAAACGCCGAAAGGAGCGGCCCACAACCGGACTTTAGCGGTGCCAAAAAGCCGCCCGTCCCAAAACACTATCTGGCCCCGAAAAAAGTGGGTTATCAATATATGGCTCCATAGACCAGAAGGGCTGAACGACTCGTTTTCGCAGGGGGGTTTTTCGGTCACTGGGGTGGGTCTTGTAGGAAAAAAGCTAGCTCCTCCGTAGCCGGGTTGCCACGGAGAGGGGCGATTCGGGGGGAACGGCACGGGAGACCGTGGAGCGCCACTATGGAAAGCCATAGGCCTAAAAGAAAGAACTAAATCTATCAAAAAAATCGGTGTAAACCTTACGACACAAAACAGCGGTAGCTGAAGGCGGTACTTAAAAAATGGTCCCCGACCATAGGTTCCCGAGGGGAGCTTCTACGATCTTCCAACAGGCCTGATTAGCCCGAAACTTTTCGGCGCTTCACAAAACCCAGAAAACCTAAAAACCATCCAGGTTGAGTCACTCCTGCCTTGCCGTCATAGGGGTCATCGTCAACCGGGAGGTAACCGGTAAAAGGGCGGAGGCATCTTCGTTGTGGTGCCTACCAACGGCTAAGACATTTATCGGCCACCTCAATTAAAGGTCCCTGTGGGGACGTAAAACATTGCTACTTTAACAAAAAAAAGTATCTCTAAACGGCTTTGTATCGGGATAAATGACCTGGATACCCCGGGCAAAATTCTGTCCGGGAAACCAAACGCCCGCCAAGCCTGGTCCCGAATTCTAGAAACAAAATACATACTGAGGGGAAGGTATTTTGGGGCAAAAACACGGACGCCAGCAACACTGGCGGATAAACACAGCTAAAATGCCCGTGGGGGTGGCACACCAAAGGGAAGTGAAAAAACACCCCTAGCCTGGTCCTCGGGATTTCGTCTCGCCAAAACCCCGGACAACCCTTGACCCGCTTCCCTCGTGATTGCACGTTGTTCTCCCCCTTCCCGGAAGATAAGGACCTAAACGGGGCCCGCTCCAGAGCTCGTCCGCCAGCTCATCAGAAAAAGGATGAATTCCCCCCTGAAGAGACTGAGATGAACGAGTAATCGTACAGAAAGACGGACACTCACCTTCACCTCCGGCCTCCCGCATAAACCGAAAGCCAGCAAAAAGGAGCAGCTGGGCCCACGGGTAGATGCGTCAGAAAAACTGGGTCGAAACAAAACACTAGAACCCCTTCAAGCACGCCACGAGGTCTTCGGCCAAATCCCACCGAAAGGCAAACCGAACCCGGTATTATTGTTGTGTACATCCCATCTGATATAAAGACGTCTCCTATCGAATCTTCTCGAAAACGTCCTTGCCAGCTTGTCCGGTCATTTTGTCTATGGAGAAATCTCTCGTCTTCTCTGTCTACACGTTTTGAGAGTTGCCAAACTCCCCCACCCGTTCTCCCTGCATGTCTCGCTTCCGGCCTTTCTCTTTTTTCAAAAGCCTTTTGGGGGAAAACCCGACAAGCCGCGCCGTAACTCCGTTT
>Ga0179593_1412291_pt1 | contig 12922 bp, 14 predicted proteins | sample CZODoug2_1_08_16_FD_185931 | JGI IMG/M metagenome (GOLD analysis project Ga0179593, IMG submission 185931) | Vadose zone soil fungal communities from Angelo Coast Range Reserve, California, USA - CZODoug2_1_08_16fungal (PacBio error correction) | ecosystem: Environmental > Terrestrial > Soil >...
CAAATTAAGCACGTTCATCCTCCATTCAGCTTTAAAAAATGCACGCGGAGATCAGGAGTAGGGGGAAGACCGAAGACTTAAAAAAACAAAAATAAAGAAGAGTGAGCCCATCATATCAACCTGGAAAAAAAAAGGACCTTGAAGTTGCGTTCGGGAAGTCACGGAAGGGGGGGAGAAAAAGACTAACCTGGTCGGGACCAAAAATGGGAAGCAAGAAAAAAAACACATCATCTTGAATATTGGGTGTGGGGGAAAACATGTAAAAGCAATATCTAAGGATCCCTGATTGAAGTATGCGTTCGGAAAAAAAGTCGGGGAGAAGAAGCAAGAAACTGGAGGGAGGGGGAAGATGCCCACATTTTGGTTCAGAACCTCGGATATTGTCCCTGATGGGAACCAAAGAGTATAAGTATGGCTCTGCCCAAGGGGGGGGACGAAGGGCCGGAAGTTGTAGAGCAAAAAGGGGCGGAAAAAATTGCAGATATTTGTGGACGGGTACTTTAACGCGCGGGCGTCGAAAAAGGAGATGAAAGGATGAAGAGAACCAAGCAGGATATATCCGGGAAAAATTAACTTGCATGGACTGATAAAGGGAAGGGGAGGGGGAAAAGGGGTGCAGGGACCCAACAAATCATGATGGGGGGGTGGCACCTGTGAAACTTCGTTGAATCGGGTGTGGGAAGAAAGATGGGGGAGGAGGTGGATACCATATTCGTCGCCAGGTGGGGGTATTATCGACCAGACACCCATAAGGGGGGGGAAAAGATGAGACAACATTATGGAAGCAGAACTAACACACAAAGGGGCATTATCCTAAAAAGACAACCTGTCGAGGGGAGAAGAAAGGATGCAGAGCGCCCTAACACTTAGAAATACTAACCGAGGGGGAAGAGCGGGGGAAGAGATTGATGCCCTTCGCGGGGGGGGAAGTTCACAGGTTAATGTGTGGGGGGGAAGCTGAGTGGGACGGATGACGTGACGAGCCAGACCGGTTGGGGGGAGGGGGAGCAAACAAAGATTGAGATAGTCAAGGTCCTGAAACAGAAGACCAGCAGAACCATCTGCAGCAATTCGAAGTAGAAAGGGGCCGGGGGCTTTGAAAGGGAACCTTACGCGAAATGCGGGGTGAAAGATAAAAATGTCCTTGTCCCAAAAAAAAGAGGGGGTTGGGCCCAAAGAAACACAAAGGGGGGGAATTTCTTTTTCGATCGGCCTCCAGCCAATAAGAAAGGGCTCTCCACTACCAAAAAAACCACCACTGGCGGAGAAGCTAAAAAATCAATGATACTAACCGCAGAAACAAAAAAAACTGAGTGGAGGGGGCAACTCTCAGCCTAGTCTGTCCCAAGTGTCCCTAAACTTTACCCGGTTAATTCTGATTTTCGGCTATCAATTTCTTTACCGAAAGAATTTTGTACCAATTTGCGTTCCCCGTCAGGTTGACCAAAATAAAAGGGACCTGTTTTCTCAAACCGAAAAAAAAGGGAGAGGAGGGGCAAACAGCGGCGCGATGATCATTGGGAAAGGGGGTACAGAAGGTTGTCGGGGAATGGAGAGGGGGATAAACTGGACTACAAAACACTTCTGAGAAGGCAGTCCCCACACCGAGACAGAATTACACAAAGTTAAAAGATAAAGGAGGTGAGACTCTCAGCAGTTAAAAACTTTTGCAAGTAGCAGTGCAAAGTCCGTAAATTAAACTCCCGCATAAGGGGGTCTAGTAAGGCATAAGGGTACAAACTGCAGGGGGGTTGATGAGGGCAAAATCCGGACTTCAAATCGGTGTGTTATCAAAAGGAAGCTAAACAACTCACGAAACGAGGGAATCAAAGAAAAAAGTAAACTCTGCGAGACGAGCCGGGCGAAACATCTTGCGCCGGTTTCCAAGAAGAACGAGGGCTAAGGGGTCAAAATTGGACAAGAAGGCTGAATCACGGCATCGAAAAGGTACAAAACCTAGCGTGGGAAGATCTGACATTCGACGCAGGAAAGAGTCAAAGGGGTAGAGGGGGGGAAAAGGAAGAACTTCAAAAGCCCGGTGCTTTTATGGCGACGCCCCGGGCTTCAAAATAGGAAGGAGTAAGCCAAGGCAGAAGATCGAAGGGAAGGGAAAAACCGGATGGTGAGTGAAAGGGGAAAGGTTGTTAATAAGGACCGAGTGGCGCTCCAAAGGTACGAAAAACGACTCTAGATATATTAGAAAGGGAAGAACAATGGTTGGGTGCAAAAAAAGAGTTGGGAGGGGAGACTTGATTGGACTGATTACTCAGGCCTACGGCGCCCCCTGAACGAATAATGCCCACTTACTTAGAACGGAAGATGGCACGCGGACGACTCCTGGAGTAGGAATTTGTGAAGAGGAAGCAAAGACTCACGCGGCGGCTGGACCATCGGAAGGAAAGAAAAAGCGAGAGAGTACCCGGAAGTGGGGGGAAAGGGCCCGTCTTATTCAGTATCCGTTCAGGAAAATCAGAAAAAGAGATAAAGACGAACCAACTAAAGAGGAGGGATTGGGGGAAAGCTTCCCTTTGTGGGGGAGGGGAAGTCGGTAGGGGGGATCCTGTTGGAAGAAAAATTAAGAACTAGAGAGGGTTTACGCGCCGGGGATGCTTGCGCTCAAGAGGAAGACACAACGATAAAGGAAAAGAGATTAGAAAGACCCCTAGAGTCCGAATGCCCAACAGGCGTTCACCTTTCTCCATTTCATAGTGTTTGGGAGAAAAGACTGGTTATGGAAAGGGTCAGACAAAAAAAAGCAAAAGAAAGCTGGGGACTCTCAATCAGCTTTCTGAGGCCGCCGCGCGGGATGCATACAAGGCACAACAACAAGAAAGGAGGAAAAGTATCAGCACGCCGCAAGGATGGCCGAAGTGGCGCGAAGAAAGCAGAGGCTATGGGGGGGGGGTTGGGTGTTCAGATATTGGTCCTTATCAAACACATGTGCCAGCATCGCAATGTTGGGCGTAAGCGAATCCAAGAGCAGGTATATCCAAGGCTTCGAAGGGGCAGGGGGGAAGATCTTAGGGGAGGGAGAGCTGGATCACCACGGTCAAAAAATCGTTGAAAATGATCCAACAAATTTCACCATGCCCGCCCATAAAGAAACACAGACCTCTTCTAAGGGGAAGAAGAGAAAGAGCCTCGGTTCTTGGGGAGGGGCGTAACGAAGGAGAGGGCTGAGGCACGACTTAAAGGAAGTTACGCCAAATGGAAGCCGGGGGATCATTCCACTGCCGGGGTCAGGGGAAAAAGCCGAGTGTTGAAGGTAAAGGAGCCGCAAACGCCTCCGTCCAACCAACAAAATCCAAAGCGAGAGTTCTGAAGGGGGAGACACACCGGGTGCCCGTGTCATACAAGAGTAAAGTTGGGAGTCAAGGAAAGGGGAGGGAAAAATTACCGTGGACTCGCGCCCGCGAAGGGCCACATCAATTGCGCTCAGCTACGCGGGTGTGTGGGTACAACAAATGAAAACGGTCGAAATAGCGGCGAAACCGTCCGGTCTATTTGAATCAACGCGTAAAATTGCAACCCAGAACGGAGCTGTAGTGCAAAAGGGGGGAACCTGATAAACGACAGAAGAGAACTTTGAGGAGTCACCGGGATATTAAGACTTGGAAAAAAGGGGGAAACGGCTCAGACCAGGGAAAAGCACAAACGGAACTTGGGAGAGGAAAGACAAAGGGAGGTGGAAGAAACCTGACACGCGATCGGGCGAGCTCAGAAAATACGGGCCCCTGGAAGAGAATCTGGTCGATACGGGAAGGAAAAAACGAGGAAAAGGAAGAGGTTTGAAATTGGCGCCCCGCAATCGTTCGAGAAGATTCGTTTTGGGGAGCGTGCTGGGGACGGTATCCTCAAGCAATGGGAGCCACTGGGGGTGAGGACCCTTGTTAGGAACTAAGAAGGGGACCCCCACTTCAGGGGAAAATAGCGGGGGGCATAATAAGAACGAGCAAAAAAATGAGGGGGGAATTCTCATACGAATACTATGGTTTATAGACACGGAGAAAGCTCGCGAAGATCAACTTGGGAAAAAACCGCGGGGGGGGAAGCAGACCGGGGAGAACATCGAGGTGAACTTAAAAATATGACGTTGGACTTTTTTTTGTGACTTTCTAAAGGCACTCAAGAGGGTTTTGCAAAATTCCGTCGAAGCGACGGGAAAGGAAAATTTGTCCAAAAGGCACGGAAAATAAAGACAATACCGAAGAAGCGTTTCCGGGAAACTTAAGCTAAGGGGAAGAGCGGAAAAGCCCAGTCCTGAAGGGTCTCAGCAACCGATGTTGGACCACAGCGTTGGAAGGGGGGGGGGGATACATCGGACCAAGTCCACCTAGGATTGTGGGAGAAGCAGCCGACCCGAGGACACAATAATTAATAGATCATAACCACAAGAAGGAGAAAAAGAGAAGGAGCACTGGTAAACCAGGAAGCCTTGTTGTGCGAAAAAAAACATCGTGATGCCGGCGGTCTTCTAGAAGACCTGCCCAAAGGAGGGCCAACCGCCTGAGTTGGGCGGGGGACAGCAAGGACACCTTCAAGAAAACTAAAGAACGGACGGGGAAAGGAAAAACCGGAGGTCAGGGGGTATGCAAGTCCGTTTTGGTACAACGAGGTCCGAAGGTTTCGACGGGGGAGAGAGCGGGCAGCTTGGGGGTGGGGGGACTACAAAGAAAAGCTTCAGGAGCAAGCAGGACCCCCAACGACAAATGGGGGGAGCACATGAATAGACCGGGACGCGCTTCAGGGGCTCCATCAAAGAGGAAAAAGAAAAAAAAGGTGAAAAAAAGGAGGCTCTGGAATTGCAGGAATGTTATACAACTAATCTCAAACGACGGATCAGGTCAAAGAGATGATGCAAAATGACCAATACGCGCATACGAACGAGTGGTTATTCAGGGAGTATGGGTGAAAAAAAACTCTCCCCCTCGGTCGTGTCTGAGCCCAAAATACTTCTCCAAAACTTAAGAACCTAAAAGGGTCAGCCAGCAGTGCCCTTCACAACGTCAAGATTCTCTAACTATGGCGTGCAATCGAAAACGGACCAACAACAGCTTGAGGAAGGAAAGGACGAGAGGTCTCAACGGCATCACAGGATAATGCGGAAAAGTGGGCCAATACCCGGGCAGAGGTCAGGGCAGCCTACACTGTGCTGGTGCTAGAGGAAGTGCCCGGTTGCTCCGGATGCGAAAACCGTCAAAAAAGCAGTCTTCATCACGGTGAACAAAAGAGCAAGTATAAACAATAGGGGTTAAAAAAAAAAAAAAAGGAAGGGGTCATAGCTTCGCCGAAAAACGAAAGCTAAACGCGCAAAGAAAATCAGAGATTCAAAAAATGAGAAATTGTGTGCAAAAAACCCATAGTCGTCTCTTTTTGTCGGAAAAGTCTTCATGTCCTAAAAAAAAAGGAGAGGAAGTCATCAAAACAAGCAACCAAATGGGATCTTGAAGAAAGACGACGGCCAAGGACAAACAAATCTGGAACCGAGGAGGGGGTGGGAATGACTCAAACTGTCACGGCAGACCAGAGAGAAACAACCCAAGCAGAGAAGAAAAAAAAGGAAGTGGGAGGCGGCCAGAGAAAAACGCACGTAACCTTGGAAAGGAAAGGTTCATAGAGTAAAGAAACAGCTAGTTCATAGTCTAACAACGCAGCGGATGAAAGGTGTAGGGGAATGGTTAAAAAACTGAAAGCAACACGCTGAGGGACCTGCCGTTGAAAGGGGGCTTTTACGAAGGAAAATGGAACATCTATCGGAAAAAAGCGGATTAGGACCAAGACAAGGCAATTGAAAAAGGAATTATCGAAGACCAAAAATGCGCGGAGTCTGAAAAAAAAGAAAAAGGAAGCGCTCGAAGAGAAAAACAGCAGCACTGCTGGGTCAGTGTTGAATTCGGCGTCCGGCGTTTACAAAACTAAACTAAAAACGGGCGCTCGCGGCGAAAACTTACGAGGGGCGATAACAGAGACGAAGCTTCAAAAGGAGGGAGGATCTTCTCAACAACAACAAAAAAAAAGGAATATAATGAATCTGCGAGAAACTCACGCTAAGCATCGAAGGCGGCAGAATCAAGTGGAGCGCTAGAAGCCACCTCATTAGTTGTCAGGGTGTAGACTACTCAAAGGGGAAAGATCAGAAGGTTTTTCGCAAAAAAAAAAAAGAGGGCATGGAGATGGGGAAACCGCGAAGTGTCGTGGGAGTCGCGATTTTGGACATTGGGGGTAATCGGTCGAGAGAGGAGAAAACGCCAACAAGGGAACGTCAAAAAAGAGAGGGGGCCAGTGAAAAAAAATTTGCCTCCCGAAAACCGCTGCAACAGCCACGACCAAGCCCTAAAAAATTCTCAATTAAGATGGCTCAAAACGGAGGGGAGTTTTTATGACCGATATCGGCTGATGGGAAAGGGAGGAAGTAAGAATGGAATTAAAAAGAAAACGGGCAGGTAAAACTTACTGTCACGGGGTCGAGCTGAAAAGAGGAGGGGGAGTTTTGCCAGTGAAAAATACAAAAAAAAGAGGCATCCCGCCAACAAACAACTACACCTCCGGAAATCGAAACTGAAAAGAAAAAGGATGAAACAGGGGAACGTGCAGAAACATTTGGAGGGTCAAAGTTAACACAGTCAGGTTTAGACAAACCAAGCCTCGAAAAAAAAAAAAAGGAAGGGCCAAAAAAAACCATCCGGCCGAAGGTGGGGTTTGGGCCTGAAAACGAATATCGAACAAGAAGTCGAGGGGTGCGCAATTGGTCGCGGAATTAAGGTGTGCGAGCCCAACTGGGGTTAATCCGGTTTGCCGCCTGAACCTCGCGGGGATCATTTCACAGGATAAAAGAACTTTCAAAGGGGAACAAAGAGGAGTCTGTGGAAAAGAACGAACTGGCCGTGAGGACTAAGACTGCAGACAGCACCCATATTTCCTTCTACTTGAAATGCCTCCGGCGGAGGGATGTTAGAAGAAGATGAAATGTCAAGGGAAAACAAAATAGCGTTGGAGATCGGTCGATGGAAGGGTGACTTGGAGAGCTTAATTTCTGGAAGGACATGAGAATGTGTGCGGTGGGGAGGGGGGGAATGGAAAGGAAAAAGATGGAGGCAAGTCCCTCGTCTCATCGAATCTTTGACTAAAAAAGTTCTGTGGGAGAGAGATGGGAAAAAAAAAAAACTGTGGAGATGCGCAAGATCGTGAATCTGAACATCACACCAGGGAGCTTCCTCTAGAAACTGTAACGGATAGCACTCAGGGGGTTGAAGGGGGAAGCATGACTCCGATAAGTGGAAAGCTGGTCACATCTGAGAAGAACTGGATAAACAACTTACAAAGGGGAAGGTGAAAGACAAAAAGAACATCCATCGTAATTTGGTTTAATGGTCCGGGGGGTGGCCTGCTGAAGGGACGTTGTTGACGGGGGGGGGGGGGGAAAAACAAAAGGAAATGCATAGAAAAAAATAAGGAAAAAGCGCAAACCTTTAACACCCACATTCCGCTAAAACGCTAATGAACTGCGCAAAAACAACCTCGCCGATGAAGTCAAGCGAACTGGGGGTGAGAATTGGGTTTAGTCAACTAAAAGGAAGGGGGGGGGGCAGAACACGCCGGGCAAGGAAATAAACAGACAAACCGAGAGTCCAAATAGGGGGAGCATCCGCTACCTCGCCATCAATCCAATAGATCAAAAAAAAAACTCTTATTGAGGAAGGATCTTGGGAAGGGTCCGGAAAGGGAAAGATGGACTATGCGCGGACGCCCACAGTGGGATAACGAGTCTATCCTTTAAAAGACTTCCATCTGGGGGGGGGGGAAACAAAAAAAAGGAGGTTTAGGGGTGGACCAGACATTTAGGGCCTCAAGGGTCGCGGAGGGGAAAGCTAGGCGTGAAAGAGGGGGAGCGGAGGAGGTGGTTAATCGCTGCCGGGTTTTAAAGTTCCGGACCACAGGAATCTTTAAACAAAGCTGTCGGCAACCCAAGAAAGGGGTCAAAAAACTTTGAGGGGAAAAAAAAGGAAAAAAAAAGCAAAATTCAACCGGAAGGGGAGGGAGCTCCGCTCTCGCTATCAAAAATGGACCAAGGCTTCAACATACTCCTGAGGGAAACCAATAGGGAAGGAGAGAGTACTTCTACAAAAGAGTGTGAGCTTATGCCAAATCTGCGCATCAATCATTTGAAAGTTCAACGAAGGACACTCCTCCTTTTCAGCAAAGAAACCCACAAAGCCGCTCCAAGAGGGACTCTTCACTGGGAAAAACTCAAAGGATCCACCGGGAAAAAAATAAAATAGAGCTGAGAGGGGTCGAAAAGGGCCAAAAATGGGTCAAACCGCCGAAGCTATCTGGTGAATGCATACATCTACCCTGATACCGCTGGGCAACTTCCTCTCAGGGGTCGGGCTCATCCCGAACCGGAAGAGGATCATGGAAAGGGCGTCAAGAAATCCAAGGGAGGGGAAAAGAAAAGAAACCGGGTGAGCTAACCAGGAGGAGCGCGAAAGCAAAGAGTCATTGCATAATCGGGGAGGGAACTTATACCGCGAGGGGGGGGCAAAGGTTGGAAGGCACGAGGAGACTGGGCGGCGGCGACCGCAAAACCGCAGAAAAGGGCTAGGGGAAAACTTCTCCACAAACTCTCAGGGGAAAAAGTTTGAAAAAAAAAAGAAGGGGAGGCAAAAGGGGAGGACAGAATACATCCTTGTACCAACGAAAAGCCCCGAACGAAAAGCGCAAATTAAGAAAGGGGTTCTTGAAAAAACCGAACCTGGAAAGGAGGGGTAGCAAGATCAAAAAAGAAAAGGGAGGGTTGAGTGGGAAGGAGGCGAGTCCCATCGAGAAGGCGGAAAACGACGCATGAGAGAGAACTTTTTCCTGCCCGGAGACAAGGACCATGAAAGAAGGTCGGAGGTTGGGGGAAAAAAAAAGAGAGAGTCAGGAAGAAAAACACGAAAGAGCTTCATGTAGAACGGTTTTTATTAAAAAGGGGCTGGGAAGCGTAGGGGACTGGCCGAGAGAGCGGGTGTTCAGGGAGAAAAGTAGGTTTGAAAAAGGAGAACGACTACAAGGAAGGGGCGCCCATGGCCATCAATTACGAAGCTGACTAAAAAAGACATCTAGGGGGCAGACATAGAAATGCAGGCTCAACCGTCGCAGGGAAAAAAAAAAGACGAAGGGGAAGTGGTGATAAGGAACTGCTTTTATGGGAAAAGACGACAACCAATCACTAAGGTCTAAGGAAAAAAGTCGACGCGCTCCTCTGCAGGAGGACAAGTCTCAGAGAAACCAAGCGGTAGGGAAAGAAGACCAAAGGTCAAAAAGGCAAAGGGAATCATCAGCGTCACTTGCGCCGCGCCTAGGGGGGGGGTCAGGATTTAAAGATCCAGTGGAGGCAAAAGAACTCATTGAAAAAAGAGAATGGTGGGAGAAAGGAGCTGAATAAAAAGGGTTGCAAAGACGCGCGTGTTAAAGAAGGGCTTCCATGAATGTAAGAGCTGGCGGGCTCCTGACGAGGAAAAGAACCCTAGGTGGAAAAACAGCTAAGAAGGGGTCAAGCCAGTGAACTCCACCACAGCGCGCCTTCTCCCGAAGGACTCAACCCCACGGCCTCTCCCCAAGTGGTGGCGTATTCGGCAGTGGAATAGGGGAGGAAAGAAAGGAAAAAGAGAATTGAGGGGCGCGGGAACTCCGGCGTATCACTTACTTCCAAACTAGCTTAAAATTGGGGAAGTTTTTACTTCCCGTGAGGGGACCCGGACCCTCTCCTGCCACGCCAGGAAAAGGGGGGAAAAAAGGAAATCAACAGTGCTGACCGTGGACCTTAAAGAAAAAGTTGGTCTCAAGAGTGCTGCCAGAGGACACTTGAGGGTTATTACTGCCATATGAGGCCGTGAGGCCGCAACACGACAATTTGGGGGGGGGGGGGGAAAAAAATGGCGAAAAAAGAAAAAGAGACTATACGTGGACGCCCACGAGCCGCCATGATCCAATGAGATCCGCCCTTATATAGGAAAGGGTTTCAGGGGAAAAAGAAGGAGGGTGAAAGTTCCAAAATTGGAGGGAAGGGTGAAAGAAAATAATGCCCTTGAATTGCCCTGCGGCTTTCCGCAACATACATTGGGAAACTGCAAAAAAATCACACCAAAAAAGGGGGAGTAAGGTGGAACAGGAAGGGATGAGGAAAAGTAAAAGAGGGAGAAAGTATCTGTGAGGGTAGAACAGGATTAGTGAGGAAAGCAGGGGGGTAGGTGACAAGGAGTGTTTAGAGGGGGACGGACGGCAGGGTGAAAGTAGGAGCGGGAGGAGGAGGGGATAGGAGAGAGAAGGACGATGGGGGGGGAAGTAGGAATTGGGGGGGGGGGGGGAGGTCCGGGGAAGAGGTGGGACGAATAGAAGGGAAGAGGGTTAGTGGATGGGGAGAGGGGAACGTGGTGTTTGAGGTAAGAGCGGCTGAGTGGGGGTAAGGTGAAAAGGACGAAAGACGGAGGCAGGGGGGGTTGACAAAAGACGGACGAGATCAAGGCGGAAAGGTAGGGACGTGATTACGAGGGGTCGAAACCGGGGGGGGGTAAGGGGCTGAAAGTAATGCGAGGGATAGGCAGGGAAGAGAGATAAAAGAGGGAGAGGGGGAGGTGTGATAGCGGACTCGCTGACCTATTCCCGACCTAAAAAAAGAATAAGATCTTGGCGGTTCAAAATTCTCGGTGTGAGGAGGAAAAAAACACGATCCTTCTGGAAAGGGGAAATAAAAAGTCTGGAGGGGGACTGCAACGAATAGGAAACAATAAGGGGGAAGGGAAAAAAGGACGCAGCAGATTCGGATCGAGTAACCGGCGCCTACCTCTTGCTACCCGCTAAAAAGCGGGAGGAGAATTATGGGAACCGCGGGGGGCGGGAGGGACTCAATAAAAAGGGTCAAAACTCACAAAAGCAAAGTTTGGGGAAACACGTTGGCAATACGAAAGCTGGCGTAGACGTCCGCGACGTAAAAGACCCGATTAGGTAAAAGAACGAAAAAAAAAAAAAAGCGAAAGGGTCTCGTAGTGGGTGAACGATTTGGATTCGGCTGACGGGGTCCTAGGAAGGGGAAAGTCAGGAAATGGACAAAACGGGGGTGGCGTAATTGTGGAAAAAACGCCAGAGTCCAGATGGGCTGTAGTAACGGTGCGAAGCCTGGCAGGAGAAACCTTCAGACAAGAACACGCATCGGGGGAAAAACCCCAATCGACAAAAAGAAGAGGGTCAAAAAGGGGGGAGGACAACGTTCAGGGCGGGGGAGATAGACAGGGTCCTTGAGCCACAAAACTTACCAAAAGAAAACCCAGCCGTGGGGCGACAGAAAAAAAAGAAGAACGAGTACCAACAAAACCTATCTTGTGCGAGAGCGACTTCCATCGGGGGGTCAACTCACAAAAAGAGGATGACAAGGAGAGAGAACTTTGGGGGTTGGTTGGGGGTGGGGGAAAGAGAGTGACGGGGAAAAAGGAGATAGGCCGCACAGATAGGGGAATGAGGCCGGGTGTTCGAGCGTTTCTGCCCCTGATTCGGGAAAGGATGAGGGACGGGACCATGTCAAGGACTCACCAACGCAGTTGCGGGAAAGGAAGGGGGGGGAAAAGGGAAAAAGATGAAGGATATTGGGGGAGGGGAAAGTTGGAGTCGCTGCCGGGTGGTCCAGAAAGGGTTCGACACGAGCACGAACTTTGTTGAAACAAGACAAATGAGAGGAGGCAAGAAACCTGTGGGGGTGTGGGGGGGGGGGTTTGTGTGAGGGGCGGACATGCTATAGAACTCACGGCCGTGGGGAACCGCGACCTGGTATGGGGGGTTAGCCGACCACTCCCCGCAAGTATGACAAGTCAACATGGAGAAGGAGGGGAAGGGGCTTCAAGGGAGTACGCGAGGGAAAAAGAGGGAAACAGAAGACCCGCTGAGGAGCTCGCGGACAAAAAAAAAAAAAAAAGGGGGGGGGAACGGTGGAAATCTGTCGAAACGTGCCGCGAAAGTGGGGGTGTCGGGGGGGGGGGGACAAGGGGACAAGAAAAAAACACCGCAACCAACAGATATCTACCCAGAGCCTAAAATGAAGTGATCACACGGGTCACAACTTCAGACTGGGGGGGGGGGGGGGGGGGGGGGGGGGGGGGGGGGGGGGGGGGGGGGTGGGGGGGGGGGGGGGGGTGTGGGGTGGTGTTTGGGGGTGGTGTTGGTTGGGAGGTGGGTTGGGGAGAGTTGATGGGGGGGGGGGGGGGTGGTTGGGGGGTGGTGGTTGTTTGGGTGTGGTTTTTTTGGGTTTTTTATTGTGGTTGGTTGGGGGGGGTGGGGGGTTTTGGGGGGGTCTGTGTCACCTTCCTCCTAATCTTTGATCTCCAGGCAAGTCGCAGATAGAAAAAGGAAGTACTCAAGGACGGCTGCGTCATGAAGGTTAAGCCCGAACGACCGCAGCGAGGGTCGGGCCGACGAAAAAAAAAAAAGGGGGAGGGTTGGGGGGAAAGAAGAAAAACCATGGAGAAACAGTTAGGCCTGGCGGAACCCTAGCCGTCCAAGGAACATGAGCTGCAAACGAGCGCAACATGGGAAAGAAAGTCAAGTAAGGGGGAAAAAAGGAAAGAATAACGAGGGGGGGAAAGGGGGCCGAAAACTGGGGCACAGAGCGATACGAAATGTTTACAAAAAACAATATTCGCGGCGAAGCTGGTCTTAGGGGCCATGTGACGCGCAAAAGGGCGACAGAAAAAATGGCAAAAGCAATTAAAAAGAGAGGAAAAGAAAGGGAGAAACGGCCTTCAAAAGAGGAAACAACGCGCGGGGAGCCCCTGGCGTTGTGAGCCTCCATTCTCGGAGCTGACGGAAAAAAAAAGACAGGTCGACCCGAAGGAAAAGTGCGAGACCGGCGTTCCCCGAGCACGTCAGGCGGTCCGTTTAAGACGTGCACAAG
>Ga0179593_1417508_pt1 | contig 12922 bp, 20 predicted proteins | sample CZODoug2_1_08_16_FD_185931 | JGI IMG/M metagenome (GOLD analysis project Ga0179593, IMG submission 185931) | Vadose zone soil fungal communities from Angelo Coast Range Reserve, California, USA - CZODoug2_1_08_16fungal (PacBio error correction) | ecosystem: Environmental > Terrestrial > Soil >...
TGCAAAACCGCCACGCGAGGAAAAAAAAAACATCAGGAAAGCAAAAGGGACTCAAGGTTTGGGGGTCAAAAAACGTAAGGGGTGCCGGCTGGCGAGCTTGGAGAAGAGCGGCGCAGCTTACGGTTGGAAACGTCAAGGCAAAAGGGGGGGCGGCTGGGGAAAACCCTCAAAAAAACTGAAAAAAGAGGGGGGATGGGGGGCCGCCGACATTGAAAAACACTTTGTTCCGCGAAAGCTCAAAAAAAAAAAAAAAGATTCAAAAAAACGAAACGGGGAACGGGGGAAGGGTGGAGACCCGGAAGGGACGTTGCTTCCAGGGCAAAGGGTAAAACGGGCGAGCAACGAAAAAAAAAGATGAAAGAGGTTGAACAGGGTGTTGAAAAACAAGGGTGTCGCACCCGAGTGATGGACCTGAGGGGGGGTGTGGGTGGAAACAAGAAGAAAAGGGAAAGGCTGAAAAACATGCAGGGGACTGCATAAAGAGGTGCAAGGGGGGACCAAGGGCTGGGCTCGGTACGCACGTCCAGTGGTTCCTGACCGAACATTAAAGCTGGAATGGGGAACTGAACGTGCTGCAACCCCCTGGAGGGGGGGCAATCCACTGCCCCGGGGCCCGGTGGGGGTAAAAGGCCATAACAACTGAAAAAAAAACAATTGGACTCGTGGAAGAGACACCAGAATCGAAGGCGGAAAAAAAAGGGGGATTGGAAGCTGGGCCAAGTGGGGGAAGTCCCGATCCCAAAAAAGAAAGGGGGTTGGGGGGAAACAAAAAAAAACCTTCCTCCAATCGTGAGCGGCGTTGGAAGTGTGCTCCAAGCGCACAAAGGGGGGAGATGGAAGAAAAAGGGGGAATGTTAAAGTCAATAAGGTCGCCAGGTGGACGGTTTTCCTGGAATTTTAAGCGAAACAACAGACATCCCGGGCTATTCAGCGTTCGGGGATGGAAAAAAAGGGCGGACAATCACGTTGGATTCAACAAAAAAAAAAAAAAAAGACGAGTTTCACCGCGGGGCAAAAGGCGGGGCAAAAAAAACCAAAAAAAAACCGGACCGGATACCGTCAGCCCGAGGGAACAAGTCACAAGGGCCAAAGGGGGACAAAATGAAGGAAAAAACCACAGTTCCCACCCAACGGGGGGGAACCCGAAACTTACGTGCCCCGAATCAAGGCAAAGGTGCGGGGTTGGGGTGCAAAAAAACGAAAAAACAAAATGGTGACAAAAAAAAAAGCAAAAAAAAGCACATAATTGGGCCATCAAGGGAAAATGGAACGCCCAGGGAAAAAAAAAAAAGGAAGTAAGCTGGTCATTCTCGTAAATAAAGAAACCGGCGAAGTGGGGAGGGAAAAAACAGAACAAAAAAGGGTCCCTACTGGGAAAGCGGTGCCGGGCCGGATCAGGGAAAGCCCCCCGCGGGGAAAAAAAGGTGAAAAAATTAAGCCTGGAGTGCATCCAGGAGGAAAAGCCTCTAAGCTAAAGACTTCCCGCGGGAGAAGAAAAAGAAGTCAACAATTCAAACCCCCAGAAAAAAAGGACACGCCCGGTGGAACAGGCCAACCCGGGGAACAAAAAAAAAAGAACCAAAAATGGAGCGAAAGGGTTCTTGAATGGTCTCGAGGGCTGGACGATGGAGAACGCCAAAAAAAAGGACAAATACGAGTCGGCAAAACTTCCCTTGGACGAAAGGGAAACCGGAAAAACTTGCAGGAACATGCCGCAAATCAAATGATGCAACTTCCTCCGGGTATGGTACGTTGGGGGGAAAAAGAGGAAGAAAAAGTCCAAGGAAAAAAAAGTACCGATAACAGAAAAAAAAAAAATCGAGCGATCTGGGGCAGGGCGGGTAACGAAGGTACTTTTTTGAAAAAGTGTAAGAATGGGAGGCGTACTCTATCCCATCATCATCACAACAACACCAGGAGGATGAGGGGTGGGGGGGCGGATTAAAAGGAAGGCAAAAGGAAAAAGGGGAGGGAAAAACGCCATAGGGGATGTCGGCAGGTCCGCTGTTCATGAGGAAAGCGCGAAAGGGGGAAAACTTGAAAAAACAGAAAAGAGTTGCCCAATTACAAGAAGGGGCCGCGTCAAAACCGTGACACTAGTAAAGGGTTCAAAAAAAACGCAAAAGAGGGGGGGTTTTGGCAAGTGAGAGCGCGCGCCCCTCGATGAGAACCACGAACCCGGGGAAAAAGCGAAAAAAAATGGCCTTTGTTAATTGGGGGTAAAACAACCCACAGGCGGCGGGTACAGAATTGGGTAAAAACAATGGGACCCTTCAAAAGACTAGGGGCGGGGGTTAAAAAAAAGCCTCAGTCGATATCCACGGTACAAAAAAAGAAAGGGTTACCCAAAGCTCAACTACCTGGTTTGACTAACATCTGCAGATCGGGGGTCGTTCAAAAATCTCAACCAGCCCCCTATCCACCGGCTATTCCGGACAGTGAGGAAATAAAACCCACCCTCTAATACGTTCAACAAAAAGAAAAAGACCAAAGGGGGGGTTCAGCCGCCCTCGAATCTCAGGCGGCCAGGAAAGAGAGAAAAAGTCCGCCTGGAACAAGAAACAACCTCCCCACAGTGTCATGACCACGGGGGGCAGATACCAGTGTGGCATCTTGCCAACGAACGGTGCTCGCAGGGAGAAAGTGGCTCGTGGTGGGGTCAAAAAAGGGGGGAAAGGGTGAGCAAACACTGCCCCGGGCCGTCCAACTGAAAAGGGAAACCTGTACCGACCCGGGAAGGAGGGGGAAGGGTAAAAGGTCCTGTGGGGGGGCACAGCGCATGCCCGACTCGAGGAAGAGCGGCGTAGCATCCAAGATGCGGGGAAAAAAAACGAACAAGGGCGGAGCCTAAAGGATGACAGTAGGACGGGAAAGGTCGTGTCTACCAATCCAGGAACGGCAAGCCCGCAATGCGAGAGGCAAAACTAAACAGCAATCAAGGGTGATAGAAAAAAAAAAACCAAGCCATCTTGCAACCGACCAGAAGAGAGAAAGGCTCTAACAAAGGGGAGGGTGGAGGCTATGGGGGGATCGGAAACTCACCAAAAAAAAACGAACTTTGCAACAGTGCCCTCTCGAAAAAAAAAAAAAAAAGGGAAGGTAGATTAAACTTCCGCCAGGATTTTCACTGGGCAACAAAAAAATTCAACCCGAACAAAGACGTCCCCGTCTTGGATCAGCACCCGGCGGGCGCCAGCACCCAACAGGGAAAAAAAAAAAAGGGTAGTCCTGGTCATCACCAAACAAACGGGGGGAACGAAGACCAAGTAAAGCTCCTCAAAAGAACGTGGCCTTGGAAAGGTCGGCGAACGCAAAAGGGGTAGGAAAAAAAGAAATCTTTGGGGGAATCAAAGAGCTCGAAAAAGGGTCCACGCACTCAAGGAAAAAAGATTTGCCCGCAAAAAAGGTAACCCTCGGCGCAGCGCCTTGGACGGGGTACAGGGACCCGAGAGGGGAAAAGCAACGTCAAGAGGGGAGCAAAAAACGGGGGAAAACCGGGCACCTGCCGGCGGGGGAGCGGAGGAGGGGTGCAAGGGGGGAGGAAAGTAAACATCATATGTCAACTGAAGGAAAAAAAGAGGGCCAGCAAAACACGAACAAGACGGCACCACAAGGCCGATCAATGAACCTCAAAATAAAGAAAATCAAGCACGAAAAAAAATCCAGTCACCAGACGGCGAACCGCCTCCCCGGCGGCCAAGGATTTGCCGGGAAAAAAACGGGGAGAGGAAATCAAGCCTCAACAAAAACAACAAGGGAGGGAAGGGAGAAGGACCTCGAATATCAGTTGTGGGGTAGGAAAAGGCAATCCCTCCCGCGGGAAGCCCGGGTCAGGTGAGCCGATTGTTGGAAAAAAAAACCAGAAGAAAAAAGGATGGAGCCCGGGGGGAAACATGGAGACGACGCAGTGGGTGGGGCCATCGGGTCGTCGGCCTGACAAAACGAAGAAGGGGAGCCTGGACTATCAGGGGGGAGTAACGCCTTAAACATCAGAAGCAGTGAAGCGCCGAGAACACGAAGGGAAAGTGGGGGGGGGGGGGGGTGGGGTCGGTGACACTTTTTAAAGAAAAGTACAAGGACTTGAATGGCTTCACGCGCTTGGAATTGACCGGCTAGGCCCATGGAGAGGGGGGAGCAAGGGAGGGTGTTGAAAAAGTAAAAAAAATATGGGGAACCGTGACCTGCAGGGGGTGGGGCGAGGTTGGGTCTGAAAACCGGCTACGGCTCGTGGGGAGGGGAAGGAGAAGGTGTGGGTCAACCCAAATTTCTTTAGGATAGGGGGGAAGGGTAGGGGTCAACTTGCCGGGTTTTGGTTCCTACGAAGGGGGGAGGGGGCCTGGCCGGATGCAACAAAAAAAAGGGAAAAAAGTAAACTAAAGAAGGGGGGGGGGGGGACATTTCTGCCCATCAGCCTGGCAAAATACGAGGCGGATTTTGTCCCGAAAAGGGGGCAGAAGGAAAAAGTGGCGCATTTAAGGGGAAGGGGGGGGACTGGGGGGGAAGGAAAGAGCACGCCTCACGCAAACGCCTGAGTTTTCAGAACCGCGAGTCGGGTGGCAGCGCGCTTGTGTACAGAAAAGGACAGGGGAAAGTTCGGGGACGAACCTGGAGGGGCGGCCTGCTGGAACGCCGGGGGCAAAAAAATAAACACTACACGTGGGGGGGGAAGAACCTCATAACCGAAAAAAAGACAGAGAGCAAAATAGGGGTCGACGTGGGTGGAACAGGACCGGGAGCGGGGATTCGACAGCTGGGGAGGGGGGGTGTTCACCTTCCGGAAAGGACACCCGGAACTGGGACATCCGGCAAGGATGGAAAGAAGGTTCAAAGAATGTTCCTTAAGTTGGGGGAGAAAGGGTTAAAAAAGTTCCAAATGCTACCAGAAAAATGAAAATTCCTGATTCACAGGAAACAAAAAGGGAGTGGTGGGGTCAAACGGTACAAGGGGAGTTTGGGAAACCGGAGGAAACGGCCTGCGTTCACCGAATTTGGACCATTAGGAATGCCTTTAAGAACGAAAGGAAAAGAGAGGGTCTCCGGAAAAGGCACGAAAAAAAAAGGGAACGATAAGAAAAATTTGGGGTGGACCAGAACTTCAAGAAGGAGGTTAAAGACGTTTGGAGCTGGGGGATTTGGGAAGACAAGAAGCCGGGCTTGCACAAACCTCAGAGGGGGAGAATACGGGAGCGACTCTAGAAACTGTGGGAAAGAGGGTTAGAAAAAGAATTGTCGCGGGGGCCAATGCCGAAAGCCGCCCTGTAAAGTCCGGCCCACCTGGAAGTGGGGGGCAAGGGGAAAAAAAGGGCTGCAGGACTTTGGAGGAAAGGTGGGAAAGGAAAGGAAAGAGGGCGGCCAAAGTTTCCTCGCGCGATGAAAAAAACCAGGGACCGGCACCTCCTTGGGAGTGGGGGGGACAAATCAGCGGCAGGGAATCTCAACTGGACTGAAAAAGTCAAAAAAAAAGACTGGGGGAAAAGGAAAAGGGGACCTGGGGGGGGGGCAATGGATCACTAGACACTCAATCTCAAGATGGAGAGAGATGGGGGTCAGTCGTGAGGGAGAAAAAAGAAAAGAGAAAGATCTCTGGGGGGGGGGGAAGAAAGGGAACATGAAAGGGGGACTTCCCTATGACACTGGTCCCACGGTGACATGAATCGGAGAAAACTCGCGCGGCTTGCGAGGAAAAAATAAAGTAAAAGGGAAAGGGGGGGGGACTGGAAAAAAAGGAGGGTTGGGGAAACGGAGGACCTTCTCAGTCCCCATAGGTCCAAGCCAAAGAGGAGAACAGCACGAAAAAAAGAAAGAACCATCACCACTTTTCCGGGTTGGAGGGGAAGAACAAAAAAAAAAAACAAAAAAAAAGGTCGGTATAAGACCTGGGAACCGAGGAAGCGAAAAAGAGAGGGTGGGGAAAAGAGAGTCGAGTTGTCCTCTGGACTAAGAAGAAGGGCGGTGGGCAAAGACCCGCGGGGATGCGGGCTGTAACTCCAAGAGACCGGCCTCCCAAAAATCGGGGGAAGAAGGCTGCCGTTCGCAGGAACAACACCGAGGGACCAGGTCAGGGGCGTTCAGGGAAGAAGGAACCAAAGGAGGAGTGGGAACTTTTTCAAAACCCCAAGAATAGGCGGACATGAAAAGTCCCCTGTCGCCTGGAACGTGCAGAGTCAAAAAGGGTGATTGTTCCGAAAGGGACAAATAACAGGAAGGTGGAAGGCAGGTGGATCACACACGGAATTTTCGTCCCAGGCGGGGGGGGCACTTGGGAAGAAGGGGGAAGTTGGACCGGGAATTCATAAATGAAGGTTAAAAAGAAAGGGGTCCATAACGGATGTACCAAAATTTAAGGAGCCAGAACTCATTTACCACGTAAAAAGGGTGAAAAATATCAGAGGAGGGGGATACTAAGCCCCGCCTAACTTTGGGGGGGGGGCCCTTGTAAAAAAAAAACTGGTTCCCATCAAGGGAACCAGAAAGCCTTATCTGAGGGGGAAACTCCGGGGGGGAAAAACGTGATAAAAAGCAAAGTAACCCCCACCAGGGCCGAAGAGGAGGCGTCTCACGAAATCCCCCAGGAAAAGTCAGGGAAGACAACCCTGCCAAGAAGATTGAAAAAGATAGAAAGAGGAGCGGTGGAGCCACTAACGAAAAAGAGCTGGTGTAGGAGGAGTGTTGTCAACCATCTTCAACAAATAAAGGACAAGGAACACGAAAAAGAGAGTTTACAAAGACCAAAAAAACCATGGGAAGGGGAACAGAGGGATGAAGAAAAAGGGACCAAAAAAACCTCGCCTGTGCCGGGGTAGAATTAAAGAAAATTCTACCAGGTTCCTAGACAAGGGGGGGGGGGAAAGGGAACCAACAGCACTTTAAGTATAGGGGAATGAAAAAAAAAGAGTGGAGAAAAAAAAACGGAAGCGTCACCAAAGAACCATCACGGGGCAAACCGAAATTTTTAAAAAAACAACCTTCTCAGAAAGTCCACGAACCAAGGGGTAAGAATCAGAAATCCAAAAAAAGGCTCAAAACCTCAGGGGGGAAAGGGCAAAAAGGACAGGACCGCAACACAACGGTGACCACCACGTCACCTCGGGCAGCTCAACATAGGAAAAAGAGGAACGGAGGGTTTACATTCCCCATAAACGAGGGGGAGACGGGGGTAAGAAGTTGAAAAAAAACAAAAACAACAATTGGAAACGCACCTCAAAAACTTGGAAGTCCTTTGCGTTTCACAGCTGAAAAGGTTAGGAAGGGCTGGAAAGACCCCACGCAAAGGGGTCACCCCATTCCATGCAAAAAAGATGACGGGGTATCAAAGCCCGCAAAACCTAAGTCCACCAAAAAAAAAGAATCTTCACCCAGCCTCACTAGAACAGCCGGCCCACCACGTCTAAAAAAAAAAAAAAACAGAAAAAAAACCCCCCAAAATTAGGAATAACAGGAACGATTATGGAAGGGGCAGATGGAAGGGCAATCTCCACTCAACAAAAAAAAATGAGAGTAAAAGATATAAAAGGGGGCAATCCTGCAAGAGACAAAAAAAAGAGAAATCTCCTTCCTGGTTGAAACTCCAGGTTGTTGAAAAAAGTACGGGGCCCCGTCCAGGTCTAGGGGAGAAAAAACTTGGAAAAAAAACTGATGTCCAATAAGGGGGGAACGTTAGGGTGGGGGAGGAGGGAGGGTAAAAAAGTATCGACAGCCGGTACTAGATTTCACTCGACCCTTCCTTTCAAAAACGAAAGGGAACAGGAAAGTGTAGGAGGGATTGGGAAAGGGAAAAAAAGGTTCCCGAAAATTGCCCAAAGGAAGTAAACCCCTGATTGACGAAGGGGGAAAGGGGGGGGAGAAGATGTTAACCGGGGGGGGGGGGTGAAAAAAAAGGGACAAAAGGAGGGGGGGCTTGACCCCTTAGGGGTGGGCGATGCAGTTGGGCAGAGAAAGGACACTACGGCTCCGTTGGGGTCCAAGAGAAGAGACCGGGAAGGGGGTGAACAAAGGTTAAGTTAAGGGCGGGGGGGGGGGCCATGAAAGGGGTGGGGTCCTAACCGCCTACCTACGCGTAAGGGGCCGGGACCTGCGACCCGGGATAGGGGAGGGGGAAGCACTCAAGGGGGCATTGGGGGGAATGGAAGGGGCAATCAAAAGAAGGGGCCCAGAATTTGGGGCCCGCGTAAGGCCAGCGATCGAGGAGTGGAAGGGGGGGGGACGGGGGGGGGAGGGGAGGGGGGAAGATTGACCAGAGGGGCTCACGAAAGAAAAGGAGGGAGGGAAGAAAGAAAGCAGGAAACTTCGCTGCTTGACAGGGGGGCGCGCCGTGGAGGGGAAGATTCAAAGGTCCGGGAAGTTTCGTGGGACGGAAAGAGTGGAAGGGAGCAAAGGGGGGGTTACTGTGGGGCTGGAATATGGAAAATAAAAAACCCCACCCAAAAACAAAAAACCCCGACGGCATCCCGCGTATATAGGAAGTGAAAGGGCTCCCGGGCGGACCGAAGGCGAAAAATATACAGAAGAGGGCTTAAGAAGTTGGGAACAGTGGACTCGGCCTACCATGAAACCAACCGGAATGGGACAATCACCGGGAAAAGGCCAGCCTACAGTGGCCGGAGTAAAGGAAAAGTGTGCAAATTGTGAATCAAAAAACCCCCGCCGTGTAAAAAGGAAAAGGAACCTTGCTTGATAACAGACAACCGTCTTCTGGGTGGAAATAGAGGGAAAGGGGGGGTTAAACCAGAGCAAAGGAAAAATGCGGCAAAAGTGTTAAGTTACGACCGGGGGGAAAAGGAACCAGGGCGAAGGACCAAGTAATGGGCGATTAGATGAAAACCGCGGACGGAGGCAGAGGGTGTCAGGGAAAAAAAAAAAAGGCAGGGAGACGGGGGCAGGGGGGGGGGAATAGGGGGAACTCCCAATGAAACCTAGTGTAGGGCACATCTGCCGTCTCGCTAACTTCCGCACTCACCCCGCTCGGTGGAAAGAAAGATGGAAGGGGCCCCCAAAAAGCCCAGGAGACCTGAAATTGGAGAGTAAAAAAAAAAAGAAAATGTGCTGCTGGTTGGCGTGAACCTCAACCTGGGGAACGAATGGGCATCGAACGCAAAGGGAGACTTGGAAAGTCTTTTCAGAGGACTCTGCAAGGGAAAAAAAACCGAAAAAAAGGGAATCTGCTGGCAACCTCGATGTCGGGGTACCTTTGGGCAGGAGCACTGAAAACCGATACCGAAAGCGGGGGAGGAAGGGAGGGAGGGGGGGGGGAGAGGGAATGGTTGCCTACGACGCCGAAAAGAGAGATCAACCAAGTAGGATTGGAAGAGAGTGGGGGGCGTGGGGTTCCGAGTCGAAAAAGAAGGAATCAGCGATGTCGTATCGTCGTGAAAAAAAAAAGGGGAGAAGAAGTTGAAACTCTTGTTCCAAGGGGAAACCAAAAAAGGGGAAGCTCACAGGGGGGGGGGGGGCGGCAGTTTCTCGAAAGATCTAGAGAGACCGTTGCAGCCTGCGGGGGAAAGGGGGACTTGGGAGGAGGACAGACCAGAGGGAAAGAAAAGAGGAAAAGAACAAATCAAAAACCCGTACATCCTCAAACCATTTCCAGGTGTGAACCATTCTTCCTACTTCCAATTGGGAAACCTGGGTGCTTTGGAAAGATTGGTCAGGGGGGAAAGTATTCTATGAAATTTCCTGAGAAACGTGTGTCCAGTGGTGTGAAAAAAAAAAAAAAGAAGGGGAGTGACCAGCTTTCTTCTCCTACAACCACCTCCGCTCCAAAGAATCTATCAGGGTAAACAGGAGAGGCAACCACCTCTTCCCCCATAGGCCGGCCTGGCTTCTGTAAAATCGAATAGAAAACGAGCTTCTTGGGGGGAGGGGAACAATTTAGGAAAAGAGGTAGAAAATACTTTCCAACGGTCAGGTGGCAGCCATTCCCAGGGGTTGCAAGGGTGATGGGCAGAAAAATGGAACAGAGGAAAAAGGTTGAATACAGCAAGTGAAGCCTGTACGTCGGTTCCCAGTGAGGGGTTCCACGGTAACACAAATGGGGAAAAAAGGGGAAAGTTAAAAAAAGTCTCATTAAACAGCCCCTCCCTATAGATGTCCCAGGGAAAAAACGGGGGCGGCCCCTCAGGTGCACCTGAAAAAAAACCAACTAGGGAGAAAAGAGGAAAGAAGCCAACCTCAGGGGGGAGGGGGGGGGTGGACCGCAAAAAAGGTAAACAAGTCACGTGAAGACCAGGGACAAGGGACATTAAGGGCACAGGTAGGAAAAAAAAACAAAGCCAGGAAGGAACTGCGAAGCAGCCGAAAAGGAGGGATGAATCCAAAAAAAGAGTGGGACACCAACGTAGCCCGCTTACCAACTCGAGGGGGGAAAAGTCTAGAAGGAAACTACAAGAGGAGTGAGGTATTGGCGGAAATTTGGTCACCCTCGTCAAGAAACCGCATCACGTTCAAGGGGGGGGAACGAGAAGACTCGTTCCCGCGGGGGGAACATCCGCGCAACCCAAGTTGGTGGGAAATGGAAGGGACACGACATGGAAAAAAGCAAAGGGGGCGGTGGATCAAAAAATTCATCCCTTCCCCAGTAGCCCGGCCAGGTAACCATAAACAGTAAGGAGAGGTCAGAAACAAAAAACGCATTAAAGGAGGACGAAGGGAAAAACACAGAAAACATCACCTTGGAAAAGGCGAGGCCACTCCCGGCGGGGAAGAACAAACAGGGAGGACCCTTACCAGTCCCATGTCAAAAAAAGTGGCCAAAAAGCACCAAAGCGGGAAGACAAGAACGGGCCAAGAAAGATTGAACCAACCCTGTACATCTTCTCCAAGCGAACATGATCTCCCCGTGGGCATGCCCAGCTCTTTTAAGACAACTGAAAGGAAAGGTTGAGCCCGCACCCGCAAGCCCACACCTGGAAAACAAAGGCCGGTGGAGCGTTTAAAAGGAAGGTTTTAGGAAGACAACTTGTACACTCTGAAAAAAGCATGTTTTTCCAGACCGCAAGGAAAAACCAGAAGGGGGACCACAACGACATAAAATCAGAGGAACCTCCCCTCTCAAGGTGCGGGCAAAGAAAAAAAACCCTCGCCAGAAAACATTCTGAGCCACCGGACGCTATGGAAGGAAACAGTCAAGCATCTTCGGCGTAGAAAAATGGCAACCCAAAAAAAAGAGAGTAGGAAAAGAGTAATGGACTGCCGCCGCCTGCATAATCACTCCGCCGTTGATCCTCAGTTTGTGGTTGAAAAAAGACAAGGGTAAGAGGGGGGGGGCACCGTCTTGAGAAATTCTTTGGGGATACGAGGAGAAAGGATTATCAAGCTGTTGGACCAGAGGGTTGGAAAGGGTCGTGGTGAACCAAAAGGAAGCGGCAAGTGAATACTGGGTTCGAAGGAAACTGAAAAAGGGTCCATCCGTCAGAACCTTCACGGGAACTTACAAAAGGAAAAAAAACTTTGCAGGGTGGATCAACGGGGTAAAAGGACTCAAAAAAGCGGGGGGGCATGTAAACCGGATAAATTCCTTTGACGAGGGGCCGCAAAAAGGGGGACCGGTTGTGTTCCAACCAGGAGGACGTCCCAAAGCCGGGACCCCTGCCCGTGGGCTGAAAAAGAAGGGTTGGCCCAATGATACTGTAAGGGGGTGTAAAGGGGGAAAAACTGGGGGTTGTCAGCGGGGCCAAGGCCACTGGGGCGCGGTACCGGAGGGTGTTCTGGCCGAAAAGTGGGGAGGGGAGGATAACAGGGGGGAGAAAAGGGGGTTATACACTCCGGGGAAACGGGGGGGGGGGGGCATTTAGTAACATCCCACATGTCACAAGCTAGATGTGTAAGCCAAAACCGCAGAGAGAGGGAAGTTGAAAAAGGGGAGAGGAGACAACTTGTTCCAGGGGGGGAAAAAAGACAAGAAGAGGTTGAAAGTTCTAGCACTCTTTTTCCCAAAGCGTCGGTAAAAAAAGGGGGTCAAAAGGCGTGGTACCCTTGTTGCTAACAAATGGCTGGGGGGGGAGAATCGGGCACTTCCTTTCTTCTCCATTGTTGGGGAGGTAGGTAGAAAAAAAGCACACTGAAAAAAGGGGCGATCTTCGACCGTGAATGGAAGCCGGGAAAGGAATGACTGTGGGAAGGCGCAGAGGCAAGTAGTGGGTGGTTACACAGGCGTATGCGGCCCAGTGCCCAAACAAGGAGCGATCCTCGTCACAAAACCGTTAGGACAATGTAAAAGTCCGAAAAGGGGGGGGGGGGAAAGCATGTGTCTAAAAAGTGCCACCCCAAGAAGACGGCACCGTGAAGGACCGAAGGGATGATTGGTTGACAAGGGGGGCCAGGAAAAAAGAAGGGGGGCACGGCCGATGCAACCTGAAGGTGTCAAAGGTCTAAAAAGAGACTGGAACGCCCTTCGACGAAAAAAGGCTGGGAAAGGGGGGGTGGGACCAGCCCTTCGCCTGAGGGAGGGGTGGGGAAGGGACGCCCTTTACGACAATTGAACCAAAAGCGGAAGGCTGGGGGAGAGGACAGCACCCACCGCTGAAAAAACGGGAAGAAAACGTTCCAATCGAGAAGGGAAACTCCGAGAGAACCACTCCCGTTAGAAATTTCCTAAAAAAAAAAGGAAAACCTACTCCTCTTTGTTCTGAAAAAAGGCAAAAAAACAAGGGAGGATGGCAGGGGTTTCGGGAGGGGGAGAAGAGGGGGAGGGGGGAAAGGGGGAAGAGAACAAGGGGAACTCGACAGGTCCAAAATACCGGGCTTGCAAAAAACTCAAAGAGCTGGCCTACACCGAAAAGAAAAAAAAAAACGAAACACGGCCGGGAACAGGGGGACCTTTAAAAGGGGGGTGCATAGAGGTAAGAGGAAATAAAAAGGTACAGGTACCTCCACTCGTCAACCAACTATGCGGGAAGAAAGTTGTCAGGAAAAGGGAGAACTAAAC
>Ga0179593_1420911_pt1 | contig 12922 bp, 23 predicted proteins | sample CZODoug2_1_08_16_FD_185931 | JGI IMG/M metagenome (GOLD analysis project Ga0179593, IMG submission 185931) | Vadose zone soil fungal communities from Angelo Coast Range Reserve, California, USA - CZODoug2_1_08_16fungal (PacBio error correction) | ecosystem: Environmental > Terrestrial > Soil >...
GGGGGGTATTCAAAAACTAACCGACGCTAAATGTCTCTGAGTGGGCGATGGGCTTGAGGAAACGGTTGGGGGGTCGGTATTCGTGGGGATGCAGCCTGGGAGGCTCGGCCGTATCGTCTTTAGTGGGTCTGAATTTCGACTATTTTAAGTTGTAGTTGGGGAGGGAGTCTTCTGGGGGGTCATACGTACCGTGACGCCGTTTCTTCTCTAGTGAAACGTAACGGAATATAGGTACTTCTGGTCGGCGCTTGGGCCATCGGAAAACAGCGTCCGTACCTAGGGAGTTGGTCGAGTAAAGGTAGAACTCAGGGGGGTTGTTTTGAGGAGGCTGCAGCGTTTGTCGCTGTTGGTCCGCCCCCCCACACTGCCCACCGTAAACGGCCTGGAACCCTGCAACCCACCCCCCTACTTGCTATTGACTGATTTAGTCCGCAGGTGTATGGGTGCTCTTGTAGGTGGTCCGCGTCGGGGTTAAACCCAACACCGTCGCCGGGCGACCCCCCCCGACCGCCCCGCGCCAGCGAGTTTCTCCACAGCCGACAGCCCACATATGCCCGCCGGGAAACGCCCCCCCTGTTGCCACACTTCATCCCCTCGCGCGCCGCCGACGCCGGCGCCTCATCCCCCCCACCCCCCCCCCACCCCCACCCCCCCCCCCCCCAGGTGCAGCTTCCGAGCGGGGGTCACCCCCAGCCCTTTCCCCCAACCCCCTCTAAGCACCAGAATGTGCCACCCGCCCCCTTCACACGCAACGGCCCTGCAAGCCCAGGCCTCGCCTACAAAAACCCCCCACTGCCCGATGCCGCGGGGGCACCGCGCACCACGCGGCGCAACCGCCATGAAACCCACCCCAGTACCTCCGGGAATGTCGGGCTACGGGCTGGTACCACCCCCGTAACCGCGACGGACCACCGCTGTCCCAGAGGACTCGCCCCCGCGTACCCAGAGGATATACATTGCCACCCCCCGGCACCCAAACCAAAAGGACCGCGCACACGGTGACCGGGTGTTGAAGTTCTTGCTGGGAAAAAGAAAAAAACCCTCGGAATCGTGGGGTTCGAGCCGTCAACGGGGCACCAACAGCCGCTTTCTCCCTGGCAATACAAAACGCGAACATGCCACAGGTGTTTGGGCAGTTAGATAAATGGGGGAACCGTGGTGGAGAAGGCCTTCAATTTTCGGAAGGAAGAGGGTTTTGGTCGTTCCACCTGGTCCCCCGCCCCCAGCCCCCACACCCAAACCTCCCGCCTCTATCCCAAATCCCAACCCCCCCCCCCCCAGCCAGTAAATCGCGCCCCTTCCCCCAGCGTGGGACCCCGAAACAGCACACGCCACCCATTACCACCCGCTGGATCACTCAACCCCCCGACCCACCCTCCCCCGGCCTGCGGCCTCATTCTCGCGACCCCAACGCCCACCGTTTATCATTCAAGACATTGGCCCTGACACCATCATAACACGCAAGCCCCCCCCCCTGCCGCCCCAGGTCTGGCTCACCCAACCCCCCCACACGCGACCCGCACAACACTCGACCAAGACACAACCCCACCCCCCACCCCCCCCAACAACCATCACCTCCCCGCCCACACCACCCCCCACAACACCCCGCACCCCATCATCCACCCACCACCCTTTCCCGACGCCCCCCCCCAGAAGTAATACCCCAGGATTCCCAAAAAAGAGACAAAGGAATATTCTATTTGGGAGAGAGAGGGGGCCAGCAAAAAGCCACCCTATGAAGTGAGAATGGGTACAACACAGCATAACCAAACAAAAACAACGAGGCAGAGGGCGTCAACACCATCCAGGACGTCTGAACGAACCAAACACAGAACCACCAACCAAACCAGTCACCAACGCCATCAACTACAAACAGCAGCACCCCCACAAGAAGACCAATCTATCCGAAGGTAGTTAACAAAACCGGCGCAAAAACAACCCCCTCATTAAAGGTAAACCTCCGGGAACACCAGCCAGCCCGACCACCCCCAGTGAAAAAAACACCCATAAAACATCTTTCCGTAAAGGGAACTCAAGAACCCAACACGGCCACAAAGTAAAACTGCAAACCCAAACGCACCACACACCGGCGAATCTCTCCCATAAAACCCCCCACCAAAAGTGCTCGTTAGTACGGTCAACTGCCCTGGGATCAAGGGGGGGGTATGTGGGTGGGTTTAATCTTGTTAGTATGCCATCATTCGTGGGGGTGTATTTGTTTAAATTTTCATTTTAAAAGTCACAAAACAGTTTGGACTTTTTTTGTGTGTATTTGTTCTTGTTATCTACCTTTGTTTTTTCCGATGAGCTTTCAAAATTAACAACGTATAGGGATGTAATAGATATATGTTCGTCGGCCTCCTCGTACCCCCCCCCCCAAAAAAAAAAACCCCCAACAAAAACCCCCCACAGCGGTGTTACCAAAAACCGGAAAACCAAGCCCATTTCCGCACGTCCCCCCCCCAAACCCCCCCCCGGCCCCCGCTGCACCACCAACGCCAACCCCCCCCAACACAACACCCCCCAAAAGAGCGGGCTGGCTACCCACCTACCCCCGCCTCCGCACACGACAAGAGAGCACCCACCACTGAACCTCACCCCCCCCCATCAAACAGTAAACCTAGAAAATGCCCGGTATCCCACCCGTCCCCCGGCCGCACACCCGCCTGGCTTCCCCCCAACCGGCCCCGATCCTCCCCCCCCCCTACGCGCCACCCCACACCCCCGCCGCATGACGCCCCCCCACCCTTTTCCACAACCCCGAGGACAAACGGCCAAGACAACCCCAATCACTCCCCCCCCCCAAGTCCGACCCACATACCCCGCCCCCCCTTGCGCCCCCGACCCCCCACACTACCTCCATCGCAAACAACTGTGACCTGCCCGCAAAACCCCAACCCCGCCCCGCCCCCCCCCCCGAACATAACCCCCCCAACCACCCACAAACCCGCCAAACCCAAACAGGGTCCCCACCCCCCACCGCCCAAAACGAGTTCACCCCCCCCCCGCCCCAACAGTAACCAATACATAACAACCCTAACACCTTACCCCCAATGTGTACACACAACAAACCGCGCGCCCCCCCCCCCAAATATTCCCTCCCGCGGGATGCCCCTGCCCCCAAACACACTCACTCCAATTGCAGTACCCCAATCACGCACACCCCCCCCCCCAAGAGCCGCCCCCCCGCCCCCCCCTCCGAAAACCAGAAACAAAGAAAAAGCACGTAAACCACAAACACCCCAGCCGCGCCCGTCATAAAACGAAGCCCCCCCACCCCCCCCCCCCACCCAGTGACCCACCCCCGCCACAGCCGCCACCGAGACAACATGCCCAAACCACGTCACCCCCCCCAAGGGGGGAAGACAGAATACTACCCCCGCCCCCCCACCCCCCCACCATAAAAACAATCAAACGCTCGTCTCCCCACACCCCCCACACACCCCCCCAACACAAAGTGAAAGAATTCCACACCCCCCCCCCCCACAAACCCCCGTCTTCCCACCACCCCCCCCCCTGCTCTGCGCGGGCCCGGCTAAACCCACCCCCAAGCCAATCCACGGAGCTGTAACACCGCTGCCCCCCCCACCCCACACCCCCACACAGAAAATTACAACAGCCAAACCCCCCGCCCCCCCACAAAACAGCATCAAAACCTCCCACCCCCTAAACGACGCACCCACGCAACCCACTCCCCCCAAATGAATACCCAACACCAACCTCCCCCACCCCCAATAGCCGACGCGCTAATCTGAGCCGCCGCCTAAAACCCCACCCCCCAAAAGAACTTCGGCGAGACTCGTGCCCACCCCCCCCCCCTCCAAAGCAAGTATAATTACAACCCCCGTGCCTCCGCGCCCAACCCCTTATAAACCTGGCGCCACCCACAAAAAACACGCATAAAACCCCCCGAAACCCCACCGCCAAACCCGCCGAGTCTCCAGCTGCCGCCCCGCCACAAACCCCCCCCCGCATGCGTGAAAGAGACACAACGCCCCCGCCCCCCACGCGAAAAAAGAACAACCAGCACCCCCCCTTCGTGAATAACAGTCGTTTTAATAAAAGGGTAAAGCAGACCCCGAACTCGTTTGGCGGGGAACCCCCTCTCAAGTAGCCACAAAAACTCCACGCGAATACCCCAACCCCCACCCGGCAGGGAGGGCGACCACGACACACACTCCAATGCCCCCACGGGTCCCCCCTCCGAGCTTACCCCCAACCGGAGGAATCGTGGAAGACCCCCCCCAACCCAAATAACTCTAACGCACACACCGTCTGACACCCCCTATCATCACCCAACGCGAACACTAAAAAGAGTAAAAACCCCAGGAGTACCCACAACCCCCGGCGTTTGCCCTACCGAGCATTGTAAATCCCCCCCCGGTGGGCCCAAGGCCTCTTTCGCCCTTTAAGTGATCGGCACCCCTTTTGCGCCATCGCGACGCCGTCTACCCCGAGTTATTTTAGTGCCTACATGCGTTTGTTTGTTTGGTACCACAAAAAAAAAAAAAAAACAAAAAACAACCCTCCACAAAACCACCCCCACCCCAAACACACCCCAAACAACCAACACACCACACACAACCCAACCCAACACAAAACAACACCCCCCCCCCCCACCAAAAACCCCCACCACACACCAAAAACACACCACTAGCCCGACCCCCCCCCCCCCAGCAAACACCCACAAACAAGACCAAAACAAACCCCACCCCCAACCCCCCCACCCAATAACCCCCACCCCCTCCACCCCCCACCCCACCCACCCCCAAACCACACCACCACACCCCAAAACCCCCAGGCCATTCCCTACCTCTAATACCGTCACCAAGCTAGATTTAAAAAATCTAGACACCACTTAGTCACAAAAAGACGCCTTACGAGTCTTAATCCTGAATCACATCCAAACCTTGGGATAGAAATTATGTTATCATTAAACCCAAAACCACTACAGCCCCTACCTTCTCAAAAATAACTCAAACCACATAAAAAGTAGAACACAAAGATTAGGCCCTACCTGAGAGAGAACTTTCTGTTAAAATAATGACCCGTTGGTCTGTCAAAGCTTTGGAGTTGTCTCTTAACGCAGACACTTCCTTCGTCTGTATGCGTCCATGAAGGATATACCTGAGATCTTCGTCGGTTTCCCATATTACTTTTGAATGTATGTTTATTTCTACCAGTACGCGATTCACGATTGAAAAGGGCAAATCTTTTAAAAATGACGTGAGGACTTGTCGCTTCCCTCTATTAGGGTCCAAGGTCTTTCCCATAAAGATCACTCCACTTCTACTTTAAGGTGGTATGAGATCGACGATCCCAGCCCACAGAGTTCTTCATAACTTTTTTAGTCGTCAAGACGATCGTTCAAGAGAGGTCCATTCTACCCACGCCCTTTCCTACCAACACCCTGGTTTCGCATTTCACGACCTATACGAAGGAGGATGTTAGACCGCCGGCGCCGCACGCCTCTCACACAACCAAACACAGTGAAGTCTAGCCGGTGGCCCCACTATTAATCCAACACCCACCCATTCAACTGCCCAAAAAAGCGAGACACACAGCGCGCGCTAAGGCCTCCCCACTCGGCCCGCCCCGGGCACTGGTTCATTAGTCAAGGAGGTGGGACGGCACCCCCACCCCCACCTTCTGCCGTGGCAAACTACATCCTTCTGGGCATTTGTCCGTCGGGAACCCCCAAACACCGAGAGGGTTTCACTGGCGGCTCAACCCGCACCCCCACCTACCGCTTTTTTAAAGGCGCACTTCCCCCGACCGCCCCGATTTCATGAGTCTCCCACAACCCCACGCCCCCCCCCCCACGAGTAACACCCGGCACCCCACCTAAATCTAAAAGGAACGCGCCCGAGAAGGGGAACTTTCGATTCTATACTAACCAAGCTGCGCGTCTGAAATAAAAATCTAATGACCCCTTAAAACTAAGAAAATAGCGCAGATCAATCGGGCCTCTTCGCGGGGTGGAAACGACGGCGCGGTGGCGGTGGAGGGGGTTAAGAGAAAAGGGCCGGCCGTACTTGTTACTTTCTTTTCCGGTTTTGATCCGGTTGAACACATGTCATCGCGTGTGCTTGTCCGGGGCCGCGCGGGTTTCCCTGTGGTTAACCTCTACAAAGGTAATTGGACAGAGATTAGACGAAGAAAACTTTGGACGCCTGCCGGGCCGTCGGAAAGCCGTGGCCTGGACGGTCTTTGTAGGTGACCCAGCAGTGTGACCTAGCCGTGCACTCTTGAAACTCGTCCGCCGGGAATATGAGAGTACGGGGGGGCCCGGCAGGCACCGGGCATGGAAAGGAGAACCCTGATCGGCTGTTCATACATCGTCTCCTTCTGCGTGGGCTCCGAGACCTAAAATATCAAACACCGCGTGACGGCATTCAGAATGGTGGTTGCCGAGTTTCCTCTACTAGCCCTGAGCGTCCACGGCTTGGGGGGTTTCGGTGAAGGGGTCGGGCCGGTCACTTCGTCCCGGAACAAAAAGTGCTCGGCTTTTCTGCCTTTAAGACCTCGGGATGGGACAGAAAAACGGGGTGGCGTGCTGGGGGGACCTCGTGTGCTTTGTTATTAAAAAAATGACCTCGATCTTAAAAACTATCCCTATCTTAAGGAGTAAGGAAAATTTGTCGATCTAAATGTGACAGCTAGGTATATGTTTTAATGCGTTATTCTTCCCTGGCCCTGGGATTCTTTTTCGTTTGTGCAGGTCTTATTACATAATTTTTTTGAGTGTGTGTAATGAACTGGAAGTTCATCTGGGTTTTGAGTAGGCCTTGAGGGGAAGTCCTGTAATAGCTATAGTAGCGAGTCCCCAGGTTCTAACTGGGTTGGCCATAATCCGGTAGATGGCGCTCAAATGCGCGGTGCGAGGGCCTGGGTGTTTCCGCAACCCTCTCTATTTAGCTTTGGTGTTTCGTCTGGTTTTAGTCGGGGGTTATTTTTATAAGATTTTTTGCCGCTGGTCCGCTCAGAGCTGTGGTGTCCAGGCCCAGGGGTGTTTCTTTTTGCTCTGGAATTGTGTGTCTCTCTCAATGGCTTTTTTGATTTGGGCTGACGTAAGAAAAGTGTCAACCCGACCAATAGAAATTTTTTGAGATCTTTCGCGCTTGTCCATCCGGTTTTGCTTTTTGTGTACGTGGTAGGACCTTCCTTAAAAGCGTCCAGTCTTATTGTTGTTAACCTGGTTATTGGTCCTGGTGATTCGTTGGAGTTTTGGTGGCCATCTCTCTCTGACTCAACAAAGGGTATAGAAGAGAATGTTGTAATTCTTGGCGATGCCATTCTTTAAAGTGTAACTAATGGTGCTTGGTTGTGAGTCTTGCACTGGCATAGTGGTGGTGTTCTTACAACCTTTGGTCATGTTGCGGTGCTGTGCGCGTTGAATTCTCCGTACAGCCTTTGAGTGATGGAGGTCTGGTTTTGGGACCTGGAAGTCGGGAACGTTTTTCTTTTCTGACTTCTGGGAGTAACAGTAGTTTATTAAGGGGTTGCCTGTAGCTGGTGGAAATATTTCGTCAAAGTTTGTTTGGTTTTGGGGGGTCAAATTGACGCTTACTGCATGACTGGTATCTCGACTCGTCGGGGTTCTGTTGGAGGGTTGCCGCGAGAAGGAGCGGCCTTAAGACTGGTTGCTGGTAGGGGAGTGTCGGGGTTTCGGATTGGGTCGGGTTTTATGACTGATTGTTGGGGGCCAGGTGGCGTTTGGTTCGGAAAACTTAAGGTTGGGGTTGCGCTAGAGATTTTAACCTGGGGAAACGCGTTTCCTGTCCACTTGATACGACCGTTGAGTGGTATTCGTTCGTGCACGCTGAGCTGGGGCTTGGTGGTGAAGAGGAATTGGGGGGTCTGAGGGGGTTCAGAGGGAACCTGGGTTACAGGTAGTTGTGTGGTAAAATGGCTGAAAAAGATTACATGTCAGCATTCGACCGCAGGAGGACTGAAAAAAGGGTTGTATTATCCACCAGTGTGTTTGTATGTCCAGGCGGCTAGCTAGACTCGTGTGTTCTTCTGTAACGGAAAAGTATGGGGGGTACCTGCGAGAATTGTAGGTACCGCCAAAGTGAGAAAGGGGCAAGTCCTGGCTTGTGGGGTCGTTCTAGTGTGGGCGAGTTCTTGAACAATTTGTGGTTTCTGGCTGGGGAATGAAGTTAGAAGTTGTGTTGTTAGGCGGCGCTGGTTAATGGACCTTAGCAGACTCATACGGTGGTTTATCGGGGTAGAACATCGTTCGTTTTAATAGGTTGCTTGTTTTTTCCGACCTGGGGGAATGTCGAGTTCATGCCTAATACCTGGGTGCAGATGCGAGAAATCTTTCATAGTACGGGTGGGAATCTGGTCAACGCCGGAGAACTCCCCCCCCTCCCACCCCCACTCCCCCCTCCTACTACCTAAAAACCCCCCTTTTGGTAACCGCCCCATTGATGTCCGTCTAACCGCCCAGGCTACCGTTCAGCCCCACCCGCGCCCCTATCGCTGACCGCTCCCCGCCCCGACCAGTCCCCCCCCACATCCATGCGCCCCCCCCCAACCCCCTTGTGTGTCTGCCCCCCCATGATCCTGACCCACCCACTCCATTGTTGCCCACTCCCATTGTGTTGGTTGGCCCCCCCCCCCTCCCGGTTTAAGGCTACCCGAACCAACTTCTTTGTCCCCCCCCTCCAGTGATTAGCTGCCCTCCCGCCCGCGTTCTTGACACGACGATCTCCCACTCACCATCCCCCCCCCCCGCCCCAGATCTCCCCACGCCACGCATCTTTGTTTTTTTTTTTGCCCCCCTGTTGTGCCCCCCCCGCCACTCCATTGACCGCGCACCCCCCCCTCCCCCCCGTTTGCCAGCGTTGACCAAGGCCCCCATATACTCCCCCTCACGATTCACGTGCCCCCCCTCCCTTCCCAGATCTGTTTTTGCCCGGGACTCCCTTACTTTCCCACAACCGCCCGCCCTTTTCTTTTACTATCCCCCCCCCCTTCCCGACCGCCCCGTTCCCTGCCTTCTTCCCCCCTTTTTTTTGTTCTAATTCAAGGCCCCCGTCGCTCCCGCAACTACCCCCACCCCCCCCCCCCCCCACTCTCCCACCCCCCCTTCCTTTAACCAAAGCCCGCCAGTCTCCCCCGACTCTTATCAGTAAAATTGCCAAGGAAATGGACATTAACACATCTATTCTTCAGCCCGGCGTGGAATGTTCAGGTGATATTTGGGTAGATTTTTTGGGGATTGAATTGTCGAAACCGCCACCCTCTATTGAAAAATGGGTTTGACTGGCTGCAGTACCTTCTTTAAGAAATAAATATTTCCAGTCCTTCTGGTTAGCCCTGAGGACTTTTCTTACAAAGAAGAAACTCCCATCGGCGCGGGGGCGTAATTGAGCCAAGAGAGAAGTCTTTATTGCAGGGACGTTACGGGGTTTCCTTCATGGGGGGATTAAACGAATCTGTTGGAGGGTCAAGGAGTGCGACAGAAAGTGGTCGGCGGATCGTTGTTCTTGTGTCACTCTCCTACTGTAGGCAATGAGTAACCGGGCGGGGACGGCAAGAAATTGCGAACCCGGATTTGGGAACAGAATCTACAGGTTTTTGGGCATACCTCGTTTTCAGTAAAAAAAGAATCTTAACGTAAAATGTGAAAACGACTCCTGCCAGCCACACGCGGTATCTAAAGGGTCCCTCTCTCCGGTTCCTGTGTGTGGGTTGAAGAGATCCCTCACATACTAAGGATGAGTAGTAAAATATGAGTATTATTCACCTTCACCTACTTGTCAGGGAGTATGCTGTTGTAGTTATGTTTGGTTGGTCTGGGATTGACTGTGGGGTTGGTAGGACGGGGCTGCTTCAGAGTTGGGGGACCCGTAAGACGGGGCAGGGAGTTGTCTTACCTGAAGGGGGATGGGGTGGTCGGTCTTTCTTGGTTCATGAAGGGACCCTGGAGAGCCATCGTCCTGTTCCGGTGAGTGGTCCCTGTAATAGCTATTCTCTTGATTGGAGGTGGCAGTGGTTTTACGGCACCTCTTCCTAAGACGGGGTTTCAAACGGTTGGTGGGGTGTTGACTTGATTTCGGTTCCGTCTTTTTTTGACTTTGAGGAAGAAACCTTAAGGTTGTGGCATTAGGGCCGGCATAAGTAATTCGGAGTCTTTGGGTGGTCCGTAAGCAAAACTTATTTTGGGTCGCTCTGGTAGAGGGATAATTCTGGGCACGGGTGAAGAAAGTGAAGGTTTTGGACGCCGTTGTATTTCCTAAGAAGTCCGTGTGTTTCTCCGTTTCCAAACCGGGTCTTGTATGTTGGGTGGTCCTCCTTTGGGTTGGGGGGGGTTCAGAAAACGCGGGCCGGGGTGGTTCATGTTCACCAACTGGGGGACCGGTTCCGGTTTTTGTGGGAGAGGTCATTAATTAGAGGGGGCTTGCCCCTGTAGGGGGAGATCGCGTAAGGATGGCCTTACTGGTAAGCGGGGGCCAGAGAATCTGGTACCCGGCCTGTTGTTACATCCATAGTGGAACCTCGCGTTCCCGCTTGTGGCTCGGTTCGTGGAGGCGGATTATTGATAATAATGGGAAAGGTGTACCTCACTTACTTGAAAAAGAACAAGGTGTTGGTTTGGGGTGGTTTTTGGTGGGTAATGTTTAGGGTTTCGCGACAGTTGGTGCATTCAGTTCAGGGTGAGTTTGCCTGCGCGGTTCCCATCTTCTCCGGGCAATCGAATAGAAATGAGGGTGGCCCGTAAGGCCATTCCCGTGTTTGGAGGAAAAGGCCGAGTTGTGTTTCCTCAGTCGTCCTCCTTTGAAAGCTCTGAAGATGGGGTTCTGTCTGGTTTTGAACCGGGTTCTGCGGTGTGTTGGGTAGGTTCCGTTTTAGTGGCGGTTCAATCCGGTGATTTCGATAAAATGAAGGATTTATCGTGTTTTTTTGGGTCAGGCTTCTGGTCGGGGTGTGTTGGGGAAAGCTTAATTTGGTGTGAATGTTGGATGTGACGCAACCTGTGGGAAGTGGTGAAGTGGCTGGGTCAGAAGTCGGGTGCTGGGGGTGTGAATAGAGGGTACACTGTTTGTCTTTTTGGGCGTTTTTGGTAATCTGCTTTTTCTAGATCGTGTCTGACATAGTATTTGAGCGTACAGAAAGGGCCTAGCCATTACTCCCAGCGGTGGTTTGGATGTTGGGCCTTTGACTAGGGGAAAGGGGGAACCTGCCTCATTATATTGGCAGGTTGTGTCTATTTGGTTCTATGGGATAATGGGGGCATTGCGAAAGTGCATGTTTTGGTTTTGTTCGCTGCCTTAGTATCGCGGCGTAGGATGGTAGTTGTTTCTTTCTTTAGTACATCACCCCATTTTGACCCTCTGACTGGTATTCCTAAAAACCTTTTGTGGACCTAATAAAGTCTCTGGTGTTATTCGTGTGCCTGCGTAAATCAAGGACAGCGTAGTATTGTATGGACCGTTTGTCCCTTTAGCTTTCTTGTGTTGTTTGTAAATAATCATATTTCCGTTTGGGGTATTGCAGTTTTCAAGGGTCGAAGGGTTGTGGTGTGGTGTACCTGTTTAAACATAGCTTCTGGCTAAGGTGGGTTCTTCTTTCCATTTTTGGGAAAAGCCTTGTGGTTTGGCTCTCCTGCAGTACAATTGTACATATTGTTTTGAAAGGGCTCTATCCGCGTTTATGAATTTTTTTTTATGTGGGTAGGCATTTCGTAGTGTGTAGAAGAGAGTAGTTGGTGCATTTTGTCTTCATCTACAGGGGTGGAGGCATTATTGGCGTCGGTTTGGTAACCGGAGGGGGAGGTTAATTAGAAGGATAGAAATGGAGGGGTTTAAGTACGCTAGCGTGTTTTTAGGCCCGAGGGTGGGTTTGCTTGTTACGGTTACGTTTCGAACCGACCTCCTGGTCGGGCTGGTGCTCAAAGACAAAGATAAAAAAGGTTCTAGGTTACAGTGTTACCTGTGGCGCGCGGACCGGATCTGGAGAGGATTGCTCGGGAGGTTGTCGACTGGAGCCTTGTGGACTTAAGACGGCTTGTTTCATAAACACGAAATCGTTTTGGCCTTGATGACTCGGCATGACCGTGGTTGCAAAGTGCTGTTGGCTGTTTAGGTGGGAATTACTGCGCATTGTCATGTGTATTCTGATGCATGGATTGGGGGGTTTGGGGAAGAAGGTCTAGTGTGCGTCCTAGGGGAGAAGATCAGCCTTGTACGGAAGGGCTCGGGTGTGGAATCTAATCCCGCAGGGTGGTGATTTGTGTTAGTGACTCGGCCTAACTCTATTGTCCTAGACGCGGGGGAAAGGTTTAGATCTGTGGGGAGTCCTGGGGGCGTGGTGGAGAGGAGGGCGGTGGTTCTGTGATTTGGTTGGAGCTCGGTACCCTTAGGTTTAGATCTGGATAGAGCGAAGGCAGAAGGTTATTCAGGTATGTTTGCGTCGATATCCGGTGAGGGCATGCACCCTGGCATCCCTGGGAGTGTATCCACCATAAAATAGAGTTTGTGACGCATCTAGGCTTTCCTAAAACTTTTCTTCGATCTCTGCTGTGCGCGTTGACGAAACGGTCAAAACTTGCGCCTTGGACCGACCTGCCTTCTCGGTCTATTCGGGGACGGACTTTCCCCCCTTCCGTCTTGGGGTTTTTTTTCGTCCTTCAGGATAAATAGGGGGTGTGTGGGGGTTGGGGGTGTAGTGTAGGTGGTGAGTTGAACGGGAGCACACTCGAAGATCATTGGGGTGGGAGGTTTGAAGGACATCATGGGGGGTTTTTTCTTCTGTTAGCTTTGAAAATTGCGAAAGGGAGGGGGTCACATAAAAAGGGTGAATGGGTTTAACCGTTCGACTATCATCAGAAAAACTCGCGTTCGCGCTCGGGAAACCACCCCGATGTTCCATAACACCCGCCCTCCCTTACGCCAACTAATGTCCCACCTCC
>Ga0179593_1655972_pt1 | contig 12922 bp, 6 predicted proteins | sample CZODoug2_1_08_16_FD_185931 | JGI IMG/M metagenome (GOLD analysis project Ga0179593, IMG submission 185931) | Vadose zone soil fungal communities from Angelo Coast Range Reserve, California, USA - CZODoug2_1_08_16fungal (PacBio error correction) | ecosystem: Environmental > Terrestrial > Soil >...
CAGGTGAAGAGTAGAGGAAAGTCGATACAGTGTTCCTGCGGGTAAGTCTGTCATAGCTGTACTATGGGTTATTGGAAAGTAAATTCGAAAAACCCTGCCCCTTTCATGCTCAGCCACGCAATTTACAACGGGAGGTGGGGAGTATCGAGAAAAGGAAAGATGCCGACGACGAGAGGGGAAATAGCCCATCTCTTGTCGGCAAGGCTTTTTATCATCTCACGAGAAGACTGGGGATTGCGCAGACTTGAAAAAAGTGTCCTCTAGCAAGAAAAGGTCGAGTTCGACTCGGAGGGATATAGAGGAGGGTAAGGGACTGGGTTAAGTTGCCGGTACTATTTTGAAAAGGGAGGGAAGAATTCTCACGAGATAGAAGGGGCACCCTGTCGGGGAAAATGGGAGGGATGTAGGAGACTGAAAGTCTGGACTTTCGAGTCCACGTTTGGAAAGAAGGCCGGTATGCCTCGCAAAGAGAAAAAGGTGAGGACGTAAATCTCGTACCGGCAAAAAGAAAGAATTAAAAAAGTCAATGTCTCTATCTTGAGAAGGATGGAAAAATCGACGTAAATCGGAGATAACGGGTTAGGGAAGTACGGGATCTGGCGGAACCGGATTCGGGGGGGAGAAGCACCAGGGGGGAGGGACTACTGGAGGAGGTGGGTCTTTTCTCCAGGAAAACCGGGTGTCTCCTCTACACGGAGGATGTATATACTACTAGAAGGGGAGAGGGTAAAGATCAGCAAGAAGGAATTAAATATCCGGAGTCAAACGAATCCGCTTACTCTAGCAGGCGGTATGACAAAAAAAAGCGCTTGCAGGTAGGTACTCTGGTAGGGGCAGCCTCAGACCAATACTAGCTCGCGACTCCTGAACGTTTGAGGGACCGCGCAAGGGAGTTCAAAGGGAGGGGGGGGGGAAAAGAGCGCATTCCTAAGACCGCAAGTCTATGAGCACAAGTCGGGAGGAGATAGGGATTTAAAGAGGCGGACTGGGGGAGGGAAACCTAGTCGAAGCAGGACGCAGGAACAAAGGGCGACGAATAAGGGTCGTCGACCCGACAGGGGACCACCGCTAAGCCAATGACAAAACAGAAAAAAATGTCGTTTTTACCTGGAATACTAAGGTTATTAGGGGCAAAATCCACGGCCAGACTGGGAGGGGGCGAATTAGCAAAGAGCTGAGAAAGAAAAACTCCACGGAAGGGCATCCGCAACCTCATAGTAGAGAAAAACAATCGAACAAGGTCTATCCAATGCCTTGCGAGGCCGTTGGGTTCGGGGCTTGCGCTTCAGGGGGGTCACCCAAAGCCTGTACAAAAAAAAACCTTCTTGCTCTATTTTTTTCAACGTTGAATCACCCGTCGGTATGAAAAGATCAGCTGGCAAGTGCGGACTTCTTCAGTTCTATTGAGAGGTTGACAGGCTCTCTGTGGGTAAGGGGGGGGGACGAGGTCCTAGAAAATTCTCGTGGGTGGTCGGCTGAGAAAGGTTCCGCGGATCCTTTGGGAAGAACTCACATTTCAACAAGCAGGTTCCCCCGACCCTGTCATAACTGATCGCTGGAGAATGTATATAAGGGAGGGCGTTCTCTATTCCAGGCGGATATGTTATACCAAAGGAAAGTAACCCGAGAAGAAAGGTCCGACGCTGGACGACGGGTGTATGGGGGGGGCGGGGGGTAACGCTGCCCGAAAAGAAGGCGCAGAAGAAGGGCAACTCCGATGTCAGAGGAGTGACGGCTCTCAGTGACAAGGGGTGTGCCCGTCAGAAAAGGGGCGTATCTTCCACGAGACGTCTGGTGCGGCCTTGGGAGCTGACAGGCCGAAATCAGCGTGGAGAAGGGGACGGAGAAAAAAAGGGGGAGATCATGAAGAAGACAAGCGGCAAGTCGATGTGCGTTCCTAGAATGACCCGGATGGGGGAAACGTTGACTAGGCCAAGGGAGAAGATTCCTTAACGCAGAAAAAAAAACGCTGGTGGTGGGCTCATTCGGAACCTTCCCAGTAGACAGGCTTAAAGAGGGGGAGAGCCGTTCTATGCGGTGTCCGGCGAGGAGAGGTCAATCCCGAATGAAAAAGATGAAGCCCAGCACATGTCACCAGATCCCGTTGTAAGGAGAACTTATCCAGATGGGCACGTATTGAATTCCCCTCCGAAGGCCGTCCGCCGTGGAGATCGGGAACGTCTTCTATCCATAATAACTTGTCCTGGTGGGTTTCCGAAGAAAAAAAAAAAAAAGGTCGAAAATACGTTAAGACAGAACCTATTTGATGGGGGTAAAAGGGAGTCGCTGTGCAGTTAGGTAAAACCGAGAAAAAATCGTGAATGAGAAGTCGATTTTCGGAGGCTGTATAGGAGGGCGGGATAGACCTAACGTCATCCGGGGGGTCAGGCCACGGGAAGGATAGGCCAAAAGCCGACAATGCCAAATCGCAAAGTAAACCATGTGGTAGAGTCGAGTGCATGGGGGGACAAAGCTTACTCGAAAAAAACAACGCGTGGAGTAAGAAGAGGTGAGCCAAAGAGAACTGCGTCCGCGACAAAATGGGTCACTACTTCTTTTGGGAAGAGGAGGCTAAAATTGAAGGGAAAAGGGGGATGATGGCGCTCGCCTTAAAAGAAGTAGGTGTGCCCTCCAGGATCAAGAAATCTCCTGGTTAAATAATGGGATAGAAGAGCCGGAAGGACTCTTAATAACGGCACCAAAGCCGTTCAATTCCCAGAGTTCAGGGACTACGACACTTAGTATCGCGCTGGGAAAGAAGGGAGACATCAAAACATCGAATGAATGCTCGCATCCTTCCGAGACCGAACCGGAAAAGGAAGGCTCCTTAAACAAGAACCAAGGAAGAAGAAGGGGAGGATCATGATTAAACAGGCGAGCGCCATCGGCAAGTGAGGTAGGGGCACTTCTGTAAGGGTTGAAGAAAGGAGGCCGGATCACGGTGAATTCGAGAAGCTACCGCTGTTGCGTACTCATTCTGAAATGGTAGCAAAATGGGAGTTAGATTCAATCTCCCGAAGGGGAGTTGGAGGCGAAAGGATAACTGGAGAATGGGAGGGGGGCAAAAAGGGACCCTAAAATAAGCCTTTCCTTAAAGGGATGGAAGGAGGCCTGGCTATCAAAAGGATGAAGTGATTAAGCTCCGCTCAGATTCAGGTAGGAACACTACCCTCGGGGAGTGGTCCTCATAGTCATGGGGAGGGACCTAGCCTTGAGCAAGTAGGGGAGGGAAATTGTTGCACTGGCGGTCTGAAAAGGGGGAGGAGGATAAAAGAAAACCCGCCTACCGAGATCGGCAAAGGTCAAGGAAACGAGGAACACGCCGGGATCACTAACCATAAAATAAAAACGTCGAAGAGTGCCTGGGAGATCTGGAAAAGCCGCTGTGCCGGAGCAAAGCGCAGAAAAAGGGGCATTAAACGCGATGTTGGGCCTGGGGAGGGGGGGTGCCCTCTGGGCAGATCCCATCACCAGGAAGCGGATTCCATGGGAGCGGGGCTTCGGGCGAGGAAAGGGACCGAGTAGTGGCGGGGCTCCTCAGGCGGTGAGGTTGAGAAGCGAGGCAGGGAAATACGGGGGACAGAAGGTTTGAAACATAAAAGGATGGCGTAGGAAAGATCCTTTGCACATGTTGGGAAGGGGGGGAGGCGGAAGGCCGCGAGGGGGGGACTTCAAAAGTGGGTCCTGATAACGCAGGGGAGAGTCTTCCGATTAGACTTCAGGGGGCCTCACCAGCTCGGCCGGGGACATCAAGTGAATGTCGATACTAGAGAGTTAATGCCTTGAGAGCCAAATAGAAGTTTCCCCCGCCGGAGACCTCAAAAAAGGGCCTGAAAAGGGGGGGAAGAATCGGGGGATAGTCGGAGGGAGAAGGGGAAAACTATCACCTCCCTGCGGGATCGGAAATGCCAGACTTCGGAGGAAGGGGTAAGGAAGGAACGGTAAGCAAAAAAGATTAGAATAGCCGTCAGTTAGGGGAGGAAGGGGGCGGAAAGAAATCCTCACGAAACTGACCGGTGAAGACCCTGGGTACTTTATAAACGAATAAAGGTTTCTCCAGGCGCTGAGCACGGAATAGAAAGTGTTCTGCGGCAAATAAGTAGGATTTCTACCGGTCGAACCCTATGGCTTGGAAGGGTCCAGGAACTTGGGGTTTTGTTCTGGGTCCGTCATTCCAACGACTTGGAAAGGGCTTGAACGTGGGAGAAATTGCTCTCAAATACCGTGCGACCTGACAAGGGGCGGCCGAGGGCAACGGGCGAGAAAAAAAGTCTCGTGACTGAGGGGAGAGCTAGCGAGCCGACACTCGAAAAAAACTAACTTTGTCGTCCCGGGCTTGAAAATCAGGCGAAAATCACGTCTTCTACAAGCAAGTGGGAGCGAGACCAAGTCGAGGATCAAAGGGAAAGGCAGAACAACACAGCTCTTTAAGGATATGAACAATCTGCATCACGGAGGAAAACGAGATTGCGTCAGTTCTGGCGCCGGAAGGGCCCAAAGTCATTGATCAACAGCCTGGAGCCGGTGGAAATCGCGCGACTTGTTCCCAGGGTGAAAGGGAGTATGCAGAAACGCCCGTCAGGTCGAAGACCCGTCGCCGTAACCGAGAGCCTCCAACTTTACGATGGAGGATGGTTATCGAAAAAAAAGTATGAGGGAAAAATATATATAGACCGGGAAAAAAAGCGTTACATTCTTGCAGGTCGCGGGGAGAAAAAAGGGTGGCCGCAGGGTAGGCACGACAGGCGTTTAATTGCATATACAAAAAAAAGTAAGGTGTCGCATTCAACACATAACATCGCAGGTGTCAGAGGGGGACGATGGGCAAGAAAAAAACAGGAAAAAAAGATAGTCGCGTTATCGGAGGACGCTGTCATCAAAGCTTAGGCGGCAAAGCTCATCCTTGGGTCGAATCGGGTCGATAGAAAAACCCATTCGAGGGGAAATCGAGCGCGATACGAAGGAAGCGGCGCCGGTTTTGTGTGCGACGATTTATCGGGGGGAGAAGAAAAAACTTCCCGATCGAAACGATCAAAGTACGTCGCGGGGGACGTTATCGGGAAAGGAGGACGGACAGGGAGATGTCGCACAAGGTTGCGGGAAGACAAAAAGGGACACTCAGGAGGTCGAACAAAACTCGCCCTCAATGCTCAAAAGGTAGGAATTAAAATCCGTTTATACGCTGCGGCCCGGCATCTGGGGGAAAGGAAATCTACGGAAACTAGAAGCAAGTGTTCTGATTGAGTTGAGAACTAAATCTTCTGGGTTAGGAAAGCCAACCTAAAAAAGACCTGAAGAGAGGTAAGAGGGTAGCCGGCGACCGTTCCTCCTCAAAAAGGGACATCGGACTCGAGAAAAAGGTATTTCGATCAAAATCGAAGGACATAGCTTCCTGCGGCAGTAAGGGAAAAAAACAACGAGCAGCGTGTACGGGACCCCGGGAATTATGGGGGAGGAATTGTCTTAAGACGGGCCGAGCGGGAGGCCTTGGGGAAAATTGCGCGGCGCGGGCCTTTCAAGCGGAAGATAAAATAAAAAAGAAAGCAGAAGGCACTCTGCCGGCGGCGGGGGACGCCGAGTAAAAATGGAAGGAGAGACTGGGCATGAGAGGATCAAAGAATTGAAAAAGATGAAGAAAGGGGGTGGCAGAACCTAGCGGCTAAAAAGCCGCATCCTAAAAGTAACAAAAATGAAACAGAGTCTTTCAGAAAAAGAAACGGTATTGTTTCCAGGGGACATACCAAAAAAGCAGGAAGAGCGGAAACACTCACGAACGGGACAAAAAAGAAACCACATCGGCGAGCCTTCTGGGGCAAGGGGGAGGGCACATTGAAGAGACGTGGTGAGAGTCTCTGGGGGTCACCAAATCCAAATCGGGGGAGCTCAAGGCATTTGCGAGGGGGATTAGAGGGTCTGCACAATTCGGCAAAAAGACCAATTCGCCTCCGGCGGCAAAAAAGAGGAGAGGATGCAGTCTCGAGAGGGGATGTCAGGGTGTAAAGAGGTTCTTGGCGCAGTGAATCCAGCCAGTGCATACTATCATTAAAAAGGGGGACACACCAGGATCGCGCTGAAAAGGAGACAAGAAGGGTTGGTCTACAGAAGATAAAAGAGAAAGAGTAAGGGGGCAGGCGAACGGCATTAGAGCGTCAGGAAAAAAAAAAAGATTCAGGGGGAGCCTCCGGGGGACCAGTGGTCAGTTCATAAGGGGCGAAGTGGCGCGATGGGGCGTAGAAGGAAGGGTTCCTTCAGGACAGAACACTCGGGGGGAAAAGCAAACGTCCGAGACCTGGGGCGAGGCGAAAAAGTATCAGCCGGTAGCGGATGAGAACATTACCGAAGAAACCCATTGGGTGAAGGGGCGCAAGAAAGAGGGGGGACATAGACAAGGAGGCCTCGAAGCGAGCCGACTTCGAATCGAGGTTTGAGAACGGAACGAGCACCCGAGGAAGGTTGTTAGAGGAAGGTTGGGGAGTGCCGCGCCATGCTCGAGAAAGGCGGCATAGGGGGTCTGACCTAGGGGGGGGAAATTGGAAGAGGCTGAAAAAGGTGATCTCTTGCAAGGACAAGAAGGCCTGAACCAGGACCCTATGGGCGGATCGACGGTCGGGGGGGTCCCTACATTGGAGGCGGAGGGAAAAAAGCCGACACGGCCACCCTATCGAAGCCGGCCGCCAGGAGGAAATCGGACGTAAGTGGGCCATGTTGCTTCTGCGAGGTCATGGCGGGGCCTTTAATCACTCTAAAAAATAAGGGGAAAAGAGAAGATACAGGAGCGCCCCATGGCCCCGAAAATGGCAGAACGTCTTATGGGGGGGGGCCTTTCGCGAATGCTGCAGAGGTGTCGCTTTGGAGGTAACAAGCCTGGGGGACTCCTGTATGCCCTTAACCTAAATATCGCCTCGAACTGACGAAAAGGTTCGTCCGTTTCTTCCGGAGATGTAAAAAGTCCCTCGGGGGAGGAACCTTCAGAAGACCGGAACTGTTCCACATATGGTCGATTTCCCGAAATTACGTCGCGTATGCTGTTAAAACTCAAAAAAAGAGAGCCGGGGAAGAAACGGAAAACTTAACGGATACCCATGAGAAGGATAACCTGGAAGGCAGTACGAGACAGGTCTAATGAAAAGATAAGCGGCATTCTCAGAAGGAAAGGGCGATTATCAAAGATTCGCCATGACAAGACATTGCGGGCGTTGCGTATTTTGAAAGCGCAACTCTTTGGGAAGAAAAATAGGCCCTCTGATATTATCCGGACGCGGGAATCGAGCAGGGGGGACTTTAATTATCAAAGAAAAAAAGGGAGTGTCGTCGGCCTTTCTCGGATGCTCCAACTCGAACTGATTGTCTTTAACTCTGGCTTCCTTGTCTACCCGCGAAAGGCTAGAAGAGGGCCTTTTCCTGCCACTATACTCCTGCGATGTCTCCACGAAGACACTCGCCTTGTGATCATGAGAAGACCCGTATTGTTAAACTTTTGTAGGAAAAAGAGGTCTGAGGGATGATGCACCCGAAGCCGACCTCTAAATCCGAGTAAAAACTCTCCAGACAGTCACCCTGCATCCACGAGAGGCATGGAAGCTCTTGGGGGAGAAGGGAAACGGAAAACCGGAACCAACAACAATGCTTTTCCGGAAGTTACACCACGACGGTGGGGGAATTAAGAAAAAACATAAACCACTTCCCGAAGTGACGAAAAATGGGCGCAGGGCCTAGAACGATGAACAGAGGGGGTCTTTGGCTTGTAACGGGCATTTCCGCGTGTGAAGGACAGAGTCTGGGAGAACGGACCCCTTGGGGATGGGTTTTTTGGACGATTCAGGGGCGATCTCCGAGATGCATCAAAGGTTGAGCGTCAAGGACTTGGAAAAAGGGATAAAACAAGGTTCGCCATTGTCAAGAAAGATCTCGACCGGATCCGTTGCTTGGCGGTGCTGAAGGAAGTCCTGATGAAGGAAAAGGTGAAATTGCCCCCAGAAAACTGACAAATGTCCTATCCTCTCAGCTGAGTAAAAAATTCCCTAGACTATAGAAAGCCTTAAAAAAAAGGGGCGGGGGTTGCCTCCGAATCTGAGCCTGCGATCGAAATTGAAAAAATGATTATCATGGACTGAGGAGAAGAGCAGATCTATATCCGTCAGAAAAGAACGGGGTCGCAAGGGAGAACGGTCGCCGAAATCCTCGCAGTCTCCGGACGGAGGTAAGTATCCAAATTGGGAGCCGTAAAGACCGAGTGGGAGCAATAAATCTCATTCAGAAGGGGGGGAGGATCTCGGCGGGAACGTCCTTTTAGTTCAGTAAAAGAAATGCTAGCACAGTATTTGAAAAGGGGGGGTCCTTGTATGAATTGATGTTTTTCATTCCCCATCGTCTGCTTGCTAAGGTCTTGCTGCCGTCCTTTGACGTGGGAATCCAGAGAAAGCCCTGCTAGAGGCAAAGGGGGCGCGGCTACTCTAGTCTAGCGGTAAGTGGGAGTCTAGACGAGGGATCCAAACTCTCACTAGAAGAAAAACGTACGCAACTAGTCTGATCCAGCTTCGACATCGGTAAGCCGAGGGGAAGCAAATCTGAAAAAGGGAAAACGTCTCCAGCAGGCCGGGGGGTCGCTGCATAAGCTCAGAGAAGAAGCAAAAAGGGTGCATCTGAGTTCAAAGGAGAGGAGGAGGTGACCACCGCAGTAATATACGCGATAAGATTTGACCAGGCTGGAGAAGAGCCTGGAGCCTTTTTGGAACAGGGAAGGGTGAATAAACGCCGAAGTCGTATGCCGGACGACAACGAAAAGAGGTCGCCCTCCACCTTCAACAGACTGGGGAAAAGTTAAAATTTGGGTATAGAAGAAAGAAACAACAGAAGGCGGAGTAAAAGAGAGATAAAAAGAATCCGTCACTTATTCGTGAAGGGACGGTAACGGGGAGCGTTTCCGTCAGATAGACAGACAGAAAAGGGGGCTTATTGGGGAATAGACCACCAGGAGAGATCAGCCGGGCAATCTGAGAGGATCTATGAATCAGAAATGGGAGATCTTCCTAAGAGGAGGAGGATCTGCTTTCCCGCTGCACATATCTACGCGCTGACGGTGTGGACTGGTAGGGGGAATAAATTGAAGGCTGTAGAGCAGAGCGTCGTGAAGGATGACTCTATAGAATAGGGAATCAAGGGTTGCGGACTGAGGTGCACGATCGGAAGATTCCCTATCTCGTCGAAAAAAAGAGTCGTAGCCTGGCGGGAGCTGTGTGGGTCGTGCGCCGGACGAGTTCGCACCAGTAATTTCTGAAACCTGAAAAGGGAGGCTAAAGAGAGTCAAAGGACAACCATCGCCTGCAAGGCATACACCAGGGAACGGGGGGGGAAGGGCGGGACATCTCTCGGTCTTATGCACGCGTCAGAAACAGGTCCGACAAGCAGAACAGGGTGATATGCTCGGAGGGCAGCGGGGAATCCAGGGGGAAGAGGGCTAAACGGGTTACGGACAGGGGAGACGGGGATTGGGCTTCGAACTCTTGAAATCCACCTTCAGACATCGGAGGACGGCGTCGATGAGCGCAAGCGAACCGCGTGTCTGCGGACCGGAGATCAGAATGCAGTAACGATCACCCCGCGGGCGGGTGCCCACTCCGACGGAAACCTGGCTGGGAGGCGGCTTGTTTAATTGGGGAAACAAAAATCTGCGCTTTTGACACTGTATAAGAGCAGTCAGTCCTCCGGCAAGAAAGATAATTCGTCGTCAGCTTCTGGAGCAATAAGCAATAGGGACGTCAAAGACGAGGAAAACGATTTCTCGACACCTTGGGACGGGAACAGGAGCCGCTCGCTAAGGTACCAAAAGGCAAAGGAAAGGGATGACACTACGACAGGGGTTTCCTTTATGTGAATCCAGCAGGAAATTCAAGAGAGCTCAAAAATAACGCCAGCGCACCTTCGCCAAGAGAAAGCAGTTCTATCAGGCTCAATCGGACGTTAATACACAGGGGATATTTGCTGGCTTGGGAGAGGAAAAGCATGGCCCCAAAAGGGCAACATCTAAGGGGAAGATTTTTGGGGTCAGGGCCCCAAAAGCCCAAGTCGCGGAAGATCTACAAAATTCTAATCAGGGAGGCTTCTATTACCCGCGAGTGAAATTTTCGACAAGACGTCGGTATCGCGGTCAGGAAGGGAGATAAGTATCAATAAGCAAATGGTTTGAGGGAAACAAGTTCACAGCCAACTCCTGCTCAGGATAAATGGGATGAAGTGATCGACAGAACAGCCATGGTCGGTGCAGGTCTCAGTCACGCTATGAAAAGAATAATCTTGTAAGCCCCATCAAACGGGAAAGGGGCAAACTGGGGCAAGTTTCAGGGACTGAGTGCGGCCAGCAAGAAAAGATAGGATGACCAGGCTGAGAGATGTAGGGAAGACTGTCGCCTGGACGAAATAAAACCAGGGGGCACTATTGTGGGAATAGCCGGCTAGAAATTAAATTAACCATAAGAAATCAAAAAGCAGCCAAGGTCCCGAAGGAGGCCAGCGCCTAGGGATCAAAGAGGAAGCATCTGTGCTGGAAAAGGAGAACTACATAGTAGCTTTGGGAAGTAAGGAGAGACCCGATTAATGTGGTGAAGGCCATTTGTCTAAAAAACAATTTCCGAAGAAGAGTTTCAGCCCGAACGCCATACATTTTCTAGGAAATCTTGGGGAAAGAAGTAAAGGGGGGAAGTCCTTAGGAGGTGTCAGCTTTGGCACAAGCATAGGGAAAGACGGCAGAGTCGGGAGGCGCTATCAGAGATCAGAAACGACATCCTAGAGAGCCGGCAAGGGAAAAGAGACAGGAAGAAATACTCCTGCTTGATTTTCTCGAGAGGGGGCTTCTTTACGGAGATAGGTGAAACACCCACACAGGTAGGGTAAAGACAGTCCCGAGCGGAGACCATGACGAGAACAGGGGGGGGCAAGAATCTTATTTTGCTGAAGCGGGAGATCAGCGAGTGTCCGTTGACGCGGGAACTGCGTAAAGTATGCAAGAAAGGAGTCTAAAGCATCTACAGGTATAAGGCTGAAAGATTAATCTCTCAATAAACATCCTCTAATTCGGGACAATTCCAAAGATTGAAGTAACATCCAAACTGTGCCTGGAAGGGGGGGACAGGACGCACTGAAGGACCTTACCGGTATACAGTGAAATCATCTGGACTCGTCAAAGACGCGTAAGATGCTATGTAAGCCCCGCTTTCAGGTCGCTTCATTATCCCTAGGCGGCGGAGACAAAGGGACATGGGGGATGATGCCGGGGAAAAGTGGGGGCATCGCCCGACGGGGGGGATGATACCTAGACTAGCCAAGTCTCGGGGGATCTTTCAGGGGTCCTGCGAATAGGAATGGAAGTGAGGAAAATCTTCGCCGCTGTGGACTACAGGACCCATCCAGGAGAGGGAGCAAAAAAGCTCTTCCCTGATTGAAAAGGCCTAGGGGCGTTCTCGACAAAGCAGGGCCTGAGGATAGGGCGGTGAGCCTTGGCCACAAAGAGAGTGACGAGGCATCTGTCTAAGAGCCCTTGGGGTGTCACTTAAGCAGGATCCTGGTGAAGGGGGTGGGGGGGATGATTAGGTCTGGAAATGTTCTCCGAAAGGAAGGCCTACGGGGGGGGGTAGAACAAAAAGCCAGAAGCAGGCTAACTGCAGCATGATCATGATTTCGTCTGGGGGCGCCACTGTTTAATCCAAACAAAGTCCTGCGAAGACATCCGGGTTGGTAAAGAAAAAGGAACGAAAACAAGAAAAAACGTCCAGAGGAAATGCAGATAGAGGAACTCTGGTGGTCAGTGCGACGAAATCTCACTGGGTGCGAACAGGTGGGCGCAAGGGCGTGAAATAGCATCTTAGGCCTTGGGGTAAGGAAACAGTTCAGGACCGACGGAAATGTGAATGTTGGGCTGGGGGGCGTCGCGGCGGGGGGGATGGCCGCAAAGGTTCAAAACCGTCGTGGCGCGAAAGAGGGAAGGGGGTCCTGGGGAGCGGAAGGGAAGACGACTCGGACCAAGGGGACATCTCGTGTCTTGAGAGAGGCCGGCTAAATGGGTAGCTCTTCCGGGGGATTAAAAAAGGGAGTCTAAACTGCAGCGAACGACGCCCGCCGGTGTTAGGGGATCAGGCACGATCACGCTGGCCAAACAGGGGAAGGGAAAATCTCCTGTACTCATGAAGGGAAAGAAGACCCTATGGATCATGGAAAAAAAAAGGCGAACAATAGCAGCATAATCGATACAGCTGTCGAAGGTGAAGAAAACGGGACGTCTAGGCCAAAAGGAAGTTGGAGTTCAACCGTGTACGGTCTACCCCGAAATGAAAGGAAAGGTAGGGAAGGGAAAGGGCCATGCATCAGAAAACCAGTGGGTAAAAGACGAGAAAGCGAAAACTGTCAAAAAAAAAACAAGTTTCTATGAAGGCATCATCAAAAGAGGTCAGTGGGCAGGTGTTAAGTTCCGTTTTGTTTCTAGCTTTTGTGTCAGTAAAATAAAAACTCGAGAGATGTCATCCTTGGGGAAACCTTGAAAGAAAAATCCTCGGACGATACCGCATCGTGATCTCAACGTCGAAAGACATTTTCTAGAGGGAGATATGAGGATCAACATAAGGGCCACTGCACCAAGGGGGCCTCGATATCTCATCAATGTAGCAGAGCTCTGGTGGAGGAGGATAGAAAAGAATCTCCGGGGGTAAAGTAAGGCATAAAAACTAATCGCGTATATAAAGGGCCAAGTCAGATCACGCCGATGGGAAAAGGTCGGGACGTAGTCCTTCTGGGCCCAGATAGAGAAGATGTGCAGGACATGTGTGAGCATAGCCCTTGGGAAAAACGGAAAGCCGGATAGGCAAATAAAGGAAAGACCGAAGCTGAAAAAAGCACTGAAAGGCATGCCGAAGGGGACGAGGGGGGAACGGGG
>Ga0179593_1394751_pt1 | contig 12921 bp, 12 predicted proteins | sample CZODoug2_1_08_16_FD_185931 | JGI IMG/M metagenome (GOLD analysis project Ga0179593, IMG submission 185931) | Vadose zone soil fungal communities from Angelo Coast Range Reserve, California, USA - CZODoug2_1_08_16fungal (PacBio error correction) | ecosystem: Environmental > Terrestrial > Soil >...
CGCAGCAAGGGAGAGTCCAAGGAAACGCAAAATTGTAAAGCCGCAAAGGGTAAAAAACAAATTTTCGGGGTTGACAGAAACGGCAAAGGGAGGAAACGAGGCAGTTGCAAAAGAAGGTCATCAAATAACATGTATCCGAGGCAGGTGACTTGTCTGAATTCGGCGCGGGGGTCGTCAGAGGGGGGGACCACTTTTGGGGGAAAGGGCGTGGTCGGAATGCATCCCAGGATTCGCCAGTGCAGGCGGGCCGAAAGTGAGGATCAGAACGGGAAACTCAACAGAAAGGGGGAATGAGAGGGCCCGTAAGATCAACGTTCGTCGTAAAAAACCAGAAGTGGCAGACCAAAGCGCCAGATGAGTAGCCCGTCAGAGGTTGGCGTTCTGGGAAAAAGATAGTCAGATAGGAAGACGTCGAGACGGGAATGTGCATATCCTTGGGTTCGGCGAGTGCGCTTGAAATAAATTCCTTCATTGGGACTGAGAAGGATAAGATGAACGGGGGAGCGGGGAAAGGGGACACAAATATCTCACGCCGGGGGGGTTGGTAACAGCAGCTCCTGGTTCACAAACAGGCGACAGACGAACCACTTCAAAAATCAAAGACCGGGGACGCAACCTGAATCCACGACCTTCTGTTGAAGGACATGGCTCTCAATACTTGAGGAATGCCGTACCAAGGACGGCGGCAATGGAAAAGGCAATAAACATATGGTAAATCGTAATCACAAATTATCGATTGCTTTGTGTGAAAAGACTAATGGGTGAAAAAACGGACAAAATTCGAGGGGGCAGGCACTAAAAAGTTGACCAAGACTGGCTAATGTTAATATGCAAAGAAAGAAACGAAAAGTCAGTTGTTGCGCTCATCGAACAAATAGGAATCAATTCCGCAATCAAAAATAACCCGAACCAAACTGAGAGCCAAATCGACACTAGGTTACACACGCGGCCCAGATCAGGTAGGCACAAGGAAGTCAAAGGGGGGGGGCATGACCGTCAAGTTGTCGGGAAAGAAGGGCATTTTAACAGAGGGGTTTACAGGGATGAGAAAAAAATCTCTTGGGGCAGAAAAGATTACGGGCCGGAAGATCGTAACTACAGGCAAAGTACACAAAAAAAGCCTGGCGCGGCTCCCGCAGAGAGACGAAAGGAACATTCCCATCGGTAATGACACGCGTGGGAAAGTAGAGGACCGGGTCCACGCAAGAAAAAGGCTTCGCTAGCACCGCAGGGGGGGATTCGACTCCCATCTTGGTGTCACAACTTATCAAGGGAAACCCGAAGCGCGATCCAGGTTGTTACCCAAATCGGCTCGGGGGGGGGGAAAACCTCTGAGTGAAACGCCGATGAAACGTACCACAAGAGGTAAAAACACCGGGCGCTCCAAACGTGAGGTCTTAGGGGGACTCCACTTTTATTCAATCAGATAATGGGGAGTGGAAAAAACCAAAAAACAGGGGAATCCAGGATGAGAGCACGGGTCACAGCAACAAAAACTCCCTTACCTAAACGGCCGGTGCGTCGCACTCGATACAAATGGGCTCCTCAAATAACGGGGGGGGGGGAGCTGGCAGGAAGTTCGCCGCAAATTTTTTACGTCGAACGGGGAATCGCAAGACTAACAAGACCTCGAGAGAACGACTAGGAAAAAATAGGGATTCACGAAACCAATCATCGGGCAGGGGGCACGAATAGAAAGAGCCGGTACCCGGGTCCAACCACAAAATGGTAGTGGAAGTTACGGGCCTGGTCGATGTAGTGGGGCGAGCCGAGCAACAGAGGACAACCGGAAACAACACTTGTCGGTCCGGGGTGCCTCTCCGCGCACAACTGCGTTCATTGAAACCATGAAAAGAAAGCCAGATGTTGAACGAAATCCTTGACTGGCCCGACCCGTCACGATTTTGGCGCGCAAAAGCAGACACACAATCCGAGAAAAAAAATAAGGACGGTCCGCCCAGGGGCAGAAATTTGGAAAAACCTCGGCGGGGGAGTCCAAGAGGGGGGTAAATTCACAGGATATCACCTGTAAAGGCGCACAGCCAGGAAAAAGTCCCGATCTGATAAAACCCCCACAACCCAAGGAAATGGCGAAATTAACACTAAAGTGGATAGCGGAGGAGAGCCGCGAAAAAGTTCTCTTGGTATTCGCAAAAAGGGGACGGAATATGCTGGACAGGAGCTGAGCACATACCCAGGGGCTCTCCTACACAAAAACGGCCTCCCGTTGTCGACATTTCTCAGAGATTCAACCGACAATCCGGGGCAAAAAAATGCTTCGGGCACGGCCATTCGGGGCAGAAAAGAGCACAACATTGGCAATTGGCCGGATATCCATAAAAAGGAGAAATGCCCAAAGCAGGAGAAGTATTGGAGCGGCTCACAGGGCTTCTGGCCTCCCAATGAAGGTAGGTGTCAAAAGAAAAAAGGTGGTCAGGGCGGGGCGTTTGAAAATTCGCGAAACTTTATATAGCCACTAAGCTCGCAAAACTCGCAAGATGACAACTCCTGGCTTCAAGACTGACCTATCGTTGGGCCTCAAAAAGTAAGTCAAGTCCTTGAGTGGGGTAGGAAACAAAATAGCTTCCTTATATTTCTCGGAAGTAGCCATCCACGTCCTGGCGGCTACTGAGAAAAATGGTTTCACACATGACGGGCTCACAGAATAGTGTCTAGGTATCTGTAACTTTACAAACTTTAATCCCAAGTCTCAAAGAAAAAGGTATGGGAGGCAAAGAATGGACTAAAAAAAGGCCGAGCCAAGGTCTTCAACCAGCGGGATGGCTAACAAAACAGGTTGTCGAAAAATTGAGCGTGGTTCGGCGAGGGCAAGGGGAAAAAAGGGTGCGCGGGGTACGAATAGGAAAGATGTGCGTATAATCCAGGCAGTTAAAGCAATTGGGGAATTCACAAGCGGGGGAAGGGAAACCGGTCGCTAATTTCGAAAACAAAAAAAAACTAACAGGGGGCTGGGAGCAGAACGGGTCAAACAGTTCGAAAGAGACCGCGAAGCAAAACTACATGGATGTAATAATGTGTGGTCCAAAAGAAAGAATTACGAAAAATACTCGAAAGAGGGGGAAGAGGTTCCAGACAAGTCAAGCCGACTCTCAGTTCTTTGGAGAATCCGGAGCAGGAAGAGGATAGCGTCCGAAACTGGGTTCCTAGAGCAACGGTTTGCGAAGAAAGGCACGAGTTTGGCCCATTGAGAAAAAAAGGATACGCAAAAGGAGAGCATAACGAAAAGGAAAAATCATGGGAACACAAGGTTTGATCGATCCACCCGCACAGCGGAGGTGTAAGGATGAAGGTTCAAGAGGCAAGAGGTTACCTCGAAGGGGGGAAGAAAAATTGCCGTAAAGTTCGGGACCGCTCACAGAAAAAATTTTGTGGGAACTCCATTTGTCCGACGATAGCTGCTAAAAAAAACTGGTGCAGGGAAAAAAAACCCAAAGCGGCAGGGAGCACGGTCCAATAAATGAACCCACACATAAAAATCTTGGTACCCGGGACGCAAAACCGCGGTTTGAAACGGTGGACCCGGAAATTTTTTGTGTTTTTGTGTTGGTAAGGGTGGGGATGGGGAGAGTGGGGTCGGGGAAGGGGTGCGAAAGAGGGAAGGGGAAGGTAGGGGTGGAATGCGGGCAGGAGAGAAGGGAAAGGAGGGGAAAGGGGAAAGAAGGAAGGCGTGGATAAGTGAGAGGAAAGAGGGGTGGGGAAGAGGGGGGTTAGGGGGGAGGAGGAGGGGGGGGGAGGGGGGGGAAGAAAGGAAAGGCTGTAAGGTAAAAAAGGATAGGGGGAAGGGAGGGTCTGTGGGGAAAAAAGAACGGAAGCAGAAGGAGAAGGTACGGAAAAACGGGAGCGGGCAGGAGGGTGTATGGGAGGAAGGAGGGGGGCGAGGCCAGGGAGAGATAGGTATGGTAGAAGGACCTGGGAATAAGGTGTGGGGAGGGTGAAAGGGGTAGAGGGGGTAAAGGATGAAAAGAAAGGATGGGAGGGGAGGTTAGCGGGAACGTAAGTGGGGGGTGGAAGGGAGAGGAGGAAAACACAGACAGAAGGCTGAAGGCAGAAAGAGAGGTCTGGTGGAGAGGGGGGAAGGGGGAGGGGCTAGTAGGGAAGAACGTTGTGAGGACATACGAAGTGAAAGAGAGTGGAGGGAGAGGGGGGGGAAGGGGTTGCCCGTTAAAAAGAGAGAGGGGGAGGAGTCTGATGGTAGGTAGGAATAGAGGGAGGGGGAGAAAAGTAGAGGGGTGAGAGTGGGGGTCTAGTCGGGGGTGAAGGCGTGGGGTGAGGGGAACGTAGGAGGTGAGATATAGCAGAAGAAGGGGAACTGTCAAGAGGGTGGTGTAAGGGAAGAAAGTGATAAGAGGGAAGAGGAAGAGAATGGAGAGCGAGAGGAGTAAAGTCGGGGGGGGGGGTAGTGTGTGAGGTAAGGAGGGGGCAGCGCAAGAAAGGCGGGAGGCATTAACGGAGGGGGGGGAGAGCGAGAAGGTAGCGGAAATCATGGGTATGGGGGGGAGGGGGGGGTGAGGAAAGGAGGCAAAGGGGAGGGTAAGCTATAACGGCGGGGGGAGGGAGGGGGGGAGGGAGGGTGGGCAGGGGAAGGGGGAGGCCGTGGGACGGCGAAGAGGAAGAGGGGTAGGGGAAGTGCAGAATTTTGGGGGGAAGGGGGGGAGAAGGGGGGGGTGGGGGTGGGGGGGTGAAGGGCGGTAAAAAGGAGAGAGAGAGCTGTAGGGGGCGAAAGAAAAACCGGTGTAGGGGGATGTGGGAAAGGGAGGAGCAGGGACGGAGGGGAGGGCGGCCATCAAGCGAAGAGGGGGGGGGGTGCGGGGGGAGAATGAGGATGGAGATGGCGAGGAACACGGAGAGGCGCTGGCCAGAGTGTAGGTAAGGTATGGGGGCAGAAGGACCGGGTTGTGGAGCAGGGGATATGGAGGAGGGAAGTTAGGGCCGGAAGGAGGGAAAAAAAGAAGTAGAGATTAAAAAAGGAGGGGAAAGGAGGGAAGGCGCGGGGGCTTGGCAGGGGATGTAGTAGAGCGGCTAAAGAGAAAGTGTGCGGGGGGCGGCGAATACCGCTGTGGAGGGGTGGATGGAGGTTGAAAAGACAGGGGATCAACTTGTGAGAAAGGGGTTTTAGTCGGGGATTGACGGAAAGACCGGAGGAGGAGGAAGATTAGGAACGAGGGAGTAAGCCGTAGGGAAAAGGGCGGCAGTGGTCGGGAAAACGAAGATAGAGGGGTTAAGCTGGGAGGGTGAATGAATGGGGAGTGAGAAAATGAAGCGGGGAAAAGGGAGAGGTATAGGCGCTGGGTAGAGTAGGAAAGGAGGGGGGAAGGGGGGCGGAGGAAGAAAAAGTAAGGAGTGGGAGTTAATCAGGCGGGGTGGCGAGGAGTGGGTTGAATGCTAAAAAAGGGTCGAGAGCGTGTGGGGGGTAAATAATGACAAGCAGAAAGGAGAGAGGAGGAGAAGAAAAAGGAGGGGTGGAGTGGGAGGAGGTGATGGGATGTCAGATATGGGGAATAAGGATGGGTTGGAAGAGGAGGAAGGTGGGTTGAAGAAGTGGGGGAGGGCAGGAGTGAAGGTAAACGGGGGAGGAGGAGAAGGGAGTAGAAACGTGGGGGAGAGGAGGAGATAGGAGGGCGGGGAGGGGGGGAAGTTGGTACTATATGGGGATGTTTCGTTTTTCATTCGGTACGGGTTCTGGGAAAAAAAAAGGTTGGTTGGCCTCTCCACCATGACACCAATCAGAAACTCACAACAAAACGGAAAAGGCAAATATATATAAGAGCATTGCGTTTCAATATAGTGCAACACAAAAATTTGGGAAAGAGAATCAGTAAGAGGAACATAGAAAATGCTTAAAAAAGCCGTGCAGGTGTCTTCCCTTTCAAACGAATTTATTATGGAGGGGAAAAAGATTGGAAAGAGGAGGAAAAGCTGGGTGCGTTCATAACGGGGACTATCATAGAGCAGGTGAGGAAAATAGGGTGGGCTTGCCGGCGCAGGGCGAAAGGTGAACAGTCGCAATCTCGACTACAAATGAATCAGGTAAAACGAGCTTCTTGATTAAGGACAGAAGTAACATAAATAGGAGGGAGGGGGGATTGGAGGCCGATCTCACACAGTGTCAAAATGGGAGGAGGGGAGGGGGAAATCGCAATTGGCTTGCGTAGTCTTGAGAGGCTGGACGAGGAAAGGTGGGGAGAGCAAAAGTGGTCTAGCAAGCGTCAGGAGTGCTGGGTCGAGCAGGCCTCATTAGGCCTTGGTCATGTAAAAGGGCAAAAAAGAAAAAGGGAAACATGCGAATGAAATTGGAGGGATAACTTGAATGATGGAGCGCGCGCGTAGAGGGGGAGGGTGGCTAGGAGCAAAAGTAGCGAAAATCCGGGGAAGAAGGGGGCAGGGAAACGGTCAGGGGCAAGGGGGTTACCATCAGGATACCGCCCGCACCAAGTAAGTAAACTAGGGGAAAGAACGGGACCGGAGGAAAACCCGCTTGAATAAAGTGCCGTCCACTTGACCGGTCTGGCACATAGAGAGGGAAAACTTGTCAAGGGGGCCCGCTGCAACCGCGAACAATGGAAGGCCCACAGAGAAGAATACGCTAAGTTCAGCAAAAAAGTTTTGGGAAAAAAGGAAAAGCTGGGTGAATAAAGCTCCTTTAGGACTGAGATTCATGGCGGCATACACACCAGAGGGGGGAAACTGTTGGGGGGGGGGACTGGGAATGTTATAGAAAAATAGTCTTGTATGTTCTTGGCAGGTTGAAAAGGTGTGTCCGAGGCATATTCTCAATAAGTCCGTGTTGGGAAGAAAAGCGGGAAAGTACAGTAGGAGAGGCATAATAACTCAAAAAGTGTGAATCCACCATCTTAGGGAAGATATTGGGGGGGAAAACAAATCGTATAACGTGGTATATGGTTCCTGGAGGGGCGATACCGGAGCATTGAAAAAAAACTCAATAATCTAGGGGGGGGGGACAATAATGGTCCATTTGAGGGAAAGAAGGGAGATCCGAATAAAATACATTTCGAGTATGGCTTGTGCAGAGCAAAAGGGAGAAAAAAGGAGTATGCCGAGAAACGTCAAGAAAACGCGGGGGGTGCGAAGAAAACTTCAAAAAAACAAAGCAGCAAAAAAGAGAGGTTTTTTACAAAGTTTCCGTCGAGAAAGAGAGAATTGGGCGCTGGAGAGGGGGGGAAGGAAACCCTCCCTAAAACGTGAGGGGTGGGGACGGCCGACGAGAGGGAAGGACGCGAGGTGTCGCTCCCAAGCAGACTTGTTCGCGGTCGCCGGCGCCAGGAATAAAATTTGAATGCCCAAGTGCAACCATAGGGGGGACGGACTTCTTTGGGGCGTCAAATAAAGAGAGGAGAAAAAGGATAAGCAGTGACTGGCAACAAAGGGGGGTACCTAAAGAGAAGGAATTCCCCTGTGCTGACCAAGAAAAGTGGCTTTTAAAGTATGAATAGCAGCGGGGTTGCAAGAAAGAGGAAAAAGGAGGGAAAGAAGGAGGGAATAGTTTAGTGCGGTCATGGGTGACGTATATCCGTAGTGTCTGTAGGAAACCCGAGAAAGGGGAGGGGGGGGGGGAAAGAGGGTTGTATCAATAGCTCACTCATAAAGGAAAGAAAGAAGAACGGACAACGACATTTGCGATGTCCAACTAAGGGAAGAAATAGAGGTGAGCATTGTACAGTCGAGTTGCAAAGATAAAATCGGGGATGGAAAAGCCCGCCACCAAGTCTGGGGAATGAACGAGTCAAGTGGGAAGTCCAACACTGAACCAGTGTGGATAAGCGAAAAAAGAGGAAGATCGAATACCTACCGGAACCTCAAAGGATTTGTGCTAAGACACCTGCTGGAGGGCGAAGAATACCAAATGCCAGCTAATATTTTCGTGTGATGAGACGGAATGGGGGCCCCCCACCGGGGAAAGGGGCGGAGGGTTTTAAAGTTGCCCAGACCACGAGTCTGAAATCAGAAAAAGTGAAGTCTTCAGACACCAGACCCTGAAAGGACTAACGCGGGACCGAGGTGGAAGAAGTAAATAAGGTTCACCAGGGGCGGCGAGTGGGGACCAAGGGCGCTGGAAAAGAAAGGCCTAGGGGGGGAAAAAAAAGAAGGGAAAGAAACCCAGGGCAAATCTTAAACGGAGGCAGAGCACAAGGCCTGGATAGGGGAAAAAGGGATGAAAGAGAAAGACGGGACTTTACCGATGGAAATGTTCACTTTCGACGAGGGGGGAAAGAAGGGGGAAAGCCGGGTCAGGGGGAGGGGTAAAGGAAGGAAAAAGGATGGACGAGGCTTACGAATTAGAACGTTGAAGGAACAAGAGCTGTCGAACTCACGGTCACAAACAAAAGGGAGGACATAGAAGGGAAAAACGAAAATTAGAGTGGATGTTCGGGCCCCCTGACGATCAAAGGTGCCCCCGCGTGGCGGCTGGGGGGGGGCCAGATAGGGGGCGGGGTGCTGAGGGAGGGAGTCGTCGCGTAGTCGTTTCACGGAATGGAGATGAACCACACCGGGAGGGGCCAGCAGAAAGGCCTTACATTCCGTCAGCCAAGGGTTGGGTAACAGGGGGGCGGCCACGAAGAAGCCGCAGGGGAGAGAGGGCTTTCAGCAATTCGGTGAGACACCAATGTCGATATGGTTAGGACGCGCAACGAAAGGGGGTAGGCAAGGGGTGCGGAAGCAAGGGGGAAAGGAAGGTTTGACAGCAAATGCGCTGAAGAAGGGAAGATGGGTCGTCTTCGGAATGGGCGTCCTGCCCGGGGTTAGGAAAGGGGGAGTGAGATTGGCTGGGCGCCTTGGAAATCAATCTCGAGGGACACACCAGGCGGCGCTTGCGGTGACAGAAGAAATGAGGAGAACATAAGGACCATCTTAATCGTCCTCTGAGTGCAAATTATTATAAGCGCAAAAAAAGGCATTGGTCTATCACCAAGGAGTGACAGCTCTATAGCCAGGCGACGCATAGCAGGAAAAGGAGTATGACAGGAAAAGGCCAACACAAGCGGGAAATCTTAAACGAACGACTGAACATTGAGAGAGTTGTCGAGGGACAAGGTTGAGGGGTTAAATAAATGGATCGAAGGAAAAATCATAAAACGGACAGGGCCGTAACTGGATGAAGAGATTTTCTGAGGAAAACCTGCACGAGGGGGGAGGGACTTCCGGGATGGGTTTGTCTCATGACGACAGAGACCTGGAGGTCCCCCGGGATGGCAACCGAGAAGAACAAAAAAACGAAGAAAAATCAAGAAACCCCTGCAGCGGAATACATCACTGGGGAAAGCGTAAAAGGAGTCGGAGAAGAGAGGAATTGCAGAGCCGCGGAAGGGAGGGCCGGGGAGGTACTGCGTGCAAGCAGCCGGGGCGTGAACGAACAAGGCACAGATCGGAGATAAAAAAAAAAAAAAAAAGGAGGGAAGGAAGAACAAAAGAGATCGAGAAAGGGATCTGTCAAGAACAAAGGCGCTGTGAAAAAGGGCAAAGTCAAGAACTGCCGCTGGCGTGAAAAACTTCAGCAAAAAGAAATAAAACAATCAAGGGGAAGCAGGAACAGGGGAAGAACATTTGGCGGGTAAAGGACATCGTGTTCTTCGAGGTGTACCAGCGGGTGAAGGTGTTACCGGAGTAAAGAAAACGGTATCGCCGCGGGAGTGCCGAGTTCAAGCCTCCGTATAAAGAAGAGGACGCGCAAAAGCCTTGGTAAGGAGCAGCCGAAGCAAGGTCTGCTTAAACCAACGGTAAATAAAAACTCAGGCGCGTCCAGAAGAAATAGGGGTGGGCTTCTGTAAGAATAACAATCGAGGGACGCAAAGTCGATCGGAAAGTCATAGCTTTGTCGATCAGCATCGTGGATCGGGCGCTGTGACCTTCCAGGTTTGAACTCGGAGGGAGAGGACTTAAGTGATTAGAAGGCATGACACATCTGTTCCTGCCGCGAAGGTCCGAAATCGCACAACAGGGCATGGAGCGAAGAAAGTCATCAAACTCAACGGGCCGGACGGAAAGTCCTCGCCCGACAGCGTTAAAAGTACTGAACATCGATAAGTAACGTGGCCGGAGAAAAACGGGGAAAAAAAAGAGTAGGGACGCAAGGTCACCCACGCGATGAAGGTTGTCGGAGAAAAAAAGAAAGAACAGCCCGCCGAAAAATGCAACTTAGAACGCACCAGGGGAACACAAGAATTGAAGGAAGAGGCTACGAGACCAGCGTGTTGGAGCGAGAACTCGGTGACACAATCTCGCGACATCAGATACGCGACCAAAAACTCAAAAAAAAACTAATGGAGAGAGGGGGGGAACAACCAAAAAGAGGGCCGATCAAAAGTGCACCGATAAAAAGGCATCTGGGCCGAAAGGGATTTCCTAAAGTACGGCGTGGTAAACGAGGGGGGGTCAGGGGCCCGTCGGAAACCACAGCTCTGGGCACTTCACGTCTTCCCGGCCGGAATGAGGACAAGCAAGGAAAGCGTCAGCAACTACGTGACAAAAAAACAGTCGGAAAGCGTCGAAAAGGGGAGACCTCGTGAAGAGGAAGACCGTCGAATACAATTGTCCCGCGCCCTGAGATGAGGAGAGAAGCCGGTTAAAAAAAAGTGGCAAGGAGGGTCCTTTCAATGTGGGGTGCACCGGGGAAAGCCGGAACCTCAAAAGCTCCTGGGGTAACCACCTAGCGACGGGGGAACTCTAGTATCCTACTCCCACAGATACCAGAGGAAAAAGGGGGGGGGGGGGGGGGGTGGGGGGGGGGGGGTTTGGGGGGGGTGGGTTTGTGGGGGGGGGGGGTGGGTGTTAGGTGGGGGGAAGCATGGACGCACTTTTGATTCCGTAAAAGAGTGGGGGAAGGGGGGAAAACAGGGAAAACAAACGACCGTCGAGCGCACTTCACTTTGTTGCCGGGCGACACTCCACACTGAAAGGCCGCTGGCCGGTGCACGTCGCAATCAGCCAAACATCCGGTTTCTCACAAAAAACTGGCGCAGGGCAGGGTTTTACGAAGAGATGGGGGAAAAAGCTTGAACTGGGGCCGCATGTCGGGGGACGAAAAAGGGAAGAACATCGATGGGTAACCCCGATCTTTCCGGAGGGCGCCTTCCACGTCCAAAGAAGAAGGAAGCAGTATCAACGGGGGAGAGCCATGTCAGAGGAAACCGCAAAACTTGTGTCCTTTCGTAAGGTGTCTATGGTAGTGGTGCTATTGACTGCGCAAACCGAGACACATACAAGAAAAAACTCGGGGGCAAAAAGCGCACGCTACAAGAAGGAGAGAAGGGAAAAAAAGAAAACAAAAAGTGAAAAAATCCAGTCAGTTGGAAAGAAAGCATCCTCTGGTGCGAGTCAAAAAACGCTGCGCCAAACTCCGCAACCCATCTTTTCAGGGGAACCCCAGGGTAAAGGCATACCAAAAAAACGCATGAATCCACAGGAGGGGGAAAGGCACTGATAGACGGTAGAAGAGCACAACAAAGAAAGCAGGGAGATAGGGGAGAGGGAAAAAAGGAAATGGGATACAAAACATCGTGATCTGCGCCGGGGGAAAGCGAAAAAGTCGATTGGGAAGAAATGCCGCGACGTTTGAAGAACTGAGAGGGGGCCACAGCAAAAAAGTCGGGCGGGCTATAAAAACTAAGGAAATTAAAAAAATTCTCTCTCTCTCCGAACATACAGTGAACAGGGTTTTCACGGCGATGCAGGAAGAGACAAACATCGTGTCATGGCAGGGCTTATCGAAAAGAAGGGGACGCTGAAGTGCAAAAGAAAAAGCCAAGAGAAATGTATTTCCGGCGGCTTCAACGGAAGGGGGGGGGGCAACCTAAAAATATTTGTAAACCAGATTGAATCAAAACGCGAATGCGGAAAGGAGAAAAAGGAACGCTACAAATCGCAAGTCCCCGGTGGACCAAACAGATCCTACAGGGGGCTGGGGGCGCCTAAGTCCTTCAAGGAGTAAAAAGCCGGGAGGAGAGGCAGCATGACAAGAAACAAGGCAGAAGAGGGGGACAGGAATAGAAAAATTGGGTGCACATGACAAACACACAACAAAGGGGGCTATTTAATCTTAACGTAAACGCCAACGGCCGGCAAAAGGAAGGAGGGGAAGACAAAAAAGGACATCGAAACCGACCCAGAGTCGGGGGGGTTAAACCAAGGATTGACAATTGGGGGGGGCTAACAGCCTTCGCGGGAGTTACGCGAAGGGGCCGGCCATCGGTGAAGAGGGCGAAAGCGGAAAAAGGGGCTTAAGAGAGGCAATGAAAAAGACAAGAGTAATGCGGGGAAGCAGACGTAACGCGCTATTCTCACGAAGAAAAAGAAGGGAGGAGTGCATGACGGGTCAAAGAACTTGCCTCACGCGACCGATAAGGCATTAAGGGTCCGAAAGGGGAGGAAGCAGGAAAAGACAAGACGAAGGGCCCGAAGTGGCCAAAAATTCAAGCAGGGGGAATGCTTGATGAAAGGCCGGATAGAAGAGGACCTGCTCGACAAAGCCGAAGTTCCGCAAAGAAAAGGTGCGCGCGCCAGATGTTGGGTGGATCGCCGCGACGAAAGAAGAAGGCAGACAACAAAGGGCGAGACATCCAAAAAGAAGAATGGGAACTCGGGTTCGCTCACCCAAAAAAAGGGCGGGACTGCATGAATAGTGTTCAAGAAACTCGGTTTATTTGAAGAGTAAAAAACGAGGGAAAGGGGGATAGCATCATTTGAAAATCCAGGGGGCCAAAAACGCGCGGATGCTAAAGTGCGGGGAAAGAAAAAAGATTCAGATCTGCGTCCAGGAGACACATCCCTCACGGAGGGGGACCCGGACGCAACAGAACACGGGGAGCATTTTTCAAGGAATGAAGATACGGGGAGGGTGGATTACAAAAATTTGTGTGCCTAGCAACATGTCCCACAGGACAAGCT
>Ga0179593_1400193_pt1 | contig 12921 bp, 10 predicted proteins | sample CZODoug2_1_08_16_FD_185931 | JGI IMG/M metagenome (GOLD analysis project Ga0179593, IMG submission 185931) | Vadose zone soil fungal communities from Angelo Coast Range Reserve, California, USA - CZODoug2_1_08_16fungal (PacBio error correction) | ecosystem: Environmental > Terrestrial > Soil >...
TGTAGTTTAAGAGGAAACGGGGTAAATTCAGGGAATGAGAGGGGGTGGCCGGGGGGGAAAGCTCTCCTGAGAAAAGAGAACGGGGAGAAGGGGCTTAATCAACGGGCGGTTCCCATGACCCTTTATTTCACAAAAGGGGAAGGGAAAGGAGCAGAAGCACGGCAACAGTTGTTGGGGTGCTTGGCGGGGAGGACCAGACCCATAAAGGGGGTAGGGATGCCAAAAGACATCTGACAATTTCCGGCTTTCGCGGATTTGATAGGTGAGAAAGGAAAAAAGGGGAGGAAAGACACGTAAAGGGGAAACCCAGGACTATAGACTTCAGGGGGAAAACACGACGGGGGGGAGGAAACAAAGGGTGTAACCTTGGGCCTACAACACGACCCCGTGGGCATCAAATCCTAAGGTAGAAACTTAAAGAGAAATGGGGAAAAAAAAGGGCCGGGCGGACAAGGGAAAAAGCATCCTGAAAGCGAGGGAGCAAACGCGCCGACCTCTCGGAACATGAGTTTGACCCTTTCAAAGGCTAATGGGGAACGACGCGGACAAACCCAGTAGGAATTCCTGGACGCAGCTAGCTTGACCGGGGGAAAAGCAATCAGCTGCCGCTTGGTTTTTCTTGGGGACAAAAAAAAGGAAAAATGGTTGAAACTTAACTAGTGAAAAGGGAAAAGGGCAGTCCAGACAAAGGAAGGAGACAATCAAAGTTTCTTCAAATTCACCGTCACCGCCAGAAAAAAACCCAGCACGCTCGAGCGTGGAGAGGGGGTAGGGGTTCCGGAGAAGAAAAGGACCGTGCAACCCAAACAGTACATCACAATACAACATCGGTACGGCCCACGTGTCCTCGATCAGGGGGAGTGAAGAACGGGGAGGAATCGAAACTGCTCATGCCCCTGTCCGCTGTCAAAAAAAACAGGGGGGGCTGGTCAGGAGGGGGGGGGTTCTGAGAAACTGCTCTTCTAATGAAGGAAGGGAGGGCCAAATTGAGTGAAAAAAAAGCTTATGATCGGCAAACCTAGCGCGTGAGGAGGGAACAAGAAGGGTGGGGACAGGAATAGAAAACAAAGCTTTTAACACGCAGGGAGGACAAGGCGTCAAGGGGAAAAAAAAACTGCGTTCTGTCCCCTTCAAGACCAACAGCTGGGGGTGAGGAGGGAGTCGCATTCTGACAATTATGAAAAAATCCAGAACCAGGAAAGGGGGGGGGGGACAATTGTGATCGGGTCCAATCGGCGTTTATCGGGAAGAAACGTACGTGAGTTAACTTAGAGAAAGGGGCTAGGAATGAGCTGGAGGGATACTGGGGGGAAAAGGGGATATCTCTCTAAAGCTGTCCTCCGCTTGGGAGGGGAGGGGGGGAGGCTAAAAGGGGGGGAAAAAAGGGAATAAAATATGGGGCGGAAGGGAAATTGAAAGTTTCTTGTCAGGGTTATACGGTACGTCTTGAACTAAAAAAAAAGCTGCGAAAGATAGAGGGGGGGAAGAGGGGGGTTTGGGGGGGAAAGATCGGGTTGTGGAACTTTTCTGTTTTCAAAACGGGGGGATAGGGGAACTTATACTTTAGGGGGATCTCTCAGATCGCGATGCATGTTGAAAGGAGGGATAAGTTGGGGTCGCAGGTCCGGTGGGACTATCTTAGAGGCAGTAGGGGGCACTTTATGGTTCTTTTGAGGGTGAATAAAGGAGCACGCCATCAAAAGGGGGCAGGGGGAACCCGATGGAGTCACGTATGCAAAAAACAAAAAAAAAAAAAAAGGGGGGGGGAGTAAGGAAAAGAGATACGGTCCCCAGTCAGTGATGAACATTGATAAGGGGATTCAGATTAAACGACGGGAAAATGGAGACAAAAAGGCAACGGGGCGTCGCAAAACCTACTAGCGGACAGGATAAAAGAACGAACAACTCGCTTGAATGTCAATCTAAAAAGTGTGTCCAGCCGTAGGAAAGAGGGGCTAATGCCTTCGTCCGGGAAGGTAAACAAAAAGGATCTAACCTTTAACACTCTTCAGGGATTTTAGGGAGGGGGGAGAGGGTTGAGAAAAAATCATGCCAAGTAACACGTCTGGGCCCACCTAAAAGCTTGATCGAGGACATAAAAAGCGTGAAAAAAGGAGAAAGAAAAATAAAAAAGGCGGGAAGAAGATAAGACTCGTCACAGCCCGGAGGTCACATGAAGTGCGTTGGCACCTGGTCTGTCTAAAGTGGAACAACTTCCGTATGGTATAAAAAGGGTGGAAACAAAAAGCGGAAAAAAATTGCAAATAAAAGCATGGGAGGAAATGGTTTGAAAATCAGGGGGAAAGACACCCCTCAATTGGTCTATGGGGGGAGGGGTCGGGCAAGGCGTTGGACGAGGTCTCCTTTGAAAATCACTTCTAAGTGGTGGAAAGAGGAAGACGAAAGAGAAGGGGTTAATGGTTGACGCTGGGATAAAGAATCCACAGAAGGGTGGGGCAGGAAAATGCGCGCGATGATATTGGGTATGAAGCATATGGAGAAAATGGGCCAAAGAATACCTTTTCTAGGACAGGGGGAAGGAGGCAAATTGGAGTCAAAAATGGGAATGGCATTAAAAAACCCTAATATTGAAAAAGAAACCGTTTCTCGGGAACGTACTCTCAGAAAAAGGAGGGAGATAATGTCAATTCATTTCCTCGCAAGAATAAGTTAGTTAATTTGTGTCGGGAATTCAGGGATCGTTGATGGGAGAGGTTCGTTGGGGGATCGGGACCCTTGATATCTAAGGGGGGGGAAACTCAGTTTCTCTGCTGTTGGAGCTTAGGTGTGCGAAAGAATAAAAAGGTGAGGTTCCCTGCGATGGTCAGTGAAGAGCCGGGGTGAACGAATTCTTAGTAGGTAACAAAGTACGTTTCTGTTCAAAAAAAAAAAATGGACACAGAACAAAGGGCAGTCCGAGCTGATGAATCTTCGTAAAAGAAAGGGTTCCTAAATAGAAATACTTTTCGTGCAGCAAGAAGAATAGTAAAGAGTTCAAACAGCAAAGGACGAGCGGCGAGGGGGAGTCAAGGGAAAGACGTAGAGAGACATACCACCAGGGGGGAAATGAAAAGTCGGGTCGGTCGCAGGTAAACTTACTAAATTCGTCAAGGCAAAGGGCTGGAATGGCCGGAGGAAGAGAGAAGAAACGTAGGTGCAGGGGAACTAAACTTGTAGGGGAGCAATTGAGAGAAAAAGGGAAACCAGGACACGCACCTGTCGGTGTTGCGGTGAGGCGCTTTATTAGGCGCCTGGGGCTTTAGCTAGTTCAAGTCGCTAAGGAGGGGAGAGGACTCGGAACACGTCAGAAGAAATGTAGGCCGCTCTCGGAAAGGAAGAAGCGGATTGTTCAAGTACGGGGGGACTAGGATATTAGGCCTCATGGGTGGGGAAGAAGAGAAAAAAGCATCAGGGGGGGCCGGGGCTCAGGCTCAGGAGCAAACCGCCGGGGCAAAGTTCAGGGTGTAAGTTGAAGGAGGGGGGAAGTGTCGTTCTGAAAGAAAAATAGGGGGAGGGGTGAAAAGGTCAAAAAAGGGAAGTCTCAAAAGGCCCGGGGGGGAAGGAAGCGGAAAAGTGACTATATAAGCCGTCATGGTGAGAGCACAGCGAAGAAAGACTCATCACAAACCAACTTCGATATAATATAATACCTTGGGCGCCCTCAGGAAAAGGGAAAAAAGACATCACAAGGGAACTCAAGGGCCAGAGGTAAAAGTAACAATCAAATTGAGGGGAAACAATTAAAAAGGGTCACCTAAAAAATGACTCTGCGTGTCCAAGAAGTCAAAGGAAGAAAGTCCAAGAAAAAATGGAAAACACTGTTCATCCCCAGAGAGGTCAGGTTCAGGTTACCTTAAAGGGGGGTAAAGGAAAAAATCTCTATGCAAATTACCCAACATAGTTCCGTCCCTATCTAAGATTGGAAGTGGGATAACATGTCAAGGATTGGGGGAGTGCCATCAAAAACGGTAAGACGGTTTCCCCCTTAGGGGGGGGGGGGGGGGTTGGGGGGGGGGGGCCTAAATAAAATGCAACTTCACGGGGAAGAAAGGCAATTTTTACTCATTTAAAGGCCGAAAAAAGGGGAGAAAAAACAGCCAAAGAAAAGAAAAAGGTTAATTCGGAAGGAAATAACTCATGAAAAAGCGGTGTCCACTGAAAAAAAGTGGGAAAATTCTATAAAAGTAAGACATTGAAACGCAGCAGGGGAAAAAAAGTCGGGGGAGGGAGACCTGACGGCGCTATAAAGAAAGGGCAGTTGTTAGTTCCTTCAGCTCGATCTGGGGAGGGATAAGAAGGCGGGGGGCCTAAAGGTCAGGGGGGATGCCACTGTACATTTGAGGAGGTAAACTCACATTAAAATCGCAGGAAAGAAACTGGGGGTGCTGGGGTTGGTGTGAAAGAAGAAAAAAACTACATGTGAAAACTCAGGAGGGGGGGGGGGGGTAACAGGGGGAAAGAAAAGGGGGCAGGCGATATCGGACAAAGGCTTCAAGCCTGAACGTCAAAGTAGGCCGGGGACAGGTCGTACATCCAGATTTCCGGACATCCTCAGAGCGCATTATGTCTGGGGGGATCGGTGCGACACTTAAGGGCGGACTCCAATAGGCTTGAAAAGCAAAAAAATAAAGAGAGGGGAGGGAAAGGTCAATACTTATTTAGCAGTATCGGGATTCTCGAGTAAGAGGTTCAACGCTGCGTCATAGGTCGCCGCCCGAGAAGAGGGGGACTTGGTCTCGTGGTTTGGAAAAGATATGGGTTGGGGGGAGTCGGTCTCTTTCTAACAGTCAAATTTAGAACAGAAGGGAGGACATTCGAGAGGAGGAGAAATTAGCAATGTCTAACAATTTTGGGGAAAGTCGAGTGCAGAGGGGAAAAGATGACCCGCTGTTGGAACTCCTCAGTGAAACCTAATTGGCGTCAGTAGGTCAAAGTAGCCGTCGCGCTTGAGACTAAAATACACAACAAAGGGGGAAATGGAAGAAAAGGGGGGGTATCAAACCTCAGGAGCGAACTCTGATGGGATGTGGGAAGGCCAAAAGAGGGGAAAAGGACCGTGGAGGTGAACGTAGAAACGGGGAAAGAAGCAAAGGGGGGGGGCAGGAATAAAGGGGAGAGGGAGAAAAGGGACTGGGAAAGGGATCGTCTCTCTAACGATTATGAGTTGATTGGAGATTCTTTATTATGTCTTCGCATGAAAAGGGTCGTTGAAAAACGTGGGGGTTATTAATTGCATTTTGATACGCGGGTAAAGCCGAGGAAAATATAGGGGAAAAGGTTGGGGGAGGGGGGTTTTAAGATCGGGTTTATTGACCGATTGGGAGAAAACGGACGCGGCAGACAGGCTAAGACATTACGCTTAACATCGTTTGGGAGATCATGGACATGAATGGAAGTAAGGGAGAAGCTCTCGTCAGGGGAGGGCCTTTTGAGAATATAGGTTGGTTCTGCCATCTACGTAAAAAAAAAGAAAGGGGAAGGATAAGAGGGATCCGGAAGAAGAGCGCAACAAAAAGAGGGAGGGGGGAAAAGAGAGATTATTACGGAGGGTGCTTGAATCGCTCTATCTGGGGAGGGGGGACATGAAATGGCGGCCTCTGTAAAAAGAAAGGCTCTGCAAATAGAAGCAGGGGGAGAGGAAAGACTGGGAAAAACTCCTGGATGTACAATGAGAGGGAACAACCGGTTTACTCGAAGGTCTAGAGTGCACCCTCCGAAAAATCTGACAAGAAAAACCATGGAAAATATAGACAGAGGCGGGGAGGTAAAACAAAAGTGAAAATGAAAGCAAAGGGAGAAAAAATAAGAAAAAGGTCCGCAGGATCGGAAGAATCGAAGAATCAAGTGGAACTCCAAAAAATCTGGATAGTTTATTCCATACCACTTGAGACAATGGGACATTCGTGGCATCGCTGAGGGTGTCTAAGAAAAAAAAAAAAAAAAAAAAAAAAAAAAAAAGAGTTGAAAGAAACGGTAGAAATCCGCAGAAGGAGATGGGGGAGGAAGATGGGCTACGCTGAAAATTGGTCAAAGAGTCAGAAGATGCAAAGTTGGTTTGATCTGTGAGAGAAAAGAGAAGGGAGCTAGCAATAGGGGGACAATGAGTGCTCTGAACTGAACAGCAGAACTAGACTTCTTTTCCTTAGGGGGGCTCTTGTGACCTTGAAAAAAAATCAGGGGTCGCAGGGTGATCTTCTATCCACCCAAAAAAAAACTCCACCATAGCCTGCCACAACAGATTCCTATCTCGAATGTTGGGTTAAAGAGGGATTTATTGAGAGGCGAAGGCTATCTTAGCCCGGCGGGAGGTTCAACACGCCCTGGCTAAAAGAAGTTGAGGAGCAACCAACTATAGACTAAAATTAGTGTGCTGGCGTGGAGGGGGAAGGGGCCGAAAAAGCGATCAGGCAAGGGAAGGTGAAAAAAAAGTACGAGCTAATATATAACTTTCGGAAGTTTTGGGCGGGGTTAATGGGGGGTCATGCAGGGGGGGGTGAGCTCCTCCGGTATCGATCCGGACACATTGCTCTCAAGGACTATTCGGTGGGCCGAGGGGAAACGAAAAAAAAAGTGCAAAGTAGGTCAACGGGAAGGAGAGTGGTCTGGGAAAAAGGAATTGGTGGCCATGCTCTAATAACTGTAAGTGAACTTGACTTTTTGAGTGAATCACCACACAGAGGGGAAGAAAAATCCATGGGGACAGAAACTGGAAGGGGGTGCAGACTATTCCTGGGAAGAAAGAATTCCCTTGCGGCGAAGATATCAAATCTCACGGGGGGAGAGGAAAAAAGGCCTAGTTCAATGAAGTATGTCAACTAAGAGCGCGTCAGTGTGGCTCGCCGAGAGTGAAGTATCAGTGCGTGGCGTTCCCATTTAAACAGGGGGGGGGGGGGTCGAAGTAGTGCAGTCTTGAGTGAAAGGGGAAAGGGGGTAGAATCGGGGATGAAGAAAGTCTGAGTGTCCTCTTCTCTCATTTTAATGCTTGAGGATGAAGTGTAAGTTACTCCGGGGGGGCGAAGAAAAGAAACTTCTGAGAAAAAAAAAAAAAAAAACAAAAAAACTCCGAGGGTGTCATTTGACAGTATTGAGAATCACGGGATAGGAATCACTCGTGGGCTCTACTGGGAGAAGAGACGTCCTTCGAGAGCTGGAGATACCTGATTGTGCTCATCCCAAGCTTTAAAATTTGGTTATGGGGCGTAGGTTTTTTCCATCCTATAGGGCGGGGAAGTCAACGAACGGAAAGAATTGCTCAGGTGGGACTGAAGGGGCTCAGGTTTCGACTAGCCTTGGTTAAAAATTCTTAAGGGGGAAAGAATGACGGAAGAGCGGATTAAGAAAAGGGAGAGGCGTGTTCCTCCACGGAAAGGTTCGAAGCAAGGCACAACTGTATCACCCTGGTGAATTCACACAAGCTATACTCAGGAAAAAAACAGGAGAAAATAGCAGTGCCTCAAAAAAAAAGGAAAAATAAAGTAGTACTGTGGGGAAACGCTAAACTATCACGGGCAAGGGGAAGAAAAAACTCAAGACTAAAGAGGGGGAACCGAAGAACGCTTCCGGGACTGGCAAAGCACGGTCTGGTTCCTATCTGGGGAAAAAAACGTTACACAGGCATCCTTATCCGAGAAAAAAGGGGGTCGGTTTCAAAAAAAAGGACCGAAAAATGGAAAAGGGAGGAAGGACCAAAGACAATCTGCGTCACCGTGAAAAAGTAAAAGGGGTCGGGGTGGCTGCAGGAAGAGAAAACATTGGATAGCTGGGATTTTCAGCGAAAAACTTCCACACGGTTCAGGAGACGCTGAGCGTCTACTGTAAGAAAAACAAAAAAGAAGGGGGGGGGAGGATAAAGGGTTTCCGGGTAAAAATTCCTCAATAATAGTTACCGCACATGACTTTACATCAAAAGGGGGAAGGAAAAGACCATCACAGAACTATTTGAAAGAAAAAAAAGAGTGTAGGGGAGCTGAACGATAGTGACCCGACTTCCTCGCGGACCTGCTTTAACTTGATTTATCCCTTGCCACTTACGATAAAGGGGGGGGCCAAAACACGGGAATCCTAGGGGATGGATTGAGCTCAGAACTATTCCACTAGAAGGGTTTGAAACTTGACGTCATTTCTTATGACTGTAATTATCTTCAATGCAGCTCGGAAGGGAATGTGGGGCTGGGGTGGTTGGGGAAAAAGAAGAAAGAAGGAACTAAGGGGTTAAAAAAGTACCGTCGTTTACTTATGAAAAGTGCAAGGCGTCCGACCAAGACAGTTTCAAATATGACTCACATTTGCACTTGAGAAAACTTCAAGCGCTAACAAAAAAAAAGGAAGGGTCTCCAAGGGGGAGCAGGGGAGGGTTGCAGAGGAGAGGAAATCAAGGACCCGGCTAACGTCTCAAGAACTTATCAAAATGAGTAAACATCATAACGGGTACGCCAACATGCAGCAGATGAGGGAGGAATAATGGGTAAAGGGGAAGGAGGCAGAAAAGAGAAAACGTCTTTCACCGGGGCATGGCTTTCTACTCCTAGGGCTTGGGGGCTTGTTGTAGGAAAGGTTGTGGGGGGTACTGCTCATGTTGAAGGAAAAAAAAAAGGACTAGAACGAGATCTCGCTGGAAAATGGGAAAAAAAATAGGCAGAAATCTTGCACAAGAGGGTGGATGCTGGTGCTGGAAAACGGCTAAAAAAAATTGGCTGCCTCTCAGGTAACACCCGCAGGAAAAGGATTCGCCAACTGCGGGAGGGACTTCCGAGGAAAAGAGAAAACAAGGGTGAAATAGGGGTATGAAACCTGATCTTCAGATCAACTGTTCTGCAAGAAAAGAGTAGTATTTGGAGCTGGTAAAAGTTGTCGCCGAGGTCCGTGGAAGGAGAAGAAAAACTTGGGGCATAGAGGGAGGGGACGAAGAGTGGAAGAATCTGGGGAGACGGTTGACGTGGTTCTTACCCTCTTAGGCGTGGGGGAAAGAGGATTAGTGGAGAATTATGTCTCGCATTCCATGTGGAAGGGGAGGGGGGGAAAAAATCGGGGGGGGATAGGGGGGGGAACGTTTGGGAGAAGGGTAACTCCCGACGCCAAAGGATGTGGACGTTGTGGAAAAGGTGGCTTGACAGATCGGGGGGTTTTTGACTGGTTTGAAAGCGCTTTGAATCATGCGGGAGGGGAAAGCGTTTGGTCACTGCATTTGAATGCAAAGGAGTGGGGGGGGGACCAAGGGCGTATGGTGTTGCATCTCGGGCGTTAGAGGGTGAGGGGTCGCGGGTGAGGGGGAAAGACCTATGACGTCGAATCTACAGTTGGCGATCAACGGAAATCGGGGGTATCTTCTAGAAAAACACGGATAAAAGAGGAAAGGAAGAAAACTCCGTCGTAATCAAATTAAAAATGGAAAGGGGGGAGAAAAAAAGATGGAGATAAACCTGCCGATTCTTGCAAAGGAAGCACGCAGGGCAGCGAAGAAAATGGGCAACAGTCAAGGACGGCGGTGATAAATGAGAGAGAAGAAAACGATGGGGAAAAGAAGATATAATGCAGAAGCCCTGAACGGATAAAAAGAATCAAAATATAAAAAACCCTATTTGAAAACTCTGCCAAAAGTTGGCAGCGGCGTGCGGGGACAAAGAAATAGAACAGGACTAGGCATAACGAACCTTTGCCCGGTGGGGGGGGGGGTGGGGTGGTGGGTGGGGGGCTAAAATAATTCGAAAAAAAATAATTATAATTCGGGGGAAAGAAAAATCAGAGGGGGGCCGAGAAGAGATTCACGGGGAGGAGGGACAAAAGAGCAGGATGGATCTACTCGCTAGAGTTCACCCTTCTAGTGTTTTTGTTTGTTTTCAATTCTGTTGTCTTCCGGATCAATGTTATTACATATTTCCTCTAAAATTGTCCAAAGAAAGAGATTTGAGAGGATGACGAAGGGGGGGGTGTGGCAGGCAGAAACAAAAACATGGACCAGTGAAAGTGTCAAGGACGTAGGGTGGATCTGTGCGGGCTTTAGAAAGGGAGTGTACGCCGAGGGGAATGGCGCTCTATCGGAAGAAAAAAATCGGGTCGGCCGGTTGACGCTCTACAAAAAGCAGAAAATCCACTTCTTTGTGGGGGAAAAAAAAGACTCGACCTATGGTGTGTAATCAAATGGCGAAGATGTTGCCGGAAAAATCATATCGTCTAGGGGGGGGCTAATTCGAAGTCAAGGGACGCTAATCCTTAAGCAGAGGCAAAAGGAAAGAGTGTGAAAAAAACGGACTGGCCGTCGGGGGGGGGAAGATTCGAAAGTATCACTTAGCTGCGAAAGTGGGTGACAGGGGCGGTTTCTTTGGTGTGTGCCTTTCCGCCGGGACGGAATGAAGAACTTCGAACGACAAAACAAGAAGAGCAGGGATGTGTATAGAGAGGTGACGACAGTGACCGAAGGGATGTCCCTCCGTTTCGGAAAAGGCCTGGGGTTGTCCGATTCCTTAGTTTAAACGTCTCAATTCGGGAAAAAAAACAAACGCCCCAATACAGTTGAAAAAAAAAGCGGGGGGACTGCCGGGGTTCAACAGGAAACGATCAGGCAAGGAAGCCAATAAATTCCATACTGGGGGAAGAACGTCGGCGCGAAAATCCGATTAAGTTCTCCCCGGCACTTTTGAACTTCGAGAAACTGAAAGCATCAAGAGGAGAAAACTAGCAGAAGGAGGACAGGAAGGGGAGTTGGTAAGGTGAGTCGAGTCGCAACTGAAAAACATTTTGGGGGGGGAGAGACAAGTTCAAGGCTTTCGATTGGAGCGTGGTAGATAAGTGGGAAGGGGGGGACGCAATTGGGGTCGCTTTCAAGGATACCATATGAAAAAAAAACCAGATAACTCACAGGAGTGGGGGGAGGGGGACAAAAGGCGTAGGCGCCTGGGGCCGGTTGTGGCTGGACTGGAAATCTAAACTCGAGAGAAACTTGTCCTCCGTAGCTCGAAAAAGTTTCAAATGTAAGAGGGAAAGCGAAAATTGGGAAAGGGGTGGTAAAGCCCAACCAACAAAAAGGGAGAGTTGAGACAGGTCTCAAAGAAGGGAAGGGGACGTTGGGCATCAAGTGGGCAGTTAATAACCGCCTTTTTGGCTACAGCGGAGGCAGTATTGTGGCGGCGGGTAGAAAAAGAGGAAGAAGGTGAGAGCGGCTTACAGTGACTAGAGTGCACACGGGATGGGGGAGGAAAAACGAACAAGTCTGCAGATAAAAAATAAAAAACTAAGAGAGGAGATGAGTATTGGAGTTTGCACGACACGCAGCGACTCTTCGAGAAAGGCGCTTCGATCATCTGTAAGGGGGGGGTACGAAAAGACAGGGCGACAGTCTTCCCTCAATACGGGGAGACAAAACGGTGCGAAAACCGGTTGTCGCGTAAAGAAAGGGGGGGGGGAACCCATTGTAAAACAACGCGTCTTAGAAACTTAGAATTATCGCGTGCTAAGTTGTTCTTGGGAGTGGTCTTCGAAAAATGGTAAGCCACATAATCGAAAAAAGTACAGTGAACAAGGGAAGGAGGAGGGGGGCATGAGACATAAGTGTAATCGAGCGTGATGCAACACTTCAATAAGAAAAGGCCAGTCAGGCGCCCTAGTCAAAGAAAAAACGGGGGGGGCGGACGCAAAAGGGGTCTCTGGAAAGAAGACTGAAGGGCGGACAAAGAAAACGGACCGAAAGGGGTCATTCATCGATGAGATGGCTAAAATGGAACCATCTAAAAGAAAGAGGACTACCGACTACCAAAATTTAAATTGGAGGGGGGGAACAGAACATTGAACAACTTGTGAGCTGAAGGAAAAGAAGGCGTGGAGGGTCCGGACAAAAAAGCGCGCAAAAAATTAACTCAATGTGAACTTGAGTTATAGGACGATTATGCTGGGGATGTCGCAAGGACGAAGGGGGGCAAAAAGAGGATGGAGGCCGTGTGAGGAAGGGCTAGAGTTCGCTTTGAGACACAAGGGAAAGCGCGCGGGGCCCTTGTTTTTGTCGTGGGGGTTGGGAGTCAACGGGAAAACACAGTAGACGATGAAAGGCAGCGTAGAAGAGAAAAACAGTCAAGGACACATGGAAAGAAGTTAGGCATCGGGGGGGCACTGTCAAACCTCTGCCGCCGGGTACGACAATAAGAGGAGATAAAGGGGGACGGAGGGTAAAGCTCGATCCGGGGGGAAAGAACAACGGACAGGCATTCACAAAGAAAAAAGTCGGGAACGGGGAAAGGGTCCGCTAAGCATCGATGCTCAGAAGGAAGCGAAAAGGGTCAATGAACTGTTTCAGGGGCGGGGGGCGGTCCAGGAAAAGACGTAGGAGTTGGGGGGAGGCAGGGTGAATGAAGAGGTTTTGACTGCTGGGGAGGGAGAAGGCAAGGGGGCATTCCGAGATAGACTTTGGGTAAGCCAGGCTCCTGAGATGAATGGGTATTGAAAGGGGGAGTCGGGGTGATAGATAGACTCTACCAAAGGATCGCTCATGGAAAACACTGAGCAGATTCAGCGTGCTTCGACTTTGAAGGGGCCGGAAACCACAATCAAAGCCGTGGCAGGGGGATGGAAAGGGGGGTAAATCTCAAAGTCTTACAACGCCCCATTTATAACCTAGGAAGTGGCATTGAAATTTCGGGTATCAGCACCATCGCGGGGCCATATGCCGGGGGAGCCGGGTGGGAATTTAAAAAATAAGGGGCAGAGTGCACGAATGACAGGAAGATCTGAGGGAAGAAGGGGAAGGTCTTATCTTCTCCCGATTCTGAGTGGGGAGGGACAAAAGGGATTCTTCGATTAATGTCTGCGATGTCCAAGGAAGTCTGTGGAAGAAACAGGGAGTGTTTCAAAAAAATGTAAACGGGGGGATGGGGGGACCGGAACAACGCGCGCAAATCGAAAAGGTGGGCATAGGTTTGAGGGGTTATCAAGATA
>Ga0179593_1526392_pt1 | contig 12921 bp, 10 predicted proteins | sample CZODoug2_1_08_16_FD_185931 | JGI IMG/M metagenome (GOLD analysis project Ga0179593, IMG submission 185931) | Vadose zone soil fungal communities from Angelo Coast Range Reserve, California, USA - CZODoug2_1_08_16fungal (PacBio error correction) | ecosystem: Environmental > Terrestrial > Soil >...
CCAAGAGGAAAACCAAAGGGAAGAAATCATTGTCAGGAATGGGGCCTTGCCTCCCAACTCAGTGGCATCCATGAGTTCTTTCCAGAAATCGAAAAGTTTTTGGGGGAGAATCAAATGCAAAGAGAAACTAAAGGAGGCAGTCAAGAACTCGTTGCAAAAAAGATAGTGCTCTACGGCACAATCGAGGAATTTGACCCCGAGGAAAAAGAATCTCGCTTATGGTTTTCACGGTCGGGAGAAATGAAAGAAAGGGAGAAGAAACAATTGAGAGGAAGGAATAATTTTCCACTCTCCGACGGGTAAAGGGGGGAATTGGGTAAGGGGGGACCGGTCCTTGTGGTGCGCCACTGCTGGAAAGCCTATTGATTAAGGACAGAGCTTCACGTCACGGGCTGGTCCAAACCCTCGAGACTATTTGGCCCCAGGATCAAAAGAGCAAAGAACCGTTTGGGTGATACAAAAAACGTTTGGGGTAAGTGCACGTGAGGCCGTTTTCCTTTCCCCAGGCAAACCCTAGAAGGGGTTCTCCACAACAACAAAGAGTAATAGGAAAGAAAGAGTCAGGGATACTGAAAAGAAGGTTGTCCGGATAGCTCAGAAAAACAGAACAAAATCTCTTTTGTTGAGGAAAATTTCTACTTGCAATCATTTGGAAGAGTCTCTCGATCAGCAGTGAAATGGGTGAAAGAACGTCGGAAAGGAAGATCAAAGAGAAGCGAGTTTTGTCGGTCCACCTAAGTACCCGTCCTTCCATGCGTTTTACGAACTATAACAGCCTGCGGACAGCCCACTCCGCAGAGAGAGGAAGTTACTCAGAGGCAGAAAGGAAAAAAACGTCACTCCACGAAAAAAGAAAAGGGACGCGTTTCGTTTCCAAAAAAAAAACAAAAGGGAGGGCTATTTCCCATCGATCACATCATCGAAAGAAGAGTCCTAAGATCAGTTTGGGTCCCTGTTTTGATGTTCCCGGGGTGGCGGGTTACCAAACTTCAAAAGGAATATAGCCGCCGTAGGCGGGCGCGAGTACATGAACCAAAAGCGGGAGTCTTCCGTGTGGGATTGAACGATTTTGAAAAGAGGGGTGTTCGAACTCGAAAAAAGGGGTACGCCACTCAGGAGGGGAGGGGACGGGGGCGAAGTCGGTCATATGGGCCTGCAATGGCTCCACTGGAAAAAGAGGGGAATTGGGGTGAAAAAATAATGTTTCAAGAGAAATCAAACGCCAGGAAAAGGGTTTTGGAAAAGGGGGAGGTCACAAAACAGCAGCGACTAACGTGTACTCGTTCGTGGGTGGGTTTTAGGTCAAATGCGCCCGTCTTCCACGCGTTAGCGAAAAAGGGGGGAACAACAGCCCTAGTCTCGAACAAGACAAAGGATGATAGGGAACTAGGCAAGACCGCGGTGTTATGGTTTGCAAAATGATTTGAACGCGCAGTTAGGTAGTCGTTTTCACGGAATAATACTACTTTCATCTCCCTGACTAAAAGGAGAAACTAAGGAAAGCGACGTGACTCTCACCGGTGAAAAAAAGGGAGTGCGACTCAAAAGGGTTCAATTGCAAGGGGGGGCTGAACCGGTGCTCAAGACCTTTTCGGTTTTTTTCAGCCCCGAAAAGAAATGGCCAGAGGGAGCTTACGTACACGGGCGGATTACTTCCTCTGTGGCTCTCGCCAAAGCAACGTTCAGGCGCTGTCACGGAAAAACAGGACCATTACTCTCCACAGGGGAGGTCCAAATGGGGAGGCCACGAAAAGAATGACCTTCAATAGGACCGAAAGAGAAAATCTCAGCAATGCCGCCCTCTCAACAGCGAATGGGCCCATGTCAAGATTGACCTTCCCGCTCTGTTGGAAAACGCGGGGGAAGGAGATGGTGACACGGGTGAAAAAAACCTACAAGAAACGAAAGGGGCCCTCCCGATCAGGTGAGAGGGGAAGGGGGAAAAACTTTTTCTCAAACAGATCCCACAAGTCAGGGAAAAGAGACTCGCGAAATAACGCCCGAAACAAACCCTAAGTTTCCTCCTCGAAAACAGTAGGAGGTGTTCAACTGCAGATTTCACCTTGAGGAGCCCGACAGAAAATGCAAATCTGGGGGGGAAAGGGAATTCTTGTCAAGGCTGAAGCCCCTGTATAATAGGGAACGCTAGCCGACATCTCCCGAGAATCATCACATTATTTTCCTCATAAGCCGAAGAAGAAGAAGAAGGTTTCAACTCCCGAAAGCGAGAAGGGGATCAAGCGGCGGGGTGTGCGCGTTGGGCCAAGGGTTCTGACAAGGGGACTACGCGGCAATCACTCTGGCCAATGTCCTAAGCGTCGATGTCACCAACTCCTGTTGACCTCAACATCAAGAAAATTCACCAGACCGGATGTAGGAAGAGAGTGGGGCTTAACTGAGCCCGGGGGGGAGTGAGTAGTTCACGGACAATGCTGGAAGTCTAAAAGGGGGGGGAGTAAAGCTTACTCTAAACACAATATGAGTAAGAAGAAAGAGAAAAAGGAGGGCAAAGAGGGTTCGATTGTACTCAGATCCATGGCCGATTTCCATGAAACAAGTTGAAATCGAATCGCCGTTCAGAATGGGAAAATGTTGAAGGAAAAAGGAAGTGCGAAGGGAGGGAGTGGAATCAAAAGGAGGGGTTGAACATCCTAAATATAACCCCTATCAGGAGGGAAGGGGAACGACGGACAACGAACGGAAAGGAACCTCGAGAATTTAAAAAAAGGAAAAACGAAACTAAAGAGAGGTTTTCTTCTGGTAAACGGAAACCCCCCTGGAGGACAGAAAGACTTTAAGCACGGGAGGTGACTTCGGAGAGCGGTAGAATGTCTGCAAGGGCCTTTTGTCGACCGGAACTGGTCAAGACTTGGAAATGCTTTGCCCTAACATAGGACGAGCTGAGAAAGTTGAGGCCTCGACTCAGAAAAAAGCATCAAAGTGGGAAACTACTGTAAAATAGTGAAGGAGGTTTTTTTTGGGAGGGAGGGGTTAACCGAGCGCGAGCCAGAAAATTAAGACATGTTGGAGAAAAGGAACCGCCCTCGCTCAAGGGGACCGGGGGAGGGGGGGGAATTAAGGCGTGAGGGAAGTTTTCAGTCATAGGAAAGATGACTTAAACCATCGGGGGGGGACCAAAAGTATAGTATCATCTATAGGAAAGAATGGGACTGCAAAGAGAATTGGTAAAGAGTGGGGGCGGGGAGATTGGGGGCTAGAGGCCTTGAACAATTTAATGCAAAGGCCGATTCGGTGTGGCAATCCCACGGAATGGGAAACCGTAACCGTGAGGACTTTCTAACTAACCTGCTGTCGAAAGTTTGCGTGCGAAGAATCCAAGCGACTGAGACAGTGGGGGACGCCCACCAGAAAAAGTAGATCGGACAGGCCAAGGCTAGAAAAAAAGATCCACGGCCGCGTAGGGGGGCAAAGCGAAAGGCCATTGTCAATCCACCTTTTACAGGGAGAACGAATCAGCCTGGGGAAAGAAGGGGGTGGGGAAAGCTCTTACTTCAAAGTAGGCGTTCAGTTGATCTTGCTTCGTTGATTCTATCTTGAAGAGAACGATAAAGAAAGAGCGCGGGGACCGATATGCTCAAAAACAAAAAAGAGTTAGGAAAAGAAGTACTAGGCTATATGGGAGGGCGGCAACGGTAAAAAGGTTAGAGGTGTTAAGTTTGGAATGAGTACGTTCCCCCGGAACATCTTTTTAGAAGCGAAGGACGCCCGGAAAAAGAGTGAAGAAGTGCGGACGTGTTTTAGGTAGGCTGCTTTCTTTATATTGCCTTGTGGCCTAAAAAAAAAAGTTACAGGGCGCTTGATAGAGTGGGCAAGCACTTGCATGTGTGCTTCAATCAGGAAAGAGGAAAAGATAGTCGGGAAGAGAGGCCGAAGAGGCATCCATGAGGCGAAAACAAACTCGTGTCCTTTTCACGAAACCAGATGAAGAAGGTGGTTTGGGGGAGGGTAAGAATCATTTTGACACCGATAGAGGGCGGAAATTCAGGCCATCAATCTGAAAGTTGGTTGTATGTACCGCGGAAAAAAAAATAGAGGAAAACCGGCGTTTCGTGGACTTCTTAGTATTTGGCAACGAGATTGGGGAAATCGTGCCGGGAGGAGCCGGAGAAAATATGGGGAAGAATCGGCGGCGAAATTAAACTTGTCGTGGTTCGTGGAAGGGGGACGTTCTTAAAACATTCGCATCGCGGAGGAAAAATTTAAGCCACGAGAAAGGTGCCCAGGAAGAATGTATTGCTTGTTAGGGTGGGAAGAACGCTGGGCGGTATGCCGACTACTAAAATCACACATGTCAAACGTCTTGCGTAGAAGAGCAATGAAGTGGCCAGTTAAGGAGGTGAAATCTCCATGTTAACCATCGATTGTTTTATGCCAAAAGTGAAGGCACAACAGCGTTGGTTAGGCCCCGAAGAAAAAGCGATTATGTAAATATAAGAGTTCTCAAACAAAAAAGACGGGAAGAAAGAAAGGGGGCTTTCAAAGCTATTCTGCGGTTTGGGCGCTATAAAGAATGGAACGCAACCTGGAAAAACGGGCGTTCACCTGCCGAGTGGTCTTCAGGACAGATTTCAGCAGTCCTCCCTCTAATCAGGACCGTGAATGTCTCAGACTCTCTTAGGGGAAAGAATAGTGAACGTGAGAAACCTAATGAACGCCGCCTTCAGCTTCCCTGATCAACAGCGCGGGGGGAAATGCTCGAATCGCGTTAGACCATAAAGTAAATAGTAAAAAAAAAAAAAATGAAAATCAATCCGATTTCCCGTATTCTCCCTTACAAATAGGGTCTTTGGGAAAAAGGGGAGGATAATAGAGAATAAAGAAGTCGAAGAAGACCGGTGAAGTAGGGGAGTTTTTTGGGGGGACCGGTGGAGGATGATGGCAGAAGGCTATCCAAGGATGGGCGGTCGGCGAAAGGATTAACGGCACAAACGCATTATGCTTAATGTTGGTTAGTGACGAGGGGGAAAAACTTTGTTGAGAAATCTGGCGAAGACAAAGGGCGCTGCGTTGTTCATGGGAACATCGCTCGTTCAGGAAGGCCCTTGAAAGAAACTGCAAAAAGCCTTGGATTGGGAAAAAAATATGGTTGGCCCGAAACAAAACTGGCTTTTGTGCAGATCGAAAGCAAGAGCAGCGCGAAACGGGACGTTTTCTTAGGCTGCGGGGTTGGGGGGTCAAGGAGCAATTTTCGGCGGGGAGGCACCAGCGTGTTTCGACAACGGAAGTGGGACGTCAAGGGGATCGTAAACCCAACCGACGTGGAAGGGAAACCCGGTATATTCAATCGCCTCTCTAAATCTGGGGGGTAGCCTATCTGGGAAGAGGGCTTCTGGCCGGTAGGTGAAAAAATGAAAGCTAACGAACGCGTATCAAAGGAGAAGAAGGGGGGGGCTTTTTTTAATCTAACCTCTAGCACGGGAGGGGAGAACGAAATTTTAAATCACCGGCCAGTTCGACGGCAAACGGGGAGGGCGGAATCCCGTGGGGTAGAAAAGAAGGCCACGCCTGGCCGCATCGTGAGCCGAGAGCACACGGGTCTAAGAAGACGGATGGTCAAATTTGTTGACGATTGCCGCCGTTTTTTGCTAAAACAAGTCCAGTCCTCCACGGAAAGGGGACATGGGGAACCGGGCGGGACTTTGGGGGGGCCCTTCCTATTTGGTAACCGGAAATCGAGAGAACAAGAGACTCGACGCATCTGCCATCAGGAAGCCCATCGTCCCTTTGACTCAGGAACCATCACCGCTATGTGTGGAAAACGGTGAAGGGATTGCCGGATGCCAGGAAACGAAAAACATGGGACCAAAACCATTTTTTATGTTCGATTTGGAAGTGAACTTCACCACGTACCGAACCAAACTAGGAGATCTCGCGAGGGAAGCAAACGAACAAGATTCAGAGGGCAAGCCAATTCCTGGGTTAAAACGGCGATTGGTACCGTTACGATTCTCAAAACATCAGGAGGAAGACGAGAGGCAAATCATTCTTCCAATGGGGAAGAAGTGGAGAACTCGAACGGCCTAGCGAGCAGCGAATACTAAGATGTACCGAAGCCGGAGGTTTGGGTGGGACACCTGCCGAATTGATCCGCTGGAAAGGGGGTTAGCCTGTGAGACAGGGTTTGGTACCCATGTCGGGGGGAATTCCGGACGCGGCCCTCCACGAGTAGAAGGCAAAAGTTCTGGAGCTAGGAGATGGCCACGCGAAGGGCAAAAAAGCAATAAACAGCAACTCCGCCAGGGCATCAGGTGATGACCTGATAAAAGCGAGGCCGTATTCACCGTGGGGAAAGTGGCAAGAGGAAAAGGTCTAATGATTCTCCAAAAAAAGCGAAAAAGAGGGGAAGTATCTACAACCAAAAATAGAGGAAAAAGAAGAGAGAGAATACGAACAGGGGGTCGATTGGGGGGGGGAGCAGAAAATTCGAAGCCTTTTAAAAGTGAAACTTAGCCGGGCTTCAGGTCCATAAAAAAGCTGAAGAAGCCGGGCATGATTTTCTGACGGATGTCCAACTAAAAGGGAGGGGGAAAATAAGGGAAGAATTCCGTAGAGCGGTTATTCCGGAGTCCCCGGAAGGAGACCTGGTGGAAAAAACAAAGAAAACAAGGGCCAGGACTTCGGGGGAGAAACCGGCGCGGGCGTTCCCTTCTTATAAATAGGGGACTTCGGATGAGAGGGGAGAGTTGTCCAGCGTAGGCTTTGATGGTCTAGAATGTGGGGATCAAAGAAAGGAGGGGACCATAACAGAGCCGACTGCGCTTGATGGTGGGCTCCACACGGAACAACAAGGGAAACTAAATGGGGGGATATTAATATTGTAAAGGAATGTGGAGGGTGGCTGTAAAATAAGGAGCTTTCCAGATTGGGGGAGAAATGGTTCAAGAGTGGAAAACTGCCCCTGAGCAATCACTAAACTGATCGTGCTTTGGCATTGACCAGGGGAGGTAAGGGGGTCCTATCCGGCATAACTGAAACCTCATGTTTCCAACATAGGAAGAGGAGAACGAGAAAGAACTAAAGTTGCTGTCAGCGTCGAGAGCTATTTCTGACGACAGGGAGAGGGCTGGATAAAAAATGGAAGTAAAGGAAAAGAGTGCAGACCACGGTAAATGTCCCACAGGGGAAGAGGGAAAGGTTTTTAACCTCTCATTTGAGTGAGAGTAAACAAATGCTCGGTAAATGCATTTAATCCTATAAGATGAGTCTGGAAGGGGAGTGGAGATTTGTCAAATATCAGATATTCGAAGCGTTTTTTGGCCTGAGAAAGGAAGGAATTCCACAAGTTAACAATATCCCTTACGTAGGGGGGCATTACACTTTGATTAAACCGTCGTATGCCCTGCTGGCGTGAGGAGCTGGAGAACGTAAGAAGGGCTTCTTCTGCAGCGGAACGATCACCCTATAGAAACAAAGATTAGGCGCAAAAAAAAAAATAGATGGACCACGAGGCATATAGGTCCCGCACTGTCGTTTAACGAAATTTCCCCTGTTCGTTCCTGACCACAGCCGCGTGGGGGGAAATCGTAAGAAAAGAGAAAATTGCCCAGACGAAAAACCACTAAGAGAAGAAGAGGACAGGTTTTAGGAGATGTCTTTGTCGGAGTTGCTTTTGGGACAGACGACCCGCAATTTCTGAGGAGGTGAATCGAGAAAAGAGGTGGACAAAGAAACAATTGTGAAAGGTTCAGAAGGGGGAAAGGATGCAACGAGACATTCGAAAAGGACGAAAGCGGGGTCCCATCCCTAAGAAAGAAAAAGGAAACAAGCGTGTTTTGCCGTGGTTTTTTGTCCCGCAACAACAGGAAGTCCGAGTTTGGAACCGTAACAAGGGCCGGCGCCGCCGAGAACTCAAACAGAAGTTAGGTGAAGAATAGCAAGTTGTGCAGTCGGAAAGGGAAACAAAAGAACGCGGAAAACCGGCGGCCTTTCGAATCTTTTTTCAGAGTTATTCGCCTGGGAAGCGAAGGAAGTTTAAAGAAGGGAATAATCCCTCTCTTTATAACTTGGGGGGAGTGAGGTGGCTTGTGGGAGAGGGAAGACGTCTGAACACGCACGCAACTAGATTTCCCGCGAGTCGAGGTCAGGAAGAAGAATGCCTGTGGGAAGTTTGGGGGCGAACGCTGGCCTAAGTATTGATTCCGACACGAGCGGGCGTACCATTTTTTGTAAGGGAGTGCCACTCGAGAGCCCTTAAAGTGTTCCCAAGATAGACCACAGGCCAAAAAGCCCGTTGGTGGAGAAATCTAACGTTTTTTTAACCCGGGTGAAGGGCATTAAAAGTTTCGCGGCAAAAGCAGAAAGAGATTCTTCATTACTCAGAGAACAAAAAAAAGGAGGAAAGGAAGATTGGAAGTACTTCTTCTTTTTGGCGCGAGAAAACGAATGCCTCATGGACGACAAACCTGAGCTGGGGCACTCACAAACAAGGCCTGCTATAAGGATGAAAACGGGCACACGGTATCATAGGAGAAAGAACTAAGGCGATCATCTTTTGAAAGCCAAAAGGGAGCCAAAAACCCTGCCCGTTACAACATCTAAGTAAAGGAGAGGAGAGCAGGAATTAACGAGCCGCTCTCTAAGGTTTAAACGACCAAGGAAGCAGGGCTGTCAAAACGACACACGAAAGGGGAAATAATCTGCCGGAGCTTCCGTTCGTCAAAGCGGTGAGACGGGTTTTGTTTCCCAGAGACAAAGTCGGAAAAGAAGAATTAAAAGACCGCCGGTTGAAAGGAGGGAGTTTGGTCAAAGGGTTTCCAGGGGGTGCCGTGGAGTTTTTGGTTGACCATCTGGTTAGATTGGTGGGGGATATACCCCGGTAAATTTTGAGTATGGAAAGGGAACCCGTGGGAGTGGGTGAGTTTTGTAAGGGGGGGGGGGGAGAGGGAGATTGTTGTGAATTGGAAAGATAAGAGGGGAGGTGGAAGGTGAGTTATCAATGGTGGTGGGCGAGAAAAGGTGGAATGATATTCGGTGGATGAAATGAGTGGAAAGTGAGCTGGGAGGTGGATAGATGGGCTGGGTCGGTGCTTTGTGTAGGTTTGTGTTTTGGGGAGGGGGGGGAGGAATGGGTCGGGATGTGGGTTGGATCCTGTGGGACCGTAGATAGTGAAGGTGGGGGGGGGAAGTGAGAGTGGGGGGGGGTTGGTGGAACGAGGATGAGAAGGGATAGGGGAGGAGGTAGCAAGAGGAGGGGTAGTGTGTTTCAGTGGTTAGGGAATGGAGAAGGAGGCGATTCGGAGGAGGGGAAAGGGAGGTTAATTTTGGGAGGGAGAAGGCATGAATGGTGAAAAGTTATCTAAACAAGGGTCTCAAAGAAATGCCTCATTAATCGGGTCTGGCAAGGGGAGGCACAGGGAAGCCAAAAACTGATTCGGAAGGGTTTTTTCGTGAACGTAAGTTGAAAAGGGGCAGTGGGGCTAATATTAATTGCCCCAATAGGGCCGCTTTCGTTGTCAGGCCAAAGTCTCTCGTTAAAGATGTACGGCTTTCACAAAAACGGCCAAGTGCTCAAAGGTTCGGCGGGGGTGTCTTAAACCAGCCTGGAAGAAAGGACATTTTTGTCTTCCGGAAACAAAGAAAGCTGTAAACTAAGAAGGGTATGTCGGGCGTCGGTTGTTTCCGGAAAAGGTTAAGCAGTTATGGGCCCGAGTCGGGAACACTCGGCCTGTTGTACGGTAGAAGAAAGACCACTACTCTGCGACAAAATTGGATATGCCTATCGGGGGAGCAGAGGGGTTGTTGGAGACCTAAGGGGGGGGACAGAAGGGCGGGAGGGGTTTGGGGGAAGCTGAGTCTGGCCCTCAAACACCGACTCGAAGTCAAATCGACGGTTTTTCGAACGCACTCTTCGAGTCTTATTTCCCTGACTCAAAGGAAAATTAAATTCCCGCATTGACGCGCAAACGCGGCTGGCATGTGGGGATAGGGGGGTGCAGAACGGCAACACTGGGGCCTCAGCTGAGACACGGGGGGGGTTCGAGGCGAAGAGTGTGACCGTTCCGAAAAGTTTTTGGTTGCTCCCTGTCCCTTTAAGTACAACCGTCAAGGAGCTTCACGTTGGGACATGAAGGGGCCACCGAATCTGGAATGGGTCAATGAACCGAATGAACTCCGCTCAGCAAAAACTCGAAAGCGCGCTTTAAAGAAAGAGTCACTTGGCTCGATGATCTCAGATTGGAGGGGGGGAAAACAGCGGGGGGGTATCTTGAAGATTCAAAAAACAGGAAAACCTACGCCATGGTCACAAATCAAAAACACCCTATGTGGGGTGGGCGCGAGGGGGGCAGTTTCCAATATGGTGGGTCACTTTCAAAAAGTAGGGAAAATGGAATCCGCGCTCGCCAGCACGAACAAAAAAAGTCAAGGAATATTTCAGTCTTGACAAATAGGTTAGGTAGGGATGGAGTCGAACTGCGACGCCAGCCATCCAGGGTCAGCTCCGAACGATGAAGCCAACCATCCTGATGGGCAGAGGAAAGCACTAATGGAAGACTCCTCCAAGAGCAAAGTCTCAAGAAAATACGAATTAAAGAGGTAAGAGGCGATCCGAGAGTTGGGGCACAGATACTTAAGGAAGACTGAAAAGGTTTTAGAAGGGAGGACCTGTTATCCAAGTTCAGGAGAGGCCCTCACAGAGAGAAGGGGAAGGTAGGTCAAATGTAAAAACGTTGGAAAGGGCACACAAGAAAAAGGCTCACCAAAATGAGGACAGCAGGAGGTTTTGCTGACCGAAGCCGCGAGTGGTAGTTCCCCACATAGGCCGTCAAAAGTGGACTGCCGCCCCCCCACTCTAAACAGGGGAGTCTCAGATAAAAAAAAAAATTAGGAAGGAAGAGATTAGAATAATAAGAGGTGGGGACGGGGGGAAAAGTCGCAGAAAAGGAGAAGTGGACCGAATCCAGGTCAGAACTACGAATAGGGTTTCATCGAGAAAAGAGCAAATGTGCTAATTTTTTCTTATTCCAAATTTAGTGGAAGGTGAAAAGAGAGCGATCACTAATTTTTGGACAGGGGAGTTAAATTGGAAGGAGGACAAGAAGGAAAAAGGGACTTTCTCATTAACCAAAACGGGACTCAAGGGGGCGCTTCTGCTTTTAAAACAGCCGCTGCGATTTTAGGATTAGCCTATAGGACTCGGCGTATGAGGTTGATTGTGGAAAAAAAAGGAGTTCACGGTTTCAAAGGAGTGAGCTTAAAATTTGGCAACAAGGGACTGCGACCTTGAGTGGATGCGACATATACTACACGGCCCTTGAAAAGAATAATGGGGGGGAATTGAAAAAAAAAAACAAAAGGGAAAAAGAGGGAAAGATTGTTTCGTGCGGTAGAGCGGGAGAGGAAATTTCTTCTTGTTGAAAAGATGGGGCACTTGACACTCTAGCCAATAAAATGATCGTTTTGTTAAAGGGGGGGTGAAAAAGTTATTTCGGTAGGGTTCAGGGGGAATCGGGAAGTGCCGCGCGGTTTTTTGGTTCCAACATAGCGGAAAGGCTCATTATAAATACTATTGGCCTTTAGGCACGCTGGGGAAGAAGGGGGTAAGAAGGATATTTGAGAACGCGGAGTTCGTCAAAATCCCAACCCCCCCCCAAACCCAACCAATGGCAAGAGTGATGTTCCCACAATAGAAGGCAAGTCCCATGAGGCTTGTTCCACGTAAAGGGAAAAAATCCGTGGAAGGAAGTTTTTTTTGACGAGTGGGGGGCTCAAGAGAAGGTGAGTTCGAAAGGGGGCACATTTCGCCTTCTTAAATCAGGGACGTGGTAGCCGAAAAGCAGCTAGGTCTGGACCCTGGGCGGGGGCAGAATTGTCCGGGAAAAGAAACTGAAAGCGGTTTTGTGTCACGGAAATGGCAAGGGCATTTCCCTTTCCCTTTTTAAGGTGAACGCTCAAAACTGCGCCGAAATGTGGTTAGGTGAGGGAAAAACCGTCAGAGTCTGATTCGGGTAAGGGGAGGGGCTGGAAATCTGTGTGTCTTGTATCTGGGTATCCTGCAAAAACAGCGGAACGAGAAAATCTCGGCCCATTAGACGAACCAAAACCAGGTAGTGGCCCAGAATGTCGAGATTAGGGGAAGGAATTAACTGGAAAGTGGCGGGATTAACCTCTTTTCCGCAATGTGTCGAACGTAGGAGTGAAGACTTTCACTCCAAACCTAAGAAGATCGATGGTTGGAGGGTTTCTGCGTATTATTGCGGGAATGGACTTGGGACGCACTCCAAAATTAAGGAGGCGGGAGGTAATCTAGATGGGCCATCCAGATTTGAGTGCCATCAAAATAGAACAATCTCCACTACTCTCAACTTGGGGGGTGAGAAAAATCCACATGAGAGGTCGCAAACAATGTGACATTCCCAAAAATCGTTGTAAAGAAAACGGAAAATCATTGGGGTCTTCACTTGCTCGACCACGTGATTCCTGCGGCCATATTTCCCACAAAATAAGCCAAGGGGGGGGGATTCCCCGATTTAACAAGACACTAAGGGCCGGCAAGCGGAGGAGAAAGGCGTCGGTAATGGTTGATCAAAAATCTGAACTCCTTTAACGAGAAAAGAGGGAAGAACGGAGAGAGTTTTCACGTGTAGGGAAAGGGGTGTTGAGACCTCCCGGCGGCGACAAAAATGCCGGCACGGCGGGGGGGGGAATAAGGGCCCGTTAAGGAGAGCGATTGGGCCCCTAATTTGACGGCAGGGGGTGCCTGTTGGGGGGGAAACCTTTCTGCCAAGGACTATTGATTCCCACCAAACGATCATGTCCACACCACCAGTGTTTCCTGAGAGATCCTGAAAGGGTAAAAAAGGATGCAAGAATCATAAAGTGGGTTTAAGACAAAAAAAAGACGTGGTTGGTTCCATGACACAGAAATTTGGTGCGTAAAACCAAATCGCTTCCTTTCCATGA
>Ga0179593_1671240_pt1 | contig 12921 bp, 17 predicted proteins | sample CZODoug2_1_08_16_FD_185931 | JGI IMG/M metagenome (GOLD analysis project Ga0179593, IMG submission 185931) | Vadose zone soil fungal communities from Angelo Coast Range Reserve, California, USA - CZODoug2_1_08_16fungal (PacBio error correction) | ecosystem: Environmental > Terrestrial > Soil >...
TGTCTGGCAGTTTTGAAAGACTCTTGCTACACATCAAGGATGTATAAAAACGAAATGTCATCGCCGAGGCTGAAAAAAGGTCTGTTTCCAAAAGCGTAGGGAGGGGAACCGCGCATGGTAGGAAGCCCTCTATCGAGAATTCAGGCAGGGTGGAATCCGGGAAAGATACACACTAAAGAGCGAGGTATCAAGAGCGTCCGAATTTAATTTGGAGAAGAAGAAAATGTTTAAGGTGGAAGACGATAAATCCACTCAAGGAAAAGACGAAGCGCGGAGACTGGTCGAGCTATATCACCACTACCGTTTCACGCTACGAAAGAGAAGGAAGACGGAAGAAAATCTGCGTTAAGCTCTAACATGGAAAATTCCACATTCAGGCTAATGACATAAAAGCTCGGGAGGTCATCACCCTAGAGAGAAATCGCGTCCGAGCTGAATCGGGGAGATCAGAAGAAAGCCCAGCAAAATGAAAAGAAAAAAATCCTGAAGGTCTCGAACTCTTAAATTTGGGGTGGGAAAAAAATAAAAACGAGAGGTACAAAACTAAATACATTGGAGTTTTCAACTGGAAAGGTATCGCTCCTCATCAGAGACAGAGAGAAAGCTTCATAACGCGTCCATACCTTACAAAGGAGAAGGTGATTAGCCCTGCAAAGAAGAGCACCTAAAGGAAGAAAAATTTCCGGTGGGATTCAGAGAAAACAAAAAAAGGATGAGAGATATAGCACCAAAGGCGAAGGAGTAGCCTCGCTGCTTAGGTAGGGGGGGACAGAAGGGGGGCTTTTTCACCTGGGGATGATAACGATGCAAAGGGGAACTCCGGAAACAATCTATTCGAATAATGGTTTTTCGGGAATCTTCAAAAGTGATTTTTTTAAGCACGGATACAGGGGGCGGAAAAGACGGACTGTCTTCAATGTCTTCGTCGGGGTCTATGCAGGGGGGGAGGCCAGGGCAGAGGAAAATAAAAAGGGGGGAGGGGAGGTGACTTTTTCAAGAAAACCTCGTAAAATTTTAGGAAGAGGTGGAGGGGTTGACCAATGCTGTTTTGAATGATACTGAGGGAAAGACTTCTTCTGAAACTTTTACGAATCTGGACGAGGATATATCATGGAAGGATGTTGTGGGGAAAGGAGGATATATAGAGGTATAAGAATGGATGACGCTGGGAAGTTTTAGTGCTAAAATGGGAAAGGGAATTGGAGAAAGCTAAATCTCGGATAAACGGAACTTCTTCGATACACCAAACGCCTACTTGCGTTAGGAATTGTGGGGGGGTCAAAAGATGCACTGATCACACTCTGGATCGTATTGGCTTCAAAGGGGAGGGGAGTCCAGAAGCCTTCCTCTTAAAAAAGAAAACTATCGAAAAAGGAGGGAGATAAAGCGTCTTGTCTCTAAAAAATCAAATTCCGGGGAAGTGGAGTCAAGAGTTCACTTGCCGCGGGATCATGACACAATCAGCGAAAAGGTTTGGAAGTGTACGGAAGGGGGGGAACTGCGGAACAAGCGTCCAGAGGGAGATGAGGAGGTCTCTACATTGACTGAAGAGAAAACCTTCTAGAAATAGATTGTTCTTGGGGCCAACGGAAAGAATTTTATGAGTCAGAGGGGATCTTTTTGTATCGGAAAAGAAAAGCATGCACTAATCAGCGGTGGGGACTATGTAGTCAGGGAAACTAAGGGAAAAGTTTCCTGGGCAGCTAGCTTGGGGGGGACCAGCGGAGGCCCTAAAGAGGGTTCAATTAATCATCCCTCTCTAATGCCAAACTGAGAAAGAAATTGAAAAGAGCAGGGGGAGACAGGGTATCCCAGCATCAAGGACCCCACGTGCTTTGGAGCCAAGGAGATAACTCTTCTCCAGAAACCGACATATAGGGATAGGGGGCTTCCGAGCTGGAGAAATTCTACTTACTGAGAAAATAGAAAGAAAAAGTGGGAAAAAGAGAGATCCTTGCGGAAAAGAGAGTCAGTAGGAAAGGAAGGGCAGGAAAAAAGGGGGAGCCTGACCTCGCATACAGAAAGAAAGAAAAGATTCATCCGCCTCATGTGCCGGGAGGGGGGAGGCCTAGAAGCGAACGACAGGACTTTGATTCACGGTATATGAAACGTTAGCTCGCTTCTCAACCTGTGGTTGGAAAAGAGATCCTAAGGAGTGAAATCATAAAAAATGTGGAAGCAGCCATATGAAGCCCCACGAGAGAGCCTCACATTGGTGTGGGAGAGGGATATCAGAATCAACGGGGTCAGGAGGAATGGCATAGCGAACACAGCCAAGCGCTGAGCTCTAAAAACGGTAGTAGGGAAAAAGAGATGATAAGAATTTGGCGTTCGAGTGGGGTAAAGTTCGAAACTAAATGGGAGAGGAATCAAAACGAAAAGGGGGATCGATAGGAAAAATACTGGGGAGCAGAGGCGTTGTTGTCTACTTCCCGAGCGAGCGGTACCCCCTTGGGGAATCTAGAGAAGATAAGAAGCGGGCGTCGCGTCAGGGTTTGGGAAGGGAGAACACGGAAGAAATACATCGAGACAGGAGAATCTTCTGACGGCCGAGAGGGCGCTGTCCAACTTGGACCGGGAAAAGGAAAAAGAAAATCGGAAAATAGGAGGGCCGCATCAAGACTAGGAGACGACGTAAGTAGAGGATTAATCCGTAACGTAGATCCCTTGGCCAATCACAGGGGTGTTTCAGAAGGAGACAGAAGGAGAAGGGGGAAGAAGGATGGTGATGGGGAACCTCCGGGAGGGCGGAGTTCAACAAGAAAAGAGATGACCAAAAAAAAAGAAAAATGAAAAGGAGTCTTATAGCTGAATCATCAGAGGACCTTGACAGAAAGGCGAGAATCCGTTGTGGGCCGAGGGTAAAAAGGGGGCAGGGATTGAAAAGTGTGGACGAGGCGAAGATTTGTGCTAGGGTTGTGGCAGACAAAGTACCGTGCGGACGCAGCTCATGGGGAAGGATTAGGGAGAAAGGAAGAAGGCGGGAAAAAGCATTTCCCTGGAAATGTCGGGGGGGGTGAGGAACAAATTACCGCCAGGTGAATACGCACTCAAGAGCAAGAATCAAATCGGGGACAAGGAGTTTCCGCTCGTTGGTCTGAGCAATGAGCAGGGCTCCTAAACAAAAGGCTCAGGCGTTTAGAGATTCCGAACCTTGAATGCTAAGAGATAGAGTATAGGATGCAAGTGGTCAGTAACATTACTTTAAGGTTCCTCTCCGGGGACCTAGTGCAGTCAAAGGGAAAAATAGTCTGCTACTAACAAGCCACTGAAGAGACGGAAGGAGCTCTCGTGATATCTTCATCAAGGACCGACCGTTTCCTTGAGGTCCATTGAAGACTAATCTTCCTCCGGGAGCTGAAGCCACCTTTTCATAAGGGAAGAAGAGAAAAGGGAGGAAGGGAGGGGCAATTCATGAAAGAATGACCCCTTTCAACATCACTAATTATAATGGATAGGAGATAGATCGCAATAAAAGGAACACAAGGATCGGCTTAGGGAGACCGCTCAAGGGGGGTACGGAAGATCGACCAGGGCAATAGGAGGAAGAAAAATTGACTAATTTCGTTTCGATGGGAATCCGGCGGGAACTCCATCAAGAATACGAAAGAGGAGGAGATCTAAAGGGAAGCATCAAGGCGTCATACAGGACAAAGCACAACCGCTCAGGGAAATCCGTAGAACATCCGAGTACGGGCTTCAGGGAAAGGGGAGTAAGGTGGCTATCTCAGCGAAAAGAAAAAAGAAAAGATAGCCCTCCAGAGGGAAAATGGATACGAAAAAAAAAGCTTGGGCGCGGGCCCAGACGTTAGGTTTAGGGCTGATGACCTCCTATGCACCAGAGATTCGATAATTTTTGGACTGGGAGGAGGACGGTAGGGGTTGGTGACGAGATACCGGTCAGGAAAAAATGAGCCCTTTAGGGGTACTATTACCCGGAACTGACGTCCATCTTGCTTGAGAGAGGGTCTTTTTCCTGCTAGAAGGCGCGATGGAGCATTCGTGAGGTGTAGGGAAAGGGGCAGGTGAGGGGGGGGGGGATGAAATTGGAACAAATGAAGCCGGAGTCATGCCTTTAAGAGCGAGACACGCGTCGCGCACAACTAGGTGAAAGGTTGGAGAAAGGCATTGTATATTAGAGTCGAAAGGAAAGGAGGAAAAAGGAGGCAGTGTACAGGTCGGGGAAAGTTTGGCGTAAAGCGAGAGACAACGGGTGTGAAAAGCTTGCTCACCAACCTCTTGACGGGAAAGAAGGGGGGAATGCGAGCTCCAAGGGTATGAAGGGACGGGATAGCAGGGCGTTGTGGTGCACAAAAAGGCGTGGGAAAAATTTTTTCCGCTTAAGGAAGAAGAGTAAACAAAGAGCGTATGCAGAAGAAGGTCGAAAAAGAGGATTAGGTATCCTCACGATGGGGAGTCAGCCTCTCTTAAACCGGTTCCGCGTACGGGGGGGAGGCAACAAGAAGGAAGTCCATTTACTGATTCAGCACATTGGGAGTTCGGGAATCACGAAAAGATTAAGCTCAAGGAAAAAAAAAGGCCCAGAAAGGGATGACCACCAGCAAAGAAATCGGGTATTTTTTAAAGGTGAATGGGCGCAACTCGACTTCGTTGAAAAAGACCAAGATGACGAGGAGAAAGTGAAGCCCTTTTAGGGGGCTCGTAGAAGGCCGCGAAAAAGAGAAGTTCATGGTGGAATCGAAGGTTTTTTTCAGGGGAGAAAAGGCGACGCCAAGGTATGCGCAAGCGACGATAAATCAAATCGCCTGGAAAAGAAGGGAATCTGGGGGAGGGAAGGAAAAGCAACATTTGATAGGGAGTGGCAAAATTGGTAAGATTAGTCTCCGCCGCCATAGTTTCAAGGAGGCACTTCGACGGAAGATGGAAAAGCTCTCGAAGGGGGGGACGGCCCGAGGGTATCCTTGAGGAGGAGTACAGGGCCAAGCGCAAAAGGTTGCCAAGAGGGGAAGCGCTCATCAAGAAGCAGCAGAAAATGTTGAAAAGGGGAAAGGGTATGTCGGACAGTCGTACATGAAAAAAGGGGACGCAAAAGTGGTATCATCGGAAAAGGGAGCCAGACTCTCTCCCCTTTTGTCCCGCAGCAGAGGATGAGTCGAGAGGATGAAACTACCATTTTCCAGACCACCAGAGGGGGGAGCAAAGTGCGAGCGCAGGGTTTGGTTCTGAAAAGGGAACAAGATTTGAGTATTTTGCATGCCAACAAGGAACATCCCCAGAGTCTTGAAAAGAGATAACACAAAACTGCGGAGAGGATTCAAGCGAAGGATGCGGGGGCTGTTTGATGTTGGCAAGGCTGTAAGCAGAAGAAGTTTAGTCTCATTCACGGGGGCCACCTTACTAGAAAAAAGCAGAGTGCTACTGCATCAATGGCGAGGAAGAGGGTACGGCTTACTCCGAGTGGGGGAGGGGAAAAGGACGAAACTACTGTGAAAACCTGGAAGCCAGCTAACTTGTTCTCATACAGAGAAAGGCGCTTCTCTAAAGATGGGGGGGCAGGAAAAAGCAGGACGGGGGAGAACCTCATCGCTACCGTAGAGAAAAGACTGCTCCCGTGATTCGCGAGACGTCCAAGAACTGGGGAAAACGTGGGGACATCAAATGCTCCATCTAATAGGACCCAATTGGAGAGAAAAGAAAAAAAACCGCAGGGAAGGCGACGTACAGGGAAGAAAAGTGCCGCGAGGGAAAGGGAAACTCCTCAGTAGCGTCGAGACATTGCAAGGGGCAACCTATCAACCTGATGCTGGCAAGCGCGAGGACAGTGACTTCTTTTAGGAAATTGGGGAGGCTTGGCGCTGGACACTACTGAACGTTAGGGGGGGGGCTCAGCTAGGAAAAAAAAAACCGCGGGTCAAGGACTTCGGAGAGCGACTTTCAGCCCGCGACCTGAAGAGCTGCCGAGGGATAAGATGGAGAGTAAACCTAATCTGACAGGGCTTCAGTAGAGGGGAGACAAAAAAAGAACTTGGGGGGTTTCGAAATTTTGGGGTTGAAAAACATCGTCTAGGAGGGGAGAGCATTTCCTATTGCAGTCAGATGAAAGAAAGCGGACAATCTAATCCTTTCCATGAAAGGTCGAGATGAGAAAAAAAGGATCTTGGCAAAGGGTGTAAAAGAAAAAAAAGATCAAAGGGAAGGATATCCCAGAAAGAATCTTGTTCAAATATCAAAAAGGGACTCGGGGGATGGGTGAGGAAGAAGTACCGGTGTGGAATTTTGAACTTCTGCTCTCGCGTTTCAGAGCAGTGCATCGAAAAGGAGAATACCGCAATCGGTCTATAAAAAAAAATAGGAGGAGAGGACAGTCCGTGAATGGACCACAACTTAGGGAGAAAGAGGTACAGGGTTTCAAAATGTGAGAAAGATAGAAAATGTCCACGCCGGGAAAGAAGAAAAGAAATCGCGATACGGGACTATTTTCGAAGGGCTATGAAAAAAAAGAAAAAAAACAGGGTCGACCATTATCGGAGAAAGAAGTCGAAAAAGGAAAGGCAGCGCATGTCAGTGAACGGGAATAAGTCGGGCGAGGGGGTCAAGGTGAATTCATCACCATCGGGAAACGGAGCCATGAAAAGAGCGTTTCTAATGAATAAAGAAAAGGGAAAAAAGAAAAGAGCCGAACGAGTCAACTGGAACAGGAAAGAGAACGGATACAAGCTAACTTGAAGAAAACGTTACACTCGCGCTGGGACCGGTGACTGCGCGAAATGAAGACAACAGGGACCAAGGAAAAAGGCGGGAAGCGGCATCTAGGGAAGACGAATACAAATAAAGTTACAAAGAGGGAAAAAGTTCGCCCCGTCCCTAAAAGCCAAGGGAAAGTGTTTTAGTATCTCTCGCAAACAAAAACAAAGGGGGAAAAAGGACCACCGGGCGCAAGGGCTAATAGTCCCAGAGAGGGAGAAAGAAGGGAAACCGCGGGTCGGTAATGGACTTTTGCCATGGCAGAGAGTGAGAACAGGGAGAGGACAATTGGGGGATGTTGAGGAACACCTGGAGATAAAAAGGACAAAGAAACGACTTCTTCAAGTTCTCGGACGAAAAGGAAAAGAGGAATTCAGGAAAAGCTTGAAGTCGTTCAGAGGGAAAATACCGTGGGAGGGGGGGGACTGTAGGCGATCGGAAAACAAAGGGAATAAAGGGGACGAATTCGTGATTTGGGGGGGGGGTGGTTGGGTCGGGGGGGAGGGAAGGGTCCATGAGGGAAAGGGGCAAAGAGCTTGGCACAGAAGATTCATGAGGTGTCTGAGCACTAAGAGGGATGCCAGATCGTGAAAGGGTGCTTACTAAAGGGGTTATCGATTCAAAGGAGGACCTAGGGGAAAGAGGCTGTCGGGATGGAGTGAATTTGGCGGTAAAGAGTCCCTTGGAATAACCTGTACAGCACGGGCGAAGCGAAGGAACGGAAAGAAAAGAGACTCAACAGAGATCCTGAACTCATTGGAGGAGAAAAAGGTAGGGGGCAAACGATTCAAGGGGAAATAAGACACGCTAGGATCTCGGGTGAGGGAAAAGGCCAAACCAAAACGAAGATATGCAGAAAGAGAATTTCTGCATCTCATCATTCGCTCATTATGTCAAGAGAAAAAATTGAAAGTTACGTGGTGCAGAAACCATAAGATTTAAAGGAGACTTGTAAAGGATGTAACAGTAAATGAAGCTCTGAAGATTTCTTTCGTGCCCACACCCCGGTACAGACAGGAAGGGTTCTTTGGGAGTAAGGAGGGAGAGAGATCGGGGGGACGGGAGACAAACATCTTGAGAGAAGGGAGTCCGAGGGGACTTGCGTCAGGGGGTTTCGAGAATCCTCTAGACAGCGAATTTCCTTTGGGAGGGAGCACGTGGTAGCCCGCACGGTTCAGACCAAGTAGAAAAAAAAAGGAACAAGACCGCGCTCAAAAGAACAATCGAAAGGGGGCCTAAGAGGGTGCGAGAGATTTGCAGGGGGGTCCCACGTTGGCTTTTTTCCAAGCGCTCGATAGGAAAAAAATGAATGACGATTTGCCATTCACCTGAGAAACTTCGCAAAGGGGGGGGGGAAAGAAAATAGCGGGTGGTTAGTTTCGTCAAAACTCTTCTCCAGGAGGATAGGAGGAGGAAACTGCGGGGAAGGAAAGTTGAAGCAAGGTTGAAGAAAGATGATAATAGATGTACGTGCTGGCCGGAGTTAGGAGAAAAAAGAAAAAGAGGCGAGGGTCTCTTTGAAACTTGGAAAAAAAGGGTTGTCTCAAGGTCAAGAGAGAGGAGGCCGCTCAGAGCGAAAGAAAAAAAAAAGACAAAAAGCCAGTATGGTCTGAGGGGAAAGAGCAACGAGGGTGAGTCGCGATCTCTACTGCAAGGGGGGAGGTTGGGAAAAATGGCGTCAAACTCTAAAAAGAAACATCTTATCAGAAACACAAAAAAAAACACGGGGAGAAATTAAGGAATTGTCTTTTTCGAGTTGCGACAGGCACATTGGCTCTGATAAGGACGCACAAAGAGGAAGAGAAAGAAGGGCAACCAGGGAAAAACAAGGGCTCTCAAACTTAAAAAATATCTTCCTGCCTCAGCGCAGGGGAGAAGCTAGGACTAGGTCGAAAGGAAAAAGAAAATCGCGTCTCGTCATATTTTTCCAGGAGGGAAGGCCAGGAACGAAGCACTTACATCTATACTGTCTAGAGTTGCGAAGGAAAATGTGGCCTGGACAAACCATGAAAAAAAATCGGAAATCTGGAGGAAAGGTCACCATCCGCGAGCGCAGAAGAGACCTCAGGGGGAAGACTCAAGAGTGAAACTCTCCTACTATGGGGCAGTTGAGAATGAGAGGGAGAGAAGGGTCCAAAGGGAAACCGTCACCTGGGATTGACCGGGCGGGGGGAAAGGGATGCCGTTTGTAGAATTAGAAACGCTGGGCTGAAAAGAGGCGAAGAATGGGGGTTCGTAGCAAAACAGTCGCGAAAAAAACTGCTGCTCGCTTAATTCCCAAGAGGAAGAATCAGGATGGAATGCTACAGGGAGAAGCTGGGGGGGCGCTAAAAGGAAGAGAACGGACGTAATAATCTGCGCAAAAAACATAGGGAGGAGACTTGTGTGGGAGACCTGCCATAGGCACGCAAAAGCATTTCGCGATGTCGAAAGGAAGGCAGGTGAATAGGAAAATGCGGGGAAGAACTTGTCATTGACCTTGAGAAGGGGGGGGGGTTTAGGAGAGCGTTGCCATGTGAAAGCGGCTGAATGAATTAAGAGCCCTAACTCCATCGTGGGTCATCAGGGAAGGAGGAGAGAATGAGGGGTGAGGGGGGTTCCTAGGAAAAGATCTCTGGAAGAAAAGGGGTTGAGACAACGAGTCATCGAGGGGTATAGATAAATGTAAACCACAAATCTGTGCGATACCGCAGGGTCGTTCAGAGGAGTTGGGGAACAGGCCGCGTGACAGTCCTTTACCCGGGGAGAAAGGAAAGGCAATCGGGGGGTAAGAAAGGTTCCGCTAGCGCGGGAAAACTCCCCAAGGGAGACTTACAAATAGGATAAGGTCCGTGATATGGGGTCCTTTCGCGGGACAAATCCAGACCGAAGCCAGGCGAGCCGTGAGCTGCGCCATGGACCGTGTAAAAGGAGGAATGGGAAAAAAAAAAGCAGGGGAAAAAAAGTACATCACAAAATTGGAAAATAAGACAAGGGCACTGGTTAGAAATGAACGAAAAATTTCACGAGTAAGAGCAGCAGGAAAAAACCGAGCTAACTTCAGTACGGAGAGAAATCGGGAAATCGAATCATTGAAGAAGTAGGGTGAGAGCTTTACAAAGGGGAGGGAACAACCAAGAACACCAAACAAAATTCTTCTATCTATCAAGGAAAAGGCATAATTCCATACCAAAGGGCCAAGGATCCTCATCCTCTCGAACGGAAACTTAGCGTTTTCTATATAAAAATTAGTATTAAAATATATAAGAATAGCCAAAAGGCTCAAGGAAAAGCGTGACAGAATTCTCAGTTTCCATCTCAGGATTGAGGGGGAAGGTACCTCGGATGGGGCAAAGCTCTGCTCTATGCAAAAAAGTGTTTTTTGAAAAGGGGGAGGATATTTGAGATTGACATGGAAGAGGGAGTTGAGGAGCGTTTCTATGCCTGACGATGCAGTGTGAGGGAATTCAAGATAAATACCTCGAGGCAGGTTGGAAGAAGTGAGAGAAAGAAGAGAACGCACGAGGGTAGGGGAAGTCGTTAGGGGGAAAGGGGCAAAGTGTTGGGGGGCAACGAGAGGGAAATCGCAATCTTCGGGAAAGGTGGTGCGGGATCAGAGACGCCGCGAGAGATCAGTCTATGGCTTTGTGATTAGAGTAGTAAGCGACCTAGGAGGAGCGAGAAAAGGCGTGGAGGAGGATGGAAGCAGAAGCTGAGTCTCTGTGGAAAATTCACGGGGAAAAGCGAACTTCAGAACTTTGCGGGTATTCTCCAGCGTTGGGCTATTAAGGGATAGAGAAAAAAAGAAAGGGGAAAAAGAATGGGGTTGCTTCTTCAAGATATTCGCTACCTAAAGAAAAAAGGCACTACGTCCGATGAACGAGGGATAGGCTCAAATCATTCCTTTGGACTTCAGCCGCGCTGACTGCCCGAAGGGAAGAAGTAAAGGGAAGGGATTCTCGTGTAAAGAAAATGAAAAATCAGAAATATGAAAAGAAAGGCAGCAATCGACGAGGGCTTTCACATTGCAAACACACACTCAAAATCATCCTTATTGGGGGGAGAAGGTGACTCACTACTTCTTTTTCCGCGCACCAGAGAGAGAACCTGAGGCACGGCTTGCGTCGAGGCAGTAGGGACGATCATTGTTCATCGGGGGTGTGGTGCCCGACGTGCGGCAAGGAGGAAAAAAGGGGGGAAAACCGAATCCCTCTCGAAATCAAGAGAAACAGGAAGTCGCAAAGATGCAGGGCACAGTTGCTCGGGGCCACGAGGAAAAAGCTCTTCCTAAATAGAAAATTGGAAGGACTCTTAAGGGAGAAGGTACGTCTAATAACAATCGCGGGGGGGAGGGACGAAAGAGTTGAGGGAAGTGAGGTATGGTCCTTTCAAAAAGGTTTTGCACAAGACCGGCCTTGAGCAACTATCATCAGATGCTACCTAACTGAGGGAAGGGCTTCTGACCCTTTCAAAGATAAGTCGCCCGAAAGGGACGGTAGAAGTCACTGGTCTCCCCTGGGGAAACGGAGTCCCTCAGGATATAAGAAAACATTTGTACCCGTCAAGTGGGAGGGGGTCTGTACAAGCTCGCTAAGGACAGTTTGGGCTGAATCTACGGAAACTTGTGCGTTCTTCATCCCTTACGCCAAAGAGAGAACACAGAAGGAGAGTATCAAAACAGAAAACGGAAGAGAAAAGGGATATCATAATTCTTGGGGGGGTGCGAGTTGGTACAAGGCTGAACCTCACGAAAATCGCTGGAATACAGGCAAATCGACTCTAAAGGGCTAGGAGTGTCCTGTGGAGGGCGGGCCTTACTCGCAAGCTCAAGGAGGGAAAAAAGGGGGAAGAAGGTTCATAACTTGGGAAGGGGGTGGTAAAAAGCTGGTAGGGTTGGGAAAATTTCGTAAAAACACTGAAAAAAAAAAAAGCAGGTCCCTCAAAAAAAAAAAAAAAAAAAGAAAGGAATCTGAGGGATACTTCTGGAAGGGCATTCGAGTTTCCGCCAAAGGCAGTAATCAGGAGAGGGCGTTTCCTCAAAACATCCGAGAGAGGGGGACTGCAGGGAAGGTATTGCCGCTCATCTAATTCAAGAGGAAGCGCGGAGCTCCTTGAACAATCAATTGAAAAGTGATTCGGCGGGGAAGCCGGCGAGGTGCGGAGGAGATTTTGGGGGGGGGGGCGCTTGGCTGGAAGAATTGGCCGGAGTGCAAAAAGGAATGTTCCTCCAAATTAAAATGAATGTCAAAAGAGCAGGGCAGGCTTCTGAATTCCAACGCTCGAGCCGAGAAACGAAAGTGAAAGGATCGCTTTCATTAATTCAGGGGGGAAAAAAAGAAACAAAAATAGGGATTTGGTCTAAAGGGTTTGAAAAACATCGCAGTGGCGCAGAAAAATGAAGCTGGGAAGGTCTTTCATATCTTGGGGACATATAGGGAAGGGGGAAAGTTAAAAAAACTGGATTTTTGGCAGACTAAAAAAAAAAAAAAAAGAAAAGGCAGGTGGAGGAAAGGGTAAGAAATGTCGGGAGGGAAAAAATTAAGGGAGAGCCGAATCAAACACTTGGTGTCATAAGCTTAAGAGTTTTTGTCATTTGTTACGCGGAGGCTCTCTGAAGAGGAGAGGGAAAGAGCCCTGAGAAAATCGTGGGAAGGGAAATCTTTGGAAAACTGCTAATCCCTCATTCTTGAGGATAAGGTCTCTCAAAGTTGTATAGCAGTAAGTGAAGATTTACCGAACGAAGGGAACAATGTACAGTTATTCCAGGTGACGCAGCTAAACCACGCCGTGACAGACAAAAAACACTGAAGAGCGTGCGGGGGAAAGAAAGGGGAATAGGGAGGGGCAAAATATGTCAGACCAAAGGACTTGAAAAAAAGAGAACTGATAGGGTCAGACAGGCAGAAAGCATCCATCCAACGTTGGCGCGTGCATTAAAAGCGCGTGAATGCATCACAGAAGGGTAAGGATCATCTAACGAAGTCGTTTCCAAAGTAATAAGCAAATGAAGACCGCGTATCGATAACGCAAAAGGGACTCGACCTGTTAAGAACCCTAGAAATGGAAGGAAGGGTGAAGATGGGTAACCTGGTTATCATGACTGAAAAGAAAGAAATTGGTCTAAAAAAAAAAATTATGCACATCGAGCCGGGGCGAAGACTCTTCATCAGCCAGGAGGACCTTACTCGACCGATCTCCAAAAATCCTTCTCGGAATCAGTGACTCAAAGACAGTGCT
>Ga0179593_1376388_pt1 | contig 12920 bp, 18 predicted proteins | sample CZODoug2_1_08_16_FD_185931 | JGI IMG/M metagenome (GOLD analysis project Ga0179593, IMG submission 185931) | Vadose zone soil fungal communities from Angelo Coast Range Reserve, California, USA - CZODoug2_1_08_16fungal (PacBio error correction) | ecosystem: Environmental > Terrestrial > Soil >...
GCAGGATTTAAAGGATAAGGCCTCAAGGTGTAGCAGAATGGTGGGGGTCCTCCTCAAAACCGATTAGACGAAAGGGGCCCGAGTCGGGAGACGGGTACCCCGCATCTCTCGAAAGCTCAGGCCACCCGTTGGGGCTAAAGAGGTTCAACCCTGAGAAATAGCGTCTACGCTCGAGCCAACATAGTGTTCGGAACACGACGTCTGGCAATGCAGTTGGGCGGGAAGCACATCGGATTCGCTGTAACTAAAAGAGTAGGCAATCTCTCGACTGGGGCGATATCGTGATGTCGATGGCTTAGCGAAGAAAAGGAAGAAAACAAGTAAGGCTTGCGCGCTTCGCCAGGATCCAGTTCGAACGTGTAGACCACGGGTGAGGCAGTAGAACGGTACTAACAGTACCAGGCGTGACACGGCCGTGCCAAAAGACATGAGTTAATCGCGGATGCCCGAAGTATTTGCGGTGGACAGGAGAAGAGTCCGGCTGGAGTTTGCAAACGGGGTGGGGTGATACCTAATATCGAAGCGCAATCGCAGCGTCGCAAACAAAGGGGAAGGGACGCGAAAAGGTTGTCCCCGCCCGAAATCGCGAAAAAGAACAGAGGAAAATGCACGAATGCATTTGGGTCGGTTAGAAAAAGAGGGGGTTACAGAGCATTTGGCTGCACGAGGACAAAGGTCGGCAAAACGCGCGACAATCATACTCTCGACTACTGCATCGAGAAGGACTCCCGACGAGACAGAGGTTCATTCGGACCGGTTGAAGATGGCGTCGAGTCCGGAGGGTCGGGTCCGGGAGGTAGAAATCTCGCAGGATTCCGTTATTCAGGATGGCTAGAAAAATACGGGGGGCGCGAAGTTGGCTTCGGACTCTGACGTCCGGAGGGGGTCTGGCGACCGGGAGGATAGCGGGCGGGTATGGATAGCGGGCGTTTCCGAAATTGCCATTCTATCGTCCTCCTCCTAAAAAGGAGAAATTCGTTGAAAGGCATGGCCGACTCTGAGCTTGTGGAGCAAATGAACTCACAAGTATGAACTTGGAAGCATAGGGTACCGCGCACGTACTTCACTCGGGAGAGGGGATTCCAGCGCCACGGAGGAAGATAGGCTTCTTCGCAAAACAGGGAAGGGACCAGAATATGATGACACACTGCAGGGTCAAGCCTCCCCTCTTTGCGATCCCCCGTATAGAGAAGGGGGCGTGCCCACCACAAACAGAGCGGGCAGCAATCGAGTAGACCACCGAGGTCCGCCGGGTGTGACCGATTTTGACCACCTCTCCCGCGAAACTGCCTGACCGTAGAGGAAAGTCACAGCGGTGTCCAGCATTCAACGCGCCATAGGGGCGAACAGGCGATTGAGAGGGGGATACCCCTGGCCAATGCTACGTGCCGACGTGTGATCGCCGCCTTTGGGGGTTCAACCGTACGAATCGGCAGGGGAGTCACGCATCTGAAATGTCTCATCTGTGCACAGGGGCTTGTCGTCCAAGACGATCGGTCACCCTCCTGCATCAGAGGGGGAACGTGCAAGATACCAATTCCTTTACCTTTCGAGGTACCGGCGTCGGGGGCTGACAAACCAAAAATAACGGCCACCGACGGTGCCAGAGCGGCGCGGACAATCTGTATCCTTGGGGAGCAGGAATACGCAAAGGGTTCCTGTTGGACGGGGAAGGAAGGCTAACGCCCCGCGTCGACCGCCGTTGCAATTGCCATGCATGTTCAATCGTGAATCTCGCCGCAACACTTGGACCCTTAGACGAAGCAGGCCGAAAAGACCAACAAAAAATTCTGCACGTCCGAGGGTCTCTCAACCGCGAAAAACGAGAACCCCTCGCCTCGCGACCCTCGCCGCACCCCACAGAAGCAGAGGCTTACGCGAAATGTCGCTTCGGGCCATCACCCGCTTACTACTAGCGTGTCCAGAGACATTAACCAGCGCATAATTTCAACAGCGGCTTCCGTGCTGTGAGCCCGAGTACGGCAAATGCCACATACCGACGCTTCGCCTTCATGAAAAAGCAAAAATCCGAGGGCCGCAATCCATCGACGAGGTCCAGGCAAGGTAGTGCCTGCGCGCCCTTGATCGGCAGCAAGCCGAACGCACCTCAAGTGAGGTAACACAGTGACAGCGTGCAGTGGCCAGCAGAATGGCTGCAATCCGCCCGTGGCATCCGAATAGGGACGTAAGGGGTCCAACCGACAGCGTCGAACAAACAAGGGAACAACCCTGCTCACCCTCATTTGTGACGGAAGCCCTATTCACGCCGTCAAAAGCCGTGGGACCTGCTCATTGACGTCATACCGGTGTTGTCAGCTGGCGATCACTCCGGCGAACGGAGGACGCGGGACTCGTGTTTGAAAAATCACAGACGCCCCGGAACGTACCAATTCGGGGACGCCTGCATGCGCGTGACAGTAAACAAAGCCAAAGCGAGCCGCGTTGCAGGGCATGTCGTGTTAGCACAACACAGGGCGGGCTCGATCACAGATCATGGCACCTAAATGTAGCCACCATATTGCGACCTTGTGTCAAAGTCCAAAGCGATGAGCACACACCCGGAGAAAAGAGAGGCGTGGCATTATGCCCACAGGCCACGAGGGTGGTCAGGGGTCAATGACCGCGCCAGCGTAAAAAGGCGATCGTGGAAGTGTGACCGTGCGAAGATCCAAGATTCCTGTGTGTGGAGGCACGCGGCAAATGCCGGTCTAATCACGTTCTCACGAATTATACGAATGCAGTAAACGAAACGGACCGGGGGCCGTTGGACTTCGCGTCCTGGAAGGAGGGATGAACGCGAAGCGGACGTCTTTGGCACGGTTTAAGTCCGGACACAGTCAAGCAGTGAGACAAAACTCAGGTTGGTTGCCATGGGGGGACCTAGGGGTGGGGACTGGGGACTCCCTGTTCGGGTTGGAGCCAAGGGGGTGCAGAAGGCTGACGTTTCATGTCGCTGGAAAACTGACGCGGCTGGAACGGTTGTTACCAAGATCGGAACGCACCGAGGTGGAGGGAGTGATTCGATTGAGGACGGGCGCGATTCGTAAGGAGCAGCTCAGGCCTGCCGCCGGACCGGGAGGGGGGGAAGCACTCGCGCAATGTACTTCCTGAATCAAAGGAGAAGCGGGCCGAGTGGTATTGTCAGCATCGAAAGCGCGGACTCGTTGGGTCAGGGTGCCTAGGGCTGCGTTGATTGCGGAGGAGGAGAGCAGAAGGAGCGGGGAGAGGCGCAGAATTGAACCTACGCGAATACGATTCTGACGTGTTGTGGGCTCGATTGGAGGAAGCGAGGCGAGCGTCGAGTGGGAGAGTGGAGGCGGAAGAATACAGGAGTAAGTGCAGAGGAGGTTGCGTCGAGAGACGTCATTGAAGGGGTGAAGGACCGGCTAGAGACCGCGTGACGCATTCATGTAATGGACGTCGTGGGGGTCGGGGCGGGAGAGACCGGCGAATGACCTAGTCAAGGCCTGGATCACAGTTTGGACGGTATATTCAAGGGTAGGGACAGGAGATATTTCACGTCCTGGGGTGGGGGGTGGTTTCGGCAGCAAGCCTGACTCCTTTGCACTTATTTTTGGTGCTGTGGGACATGGCGGGAAAACGCGCCGTGATGCCGACCAGGAGATAGATGACTAGTTGCAAGGAACCAGGAGACGGAGGCGTAGGAAGTCGATGGTTCACACGATAAGTGAACAAAAAAAAAGACACCGCACGAACCATGCAGGCCGCGGTCAGGAGGCAGTGAATCACAGCCAACGAATATGTCGGGAGACCGGGACTAGGGCAGGCGACCCTGACCCCAATCATCATCCTTCCAGGCGTACGACCACGCGCACGCGGTTCTACTTTCACGATCGCGGTCACACCGGCGATCTGTTGCGTGAGGCACAGGACCCCTTCTCGGTACTGCCCGCGGCTCGATCGGTGAGGAACAAAACGAAAGCGATGCTTTTGTAGCGATTAAGGTAGGCGAGGCCCCTGCAGAATTGGGGCAGCAGCGACTAGCCGTACTCGAGAGAAGGGAGTCGGGGGACTGTTGTCGAGAGCATGGAACTGGACGGACTGGTTCATTCTTGTGAGCGCGGACATCCGGTCAATGTGGACAAAGAATGAGCAGTATGGCTGTCCCGCTTGAAAAAGCACCGATAAATCCCTCCCCGCGTCAAAAATACAAAAGCCCAGATCGCGAAGGAACAATTATGCTCGGCCCCTCGGAGCCTCTGCCCGGATCCGGAATCAAGGGAAATAGCAAACGCGATATCGTCTGACCTGGACCAACGGGAACCATCCGAGGGCTAGACCCAGAAGCGACTCCAACCGTGTCGCCCAACGAATGAGGGAAGACGACTATTAAAGGCTATGGAAAGGCGTTGTTTTAGGCACGTCCGAGAGTGGACTCGCTTTTAGGATCCGGGGAAGGATTCCCGGGTTCACCATGGAACTCAAGAACGCAATAGGGAGTCACGGCTAGCTAACACGATGAAAAAGACAGAGGGAATTGGTCTGACTGAATCGGAGCCGGCGGAGGACACTACTGCACCATGTGCGCTAATCACGCGCGTGGCAGGCAAAAAGAAACAGTAGTCACTTTGCACGTGGTGAAAAATAAGAAATACTGCTGAAAGGAAAAACATTCGAGGGACTCATGGGCTAGGTTTAAGCAAAGAAAGGCCACGGTGCACAGCCCCTAGTTTGTACGACTGCCGTAAAGGGAGCGGGTACGGTGCGAGTTAATAAAGTGCTGCCCAAAGCGCGCGCAAAGTGAGAATCGAGGAACGAAATGTTCACATCGTTTCAGAGGAAGACACCACGGGCAACGAGGAAGTCGGCCCCCGTCTAGAAGCAATTTTGACCTACAGAATCACGAAATGTGATCGTCCGCAATCGACAGGATCTATCGAACACCCGCTCAGCGGAGAAGAAGAACTGGACGTTAAAGACAACACTTGGGCCGATCTATTGTACGATCCAGAGAAAGGAAAGGAGACAATCGGTAAGGACTGAGTCCAGGTCACAGTGAGGACGGACGGAAGCGCGCGCGTTGACCTTGAGGCGTCATCATGCCTGTAAGCCTCATGGAAGAGCGGAAAGAAATTCATCTCTCGAACAAACAACGGGCTTCGGACGTTTTAGGCAGGGAAGCGACAGAAGAGTCACCTCACGGCGAGCTGCGGACTGATCAGGGTGCGGTGGTGAAGATGAAGGGATGTCAGACCTGGAAAATTCAAAAATAGAAGATCCGTCCGCGTTGAGCGGGGGCGACGCTAATTCGCTCGTCCACACGAGTTGGGGATGGAAGGTGCAACAGTACGAAGAGCGAGCCGAAGACAGCCCGGCAATGGGTTAGATCGAGCAGAATAGTGCGTGACCAGCACGAGGGGAGAGGGAGGTCTTCAACGCGAACGGGGACGATCTCTCGGCGGGACTGCAAGGGAGATAGAGTCGCGAAGGATGGTCGAAACATGGCTGCAGGGAAACTCAGGTAGTCAGTGGAGGGAAAGCACAATCTTACAGTCCGTCGCACGGAGGCAGTACAAGCCGTGCAAAAGGCGGTGTCTATAACATATCCATGATAGAAGAGGGCCGCTGAATGACACGAAGTTGCGGTAGTGAAGTGTTCAACCAACACGGGGTTTCCGAGGAGGGGCCGTCCAGGGGTGATCTTCGCGGATCAAAACCATGTATCAGGAATGTGTACCTCAGGAGCCGAGAGAGAAATATGATGTTCCAGCGAGTATGGCAAAGACGTCGTTAGCAATACGCCATAGGTGCTACAGGACTATGGATGAAAATTGATGAGGAACGTAAGATATCTCGAAAATCGAGAACATCCTGGCTCTGGATCCCGCGTAATAAAAGTAGGGATAGAGGATTACACGGGCGGAAGAGAAGGTCGCTCGGAGTAAACACGGATGTGTCAGTCGGAACGAATCAGCCGTAGAAATCCGGTTAGTCAGAGAGGGGAAAAGAAAGAGTATCTTCTGGGGGGCTGACGAGCGGAGAGGCTCACGTTTACTGTTGACGGGAGGGGAAATATAACGCAGTTAAGGGGAATCGAGTGCGTTCAAAGGAAGAAGTATGGGGAACAACTGCGAGTCTGGTCACATTCCAGGTCAGCCGCGCTCGAACAGGGCGCGGGGGTGCGAGACTCATTCCGCACCAAGGAGAGTTGCATCGTTCAGCGCCAGCCCTTCAAGCCGGATGTAACACTACAGCTTGTAGTAATCTATGAGAACTTCATGAGAATCTAGACACCGCGCACAGTGAACCACGGAAATCAGGGGGCGATATCGATCCACTGCAAGCGCTTTCATGGATGGTACCGCAGAGTAAGAGCCGAACCGTTGAAAGGGCTAGGGGGACGACAACGAACGATCTCCGTTGTAGAACGTGCTAGAAGGTATCTCGACGTTGGGGGGGGCAGGAAAAATATTCAAGAAGGATTGCCGCGAAGCGCGGATATGTCTGGAGGCCCGGTAGTACACTGCGGCAGGACAAAAAAGAGGGCTTGTTTGGATATCCAGCACCGAGGGGAGAGGGGGGAGGAGTGCCAGGCCGTTATCGGAGTGTGGTTGGTGCGTGTTAAAAGGTAAAGGAGCGTCTTCCTGTCATCTAAACCTCTGCGAGATCGAAGGAGGGGAAGGGGGTCACCCGTGGAACATGGTCTTCATAGAAGTCAGAAATGGACCACCATCCCAAATTAGAAGGTCCCTTTCGATGGAGGGGGGGCGCTGGGAGTGAACACAGCACCAATACCGGCCACATATCGTCGCGCATAGTCCTCACTGGGGGGAAGTAGGGTAAAATAAGGACGGACATCCCGCATAAGCGCTGGTCAGTCGACAGTCCCCGCGGAGGTACAACAGGGTCCGGACTTTTCCTTTCCCTTAACTTGAATGTCCACTCTCCGGCACCTCCCTTCTGACGTAAGCTCGGTGATGTTCTTCTCGCCATAAACCGCGAAAAAGAGAACGCTCGCAAAATCCTACACACGAGAACGTCGTCAGGTCTCGCGATACGTCGCTGTGAGTCTCGCTAGTTCCCGCGCCGCGCTCACTAGACGGAGGTGCGGAAAACGAGCCAGGGAAAGCATGCCATCCTGAACCACCGAAGGTCGATTCGCAGTCATGCGCACCAAAATCGGCCGTTCTTCGTCCCATTCGGGGACAGAGGGAGCGGCGTGCTAACAGACGAGCATTACCCGGCACAAAAAACGGGACCAGTGGAAGAGCTGGCAGCAAGCCACCGCCCTCGCGCCGTCTTGGGGAACCATCAGCGTGCAGGTGGGCAGAGAAGGGCATCACCTCGGTCAGTAGAACCCCCCTTCCCGGGGTGGACCGTGAACCCTCGGCCACCCACGTCGGACACAGGTTCCCCGACATGCGCACCCGCGGAGTTGCTAACGTAGACGCCTATCTAGTGTACGCAGTAGCTTTTCACAGATCCGTCCCAGAACTAGGCAGTCGCGATCAAGACAGAGACGTCGGGAGGAGGTGGGGGATTAGGTTCGAGCCCGGAGGAACTCTATCGGGTGGTCGAAGCTGCAAGTGATACAACTAAAGTAAGAAACTCGCCCTCGTTGGAGGCTCATTGGGGTCCGGTCAAACACCAAGCGGGTAGCGTCACTTTTTTCAGACGAAAAAGGAGTGTCCTTGCTCGGTACAAACCATCGGCCTTTTCCTGGTTCAATGCCAAGAATTCTCTCACAAACAACGAGAGGAGGGGAGTGCGTGGCATTAACATTATTCCCACGGAGAATGGGGAGGAAGTGAACAGGTTATCTAAGGTCCAATCGACAGGTGAACCGGAATCAACCCTCAAACAAAGAAGGATCGAAGGGTTTCTGTTGGAAGGGAGTGCAATCGTGCGTCGACGACCGATCACAGTCGAAGCGGGCAGCGGGGAGGAAAAAAAAGTAAACCATGAAGCGTAGAGGGCGAGGTAGTAGTAATCGGATCATGGGACGGGGAGAGAAAGCATTGGACGCAGTTCCGGACGAACCGAGAGCCGGTGTCACACGTATGGAAAAACCGTGTGGCGAAGTCGCATAAAATCGTCAAGGATGTTGGTTGGGAAAGGGTTACGTTAGGAAGCGGATTGGGACGGGGACCGGGATTCAAAGGAGAGTAATAGAGATGGGGTCCCAGCACGGCGAGTACTGAAGGTGGTTACACCAATGCGTGCGGAAGGAGGGGGAAGGTTGGTTTTCTAACGGGTTTAGTGCTTCGCGGTCAGGAAAAAGTTTATGGGGTCTGCATGCACGGACAGTCGGAGTTGGACGGCGCAATCTGGCATCGACAGAGGAAGGCATTGGTATGCGGGGGGTTCTCTAGCGCTCGGGTGAGGCAAAGGGGGAATGACCATGCTGAAACGGCCCTTGATTGTCGACGGACCGGTTAAGGAAAAAGCAGATGCAGGCTTGGGGAAAAATACTTATCGATAATACTATTCTTAGAGGTCTGTTTGCCTCGGCCGGCGAGGCTAAGTGGTTCTTTTTGGTCGGGTGGAGAAAAAAAAAATCAGGGAGGGAGAAGGGGGGGGTGCGTCGTGGAAGATTAGTTATGGGCAAGGAAGACGAGAGGGAATTAGCGGTGCATGTGGTACGCTGGGGAGGGGCCGTCTATGAACGCCCTAGAATGATGAGGAAGGCATAAGGATTCCCATGATTCATGAAAGAGAGAGCCGCGAAGCTGCAGCCGTCTGGTCCGGTAGGGGGGGTACGCAAGTCCCGCCGCGAAACCTCCTTCCATCTCAAAGGTACGAATTTGGGTGGGGGGGGGAAATGGGGAGGGCGGGACCGTAAACCATAGGGCAAGATCCGGGAGTGAAAGGAACTCATCTGGTTACGGACGATAAAAAGGGAAAAGGTTAAAGACCACCAGGGAAAAAAAAGGAAACTAGAAAGTATAGTGATCCAGACGCGCCGCCTGGTAGCGGGAAAGACCACACATCTGAACATTCGCGACGCACAATCGCTAGGGTACAGGAAGTGAGATGGGGTCCTACAGCTACGCGTGGTCAGTTCCGGAAATAGCTCGTTCGCAAAAAGAGAGAGGTGGAAGGCCCGCAGATCCAAGTGTCATTAAGAGTGGGGCGAAAGCAAGAAATCGTCTGCCTTTGATGAGGATAGGAGCGGGAGCGCGGTAAAAGGAGAAGGACGAGGAAAGTGGCGAAAGACGAGCCTCGATCCGTAACGCAAAGGGAAAGGAGCGTAACGTGGCGGAAAGAAAACTGGGGAAAACAGGGCTTAAGCGCACTGGGCGCTGCAGCAGCAATGTAATAACATTGAACGTGGGTCCCCAAGACGTAGGGAATTTACTGAACAAAAGAGAAACGAAATAACAAGCCGCGTTAAGAAGACTAAGAAGCTATCTTCTGCTACAGGCAGAAAAAAAAACAGCACGTCGAACTCCACCATCCGATTTCCGCAGACGATATATCCCGGATCTACCAGAGAGGGGGAAAATCCGAGAAACTTCGCTGACACTCGATGACTCAGACCAACTACATCGAAAACGTGTCACCAAGAGGCCTGCGTGTAAGCCGCGAATTCCTGGGGAGGAGAGGGGGAAGGCCGAGAATAGGTAGGAAGTAAGTGGAAGGCATTTCGCGTCATCTTCCGGGGCCGTTCATGCAAAGAAGCGCATCGACGCAAGTGTAAAAAATGAGAACCAAAGGAAAGTGCATGGCTAGGGCCGTATTTCTGTGCTGATTAACTTTTCCTGAGGGGGGAGAAAGAGAGATACAAGATGGCAGGACCCAGGGGGAGAAAGACAAAAACGGTTACCTACCTAAAAGACACGGACAAACTTAAACCGCAATAGAACATTGTAGCGGCTCGCGCGATAATACATGGCTATGTTATCGAAAAAAGCTGACACGTTATTGCAGGTGGGAAAGGGTGGACTGGCCGTACGATACTGAGAAAGTACAGGGTGAAAAACGCAAGGGCGGCTCCATGTTTTCGAAAAGGTTGAGAGGATCTCTAGGCTCCACGGGCACAAGCTAGAGGGGGGACCCCGAGACAGACATAAGGGAATAAAGAGTGCCGAGAGGAAGTCACATGTCCTATCTTGACCATGCAGGGCTCGAGCGGAGGAGAAGAGGGCAGGAGGAGGGGAATCCCCCCTGGGGCCGTAGCAAGTAAGGGGGAGAGGCCTCTCCCGAACTGCTTATTTTCTCATCAGTGGGGAAGGGGACAGGACCTCGAAGAGAAAGGACCTGATTCAGGCGCCGTGACCTGAGTCACATCAAGGAAGGAAGAGAGAATCAGGTAATCAAAACGAGAGCATCTCTCTCAAACAAGGGGAAAAGAGAAGAGATTAGGTCGCACGGTTTATATGGATGGTACCGAAAAGTTGAGGACGTCCGCAAGGGAAAGGACGATCGTTATTGCGGGGTGGAGGACGCGGTTCATGTCCTCCTGTAAATTATCACGACGCACTTCGAGAAGGGGGCGAGAAGCGGAAGTGAGGCCCGGTGGTAGATCTCCTCCCGTGCGAAGAGAGAGCAACCAGGGGGGAGATCGGCCATGCAGATCGTCGGGAGCGCCTGTTCTAATCATGATAGGGGAAAATCCTCTCACTTTCTGACCCGGGGAAGGAGCGGATCAAAATGAGGAAAACAGTGCTTAAGCAAAACTCAGAAAGGGGGGAAGCACCTTCCAGTGAGGAATACCGTACGCCCGTAATAAGGGTCCATTAATGGGGAAGCGTGGCATAACGAGCCAGGATTGAGTCGGACATGGATATCGAATGTTTTGCAAGGGGGAGGGATTGGGGAGGGTTTCAAAGCCCGTTTGTGGAAAGAACAATTTTCCCTGCAAGCGCCGGTGATCTGCGGAGTAGGAAAAGGGGCAGTGCGGGTGTCCTCCAAAAGAAGAAAGATCCGATCAATGCAGTCCTGCTGAGCATAGTGGGTTAAAGTCTGCGGTGCTGATAATTAGTGCAATGCGAATAGGAGATCGCACCGAAACTTGACCCATTACTCTCGAACACAGGCAAATCTGCTCATAAACTGGAGAATAAGGGGGGATAGCGAAAGGGGATTTGGGGAAGACCCGGTTGAGAGGAAGTCTTCTTCTGGGAGGGATCCTTATCGCTCGGGCAGTCGAAAGTGCGGCTAGCCGTAGATTAAAATGACCCCTTAGTCACGAGGACTTGCTTCAAGAATGCAACGAGCATAGATCGTCGCAGGTATTTGGCTGGAGGACAGAAGCGGAGGGTATGTGGAGGCGTTATGTGTAAATTGGAGAGGGGGGGGAAGTCTCCCGCACAGAGGCCCGCATGCAAGGGACCAGGCGGTGCCTCCCAGCTCCGCCATGACGCTTGCCGAATCGCCCTGACCCCGGTGGAAAAAGAGGACGGAGAAGGATATCAGCTTCTGCGAATCGCCTTCTTCTACAAGGGGGGTCAAGTGACCGGTGAAAACGGAGCGCTATAATCTACGAACCAATGAAAAAGGAGGCGGGCGGGGCGCATAAAACTCTATCGTCCCGCGTTGTTCAAAAATGGGGCTAGAGCCCCCACGACAAATCGATGGGGACAGAACAGAGAGAGAGAGTAAATGAGAGCCACCGGATGGTGTGCAGGGGAAAAGCGGGTCCCACTGGGACCAAGCGTCTCGTAACTGGGATGCAGGGGTAGTCACGGCGCAAGACGAAGGGGGGGCGACGGGGAGGGGGGATAACCTGCCCGCCGCTGCCCTGGGCTCCCCGTTTAACCTCGTGGTGGTGCGTGTTCACACATCCTGGGATAGGCTTAGAGGGTAACGAGGACACCTTAGAGACGATCGAAGCGGAAAAGGGGACCGACCGGTCGCTGAGAAAGAAGGAGCGTGCCATTGCCCACCAACCAAAGAGAAGGTACCGTTTCATGGGTAAAGGGTCGCGGAGGGGCAAAAGGAAAAACCACCGACGGCTCGGCGGAACGATATGTCTTTGCAATCACATGGTAAAAAGAAATATACGAAAACGGGCACAGAAGTAAAGGGATGGAGGGAGTGACTACCGGCAAAGACCAAACCCGGCCTCATCACCGCGAATGATCGCTCGACGGCCTTCCCTTAATTCGAGCGTCACGCCCGACCCACCCACCTTACATGCAACGACGCGGGAGGCGGCGATTATAGACCAGAAGAAAAACGGGAACCCGGAACACAGCGACTCGGCCGGCCATCGAACCGACCACCTCGGAGCCTCCGCTCAGGTATATGTACGGAGTCGAGTCAGCGGGTCCGTCGTCGAAAAATCAAACCCGTGCCCCTCGATCCAAAAACATCCTGCTTTCGACCGCTCGAACAACGGGCGATTCGCGAAAGGACCAAGACACAGAGCGTCTTCGCCCTTCGTCCATGGGAGGCGGACGTGCTTAATAGCGAAGGTCCGGAACCCAATATTGCCTGGAACGTGACGCGAAAAGAGGGAGGGGTCGTAAACAACGCCGAATCTCCCACACCGCGGCAGCAAGGAGTTGTTAACCACCCAAGTCACCTTGGTACAAACATGGCGGCAAGACTGCCGTGTGCGCAATAAGTCCGCGCCAAATCGAGCTTGACCTAACAGGAAAACACGTCCAAACCAAGTGGAAAAGCGGGTCAACCGCCAGTGTCTCCACTGGCGTAATCACCCGTGAAAAAATGCCGGACCTGGCTCACTCCCGATCGTCCAATGACGATGGGGGGATTCGCGAGAACGCATTCGGGGAAAGAAGCGGGCTTGGGTCAGTTTCACCGACTGTTATTCTACTGCATTTCTGGCCCGAATAGGGAAAAGGACACATGGTAGACCGCATGCCGCGTGACCAAAAACAAACAGGCGAGCGGAGGGTCCTGCGTTCCGTGTCACCCACGGATCAGAGCTTTTTGCCAGAATGTCACAGCAAGAGGTAAGGGCACGAGAATCGGGAAGCCGGTTTCAAACA
>Ga0179593_1516471_pt1 | contig 12920 bp, 17 predicted proteins | sample CZODoug2_1_08_16_FD_185931 | JGI IMG/M metagenome (GOLD analysis project Ga0179593, IMG submission 185931) | Vadose zone soil fungal communities from Angelo Coast Range Reserve, California, USA - CZODoug2_1_08_16fungal (PacBio error correction) | ecosystem: Environmental > Terrestrial > Soil >...
GTTCTACTACCGAGCTTACCGGGGAAATCGGGAGAGAGGGAAACCCCCCCATATAAACGCAAAGGGGATTGCACATTTTCAGCGGAAGAATTGCGACCCTTCGGTGACAAATGGGGGAAGAAAAAAAAAGGAAAAGGATTTGTGGCATTACTGTAAAAAGAAAATTTTTTCTTTTATACAAAAAAGCACAATCGGGTGAAGTATAGGTCAAAAGCCGAAAACTCTAACGTTTAAAAAGGAAGGGGCCCCCTTTTAAAAAGAGACGGGGCCACGAATCTAAGAAAACGTTTTTGAAAGGGGTAGAAGAAGAAAATTGGGGAAAGAGATTACCATGAAGCATGGGTACCAATTCGATTGAAAACAGGGGGGGGTGCGGAAGGAAGTTGAGGGGAAGAAAGAAAGAGGTCGCAATCATCAGCTCGAGTCTCTCTGTATTTAGAGAAAAGAGTAGGCTGTGCCAAGTCGAGGGGAAAGGGGAACGGGGGGGGGAGGACCGCCAATATTCCAAAAAGGGGGTCTTCTAAAGACGAAAAGTCAGGATAACAGCATCGGCATAATTACGACCGGATTGCGTTAAGAGAGTCCGGCAAAGAAGGGAAAAGGGAAAAAGAGGGCGTCCAATTTATTGCGGAAGGAGAAGTCCGAGAGGGGAAATCTGGTGCCCTCAAAATAGTGATGCTATATCTGGGAAAAGGGAGGGGGGGAAAAGAATACATTGAAAAAAGGGAAAAGGAAGGGGTCCAGTCGAAGAAAGGCCCGATCCGCCGGGGAAAGAGAGAGAAGAAGGATTTACATATTACAGCACGCCCAGGACTAAAAAAACGCTATTTGTCTCAGATCCTGGTAACGGCTTCGAAAAGAGTTTCCTGCCTTTCGCAGGGTACCAGCCGAGGAGGAATTCTACCGAGGGGGGCGTTCCTATAGAAGATGCAACTGACCTGAGGCATGAGCATCCTCGAACGAGGGGGAGAAGAGGAGGGGGAAGACACCGCCAAGAGGGGGGGGGAATAATCCTTTTTATCCTCGGGAGGGAATGATATGTTGTAGCGAAGGGGTATTCGAAAAAAAGGGGAATACCGAAGGGAAGGGAAAAGGTTTCTCTTTTCCTAGTCCTGGGGAAGCACCTCCTTATGACTGGAAAAAGCGGTCTGTATCTAGAGGAGGGGGGGAAAGAAGAAAACAGGGGGGGAGCCGGCGGGCACTCCGGCAAAAGGAGGAACCCGCTGAAAAAGAAGCGGCGGCGCGCTGGAAGGCGCGCGGCGACAGGAAAGACAAAGAGGGCTATCAGTGCGGGGGCGACAGCAGCCGTCAGAAAAGGAGGGCGCGCTGTTCGAAGAAAAGGAAAAGAAAGGGGGAAAGGGAAGGGGACCGCGACATCGGGGGAGGCTACTCTTCCGAGCGTCGAATAGCGCGGGGTGGCGCGACCGGGGGCTCTTGCGGTAGGCCGAGGGACCGGTGATATAGGGATTCGTACGGAAGGGGCTTCCCTTGTTGAAAATTCTCCAGGAAAATGGAGGAGATCTGTCAAAATCCGTCCTCTGAAGAGATTATTCTTATTTGTTGATTCTTGTGGGTAGTGGGAAAGCCCTATTTTCCTTCTGTAATCGGTCTCCCTCAGGAAAAGGGATAACCGACGCGGGCCTCCTCTGACGAAAAAAAAAAATCGTCAGATCGGCAGGCAAGCTTGCATGATCCGAGGAGGAAAAGGGGGGAGTGGACGCCCGCGAATAGAAGCCACAGCGTCTGATGAGGGATCATCGGGAGGCGGCCAGGGGAGGGGGGGGGGGTCGGAGGTCAATGTCACGGGCGAGCAGGCTTGCCCGCCTGAAGGAAAAAGGGGGCACATGCCCTAAAAAGTCGGTTGAGGGCATTGCTTGGCAAAAAGGGGGAAGAAATGCCAGTGAGAAAGAAGAATTTTCTGCCAAAGAAGAGCGGCCGCCATGAAACCAGGCTGACGGGAAAGCGGGGGGGAAGAAGGAAAAGGAAGCTATCGGTCGGGGGAGACTTAAAACGCCTGCAGAAAACCCAGCGCCATAAAGCCAAGGGAGAAGGAAAATTCCTCCTGCCGAGCCTGGAAAGGGAGAAAGTCTCTCATTTTCCCCTCCTCAAAGGGAAAAGAGGGGAGAGGGGAGTGAGGAGGGTTTTCCGAGGGATGAGGGGAGGTTAGGGAAAGGGGGAAGTAGGGAAGAATAAGAGGGTAGGGGGGGGGGAGGGGGGGTAGACAAAAAGGAGGCGTGTTGGCGGGGGAGAAGGGAACGATAGAGGAGGAGGGGAGGGCGTTTAGAGTTATGAGAGGGGGAGAAATTAGCTAGGGGGTAGGGTACGGTAGGGGTTGGGGGGGGAAGGGATCGGAGGGGGGAAACGAAAGAGGAAAAGACGGAAGAAGAATAGGGAAAGCGAGGGAGGGGGGGGGAGGCAGGAGCTGGAAAGAAAGCAGGAGAGAGGGAGAAAAGGAAGTAGGGGATAGTACGGGGAAAAGGGTTAAGGTGGTAGAAAGATGGAGGGGGGAGGAGAGGAGGGGATGCGGGAGGAATGCTTGGTGAAGCGAGACAGGGGGTGCGGATTAGGCCAAGAGGAGGGGGCGAGGTATCGATGTGGAGTGAGGCGGGCTAACGAGATCGGAGGGGTGGGAAGTGGGTGAGGGGGGAGTGAGAAGAGGGAGGGATAATGGAGAGATGGGATGGAGAATGTAGAGGGGGAGGTGAGGAGGGAGATGAGGAGAGGGAGAGGAGGGGAGGAAGGGAAGGTTTGAGAAGGGGGGTGTGGGGAGGAGATCAGGGGGGGGGGGTGAGAGAGGAAGAGTGGACGAGGGGTGGTATGGATGGGGTAGGGGGGAGGGGGGGGGGGAAGCGGGTTTGCGAGGCGACAGAGGGGGGGGGGGGGTCGTAAAATTGAGGGGTGGAGGGTAAAGGCGGGGGGGGGAATATGGAGGAAAGAGGAACAGGCTTATCGTCTTGGCCGGGGAGAGAAAAAGTGCCTTAATCGTCGGATCACCCGAACAGGGGGGAGATGTCCGGCGTAGCTTTGCGGGGGGAAGGGGAAAAAAAGGGGAGGGGAAGGGATCACTCCACGACGGAGACAATGAAAGAGATCTTTCGAACACGTTTAAAGCCAGGAAATTGGGCCGCCGGTAGGGGGGGAGAAGAGAAAGAATCTTGCGGTAGGGTCTTAGGGGCTCCAGAGGGACGCGGAGGTGGCTTTTGCCGCAGGGGAGGGAGGGGGCTCTTCGCATGCAATGGGAAGAGATCCTCCTACGGCAAGATGTATTCGCGGAGTCTTCTCAGGAATTTCTTTATCAGAGTGCTCCATCGGATCAAAAGAAGGGGGTCGAAATCTAGAAACAGCAGTGACGGCAAAAATCTCTAAAATCTGCCGAGGGGATGAAAGAAGGTCCGCAAGAGCATCTGCTGAGTAAAGGATAGGTCTCCCAGGACTTGAGGAGGAGGAAGAGGAATCACGGCGAACAAAAAGTCGTTATAGAGGCACCGGCGGGGGGGGATCCGTGAAGCATTACGGCCCGTAGTGGTCGAAAGAGGAAGGAAACGCGCTTAATAAAGCATGCATGAAAAATCGCTCGCAGGGGGAAAGAAATCCGGATCTCTCCAAAATCTCAACAAACAAGAAAAAAAAAAAAAAGAGAGAGATCCAAAATTTTCGCGCGCCGGAGGGAAGAAAAAGAAGAGACTTCTGCAGGGGCTTCCATTCTTGAGAAAAAGGGGGCACCGCCATGTCCAGGAGAAACACGTAATAGAGGGGAACGCGCGGAAAATCTTCGCTATACGACCGGTACATGACGGGGTCGCCGTGGAAGTGGAGGCAAGGGAAAGCTCCCGCCTTGGATACCTATCTCAGGAGAAAAAAAAATCCCGAGAAGGGGAAGGGTCATCGAGGGATAGGGTTCTAGCTTAAAAAAAAGGGGAGGATCCTCGTCTTTCGATAGGAGTGATCCTATTGCTGCAGCCAGGAAGGCGGACGAAGGTTTTCAGCGAAGATCCAGGTCGCGTCGTCGCATCAAGAAGAAAAAACAGACAATTGGGCCAGAAGAAAGAAAAGGGAGGATTCGACGAAACGGGGGGGAGAGGATCTCTGGCTATTCGAGACGAGAGGAGGGAACCGACCTCCAAGACTCCTCTCTGATAGGAGAAAAAAAAAAGAGAAAAGACGGGGCTTTTCGACTGGAACGTGACCCGGAGTTCCTTTTCCACAGGGAAGGGGGAAAGGCGGAGACATCCGATCAGCCTCCGCATCCTCTTCCGCAGCGTGGAGGGGGAGAAGAAAGGAGAATGCGCCGAGCGCCGAAAAGGGGCGGGAAGGCCTCATTTCATAGATTGGAGGAAGGGAAAAGGATAGGGGCGATCGGCGAACTGATGGAATTTCGGTAAAGGGGGGGAGGGAATGGCTCTTGGGTCGATCTGGGGACGGACGAAAAAAAAAAAAAAAAGAAAAGAAAACCCGAAAACGGGATCCTGAAGAAAAGTCGTCATGGCGGGCGAAACGGTCTTCCTCGCGGCTCCAAAGGAGGGGAGAAAGGTCCTTGCGCGACCCGTAGGGAAGCTAGCGATCGTCTTGGTTTGGAAGGAACCGCCTTCGCAAACGGCAGGCCCGCCGGCGCCCTAGAAAAATTTCAGCCTCGAACCAAAAGAAGAAGAAACCTATGATGTGCGGGGGGGAAAAAAAAAGGTGGAGCTAGGATTCGTTCGATGTCGCGGGGGGGGAAGAAATTTGTAAAGTGTCCAAATCCGGGGGGAAAAAGGGGGATCGGCGGTTGCGTCGTCGAAAAGATGATAGAAAAATCTCGTTTCGGGGGGCTCTATCTCCTTCTCAGGGCCGGTCATACCTCCATCAGAGAAAGTTAAGGAATTTTCCTTGCTAGGAGCGTCTCCGAAAGGGGAGGTCGGCCTTCCGACTCCCTTTCTCTACCCGGGGGGGAAGATTGCCTACCGCAAGAAGAGCTACTTCCAAATTTCTTCACCCGGATCCCTGGGAGGGAAAAAAGAAAGTAGGATATCTCCTCCGAAACAAATTCATTCTGAAAAAAGGGGGATGACGAGCTGCCTTATGAAGCCTACTATCGAAGAGGTAAGGGGGAAGAAGAGGGAGGGAGAGGGGGACCGCAATCCGTAAAAAGAGATCCTTCCTTTCGTCGAAAAGGGGAGGCGCTAGCATCCGATCTTTCCAGCAGGAAAGGGGGTTCTGGCCACGCTAGAAACGAAGGCTTTTCGAAAAAGGGAGAGGCCTAGGCATAGGGAGATTTCACGGCGGAATAAGGGGGAAAAAAAGGGGGGTAGCGGCCAACAGTATCAAGTTACTCCGAAGAGGGGGGTTTTGACCCAAGAGAACAGCTTGACGGTGAGGGAAGAAAGGGGAAATCGTTCCGCGGCTGATTGGCGGGAAAGTCTCGCGATCCGAAGGAATTAGCTCGGCCCTTTTATAATTGAAGAAGAGGGTAAAGAGTTCATTAAACTAAATGTCTGGGCGTTTCATAGAGCAAGAAGAGTGCAAGTCGATCAGTAGAGGGGTCTTTCTCTTCAGCGGAGGAAGAGAAAAAAAAGGAAGGGAGAGAGGGCCTGCGGAGTCCGACTGAGGGAATCGTCATGTATTGGTGGGGAAGGGGGGGAAAAACAGATATCGGTTATTATGCAATATGAGAGAATTCATCACTCAAGAATATATTGGAGTGCCGCCGCTTCAAACCTTATTACAATGGGTGAAGGGGGGACGGGGGGACACTCATCCTCGTCCGAGTGAGGACTGTTACTACTTAACTGGGAGGATATGACAACGCTTTGATGGGGTCTTTCCTCTCAGCGACGATGAAAAAAAAAGGAAAAAGCCGACAAGGCAACTCCTCTCTCTAAATCCAGAAGAAGGTTGGAGACGTCCGTTTCACTCAGAGAAGTTTGAAGGAAAAAAGAAAAGTGCTTCAACTCGACTTGTAAGAGGCCTTCCATGGCCAGAAAAAAGAAGGCAGGAAGGCCAAGTCACACGCGTCTCGGACAAAAAGGAAAGACGTTCTCTAAAAGGTTCGGCTCGTTCCGACTGAAAGAAGAGGAGGGGGAGTGACTTACCTGGTTGAGGGTGTATCCCCGCAAAAGGAGGGGGGGAAGAGAAGGAGGACACCCAAACATTAAATGGCAACATGGGGGAAAAAAAGACGTTGCATCGCTGAACCGGGAAAAGGAGGGTGATATGGGGGGCGGAAAATTCTACGCCGATCGTTCAGGAAAGGAATGGGGAAAGGGAAGGCGCCCTTCGTGGTTGTGGAAAAGAAGGATGAGGAAAAGAGAGAGATGGACACAACAAAAAAGGACGTTTCCCCGTAAGGGCAGGATCGTCGTAGAATTTGGGCTCGACGAAACAAAGAGGGTAGAGATAAACGTCAAGATGTTTGGGGTGGGATCGATACGATCACAGGTTAGAGAGGAAGGCGAGTTCTACCCTTCGGGACGCATGTTGAGGGGGAATGACTGAGAAAGGATACCCGCCACCCAGGCTAGCAATCTGGTGAAAAAGGAAGCAAAAATCTACAGTTTTTCCCTTTGCGGGAAGAAGGCACCTTCTCGGTTCAAAAAAAAAAACACCCCCCGGGGGATCCTCCTTTCTTCACTGGGAGTTTTTGCCGCTCCATCGGAAAAAAAAGTTCCGCAAGTCTATTGGTAGCTGCGGGGTGACGGAAAAGAGGGTCTTTAAATCCTCGAGTTCTCAAATCAGAAAAAGGATGGAGAGGCGAGGTTGGGAAAAGGTAGTCTTGGCGGGCCAATCGGGGTAAAAAGGACAGCTTCGTGATAGAAAAAATTCAAGCGTTTTCAAGAGGGGAAAGATGACGCGCAGGAAGTAACAGCATCGGGCGAGGAAAAAGAAAGGGAAAAGTTCAATAAAGTCAACCACTTGTCAAGAGGCGAAAAGTTGGTGAAAGGAGGGAAACCCTGATCAAGAAAAGGATCGAATCTTTGAAGAATCTTGGAACAGGAACTTGGCTTGGGAGGAGGGCGTGAAGGTCAAGTTCGCCATCGTCTCTAGCCCCTATCCGCCTTGGAAGTCTGTGATCAGGAAGGGGGAAACCACCAAAAAAAACAGCGCTCTACTGGAGTGGCTCTCTGAAAAGCCGGGGGAAATTTTGTTTCCTACATGTCCGCAGGGAGGAAGAAAAAGAGGAAGGGAATGGAGGGAACGCAGATCTGCGAGAGATGCCACGAAAAGGGGCCTCCAATCATGAACTTCTGCGTCAAGAACCTTCAGTGCCTTTTTGGGAACATCTTGGGAGCCACGAGCCAGGGGGAGGAAGGATATGGGGTCGAACGAACCCCGTGAGGCCTTTCCCCTTTCTATGTCCTAGCCGCGAAAGCAACGAAGAGGAGGGAGCGAGAGATGGGGGGCCGAATCAATCAACACGAGGGGGACGCTGCCCTCGGCTCGCGCTAAAAAGATGCTTTGCTAGAAGAGGACGAGATTTCTTCTCGGGCCAGAGCGAGGCGAAAAAGAAGAAATCTTCGATCAGAACAGAGTTTGCGCAGAATCGTCATCAGGGGGGGGGGGAAGAGTTTCGCAGAATGAGGGAAAAGGCGGACATATGCTTCGAGAGAGATTCAGGAACGCGTCGCCGAGAGTGGAGGGCATTGGGGAAGTAAATTGCGGTATTACTAAAGCCTTTCTATACAAGGGGAAAAGAAGGGCCGTTCTAACGGGATGCCGCTTCTATCTCCAGAAGAACGGAGAGCATCGGGTAGGAGTATTTCTTCATTACGCGTAAAGAAGGAGGCTTCTCCGGCGCCCGCAGGGCACCGAACCTCTCGGGGGAGCCGGATCGATAGCACGACCCTCCCGCAGAGAAAAAGACACCGGCTTGAAGGAATCTAGTCGCCGGACAAATGGTAGGGGGAAAAAGAAAGGGAAAACTAAGACTCCAGAAAACACAGGCGGAGTATGGTCCATCCCCTCATCGGGAGGAAGGGAGGTCTTTTTGTCGGAGGGGGTACGGGCTGCAAGAGAAGACGTGAGGCAACCATTGGCGCCCTTCTGAAAAAGAATCGTATATCATGGATTTTCCACCAATACCAGAGCAATGCCATTTAGACCAAAGAATTGGAGCCGTCCGGGCCCGTCTAGCTCCGACATGAAAGGGGAAGGGAAAAAGAAAACCTTCTGACGACGGAAAATCTATGAGGAGGAAGCCCTCCCTCACATATCTACACCAGCAGAAAGAAAAGAAAAAAAAGGGGGGGAAAAAAAAACACTAATTCCTATCGAGTAGAGGTGGGTAGGTTCTGAGTAGAGAAAAAAAGGGGGGGGCGGCTAGCGCTAAGGGCGACATTTCTCGGAGTATCCACTCTATGAACGGTGGGAAAATGGTTGAGGCGAGGAGGGGAGGAAAGAAGGCCTTAATCTCGTTCACCCGCAAAAAAAGCGTAGACTTTGTCTCCCGTTCATGTCCAGCAAGGGGGAAGAAAAAGCCACGACTGAGGACAAGGATATGGAGCCCTTTTCTCTATATGAGGGAAAAAAAAAAGGGGAGTCGACAATCCGCCGGGGGGGGACTCCTATCCTATCTTAGGACCGAGTTTTCGGTCTCCGGAGGCAAGGTAGGAGGAAAGTCTGCAGAGTCGAAGGTTTCCGCATTTTAATTCTAAGCGCCGCTCGGAAAGAGGAAACAATTTTCTTTCGAGGAGGAGAGAAAATGGTATGGCGGAGAAAAACCCTCGTCCCGGGTCGTGATGTCAAAGAGAGAGTCACCGCCTGGACTTCCCGCCATAGAACCATCCGGGACGGAAAGGGGTCGTTGTCGATGAAAAAGGTCCGCTCCAGCTCATTGGAAAGGGGGAGAAGATCTTTTCTTATTAAGAGGGTAAAAGAGACTCCTGTTCTTCCTTCTAAAATCAGGCTGGAGGGGGAGAACTTTCAGTTCCCCAACGCACAGGGGAAGAAGAAGATTTTGTGGTCCCAGGGCCTATCCGGGGGGGGAAGGGAATGCCGTAGTCGCGGCGCTGACAGTGGCGGGCTCGCTTCATTTCGGCCATCTGCAAAGAGGACAAGGAAAACTCAATCGGAAATCCGCGCGCGCCAGGGGTTGGGTTGGTTGTCTCCTGAAGAGAGCCCACCCCCCAAAGAGAGAGCTCATCCTTCCCGGAGACGGGTTCCGACGAGTCAGACTTCGGCGAGCGATGGCGGGGAAGGAGGGGGATCCCTTAATCTGGCGTTGAATCAGCGCTCTACAGAAAAAACAGACTAAGGTTTCCCTGAATCGGAAAAAAAGGAAACCAATCTTCGCTATAGAAAGTTCCATTACCATTGAGGGGGGAAATGGGCCGAAGTGGAAGCCAAGGGGCAAGCCTTGTATACCTATAAAAAAAGCTGTGCTCCGCCCGAAGGAATGTTTCATCCTACAAAGGGAAAGGGGAGGGGAGCAGGCCGGAGGAGGACCTCTTCGCTGGAGATATGAAAAGGAGGGGATCCTATGGCGCAGAAGGCGAGCAAAAAGTTTCTTGACGAAAGGGGGAAGAAAGATGCTAAAATCGAAAGATCCTCCTCGACAGCCAATTGCATGAAGGAAAGTAAAGAAACTTCGACTAAACGGGGAACAGCCAAACTCATCGACAAGGGAAGCCAAGGAAGATTGGGCCTGAAGTATCCTTCAGGACCAGGAAAAAAGCTCTTCTCGTAGCAAAAGGGGCTTTTCTACTGGAACGGGGAAACGAAGTTCATGGTAACCATCCCGTTGAGGGCTATGGAAGGAAAAAGGAGACCGCCTTCATCCGAGGCCGCCGAGAGGACGAAAAAAAACGCAATACTACGACTGGAAGGCGGAGAGCCATTTCATAGAGGGAGGAGGGGGAGGAAGAAATGTCTCTATCGCGATTCCTTTGAAGGGGGAAGGGAGGATGGATGGGGGATCTGTCATGCGGGCGGCGGCGAATCTCTGTGTCGACCGATCCGTCATTTCCGGAAGCATGCGGGGAAGTTGCGTCTGCTCACGGTGGACGTCGCCGGCGAAAAAAAGGTGGTCTCACTGGCATTGAGAAGAAAAGGGGGGACAAGAATGATAAGATCGACGTGTTGTCTGGGCAGAAGGGAGCAAAGGAAAAAAAGAATCCGCGCTTGCGCCCTGAAAAGGAAAACAAAATACTCGCGGCCCAAAGGAAAAAGATCCGCAAGGTCCGGGGGGGCGCTGGATTCGTCGATGTGGGCGTTCACTCCCATTTTGGGGGGGGGGGGGAGCATGCTCAAATCCAGGTGGACAAAAGGGAAGAGGCAGGGGACGGTCTAGAGTTCTAATCCGGCGAACCGGGAAATTGCACCGGCTTTCTTCTAGAAAAAAGGAGGGGGGGGAACGGTAAGCCTCCATCAGCGCCGACGGGGGAGTGCAGGCGATCGACAGTACGTCTTCCGGCGAAAGACAGGAGACGAGAAAAGGTCTCGACCGTCTGTGAAAAGGAGAGGGGAAATCGCACCGGGCACCAGGATGTAAAAAGCGACGCGACTCTTAATCGTCGGCGAGCATAAGGAGAGCGGCCTTCGTCCTCCAAAGTGAGGGGAAAAAAGCTTCCCTCGGAGGAAAAGGGCGCCACAAAAAAAACGCGCCGACGGATCGAAGAGGTAATTGGCAAGGAAGCTCTCTTGCCCAAGCCGAAAAGGGGCGGCGGCAAAGCAAAAAAAAAAAAAAAAGAGAGCCAGTGTACATATTTCCCTCAGGCGAAAGGGGGAAGGAGGGGCCCACTCTCTAGATCAAAGGTCGATTCCCATCGGAGGGGCCTAGAAAAATAGAAATTCTCACTGCGGTAACAGGGGGTAGAAAAGGGGGGGGGAGGCCCACATTTCATGGGACCGATCTAGGCGAAAAGGAAAAAAAAAAGGCCTCGGAGGGGAATTTCCGCAGCCTTGCGAGAAAAGGAAAAAAAGGGCTGATTGGTCGGCGAAAAAATCTCGCGAATCTCTGACCGGAAGAAAGGAAAAAGCGGGGTAGAATCGAAGAGGGAAAACGAAATTTCCCGGGCAGTGGGGGAGCCAAATATCGATTGAAGTCAGAGGGAGGGCAGATTCAGCGGATGAGACGCATGGACGGCTGCTCGGGGCCGGCGGAAAGAAAGGCAAAGAAGGTTGGAAAGGGGGCCCATATATCGCAGGAGGGGGAATTCGAGCCTTCCATCAAAAGAAGGGAAAAAGAAAGAAGAAACAGTGGGGGACCGCCTCATTTCCCTTATGGGGGAAAACCTGAACTCTTGGGAAACAATCCTCTTCGAGGGGAAGAAGAAAGGAGGTTACGTAACTGTGGAAAAAGGAAGGGATTACAACTCTTTGGAATATTTTGGGGGGAGCATGACAATTTTCAGGAGAAAAAAAGACCGGGCAACCCCGCTCGAAATCTCAGAGGTCGAGGTGAGATCGAGAGGACGAGATTTCACTCAATTAAGGGGGGGAAAGTTGAAAGGCCACCCCCAGCTCAACGAAAAGAGGGGGGAGATTGCTTCAAACGCATGCTTCAAGGATAGCTTTCCCTCAAGGAGAAAAAAGAAACTTTACAAACGGCGTCTCGAGCAGGGGCAAGGAAAAGAAAAAAAAGGTTCAAACCTGTGAGAGTTTTCGGAAAGAGCTTAACCACGATGCGTACCGAAAAAGGGACCAGAAAAATCGAGAAAGGATGCAGGAGGAAAGGGGAAAGGTCCGCCGAAGGGTCGGCAAAAGATGAAACCTGTGGCTCGTTCTCGAGAAAAAAAAGAGGGTGAGGGGGTGGACCAGTAAGCCAAATTCTACTGCCTATTCTGACATTAAGGAGGAGGGCGGCCACTTCGGGTTGTGTAAAAAACAACGTATGAGGAGAAAGAAAAGGGGGAAAAAAAAAAAGGAAGGGGACGACTCGAAGGGCTTACCGTTTCCAGTAATGGAAACGGCGTATAATGGGGGAAAAAAAAGGAGGGTTGGATCGGGGGAACCTATCACATGTTTAAGGCGGATGAGGAGCTTTCTAACCTCTTAGGAACAGGTTTGTTTCATTCCGAGGGAAGAAGGGGGCGGGATACATGTCCACCCATTTCATGGAAAGAATCGGGGGGGAATCTTCCGGAAAAGAACAGTTTTAAAAAGGAAGAAAAGGCAGGACGGCATTACCTCTCCTACGCCGTTGGGGGAGAAATCTTATTTAACTTGGGAAAGAGGAAGCTTCTTTTTGAGAGGAAGGGGAGGAGAAGTTCAGGGGCATAGTTTTATCTTTCGGGTGACTGGAAACTCTCAGGCTCTACTGCGCAAATCAGAAGGAGCCGGGATTGAAAGCAGGGGGTTGCAGAAAGAGTCGGGCGTCTCGGCAACTTTGGAAGAAGCTGAAAGGACGCGCCAAATAGTCAAAGCGGCTTCGAAGAGACGAAAGGAAGTAACAGCAGAGGAAAACGACGGGAGTGAAGGCCATGGCTACAGAGGGAAAGGTCAATACGTTGGAAATGCAGGAACAAGTGGAAGGTGGAACTTCTGGAGGCTGCAAAAGGGCTTCTTCTTTCCTCTCAACTGAGAGCCGTGTCTTTTTGGGAGAATCTGTGCCAGACTTCTATCTCTGGGAAAAAAGGGGGAGTGGGGGCAGAAAAAAATCCATTCCGATTCTTTTGCAGAAAAAAGGAATTATTCTAAAAGTCCCCGAAGGAAAAGAGGTCAGGTGATCTCATCAAACTGAAAGAGACATACCACGCCCATAAAAAAGAAGAGTCAGAGGGAAGCCGGGGACGGAAAGGAAAGGGCGTTTCACTCATGGTCGCCGGGTAACCAAATCTTCTATGAAGCGAGGATTGGCGGGAAGGAAGCGCCATTACTCTGAGCCGCCAATGAAGGAACGAGGGTATAGCAAGGGAGAAAACCGGGGGCGGGGCCTTTTTGGGAGTGGGAGCCTCGATCGGAGGGGAACTGATAATGTTGGGGGGAGGAATGAGGGGAAAAACGTCTGG
>Ga0179593_1575201_pt1 | contig 12920 bp, 15 predicted proteins | sample CZODoug2_1_08_16_FD_185931 | JGI IMG/M metagenome (GOLD analysis project Ga0179593, IMG submission 185931) | Vadose zone soil fungal communities from Angelo Coast Range Reserve, California, USA - CZODoug2_1_08_16fungal (PacBio error correction) | ecosystem: Environmental > Terrestrial > Soil >...
GTTTGGCCCCTGTGTGCACACAGGACGGGTGATGCATGGGTACTGATCAAATAAGGACTATAGGTCCGGTAGACAGCTAGAACCGGAGGGGGGGGTACTGGTGCTAAAGAGGGAAATGAGTCTGGATTTGGAGGCGAGAGGGTCGCAAAATTGACTGCCGTCAAAAACTTCCTCCCTAGAATGAAAAAAGCATTCGAAATAGGTTCGATCAAGGGGAAAAGAAGAGTCAAGGGCGACAACAGAAAAAAAGACAAAAGTAAAAAGTTGTTGGAATAAATTTGTAAATTTGCTAAAGGTCCCCCTAACCAAAGCAGCAACCGAACCCCGGCCCGGGCCTTACTTCTGTTTGGTCTGATGTGGGTGTTAACGTGTTTCTTGTCGTTCGGACGAATGGATGGTACAGCGGCAACTGCACAGGCTTCTTGGGAGAACGGGGAAGCCAAGACGGTAGAACAGGTAGCGGTTCCGTATGATGGCACAAAAGACCCCAAAAAAAAAAAAAAAAAAAAAAAAAGAGGCCAAGTATGGAGGGCCGGACATATCGTAGATCAACATTCATAGAAGAATCAAGAAAAACCAAAAAGAGAAGCGCCAAGGGCGTTCAGCTTAAGGGATGTTCACGGAGATTTGTCCGGAGTAACAGGAGCAACCGTGGGAAGAGAAAACAGAGATCGTTAATACGTACCGGGGGTTCTCGGCTCCACAAATGGCAGGAAAAAACGAAGAGGGACAACCCCCTTTCATCAGAGCAACAAAAGCGACAAAGTTTCTACGGGCGAAATCCGTGCACAGGCGTCTGAAGCACGCCCAGAAAAAGGAGGGGAAAAAAACAAACGTCCCCTACAAACGAGCACCAATCACAACTCTGAGACCGGGTGAACTCAATCAAGGTCGGCAAAGCAAGGCAGGAAACGGAAAGAAGGAAACCATCGCTCCTCACCGCACGTCAAAAAGGGTAAGGCCAGAAAGGGAGGGGAGGGAAAAAAAAAAAAACAAACCCCTTAGGCTAAACGCCAAAGGACGCACCGTAATGGACTGCAAGTGGATGGGCGGGGGGGCTGATCTTAATATTTGCGTCTCCGCGCTCTGGGAAAAAAGAGAACATCTACGTAGCAAGAGCACAGTAACGAGAGACGGGACTTTCAGGTGCATATCTATGACAGGGTAAAACATCGCTCTCAATGAAATAGGGAGGGATGAGAAAAAAACGGCCTAATAAACCTGTAACGACGACTGATCGGGGGCAAGTGCAGAAGGAAATCTGGTCGGCAGAGGGGGTCTACTACGAATACTGGGATAGAGCAGAGCATTGACAAGAGGGGAGGTTAACCGACCCACATCCGGGGCTAAGGGAACTGACCTACATCGTCAAAGAGAGAAGTTTGAAAATAGAACAGCAAAGCTTCATGTATCATACATTTAAGGCAGAAAAATCGTTGGAGAGAAAAAAAATGGCATCGTACCGTTTAAGTCGCAGTAAATGCCTGAAAGCTCTACGGCCAGCGGGTACGGGCCAACGTAGTAGAGGGGGAGGAAGCGTCTATGCCCCCCGAGAATCACAAAGAAGCTGTCCTACAAGACACCACTGGGTAATCAAATGAGGTCAGTAGTGAACGAAGTGGGGCGTTCGGGAAAAAAAGGGGCTGAGAGCTCAGAAGTACGCTATTTGCGCTTTGTAGGCGAGCTGAGAAAGTGGCGTAGCCTGAACAGTCGGCTGTCGCAAATCCGGGGGCCAGGCAGAGGCACTCTCCAAAAAGACGTCTCGGGTAGAGAGCGAACCTGAAAACGAGTTGAAAACATCATCTCGCATCACGTGAGGAACTGCGGGGATAAGGTACGAGCGGGGGGGGGAAGAAAGGGAGGAAACGGGGGGAAAGGTCTCGAGGAGCCATCCCTTCTGTAAAAACCTAAACAAGTCAACAAGAAGGCACCGTAAAAGGGGCAAGAAGAAGCAAAAGTCTCCAGCTATGCGGGAGGGGGACGATGAACAGAATCTTAGGGGGGGACTATAGCGGACGTCACGAAGCAGTGGAAATGAAAAAAGAAAAGAAGAGAAGTTCGAGTCAGAGGGAAATTCGTGGCCGAGTGAAGCGAGGAGGTAATGACCTGGAAGACAAAGTTGCGGACCTGGCGGGGGAATAATCATCAGAACGATCATGCCTCGGCATAATGCGAGGACGTGCAGCGCTACTCTTCTGCACGGACATTGGGGATGAGAGTGGACACATGGGGACCGGGGACTCACGGCCCGAACGGGATAGAATAAAGACACAAAGGGGGGAAAGAGAGCCTCGTAGTGTCTCCTGAACATGGTGGGATAGTGACCTGGAAGGGGAGGGGAGGGGGGACAGAACAGGACAGAGGCAGTAGACGGGAGCGTGCGAGGTGAGAGGGGGAAAAAGGCGTGTCAATACAGTGTGAAAAGGGGTAGGGGGCTCGCGGAGGAAAGGGAGGGCCACGAGCATACCGGGGCCCTTGTGCCTCGCGTGCGAAAATCGAGTAGATCCTATGATGCCGACTTAATGGAGGAGGGGGGGGGAAACGAAAAAAACGAATGGCAGATGGACGGGCGCAGGCAGACAGAGGTTCTGTTCTTCAATTGTCACAGAGAACCGTGAGCAGAACCACAAACGACTGTGACTCCAACAAGGACTGAGCTCGAGGGTTAATCTTAATCTGGGGAGAACAGTGATCGGGGGGTGGGGGAAATGGAGGGTCGCTGGGGGGTATTTAATACGGACAGCAAGAAGCAGAAGCGGACCTGGGGTGGGGACGCAAAAGGGCACAGCGGGTACGTTTAAAGAATGCCGGACCCAGGGAGAAATAGCCTGGCACGAGCTCCATGCTAAATGCGACCAGTGGTCTCAAGGGACATTGGCGGGTCACGAAGTGGTGGAGAACAACAAGTTTGCACACAGTCTTTCGTCAGAGCGAGGGGGGTTTACGGCATAAGAGATTGCCCTGTAGGGCCGGGCACGGCGCAAAAAAAAGATCTCGTGCAGCGGTCGAAAACCGTAACATTCCCGCTCGAAGGGGTCTTACCTGATAAAGAAGGGCTAAAGCAAACAGATATTGTCACGACCGGGGAAATAGCGATAGGAGGGAGGCTGGGGATTTGCGTGAGGGCCGAAGAGGAGCTAGTCTTCTTATGAAAGGTGGGACTGCAGAGCTCGAAGGCTGAAAATCAACCAAGGAAAGCGTAGGATGGTCAGGAGAAGAATCCCAGTCAGTGGGGCCACAGAGATCGTCAGGGGGTAGGTATGCGGGGGAAGGAGTCACCATCACTACTTGCGAAAGAGGAGGCGGTCAGACGTAGGGGGTGGCGGGGAACATGAGGGCGGCGTAAAAAAGTCGAATCAGGGGAAGGAGAACAGAAAAAGATGCTAGTCGCACAAGCCTGAGGCGGGCGATGGGTTCTTCACCGGAGACAGACAGACTGGAAAAATGACTGGGGAAAAATCTTGCTGTGGGCGCGGTTCTTGCTAGGGGAAAGAAGAAGGGGAGGGATCGAAAAAGGACTCGAGAGCGCAGAATGAAAGAACGAGATATAGCGAAGGGGAAGGCAGCAGGTGCAGGGTGAGAAAAGACCGAACTGGAAGAAAATTTGTTGACCATAGGGGGAGGACCTCGATGGAGAAAAAAGGGAAGAAAGGGGGCAGGAAGACGAGCCTCGACAAAAAGCATAGGGGACTATCAGCAAAAGAGTGACCTGAAACTTCGACCCGCAGACATCAAGAGGATCGAAGGACAGTACAAAGTTTGCAGAGAACGGACAAGTGTCGCGGCGTGGAAGACGGGAGGAGAAGAGGTATAAATCAACAAATGACAAACACACCAAAGGGGGGGGAGGGGGGGCTGACACGATGGACAGCAGATGGGGGAGGGGTCTCAGTTAGAGGGATGCAAAATTAGTCAAAGGGGGGGGGGGGGGGGTGGGGGGGAGGAGGGGGGAAGGACCTAATAGTGGTGGTGGCACGGCCTCTGACAAAAAAAAAAAAAAAAAAAAATAAAAAAAATAAAAATAAAAAAAAAAAAAGAAAAAAAAAAAAAAAAAAAAAAAAAGAAAAAAAAAAAAACCAGCTCCGAGCCGCAAAAACATCGTGGGCGCAGAGCAAACGAAGAAAAGTGCGTTCGCAGACATACCAACTAAGGGCTCTGTTGGGGGGATGGCGGAAAAGAAGTTCACACGGGGAGGGGGAAGAGGGGGACTAGGGGCTGGGACTCGACCCAGTGTCTCTGACAGGGCACGGCAATACGAAAAAGCCTACTCACAGGAAGGAGCAAAAAGGGAAAAGAGTGTGTCTGGGGGATGGTGAAGTGAACAGAATGCCTCAAGGATCTGAGGGAAGAAAAACATTGGCAGCAGACTATAACTACTTTGAACCTCGGAATTGGCGAACCTGGGTGATCCGGTTCGGGAGAGGATAAACAAACAAAAGATGACGCCTATAAAAAGGTCGCTAGCAAGGATGGGAAGAAGGGAAAAAAAGCGCCTGAACAGTGACACCGTCTAAGATTAGGGGGGCGGGGCCACGAAACTATGAAGGGGTGCGACTCAGTCTGTGGAGAACGGGGAGAACAAAACGATCGGAAACACGGGTGGACAAGGGGAAAGAGAGGGAACCCAAACCTGGACAAGAGAAATAATCAGAAATACGAACGGCTGAGGGAGTCAGTAAGACTCAGTACCTTGAAGGGGTCAGAGAAAAAAAAAATTCTAGCTAAAAAGGGGGGAGGGATTATCACTCGCGTGGACAACAAAACACAAGCCCGACAAGTGCTGGGACTTGCCATAGAAAAAAAAAAACAAAATAGGTGTTTCCGGAGAAACGCAAAAGTAGGGTAGACACTCGCACGGGAACTCGAGTAACTAAACCATATTTCAAGAAAACAAAGTGAAATGAATGGGGAATGGAGGGACATCATGGAGCAGCGCCTATCTACACGACAAGAATGACTCAACAGACTCCAGTGATCCCTACAAAAAAGGAAAAGGTTGGGCTGGGGGGGGGGGGGTAAAACACAGGACAATGCATCGTATAGATATTCTCTGATCGTGTTCTAATGAGCAACACCGGGGGGGGACGTACGTGGGTGTCCGAAGAGGAAAAATCGCAAACACTTGCGGCAGAAGAAATCCAAGGTCGGGAATCAAGGTGGGGGGGTGGGGTGGGCCGGGGGGGGGCGCAAGGGGAAGCATGAGACGCATGGAAGGACAAGACTGGGTGAGGGCATGGGAAAAAAGTTCAGGGAGGGGGGATGGTGTTGTGGAAAAGCAAAAAGTAGGGCAAAAGCGGGGTGCTCATTTCAGGGTCGAGAAAAAATCGTGGGCACACGTAGGGGTAAAGCAAGGGGGAGGACGAAACAACGCTACGCAAGGTTGTCTCTTGACATGTACGTAGAAGCAGATGGAGAGATAATGGGGAGACGCGACGGGCAGGTCGAAAGAAAGGAAACACTGGGGAGGTTGTAAGGTGCTATTCAAGTGCGAGGGGGACAAACATGGGACAAGTATCGGCCTCGTAGAGGGGGAAGTTGAAACTAAATGGCTATCGCTCACAGATCATTTCATCCACTAAGAAGAACTGCGTAAAAACTAAAAGAAGAGCTTTCAGAAGCTGGACTGAAAGAATTGTGATGAATTTTCCGTAAGCGATGAGATATCCGTCGGGCCGGGAGAAAGGAGTCGTGCGATAAAATCTGGGGCTCTATTAATAAAAATGAGAGACATGATATACACGGGGCAGGGTATAAGATGGGCCAAGGGGGCGAAATGTCGACGGACTGAGAGCGTAAATGAACGCTCAGTGGGAGGGCTCAGAGGCACGACAACGAGGTGGAACCACCAAGGCGCGGTGGCGAAAAGGAGTAACGAGAAAGGGGTAATGTCACAAGAATTACCGGCTACATGCGGCGCGGAAAAGTCGGAGTGCTCGCAGAGAGGATTGGTCATAAACGTATGGTTTTGGACTGGAACTCCCAGGAAAGCGCGCATCATGGGGAAAGAAAGAGAGGAGGAAAAAGCAATGTAAGGAATGAAAGCTCCACTGACACGCCTCCATGGGACTGTCTAGAAAAGACATTCCCTCTCTTCCCTCTGGGGGGTTGCGGCGGGGAACAAAGGCGTACCTAAGGGAGAGAACAGGCGGAAGAGACAAGAAGAAGGGAAAATGACGAGAAACATATTAGCTTGATCCAGGATGGGGACACGGTCTCTGTCGGCGGCACGGGAAGAGAGTGCTTTTAGTCGACGCTGCAAAAAGAAGAGACGAGACGGGGGGGCAGGTTGGGGGGGCAGGCAGCGCGATGCATTGAAAGAATGACGCCAGACAAAGGGAAAAGAGGGGAAAATGGCCTCAACAGACTGCATGGGCTGGTGGTGTGCTGGGGGGGGGGAGGATGAACGGTTTTAATCGTATCGACTGGTGAGACCGAGAGGGCCACAGGGAGGTGAAAGGAAAGGGGGAGGAGGGGTAAGGATGACGGCGACGGCAAGAAGTTACAGGTGGGGTTGAGAATCACGAGAAAGGGGGGGGGGGCTGAGGGGAGGACAAAGACAAGGGCGGGAGGGCGGGGGGGGAGGAAGCCGAGAAACGCCAGGACCACCAGCGTGCAGTTGGAGGTGCAGAAGCTGGAAAGAAGCAGACGATCAGAGGGAGTGGGGGGGCTCAAAAGTGGGGGGGAGTGAAAAATGGACGTCTGCACTGATTAGGGACGGAAGGAAAACAAGATGAAGAAAGGGAAAAGGTGGGAAAAAGTGGGGGGGGTCTGGGCTAAATTTGAAACGACAGGCATTGGTGCTAAAAATGGTCAAACGCAGTCCAAAGGGCGACAGGAGTGAAGGAGCCATCATGATCATAAAGTTAATAAAAGAGAGAAAGGGAAGATAGTAAGGAAAGAGGAGGGTTCAGGTGGCAGCAGAAAAGAAGGTAGTGAACGCTCTTGGAGTACAATCAGGGGAAAAGACCTAAAATGGAGCGTCGTCAAAAATGTAATCGTAAGACGCTAGGTCTCTTGCAAATGGGGAGAGAAAGTACGATGAATGAGAAGTAAGGGGGAGCCAGGTCGGAGGCAGAAGGTAGGCATAGGAGTGCAGAGTTAAAAAATGTGCAGAATTGTAAGGGAAAAGGATAGTTCGGGGGGTGGGGGGGGAGGGGGAGGGGGGGGGGAACAGAAAATAGTCGGGGGGGAAAAAATCAGCACGATAAGTGCTAGCTCAACGTGGCGGACAGGAGACTAAACAGCGAATGGTCGACAAATTCCAAAAAAGAAGATGAAAGGCGCGGAAAAAAAGAAAAGGGAACAATGAATGGTTCGAGGGGGCCCGGGGACGGGGAAAAAAATTGAAAACGCGGTCGCGTATCAAAAAGGGATACTCCTCAGAATTGCACATAAAAAAAGCAGGGTCAGGGAATAGGGGAAGGGGACGGAGAGTGGGAAAGAGAGAAAAAAAGGGGGAAATAACTTTTGTACCCCGCCCCAACAAAAATCAGAGTACGAGGATGAGGGGTCTGCGAACTTCCTGCACTATCTGCTGGGGGTAGGGGGAACTCCGCTCTTGTGCGGATAGGAGGCGAAAGAGTAATCAGGCTAAAAAACTTGAAGGGGAGATAGAGTGATTCACGTTCCTCCAAGAAAGGAAAAAAACCGCAGGACAGCGGCTATGTCAAGGAAGAGCAGAGTCTTCCACGGGCTTACCGTATATTCGTATATAGAGAAGGACTGGGACAAAGAAGTATGTTAGCCTGAACCCAGTAAGAGGAAAAAAACATGCAAACAGGGACCGCGTAGGAGAATGAAATTTAGGGCAAGCAAAGGGGGGAAGGGGAGAATGGTGAAGGAGGTGCATGGATTAAGAAAAAGCGAGTGTCTACAGGATCAGGAAGGCTCGAGATCGATCGTGGGGCGAGGTAAAAAAGGCAAACGGGTCGCGAGGGCCATCGGGCCTGACGAGTAACGGGGCTCAAGCGTACAAAATGAAGGGAAGAATCCTCAAATCATCGGGGAGAGGAACGGGAGGGACTTACTGCTAAAACAAGAGAAGATCAACACTTATGTGAGCTGCAAATAGATAAACAGCTGGATGGGGGGAAGAAGGTATGACACGAGGGGTACACGTGATTCTTAAAAAATGAAACTGAATAAAACAAGACCAAGGGGGGCAAGAAACTGTGATGCCTGCCCCAGGCGGGAAAAAAAAAAGAGGGCGTGGTAACATAGGAGGGACAGGGGGCACAAAGATGCAAAAGAAAAAGTCATGGGCAGGAGAGATACAAAAAGGGCGAACGGACGCTGCTAGCAAAAAGAATCAGATCAGCTCGGACCGCAGCAGGCGTCAAAAATACCGTAACCGGTTGCAGCGGGGGAGTGAAACCTTCCCCGTCATCGTAAAAGCGGGAGGGGGAGGTCACACCTGGCAGTGTTACATCGGGGTGGAATGACGGATATGGTCTCTTAAGTACGAGCTGTCCTGGGAAAACATCGGGAACGGAGGGAAGGGGGGGGAAACAAGGGGTGAAGCGACACGAAACAGCGTGACTAGACGGGATCATGAAGAAGGAGCACGTCTGGCACATGGCATTAAGTCTTACAGATGGTCAAGAACTGGGTGAGGGTTGCGGGATCACAAGAGTACACTTGTCTCAAATCGTATTCACAGGGTCAGACGGGGGAGGGGAAAGCATAGTTTAGTGAAAGGGAGCAGTTAGAGACTCTTAAAAGAAATCACTCGAAGCTGAAAATGGAGAAAAGGGGAAAAAATAGGCAAAACAGAAAAACTGGTCAAGTGGGCGGGAGTTTTCAAGAGACCCGCGGGGAAATGTCGAGCGCGGACAAGATCGTGTCTCGCATTCACATGAGCAAAGGACATTTGGGGACCGGCACTAGGGAAAAGGGACGACGCACTGGAATGGGAAAATCGGGGGAAGGACTTCATTCAGCCGAGCACCCGGTAATAACAGACGGTGAGGGGGACATGGGGAGGAAGCTACGGGATCAAGTACAACTTGAATCGTTATTGCACCTGACGACTGGCAAAAGGGGCGGGGGGGAGGAAAAGAGGGGGGGCATCCTGGGGTTTCTATCTCCTCACGGGAAATCGCTATGCATAGACTAAAGACGTCCTCTATGCACTTGAGTCAGCAAGAAAGGAGATCTTGCCTGCCGGGAAAACAAAAAAAATATAGGGAGGCAAGGATGACAGGAAAGGGTGACGGAAAGGGGGCGGGACGAGGAACAGATAAAGGAATCCGACCATGCAAAGGAACCAAACCGGTGTGATCTGTTAAGAGGGATAGGGCACCGCGCCTAAGAGGAGAGAGGGAAAAGGGGGAAAGCGAAGAAGCAAAGTAGGTGGGGGAGGACGGACAGTGGGTAAAGAAAATCCGGAGGGCGTAAACATTGCACTCCGGTCAAAGGACAGGGGGGGACAAGAGCACGGGTACGGAAGGATGAGTCAGTGCAAAAAAAAAAAAAAAGAAAAAAAAAGAAGGGGGGAAAGGAAGGGAAAAAAATGAAGCGAAGGAAAAACAGAAGTCGGACAACGAAAGGAACCGGGGGGCGCCATAAAACAGGGAACGAAAATAAAGGAACGCTGGGACAAAGTGAAAAACAAGCAGGCTGCAACCTCAGGAACGCGATTCCAATCAAAGAACTCAGGGGCAGCTGAGTATGTGGCCGGATAACTCTTAGGGGAAGAAAAAAATTCTGGGGTAATCGACTATCACGTGTCTCAGCGACCTGAAAGATGCCCTATTTGGCCGGAACACACAGGAAGAAGGCAAGGTATCTACGAGGAATCAGCAGTATAGAACTAAGGACAGACATGCAAAGAGCAACATCAGAGAAGGGAGGGGAAGCAACTAGGATGAGAGTCGGTCAAATATCCGGACGCGATAAAAAAATAAAAGTAAAAGGAACCATCAAGCAAAGCAAGGAGGTAGTCTCTGTGCACTATAAAAGTCCGGTAAATAGGGAGAAATGGGTCACTACAGGGGGGGGAGATACCAGGGGAGAGGAGAGGGGGGGAGGAAAAACCTAAATGTGCTGTGTGGGGGGGGGGCACGCTGGGAGAATAGGAATTCAAGGCTATGCGTCACCCGGGGAAGGGGGCGAAAAAAAATCAAAAAGTAATCAGGGGGGACATAAGGTATGGAGATGCTGAGGAGGTGAAAAGGAACAGGGGGGTGTCAGAAGGGGGAGGGAGGGAAAGGCGTGGCGGAAGGAGAGAGGAAGTGAAGAAGACTCAGGGAAAAGAAAACCGGGGGGGGTAATCACATTTCTGTCAAGGAGAGGGAGGGCGACTCGTTATGGAGGACACGAAGTAAGGCGGGGAGAAAAAAAAAAAAAGATGGGGTCAAAAGCATAATAAGGTGACATCGGGAGCAAAGGGGACGAGGATGCGTCAAAGATGATGTTTTTTCTTGAAAAAAGACAGAGGGCTGCAAAGTGAATAAAAGAAGATGCCTCCATTGAGGAAGTGGGCAGGGTGACGTTTGTGATAATTACAGAAGAAGAGACCGAAGGCACAAGAGCCAGGGGCGGAAAAGTCAAACGGAAGAAATCACAGGGGGGGGGCCGGTCAAAAAAGGTAAAAAATGCGACTGGATCGTAAGCAGAAAAGAGGAAAAGCAAACATTAAGAAAAAGCACGTGAAAAAATGGTTGGTTCCTGGGTAGTCGAGGAGAGGGGGACCACTTCATATGGGGGGGAAGGAGGGGGGGGGGGGCTGACAAAAAAAAAAAGGTTCGCTCGCTGGAAAGAAGTCAAAGAATAGCGCGCATAGTTTGTCGGAAAAAAAAAAACTGACAAAGGGACGGAGGAGAGAGAGAAAATAGGCTCGAACGAAGAGGTATGGAAGGGGAGCAGGGGACTGGAATCGGAGGCAGAAGGGAGAGCTTCGTGTCAATTAGTGTGTGAAAGAAGTGGGAGCCCACTGGGAAAACGGAAAAAAGGGAAAAAGGGAGGGGAAGGATCGTTGACTGAATCATTAACGCAAGGGTTGTCGAAAAATGGGGGAGCAGAAGCCGATCACTGAGGTCTGCAAAGTACGAAGAAAGCAGCGGAATGGGAAAGGAGGTCGATAATTAGAGACAAACAAAAAAAAAGAAAGATCAAATTGAGGGGGTGCCGATCTCGGTAAGGAAAAAAAAAAATAGTACATGTATCTGGGTCAAATGTGAAGGGGGAACAGGCGAAAGAGGAGATGCTCGTTAGGGGAAAAAAGGGCACATGTTCGAGGGACAACAGTAGGAAAAAAATATTTACCCACAGTAACAAGAGAAATTACTGGAAAAGGGGTAGAAAGGACCCGCATGAACAAAAAAAAAAAAAAAACACAACGGGGGAGGGGGAGGAACAGTGAGGGAAAAAGAGGGGGGGGGGGGGAAGAGGTCGGGTGTGGGGGGAGAAAAAGTTGGAGGAAAAGGACAAACCGGAGAAGGATCTAGCAAAAAAAAGTATACATAGAGCTGACAGAGTAAGAAAAAAATGAAAAAGGAAAAACGGGGATAGGGGAGACCACTATTAGCAAGGGGGGGGGGGGGGGTCAGTATGAAAGGAGCAATGGGTCCAGATATCATAGGGTACAAGCGGAGAAGGGGATCAGGAAAGGGAGGAGAAAACGACAGGTAAAAGGGGGGGGGGGGGGGGGGGGGGTAGGGGGGGGGGGAACGAGGGGGGGAAAAAAACAATGTCAAACTAGAACAAGGGAAAAAAATAAGGGGAAGAGGGGGTGTAACATTCCCATAAGGTAGAACGGACACAACGAGGGGGGGGGGGATACATCGACAACAAACAAAAAAAGACGGGAAGTGGAACGATGGAATATAAAGGGACAAGTCGGGGGAAGGGGGGGGCCGCGTAAAACAAGGTTGGACATCTGGGAAAATCGAGGAGTTAGCAGAAAATGAAAAAGCACATCACGGGATCTAGGGGTGTAGGATTACATAAAAAAAAAAAAGGGAGATAAAAGGGAGGGAGAGAGGGCTGTCGAACAAGTCAAAACGCGGGGTGAGGGGGGGGGGGGGGGGTGCACACCTATCAAGGACAATATGGGAAAACACAAAGAAGGAAGGAGGAGAAAAAAAAAAACTGGCACCCACAGCAGAAAAAGAATCCGCTGTCGTCGAAAATGAAAGAGGGCACACAGGGAGGAGGAAGGGATATTTAGAGGGTGGGGGGGGGGGGGGGGGGGGGGGGGGGGGGGGGGGGGGGTGGGGGGAAGGGGACTGTGGGGGGGGGGGGGGGGGGGGGCTGATCTAGTTTCGATGCAATGCAGCGAGTATGAGGTAGATAAATAAAAGAGCGGGGGGGGGGAGGGGGGGATCAAGGTTTAAGGGAAGAATATGAAAAAGTGTACCATTGGTAAAAAGGGGGGGGGTGGGGGACAAGGGCACCCCGGGGGACAAAAGATGGATACCTCGAAGGTGCGGGTGTGGCCGATGAAGATAAAGGGGCTTTAATGTTTCTTCCAGACTGAAACACCTTTCTAGTGGTGTCGACCAAAAAAAATCCCAAGCGCGGCCGCGTAAACAAGACAAGGAAAGGGGACGGGAACTTAGGCCTGTAAGAAGGCCGAAAAAATCTTTATGTCAACAGGCAGGCATCGGCAGACAGGGAAATGAACCGGTCGGTGAAAACCATCTTGGGAGCGATTGGGAAAAACAAAAACACTAATGCACGGGGCTAGATTCAAAAAGGAGGAGGACCTTCGTCCTGCGCCGGAACATCTCCTTCTCTTGTGTGAAGGAGGAGATCACGGAAGGGGCACGAAACCCAATCTCAAGTCGGGGAGGAAGGAGAGAAGGAAAAAGAATAAAAGGTTAAGGGGGAGGGCTGGACACCGAGAGGGGAAGAAAGAGGGGGCTCGGACAGCTATCTCTCACCGTATCACCTCGGGGAAAAGGGGGAGACGAAAGAGC
>Ga0179593_1640280_pt1 | contig 12920 bp, 12 predicted proteins | sample CZODoug2_1_08_16_FD_185931 | JGI IMG/M metagenome (GOLD analysis project Ga0179593, IMG submission 185931) | Vadose zone soil fungal communities from Angelo Coast Range Reserve, California, USA - CZODoug2_1_08_16fungal (PacBio error correction) | ecosystem: Environmental > Terrestrial > Soil >...
AGGGAAAAAATCAGTACGGGAAAGTGTTATTAGGGGGGGGGCAGGGGGCCGTTTACACGTCACAGCCGGAATTGTCCTTGGAGAAAATTTTAGGAGGGGGGGCTTGAGGGCGTCGACCGGCAGAAGTCCAATCGAAGCGAGAGAGAGCCAGGAGCCGGAGTAGCCCCGTGGCACCGGAGAAAAAAAAAAGTTGAGTGGGGACGGAGAACTAGTACGATACTTCTTGAGAAATTCGTTGGGTTTTGAAGGGCCAGAGGCATGAAAAGATTGAACGAGCAGAAATTACTCTTTTTTGGGGGGGGGGGGATTGGAGGCTGAGGGCTGTTGGCGACAGAAGGGAAAGAAATATGGGGGGGGGTCGGGAACTAAGAGTGAGGGTCGCGGGTCGAGAGGCCTCAGGAAAGAATAATCGGAAGTAAGGACGTCAAAAAGAATGAATTTTTTGGACAGCGTCGGGTAGAGTGAACCACGGGCAGCAGGGACCGTTCAGCAGTCGGTCAAAAAGGAGGGAAGGAAGGGAAGCTTTGGACGAGAAGGATTGGGGAGGGGGGGGGTAGTAAAAAAGAGTAGGCGCTGTGACGGGTGTGAGTCCGTGGGAAATTCGACTGGCCTGCGCTTCTAAGGCGAAACTCGGGGAGACCATGGTCTTAAGCGCCTAGCAACAAAAGGGTTTATGTGAAAACATCTTCAGTGAAAATAAAACCGGCTCCGCGATTTTAACAAATTGCGAAGAGTAGGTCAGCTTCGCAGACGGTGAACCAAGAGGCCTCCCTTTTTTTTTTTTGGTCGGGAAGTAAATGGGGTTCGTCGGATACAGTGGGGCGTGGGAGGGGGAAAAGGGGGATGACCCTACGGGTGGGGAAAGAAAGAGACAAGGGCTTGTAAAGAGATCCGTGTTTCGATTCCGAAGAGCAGAGGGAGAGAAAAAACGGAAGCCGGGCTTTGAGTGTAGAAAGTCGGGTACCTGCGGATCGCGTGTAGTTCCCTATAGCTAAATCCTTGCCCACTTGGGGGGATGTTTCCGGGGGAGGTTGTGTAACTTTGCGCGGAACTAGGGAAGGCTGCGAAGGCGGGGGGAGGCGGAAAGGGGTCCCTTAAATTTTCGGGGGGGAAAATCGGAAGGGGAGAATATGTAGAGAAGGGTCGTAAAGGTGAAACGAACATAACGGGGCTGGAACAAAGACCTGAGGGGTTGAAAATGGGAGGACTAGGTGAACCTGATTTCGGCGGCGGTTTGGGAAAACTCTTCTTAGGGCGAGTCGCGGGAGGGATGGCCGTGAGGTTTGTGAAGAAAGCAGTACGAAAGGTGGGCGGCGAAGTGATCAGACACGAGAGGCGGTGGTGCGTATAACCGGAGAGCGTATGGCTTCGGAAAAAAGGAGAGTCAGAGGACCGTCTCTGTCCAACAGCGATAGGAAAAAGCCTTGTAAATGCTTGTGGGGAAACCTCTTCAAAGATGGGAAAAATACAAAAGAGAGAGGTTGCGGCTCCAAAGGGTGAGAGAAAAGTCGGGTACTAAAGGTAGGGCTGTGGAGACCTTAAACTCCTTTTTGGGAGTCGTTAGGGGGGAGGCAGGCGGCACCGAGGGCGTACGAAGGCAGCGTGACGTTTTAAGTCATAAAGGGGGTGTACGATCGGGGAGTTTCAATCTGTAGCTGCCCCGGGCGAGAGGACGGAGTCTCGGCAAGTGGGGGGTCGATTTAAGTCGGACGCAGATACGAACTCTAAAAGAGAGGGGGGGGGGGAAGTGATTGTCTTTGCATTCTAATTGGGGAGTCTGGGGAGGGACAAGGGAAGAGATCGTCGACTGCTATCAAACAAACGGGGCCGGTTGATTCAACTTCTCGTAAACCTGTAGGCAGGGATGTGGGGGGGGGAGATTCAGAGAAAAAATAGGGAAGTCGGATTACGCATGGTGGCGGAGAAAAAGTGGGTGAGGAACCTTAAGACTTGATGGCGAGGGTAAAAATGATTGACCGTATAACATTGACCCGGTATGAAAAGGGGGAGAAGAACACACCTATTTCCGAAATCCCAGGAAAAGGATCTCAAAAAACACTTGAGGAAAAAGGAAGATGTTTTCTGGAACTTCATGTTGCCTGACACGACCTAGAAAAGGGGTAAGAAACACGAAAGGGAATCTGTCAACCGGGCCTACTTAAGTGGGAGAAAAAGATCAGAAAGTGGGTACGCAAAAAAAACACACCCAAATTTCATGCTCATAAAGGAGAACTGGACTCCAAAAACGAGCACCCTTACTAAGTTTGAAAAAAGACACAACGCGGCAACGTAAGAAAACTGTGATATCCGAAACAAAACTTCCGGGGGGACTCTCCTAATGGGAGTCAATTAGTAAGGAAAAAGAAAAAGGAATTCGCCTCTCTCGAATAAAAAACGAGGGGGGAACATCAACAGGAACAGCCAACGGTCGACATCTAAATCGAAAAAAAAACTGGTCCCTAGAAGAACTATAAGAAAAAAAAAAAGAAACAAAAGAAAAATATGACTCTTAATAAAACTTTCTGGCGGAGTAGTCATACAAGGATCTGGCTGAAAAGGGGAAAAGCCGAAACAAAAGAACCCATTATATTGAAGACCATTAGGAACTCCAAAGGAGGGAGACAAGGCACCTAGGCGAAGACAAGCTCCTAGGCCTCAAGGAGAAGCAGCGTTTCAAACAAGCATAAGGGCTTCGAACTGAGAGACATGGGGGAGAAGGGGCAATCGCTGGGCTTCGGCAAAGGCTCAGCCGTACGCGATTTGTAAAGGATCTCTCACGATCGCGTTCCGAGGAATGAAAAAGAAGACGCTAAAAAGATTATTCTCGGCAATCCGAAAAAAAAAAAAAACGAGAAACGAAGATCCAATCCAAAAAGATGTTGGGAAAATAGGGGAATCCTACAGAAAATAGGAAAAAAAGTCGGAGGAAAAATCGGGAATCCCCCTTATTTAAGACCACATAGACAATTAAAAATCGAACTGAAAAAAGTTCAAGGGGTGTTACACCAACTCTTTAGAAAACTCAACCGCCCCCGAAAGAGGGGGGGAATTTCCACAGAAAGAGAATGCACAAGTGGCGCAGAAAATCATTATAATAAGGAAATAAAAGCTCCTAAAAAAGGAATCTCGAAGGAGGGTTCACTTCGACCACGACGGAAGAAAAGCGGGTAAGACAAAGCTAAAGACTGAAACTCAATAACAAGGCCTTCAAGCTTAGTAAGCTGCCGCAATGAAAAAACGCCGAACCAACTACTAAAGCCAAATAACACGAGAACCCAACAAAAACCCAACGGAGAAGAAAAAATTAATACACCCCGCAACAAGGGGGAAAGGGGGATGGAAGAGATCGAAATCTGTACCACTCCACCTCAAAAGTCCACAGGGGGAGCAGGATATTGAATTGCTCAAAAGGTGGGGCAGGGGTCACACAAGGATTCACCAAAGATCAGATGCGCTTAAGCAAATACTCCGGTGGACGCCGAGGTCGAATCTCCAGGGAAGATCAGTAAGAATAGGGAAATCAAAAACTAAGGCAAGAACAAATGCCGGTCCCGAAAAAAAAAGAATCAAGGGAAGCCTAGAACGCGTTCACTTGATCGGAACCATCGGGAGACGTGAAAACCTTCAAAGGAATCAAGAAACGGATTCACTCTAGGCACTCTGACAGAAGAAGATGGAAAACCGTAACCTAGCAAAGGGGGGTTTGGGGGAAGTCGAATCATCAGGCTGCGTTATCTTGTCGAACGACAACCGAGCGGGGGTTCTCAAGATGTCGGCTGAAACAGGTAACTTCATTCTCCGCGCAAAACAGCCCGCCACAAGATAAGATGTTAAGGAAGAAAAAAAAAACCGTCGTTTCAATCCGGGCTTATCGATCAAAACGAACCCCGCCCCAACGACGGCTCGAAGACAAATGTCCTCATCACTCCCCCCCTCAAAGGGGGCGAGAGACAGGGGTAGGGGCCACTTCATCTGTGCTTCCGCCGTCGAAAGTCGTCTGCAAGGGACTTCGTAAGGAAAAAGAAGGCTTGTCTTCCGATACAAAAGGGACCCGAAAATAAAAACGAAACCCAAAGGAAAGGAAGGTGACATAACCTTAAAAACCGGTTAAGAAGATTTTGGGGAGTTTGGTGGGTTCAAATAAGAAGAGACCGCAACAACAACTTAGGAGGAGAGAGAGAAAAGCTTGCCTGATTGAAACAAATACCAGAAAGAAAAGGGTATTGGGAGGTTTCTTGATTGGCTGCCTGAAAAGTGGCTGTGGTCGTGGGGTGGGAGGTAGGGGCGGGTGGAGGCGTGCCATAAGCACTTTTGTATGGAAACTCCTAGACCGGAAGAACAGGAGAGGGAGAAAGATGCCGGTGGCCGAAGGCACAGGGGGGGGCCGGGACTGGAGACTTATTACGTCTTGGGGCCGGGGGAGTGAAGGGATTCAGGACGGGTCATGAAGCTTACGAAGTGGGGGAAATTGACAGTCTTTTTAGGCTGGAGTCGGGAAGATCATGGACCAAAGGGGGGGGCGAAGCGGCCCGTGATCGGTCTTCAAGGAAACAAGAAGACTCGATTCGAAGATCAGAAAACGGAAAAGAGGATGTTGCCAGCCCGGAGAAGGGAGGAGCTGGCGTGGAAAACGTTGGTGCAGACGGATTTCAACAATCAGGGGACGAGAAAGGGATTACGGAGTGGGCGGTTTGGTTCTCGAGGACGCGCCGCCGATATCAGTGCAAGGATGTTTTTTAGGAGAGCGCAGGAGGCCTAAGCGTTTGGGAAAAAAGGGAAAAAGTAAGCAGAGCAACCGCAGGAGTTTGGGTGAAGAGTGTCCCCCATTAGAATTCGACCGAAGAGAAGAAGGAAACGATATCAGTCTATTTGAAACCGTGAGGAAAAGGGAGCAAAAAGGGTGGGCGGCAATGAAGTTTTGCCGAAGTTGTAGTAGGGCGGGGGGCAATTTTGGGAAAAATTCGAACGTGGGAGGGATTTACGATGATGTAAGAGGGGAAGAAGGGGGGTCAGGCAGCGGGTAGAAAAACGGGACTGGGGTCACGGGTTGTCGAGACTGATTGGTCGTGGCTCTGAGTTAGTCAAAAAACGAAGCGGAGGGGAGGTTCTCCCCGGGCGGGGGGAGGGAAAAAAAGAGCAACTGTGGGGGATCCTTGGGGCCGGAGTCCTCTGCTCCGTCGCCAGGGGGGGGGGTTGGTTGTTCTTTGCTTTTCGGGTCGACAGGGGGCCGGTCTCGAAAATGCGGGGCGGCGTCGCTAGGACTGGGCTCAAGGTGGTGGAAAAGGAATTTGCGTTGAGGCGCGTGTAGAAATGGGGGGGGCGTAGTGGTAAAGGGAAGAAATGGCTTCGTCTGCCGGCACGTATTTGTGGAAAAAGGATAAGAGGACCCAGGTGGAAGCGGGGATGAACTTGTGGTCCAAAAGATCGGGCGGGAGGCAGTGACTTTTCGTAAGCAGGTGGGGGAGCGCTAAGGGGCCGTGGAAGAAAAGAGGGAGAGGAGTAGTGGCGGAGACCTTCCGACAAGGCTTCAAACCCTCTAATGAAGAAACCAGGTATCCTTACATTGGCGGGGAAATATGGATGGGGAAACCAGGCGGAGTTACAACCTCGCGATTTTGGCGAAAACAGGGGCGCTGGAGAAGAAAGTGGGGCGACCTGCACTGGGAATTTTGCTGGTGTCCAAAATTGGAGAAGGGTTGCTTCTGTGCGGATGGCCAACGGGGGGAGGTACGGTCGAAGCCGCCTTCTCGGAAGAATTCACGGTGCGTGTACGAGCGGGTGCGGGACTATTCGTCTCTGACCTGAAGGGAAGGAAGAAAGTGGGGGGAACACTTTGTTACTAGGGCCTGGAAGGGAGGAAGGTAATCTTCTCGCGACCGGGGACCTTGGGACTTTCCGCTCGTAAATCTGGAGACGAGGGCGGAAAATGGCTCTTTCTCCTTGGGCTCTAAAATAGGGGGAGAAATTGGGAGTGTAGTGGTCGTCCTGCTCTAAAATCAAGGGATGCTTCAGGGCACTAAATCCTTCGCAGGAAGGGAGGAAAAAGTTGTTTTTTTTTTGGGCGCGGCCGGAAAAGGGGAATCAGAGGGAAAAAGAAAAAGGCTGACCCAGTGATGAAAGAAACCAACCTAGATGACACGCGCAAAACAAACGCCTCACACAACACGGGAGGATTCGAACATAGCGCGATGGTTTCAAACAGGCGCCGGCCAAGCCACCTCGTTTGGTCTTCGCCATGGACACCTGTGTCAAAAGAAAGAAAAGGGTGAGAGATCAAGTATGCCCCAGGAGAGACGCCGCCGGCCCTCCAACCTGGCTCAGCACCATGGAAAAAAGCGGAAGGGATGGGAAAAAAAATAGAAAAAGAAAGGGACGAGGGATATCGTCCAGATAAGGGAACAACTAGGAAAGGACACCGTTTCCAGTCCAGAGGGGAACGTCACCAAAAAACTCTCTCAAAGGGAAAGAGAGACCAGAATTTGCCGGAGGGAAAAAAAAGGCCACGGGCAACGAGCGGGGCGTCCTCCCGCTCAAGGAAAAAGGGCAACAAATTGTTCGCACGCTCAAGAGAGAAAGGAAATTGAAAGGAGAAAGAAAGACCAAGGCTCGTACAAGCAAAAGGTCAAGCGGCGGAGATTAAGGAGCTTCGCTGAGGCATCATCGTTCAGTGGCTGACAGAACCACCAAAAAGAAAGGAACCCTTACAAACGCAGTCCCCTCACTTTCAGTCTCCAAGGAGGGAAGCCCCAAGACCGGAGAGCTCTTTGCGGAACAAGAAGCGAGCTTCAACTCACCAAGCCGCAAAGAGAAAGACTAAGGTCGCGGTAGTTCGGCATTCGCGGGGAAGCGGCGGGTGGGAAGGATCTCCTCCCTATCGCTCACGGGAAGACCTTTCAGAAATAAGGAAAAAATATTATGCTGAGCCGACCGACACCCCTAGAGTTCTCCACACACCAAGCGTACGACTCAGGGGGGGGAAAACGGTGAAAGAAAAGCCGACAAGAACGGACGAAAAGCAACCATTCTGAAAAAACAACCGACAGCAGCGGAAGCCAAGGATTTCGGATTGTAAAAGGGAACCACCCTGCTAAATGAGGAGAAAGGATCAACGAAAATTCAGGGGAAAAAACGCTGGAATATCTAACCAAAAAGGCCAGAAGCCACCGAATCGACGCATTATCGACACCAAAGAGAGAGCATAAACTCGACAAATACGCCCAAGGTCTCAAGGAGGAAATCAAAGAAGCCAAACAATTTGCATTCCTCTCTGTCGCAACACCGGAGAAAATCAAGCCCTAATCAGTCGCGAGAACTTGGGTCCAGTATCCAGAAAACTCCGAAAAAGCAAATAGAAAACTCTTTCTTCAAACTGGTAAGCGAAGCTGACGGAAAGAAAACGCAGTATCCACCTCCAGAATCGGAGAAGACCGCTACCGAGACGCTGGATCGAGCCAAATTAATACCATGAAGGAAGAATGGGGTCCTCTTCAAAACGAAGGAAAACAACGAAAGAAAGGGGACATAGGGGATCTGATCGGTACGAACCGGCTTCCTGGGGAACGCCAGAGGGGATGACAACCATATTCAAAACAACTAAGGGGGGTCCATAGAGAAGAAGGCCGGTGGAAGGGCAGTCTTAAAGAACACAAACAGGAAGGAAAGGGGGTCTCGCCGAACATCAAAAAGGACCAAAAAGGAGGAAAAATCTATAATACACACCCACTCAAGAAGGGGAGTCCAAGGAGGGATTAAAAAGACTTGTTGAAAGAAGCCGTCAAATGAGGAGTCGGAACAGTGCGCAGAGCCCAAGTCTTTCAAAAAGGGGAAAGTCAGGTGGTTTGGTACTTATTGAGGTCGACTTTATCTTATCAGGGCTACGAAAGGAGAAAGGGAAAAGGAAGAGTCGCGAACCCCCAGTCGAGACTGCAAACAAAAATCCCTCCCAAAGGAAAAGGATTTCGCTCAACCGAAGGGTGGAAAGAAGGGACAGGAGGAATTGGAACTCGCCACAAAATTTCAACGACTCTCGAATAATTTAAAAACCCTCAAACTTTGGGGAAAAAAGAAAGGGGAACGTGCAATCTTTTCCGGGAGAAATCGGTCCTGAGGAGGGAGAAACAAAACCGCCTTACTACCTGAGAGGAAAAAGAAAGGGCCCTCACCCCGAAATAAACACCTCCACAGCCAAAAAGGAACGTTTACGTACTTTCAAGAAAGAGGAAAAGAAAACCAAAGATTTTTGTTAAAAATTTTTGAAGAGGATCATCTCTCGCAAAAAACAAAGATGAGAATAAAGCTCTTATCGCGTCCGACCTATAAAAGTTCTTCAGGACAAGAAAAAGACAAAAAGGGTTTAAAGGTTCAGGGGAGGGGAGCGGGAGTCTTTTACCCACAGCCGGGGGGGAGGTCGGGGGGCGAGGGAGCGTAGGGGAGGCCCGTTGGCGGGAGCAGAGGGATGACTAGTCCCTAAAAGTGAGAAAAGAGAACCGGCCTTGTCCACCTTGTAAAGGGGGAAGAAGTGAGGGGGGGCAGACGACGTAGACTTCTGCGCGAGCGTAGGGAAAGGGGTGGGATTTCCAAAAGTTCGGAAAGAGGGGAAAGGAGGATTGAACTTCTGGTGCGGGACGACACAAATTGTACCTCCGGGGCTGGGTGTGCTGGCTGATCAATGAGAGCATGCCCAGAGGTCGTCCGGAGACGCCCGAGGGGACCCATTGAGGAGGGAGAGGCCTTCCAGTCACGGGGAAAAATGAGATCCTTCAAACAACAGGGGCATGTGAAGTGCAAAGCTGAGGGAGGAAAAGGAAGAAAACTTGGTCGTACTCCTTCGTTTTCTTAGGGGACAAGTGTCAACAAGGGAGAGAAAGTGTGGTGATCGATTACCGGAGTTTGGGGGGGGGGAGTAGAGGAGTAACGTCGGGCCTTGGGGAGGAGGTGAATAATTTTGATGAGTCAGGGGGCAAGGGAGGGCTTAAAGAGGCGAAGGACCGGGGTCAAAAGGGGCGTAGGAGGCCACTCCCACAGTGTAATTTGATGAGGGAGGCACTATGTGGCAACCTCTTTGTGGGGGGGGGGGGGGGGGTGGGGGGGGGGGGGGGGGGGGGGGGGGGGGGGGGGGGGGGGGTCGGGTGTGGGTGGGGTGGGTTGGGGGGGGGGGGGGGTTGGGGGGGGGGGGGGGGGGGGGGGGGGGGGGGGGGGGAAAAAAAATAGGTTGCCGGAGCGTCAGAAGGAAAGGGCGGGTAACAGATCAGAGAAAAAGGGGACGGGGGGGTATTTTTTCATATCTACTCGAGAGGGAAGAGGGAAGTATGCGAAAAGTTGTGGAATGCTGGGCGTCGATTCGAGGGTGCTTCGGAGACAGGTCGGGATGGAAGAGGGGGGGGTTCCTACTGAGGAGGGGAGGAATCGTGGAAGAAGGCTAGACCTATCGTTTTGGCTAGGGCTGGTGGCTGCATCCTGGGCCCGAGTCCTCCGAAGGGTGGAACCTTTCTTTTTTAGTGCAGGAGTACTAACCCGAAAGGGGGGGGAGGTCGTTTAGTTCAATCTTAGACACGCCAGACGAGAGTTAAGGTTGTTTCTAAATTGAAAGAAGGGAGTCGGATTTGCGTTCTTCTGCCTGGAAGGGGGGAAGGGAAAATCAAGGGAAACACCCAAATTTTCCTGAGAAAAAAGGGTCACAGAAGTAGGGTCAAGGGGTGTAGCCATGTCGACTAAATACGGGCTTCGCGGACAAGGGACCGAAGGGGACGATTTAAAGGTGCTCGCTTGGCGTCTGAGGGAAGAAAACGTCTGGGAAGGGGGGAAGAGACAACATCTTCACTGTATCGACTTGAAGGAGGGAGGGAAAGAGGTGGCTTTCGGTCTGCTCTCCTCATGGACTAAATCATATAAAATATTGCCCTGAGGCGAGCTTCGGACAGATAGCTGCACAGCGATCCAACCCAGTCATCAGAAAAACTCGTGAGAAGAGGGGTTAAGGAAAATCAAATGGAACCCCTTCCGAAGCAAACGAGAGGGAACTTAAAGCGCATGCCGACCCTAGTCTACCGCGATTGTGGGGGGCCCAAAAGGGATGGGGCGGAAGGATTTGCAATTGGAGTAAAGGCAACGCTCCCAATAAGGGAGAGAGAATCGGCGTATTAGGCGCCATTTAAGGAACTCGAAGAAGAAGGCTTGAACCTGCATCTGGTAGTACGCGGGGGACGTGGCTGGGAGGAAAAGAAGTTGCTGCTGGGCGGAGTGAGCACAGAACAGGAAAGAATTGACTGTCACTATGAAGCTTGTCTAAGCAACTTTTGTCCAGATCACGGAGGGCACGTGTAGGGGGGAGGGAGAGTCGTACGGGCGCCTAAGAGGTAGTCATTGAGACAAGTTTGGGGAGGGGAGCTTGAGGGGGAATTAACCATCGGCAGAAGGGGGGGGGGAGAGAGGGGAAGGCCGGGATGTCGTCCGGCGAGGAGGACGTGCGAGAGAAAAAAAGAAGGAAGACGGGATGGAATATCCACTCGTCGTTAAAGGGACTGGCCGAGCGAAGGGGGGACTTCCTTCTCTGTACTAGCCACTTTAGGGAAGGGGGAAGTGAGGAGAAAGGCGATCGATGCGCATGGGGGCGGAAAAAATTGGGTGTGCGCGGAGGAAATCAGCGAGAAACGTATAAATGTGGGGAAAAGGGCGGGGAAAGGGGGGAAGTTGAAACCAACCTAGGATTTCCGGCCCGAAAATGGAAAGAAAAAAAAAAGCAGACATAAAAGAAAAGGGGGGAAAAAAGAGGGTTTCTCGGACGGAAAATTTACGGCAATTGGGCTGTGGGAAGTGTCAAAGCGTGGGACATCCCCATCATTCAAACTCGATGAAAAGAAAGAAGGTCGGAGAACGCATGATCGACCCCGCACGGGAAGGGAGAAAAATGAGGAGTTCTCCGCTCCCCTTGCGAGGAAGTCTGGGACGGAAAAGAAAGAAGGGACACCTACTTAAGGGGTCTATCGTGCAATAAAGGGGAGAGAGACCATTAACTAAGTGCAGTCTAGCCATGTTTGGGAGGGAATCAGAAGTGGCACAGGGAATCATGGAGCGCACCGAAAAGCCAGGTCGAATTCTACCTAAAAAGCAGAGCCGATCTGGTGTTAAGGGAACGACGGAGCGGTGCGAAAACCAATAACTTCGACAGGAAAAAGAGAAAGGGAAAAGGTCGCTAAACGATGACTCATAAAAGGAGGAAAAGACCTCCGCTGAAAGACAAAGGTTTTCAAGGAGGAGACGGAGGGGAATAAGAAAGAGGTGTGCGGCGGGCTGATCCAAACCATTATCAGGAACAGACCATTAAACTCCCGCAATTTGAAAGAGAAAATGAGGACCTGGCGCCGAGCCGGGAAGGGGCATAGCAGCGTTTTTACACCCAAGCGCAAAAAAACTCTAAAGAAAATGGGATCGTGGGGTTATCTTGAGGAGGGGGGGGGGCTAAAAGCATTGCCTACGTGGAAATCCAAAACGCGAGGGGACCGAGAGGAAGACCTGGCCGGGAGAAAAGAAAAACTATATGTGCATCCGACCAACCCGAACGTGCAAACCAGGGGCCCAAAGGAGAATCGTTGGGAAAACAGCATACACATGAAGAAAGCGAAAACAATGCTAAAATGTTCCCAAAGGTAAAAGAAGTTGATAGACGTATGGTAGGAAGGGGGGGGGGGAACGGAACCCTGCTCGACAATAGCTGAAAACGAAAGGGCAACATTGAAGGGTAGAACACCACTCGGGGAGAGAAGACATAAGTCTCCTCCCCCAAATAAGGCCGAGACAAAAGGTCAAACTCCGGCAGAAAAATTTCACACATCAGTATAAGAAGGTTAAACTATGGAATAAAGAAAGGAGAAAACCAGTCGAGAGCGAAAGCCACTAGCTTAATAATCAAATTCATAGGGTCAGAACTCGTCCAGAGCCAGCTGAAATCAAGAAAGAGCAAAGAAGGAGAGGGGTCTAAAAAGTTGTCTACGCTGCCAGTTCGAAAGGCGAAGGAAGCCACCATCGTCAAAATGATCCCGCTACCACAGAAGTAGAAAAAGAAAAACCAAAGGAAGACGAAAGGAAACACACAATTTAGCCATAATTCAGTAAAAAAAAAAAAAAGCATAGCGGAAAGCTCGACCAACAATCCCTAAAGAGGAAAACGGGAAATCGCGGACTATCGGTGGGCCCAGAGTAGAAGGTCGCACCAGAAAGAAATATTAACCACACTACTTGGAAAAAGAGGCGGACGAAACTTACTCGTGGACGGGAAAAAAAAGGCGGCTTACGTCCGACGGCGGCAGCGCGAAAAAACTATCAAGACCTAAAAACGGCTCCGTCCTCTATAAGAATCACCCAAAGAAAATAGAGAATCCCCTTCACCTTTCTCACCAGGGTGTGAAAAGGAAAAAGGAAGTTATCTGGGGACGTCCTCACAGGGAAGAACCCGCTGTCACCGGAAAAGATCGAAGGGTGGAGATTGAACGGACGGAATCTCTCTGCACGTGAAGAGGCTGAGAATCAAAACGAGACTTTACTCAAGGAGAAGGGAATAAACATCTGTGCCTTCATGATCAAAAAAAAAAAAAAAAGAGCCAAGAACGCACAGAATACAAGATGTAAAGGCGCTCCACACGGAACCTGATAAGAAAGACCCGAGGGCCAAACAACTCTAATAATTAATCGAAGGGGGAAGAGCTAAAAGAAAGTAGCGAAGCGGCGGCCACTGGATCGGTTGGTGGGAAGCGCTTCCCGCTAAGAATTCTTCTGATAGGAAAAAGCAGCCGGAAGAACGGGAAACAGACATCCCCTACGATCAAAAAAAAGAGGCAGAAGTGAAAGGCCAGTCTTTTCACGGAAAAAAGGAGGATCGAGAAAGCACCCTTTACAGAAGAGTTTGTATCAGGGCAAAAGAGAAG